>ERZ1673752.459-NODE-459-length-69815-cov-10.607397_pt1 | contig 69815 bp, 64 predicted proteins | sample MGYA00580195_ERZ1673752 | MGnify/ENA primary metagenome ERZ1673752 (study PRJEB41218, sample SAMN15661744) | gut metagenome | host: Homo sapiens | place: Canada: London | collected 2015-08-20/2019-03-30 | study: EMG produced TPA metagenomics assembly of...
GCACAAGGGTGGGGTGGGCGAAGCGCGCGCGACTGGTGGGATGCGACAGGGAAGGGCGCGATACACAAGTCTGGCTTAGGGGTCGAAACTTGTGCGGCGGGTGGAACTTGTGCGCAGGGGAGGGGCGAGCGGGGATACGCGGGCGGGGAGGGGGTACAATAGACAGGTTTACACGGGAGAAATCGTTCTAAGGACTTGGAACCTATGGATATCGCAGCGGAATCGCTCGCCAAGCACGCCGAGTGGCGCGGCAAGCTCGCCTTCGATCCGAAGATGGACATCGCCACGCGCCACGATCTGGCCGTGGCCTACACCCCCGGGGTCGCCGAGCCCTGCAAGGTCATCGCCGAGAACCCCGAGGCGGCCTACGACTATACGCTGAAGGCGAACACGGTGGCCGTCGTCTCCGACGGCAGCGCTGTTCTGGGGCTGGGCAACATCGGCCCTGCCGCCGCCATGCCGGTCATGGAGGGCAAGGCAGCCCTGTTCAAGGCCTTTGGCGGCGTGGACGCGTTCCCCATCTGCCTGGATACCCAGGACACCGACGAGATCATCGAGACGGTCATCCGTATCGCCCCGGCCTTCGGCGGCATCAACCTGGAGGACATCGCCGCCCCCCGCTGCTTCGAGATCGAGGCGCGGCTGAACGACGCGCTGGACATCCCGGTCTTCCACGACGACCAGCACGGCACGGCCATCGTGGTGCTCTCGGGCATCATCAACGCGCTGCGCCTTGTGGGCAAGGACAAAGCGTCGGTGCGCGTGGTCGTCAACGGCGCGGGCTCGGCGGGCATCGCCATCGCCAAGCTGCTTCTGTCCTACGGCTTCGCGCGCGTGACCATGTGCGACATCCGCGGCATCTTGAGCTCCTCCTACGAGGGGATGAATCCGGCCCAAGAGGCCATGCTGGCCGTCACGAACCTGGAGGACAAATCCGGCACGCTCGCCGACGCCATGGAAGGCGCCGACATCGTCATCGGGGTTTCGGCTCCCGGCGTCATCACGCCCGACATGGTCGCCTCCATGGCCGACGACGCCATCGTGTTCGCCATGGCCAACCCCACTCCCGAGATCTTCCCCGATAAGGCCCGCGCCGCCGGGGCGCGCGTGGTGGGCACCGGACGGTCGGACTTCCCGAACCAGGTGAACAACGTCATCGCCTTCCCCGGCATCTTCAAGGGGGCGCTGCAGGCCCGGGCCGAGCGCATCACCGAGCCCATGAAGCTGGCTGCTGCCGAGGCTTTGGCCGCGCTCGTCTCCGACGAGGAGCTCTCTGAGGAGTTCATCATGCCCGACCCCTTCGACCCGCGCGTGGCCGACGCCGTGGCCGACGCCGTGCGCGCGTGCGCCGCCGCCGAGCGGGAAGGGGCCTAGCAGCTGTGGCAGCACCCGCGAACACGGGCGTCTTCGTCACCTTCGAGGGGGGCGACGGCGCCGGCAAGTCGACGCAGATACGCTTCCTCGCCCGACTTCTGGAAGATGCCGGTCGCGAGGTGGTGCGTCTGCGCGAGCCCGGCGGCACCGCCGTGGGGGAGGCTCTGCGCGCCGTCGTGCTCGATCCGGCCCATGAGGCCATGAGCGACCGCGCCGAGCTGCTCATCTACGAGGCGGCCCGGGCCCAGATCGTCGACGAGGTCATCCGTCCGGCGCTCGGGCGCGGGGCGGTGGTTCTGTGCGACAGGTTCTACGACTCCACCGTGGCCTACCAGGGCTGCGGGCGGGGGCTCGACGGCGCCTTCATCGACGCGGCGAACCGGTTCGCCTGCGACGGGGTGGTGCCGGATGCCACGGTGCTTTTGGTGGCCCCCGCCTCGGCCGTGCGCTCGCGCATGGGGCGCCGCGAGGGGGCCGACCGCCTGGAGCTGGCCGGCGACGCCTTCCACAGCCGGGTGGCCGTGGGCTTCGAGCAGATCGCCGAGGCCGACCCGGCCCGGGTGAGGACGGTGCTCTCGCGGGTGCACCGCGCCGACACGTTCCGCGCCGTGCTGGAGGCGGTATCGCCCGTGCTACCGGAGGCCGCCGCGGCGCTGGCCGGCGGGGCGGATCTGGATGCCCTCGTCTCACGGGAGATGGCGGCCAAGCGCGCCGAGAAGGAAGCGAAGGCGAAGGAGGGCGCCCGTGGCTGACGCCTTCGAGAACATTCTGGGACAGCCCAAGGTGCGCGAGTTTCTGCGCGCCTCGGTGGTCTCGGAGCGGGTGACCCAGGCCTATCTGTTCGTGGGGCCGGCCGGCTCCAACAAGACCCAGGCCGCCTATGCGCTCGCCCAGGCGCTCATGTGCCCGAAGGGGCCCCGCGGGCCGCGGGGCGGTTCCTGCGGCGCCTGCGACCGCTGCGGGCGCATTCTGCGGCGCAAGCATCCCGACGTGCGCTATTTCGCCCCGGCCGGCGCGAACGGGTATCTGGTGGAACAGGTGCGCGAGATCGTGGCCGACACGGCGCTCTCTCCCATTCAGGCCGACAAGAAGATCTACATTCTGGATCGCGTGGACCAGCTGGGCGCGAGCGCCGCCAACGCGTTCTTAAAGACGCTGGAGGAGCCGGCCGACGACGTGGTGATGATCCTTCTGGGTCGCACCCGCGAGTCGGTGCTGCCCACTATCGTCTCCCGCTGCCAGGTGGTGCCCTTCCGCCACATTCCCGCCTCGGAGGCCGCGGGCATCGTGGCCCAGAACACCGGCGCCGATCCCGCCCAGGCGCGCCAGGCCATCGAGGCCTGCGGCGGCTCCATCACCTCGGCCGTGGCGTTTCTGCGGGCGCCGGGAAGCGAGCGCCTCGCCTTCCGGACGCGGCTCTTCTCCGATTTGGCCATGCTTCAGCGCGCCGACGACTGGGATGTGGTGGAGATGGCCCGCGCGCTCGTGGAGGCGTCGAAGGCGCCGCTCGACGAGGTGCGCGCCTCTCAAGAGGAGGAGCTTGCCGAGAACGCCGACTTTCTCGCGAAATCTGCCATCCGCCAGATAGAGGCGCGCAACAAGCGCCAGCTGTCGGCGAAGACCTCCGAGTATCTGCGCCAGACGACGGCCATGGTTCGCTCGTGGCTGCGCGACGGGCTCATGGTGGCCTGCGGGACGCCGGAGCTGGTCATCAACACCGATGTGCGCGATTCGCTGGTCGCGCTGTTCTCCGGCGCCGATGCGGCGGTCATCGCCGCAGCTTGCTCCAAGGTGGACGAGTGCGAGCGGGCGCTGGCCTATAATGTATCCCCAGAAACGTGCTTGGACACGTTGCTGTTCGACGTAAGAGAGGTTGTTCATGGTTCGGGTCGCACCGATTAACTTGACCTTCAACCCCCGGACGCTATGGTTCGATCCGGGCGATTTGGATATAGAGAAGGACATGCCCGTGGTGGTGCGCACCGCCCGGGGCACCGAGTTCGGCATCGCCGCGAGCGAGGTCATCGAGGTGTCCGAGGAGCAGGTGCGCGCGCTGAAGAGCGCCCTGCGCCCCGTGGAGCGCATCGCGACCGAGGAGGACATCGAGCAGGCGGCCGAGATGGAGCGCGCTTCCGCCGAGGCCCTGCCGGTGTTCAAGGAGATGGCCCGGGAGTACCACGAGGACATGCACCCGGTGTCCGTGGAATTTCTGCTCGACGGCGACAAGGCCGTCTTCTACTTCGAGGCCGAGGAGCGCATCGACTTCCGCGAGCTGGTACGCAAGCTGGCGGCCCGCTTCCACGTGCGCATCGACATGCGTCAGATCGGCGTGCGCGACGAGGCCCGCATGGTGGGCGGCATCGGGCACTGCGGCCAGGAGCTGTGCTGCAAGCGGCTCGGCGGCGAGTTCTGCCCCGTGTCCATTCGCATGGCCAAGGAGCAGGGGCTCTCGCTGAACCCCCAGAAGATCTCGGGGCTGTGCGGGCGCCTCATGTGCTGTCTGCGCTACGAGTTCGACGCCTACAAGGACTTCAAGGGCCGCGCTCCCAAGCTGAACGCCACGGTGCAGACGCCGGCCGGGCCTGCCAAGGTGGTCGATCACGACGTGCCGCGGGAGATCGTGTCGCTGAAGGTGGAGGGGGAAAAGCCCGTGAAGGTGCCCCTGTCCGACTTCGATCCGGCGCCCGAGGGTGCTACGCGGCCCAATGCCGTGGGGGAGGAGGCTTGGGAAGAGGCGACGAGCGATCGCGGGCTCATCGGCGGCGAGGCGCTCATCTTCTCGACGAGCCAGTTCACCGGGGCCGACAAGCTGGCCGAGGGCGCCAAGGTGCGCCATACCGGCGGATCGCGCAAAGGATCGGGCGAGGCGGGGCGCTCGCGCCGCAGCGGCTCCGAGGGCCGCGGGCGCGGCAGCTCGCGCTCGGCGGGGGCGCCGACGGCGTCTCCGGCCCCGGCCGCCCCGCCCCGCAAGCGCCGCCGTTCCACGAAGCTGTCGGCGGCCGACGACGGGCGCGGTTTGGAGCGCGTGTCCACCTCCCGCGAGGAGGGCGCGCGCGGCGAGGGAGCCGCATCGCCGAAGCCGCGCCGTCAGCGCTCCGGGACGGCCTCGCGGCCCAAGGACGGGGCGCGACCCAAGGACGGCGGGCGCAGCCAGAGCGGCCAGGGCGGCCAGGGGAAAGCGCAAAGGGCCAAGGGCTCCCAGGGCCGCTCTCGCTCCGGCCAGGGCGACGGCAAGTCCAAGGGCGCCTCGCCGCGGCCGGGCCAGAAATCCTCGGGGCTGCGGGCCGAGCAGGGTAGTGCGTCCCGGGGCGAGGGCGCCAAGGCGGACGGGGGCGCTTCCAAGCCCCGGCGCCGGCGCCGCTCCCGCAAGCCCAAGGCCGACGGCGGCGCGGGCGCGGGCGCGGGCTCGGGCTCGGGCCAGCAGCCCGGCGGCAACGGCGGCAACGGCACCGGAAACTAGGGAGGCACCTCACTCATGAACGTGGACTACGCCCTGCTCACCGATCTGTACCAGATCACCATGGCCCAGGGCTACTGGGACGCCGAGAAAGCGGGCGAGGAGGCCTGCTTCACCATGTACTTCCGCGACTACCCCTTCAAGGGGGGCTACGCGGTGGCCTGCGGCATGGCCCAGCTGGCCGACCTGGTGGAGACGTTCCGCTTCAGCGAGGAGGACATCGCCTATCTGGCCTCGCTGGACGCCCCGGCCGGCGGCCCCTTGTTCGATCCGGCCTTCCTGGAGTATCTGCGCGATCTGCGCCTGTCGGTGGATATCGACGCGGTGCCCGAGGGCACGATCGTGTTCCCCCACGAGCCGCTCGTGCGGGTCACCGGCCCCATCATGCAGTGCCAGCTCATCGAGACGGCGCTGTTGAACATGGTGAACTTCCAAACGCTCATCGCCACCAAGGCCGCCCGTGTGTGCCGCGCCGCCAAGGGGCGCCCCGTGGCGGAGTTCGGCCTGCGTCGGGCCCAGGGCCTAGGCGGCGTGTGGGCATCGCGCGCGGCGGTGGTGGGCGGCTGCGCCTCAACCTCGAACGTGCTGGCCGGCAAGCTCTTCAACATCCCGGTCTCGGGCACTCACGCCCATTCTTGGGTCATGTCCTTCGATGACGAGCTTACCGCCTTCCGCGAGTACGCCCGCATCTTCCCGAACAACTGCATCCTTCTGGTGGATACCTACGATGTGGAGCAGGGCATCAGGAACGCCATCACCGTGGGCCTGGAAATGCGCGAGCGCGGCGAGCGTCTGGCCGGCATCCGCATCGACTCGGGCGACCTGTCGTGGCTCTCGAAGATGGCCCGGCGCATGCTGGATGAGGCGGGGCTTACCGATTGCGGCATCGTGCTCTCGAACGATCTGGACGAGTACACCATCCAGTCGATGCTGGAGGAGGGGGCCGACGTCATGTCCTTCGGCGTGGGCACGAAGCTGGCGAGCGCCTATGACCAGCCGACTCTGGGCGGCGTCTACAAGCTGGCCGCGGTTCGCGCGGGCGAGGATGCCCCTTGGACGGCGCGGCTGAAGATCTCCGAGTCGGCCGCCAAGCTCACCACCCCGGGCGTGCTCGACGTGCGCCGGTACTACCAGTCCGACGGCCGCATCGCTGGCGACATGGTCTTCGATGTGAACGAGACGCCGGATGCGCGGGAGGTCATCGTGGACCCCATGGACGATTTGCGCCAGAAGAACCTCTCGGGCCTGCGCTTCGAGACACTGCTGCGTCCTTTGGCCCGCGTCGGCAAGGTGGTGCTCGCGCCGGAGGACCGCAGCGCCATGGCCGCCCGCTCGCGCGCTTGTGTTGGTTTGGAAACCCTTGATGAAACTCAGTTGCGCATGCTGAACCCCCACACCTATCCTGTTGGTCTGGAGCTGGGCTTGAACGAGCGCCGCCGGGCGCTGGTGGCCGAGCTGCGACATATTCTATAGAGAGGACGCTCTATGGCGAAATGCCACCTGATCATCGATTCCTGCTGCGATCTGCCCGCCTCGGTGGTGCGGCGCCCAGGCGTCACGCTCATGAAGTTCCCCTACACCGTCGACGGGGGCACCTTCGAGGACGACCTGTTCGAGTCCGTGTCGGCCGAGGCCTTCTACGGGGCCATGCGCAAGGGCGCCGAGCCCTCGACGGCCCAGGTGACGCTGCAGACGCTCACCGACACGTTCACGGCGGCGGCCGAGGAGGGGACGCCGGCGGTGTACCTGGCGTTCTCCAGCGGTCTGTCCGCCTCTTTCGACGCCGCCTGCGTCGTGCGCGATCAAGTCCTTGCCGAGTACCCGGACTTCGAGCTGCATATCGTGGACACCCATTTGGCCAGCGTGGCCGAGGGTCTGCTCGTCTACGAGGCGCTGGTGCAGCACGAGAAGGGCATGTCGGCCGCCGAGCTGGCCGCTTGGGCCGAGGAGGCCCGCTGCTTCGTGAACGAGGAGTTCATGGTGGACGACCTGGAGGCCCTGCGCCGCGGCGGCCGCATTCCCGCCTCGGTTGCCGTGGCCGGTGCCGCCCTGGATGTGAAGCCGCTGCTCGTCATCGCCGAGGACGGGACGCTGTCGCTGGTCGGCGTGGCCCGGGGGCGCAAGAAGGGCATCAGGCAGCTGGCGGAGTACTACAAGAAGAACGTCGACGACGCCGGTCAGGCCCATGTCGCCATTGTGGGCCACGCCGACTGTCCCAAAGATGCTGCGCGTCTGAAGGAGGCCTTGGAAAAGGAGGCGCCCGGACTTTTGTGCCTGGTGTGCAACATCGGGCCGGTCATCGGGTCTCATGTGGGCGCCGATATGCTGGCCGTGGTGTTCTGGGGCCACGACAAGCGCGAGAACCTGTCCGTGGCCGATCGCATCGCCCGCAAGGTGAAGGGAGAAAAGTAATGGCGAAGTTGTACGCCTATGTGGGAGCCCCGTCGTTCATCGGGGCCGTGGAGGGACGCCTGGCTGACGCCGGCTTCTCCCGAGCCTCCGATGTCGCCTCGGCGGACATCGTGGTGACGTTTACCACCTCCGGCTCGGCGCTGGAGGACTTGTACTTCGGCGACGAGGGGCTCGTCACGACGGCGGCTCCGGGCTCCACGCTGGTCGATCTGTCGGCTGCCACGCCGAACTTCGCCCGCGAGATCAATGCCGTGGCGACGGTGAACGACCTGGTCATGGTGGAGGCGCCGGCGACGGTGCGCTCGCTGGTGGCCGCCGATGCCTTCGCCCGCGAGAACCTTCTGGGGCCGGTGGCCACCGAAGCCGAGCTGACCGACGATGTCCGCCGGCTTCTGGACGCCATCTTCGGAGAAGTGGTGGAAGTGGGGGCACCGGGCCGCGCGCAGCTTCTGCGCAATACCCACACGCTGCCTTTGGCCGCCGATCTGGTGAGCGCCATCGAGGCCGTGGCCTTGGACGATGCCTCGGCCCGTTCGGTGGGAGCGCTGGACGCCGACCAGATTCCGCTGTTCAGCCCCGTCTCCGCCGATCCTGTGGTACAGGCCGTGCGCCAGCAGCGCTACACCGGCGATTACACGGCCGAGATGCTCCTGGCCGAGCTGTCCGCGGCGCTCATGGCCGCCGACGACGCCGAGGTGATTTTGCCCGGAGTAGAGGCGACCATGCACTTGCTGGAGCTTCTGGTGGTCATCGGAGGCGCCGATATGGCGCCGGCGGCGCTGTCTCTGGTGTACCAGGACGAGGCGGCCGGAGCCCGGGCCGGGCTCGACTGGACGCGCGCCGAGCAGGCCTATGGGCACCCTGCCTCCGAGGAGGACGAGGACTGGAGCGCCTACGACGACGAGGACGGTTGCGGCCACGACCACTTCCGCGAGGATCACGACTACGACGACTATGACGACTTCGCCCCGTACAACGACGACTTCGATTACAGCTCCAATTAGCTGTGACTCGCCAGGGTCGGGGCTGCGGGATACCTTGATTCGCTCAGACAGTCCTCGCTCGGCGGAAATGCCCACCGGGCATTTCCGTTCGCTGCGGAACTCGCTCGGTCAAGGCATCCCGCATCCCCTCTGCACGTTGCCATCGTCGTGCGAGTTATGCCCCCGGAGGTGCGGGGCCGATCGGGCGGCGGGGGAGCGCGGGGTTTGCGGAGCTGCGGGCGAGGTGCTCGTGGCCCGGGCGGCGCTGCACTTCTGGGAGGAGCCGCCGATCTCCGGCGAGGACGGCAGCGGCACCATCTTCTTCTCCGGCTGCCCTCTGCGCTGCGTCTACTGCCAGAACGCCTCTATCGCCCTGGGCGAGGCGGCCCGGGCGATCACCGTCGAGCGCCTTGCTGTCATTATGGGCGAGCTTGAGCGCGCCGGGGCGCTGAACATCAACTGCGTGACGCCGACGCACTTCGCGCCGCAGATCCGCGAGGCGGTTGCCCTGGCCCGCGAGCAGGGCGTGGTGCTCCCGGTGCTGTGGAACACAGGCGGCTACGAGACCGTGGAGGCAGTGCGCGACAATATCGGCTTCGTGGACGCCTACCTCACCGATTTCAAGTACGTCGACGGCGAGCTGGCGGCGCGCTACTCCCGTGCCGCCGACTATCCCGAGGTGGCTCTTGCGGCCCTGAAGGCGATGGTCGAGGCGACGGGTGCCCCGCGCTACGATGGGTTCCGTGGCCAGGAGCGCCTCGTCTCCGGCGTGGTCGTCCGCCATCTCATGCTGCCCGGGGCCCTGGAGAACTCCAAGGCCGTGGTGAGGCTTCTCCACGAACGCTTTGGAGGCGATATTCGCCTGTCGCTCATGAACCAGTACACGCCGGTGATCGCCCGGGCCGCTGATGCGGGTGATGCGCGGGCCGCCGCGGCTCTGGTCGCGAGCCCCGAGCTGGGGCGCGCCGTGCCCGATTCCGAGTACGAGGAGCTGCTGGATTTCGCTGACGCGTTGGGAGTGGAGGACTACTTCTGGCAAGAAGGGGGAGCCGCCGAGGAGAGCTTCATCCCGGCTTTCGATTTCACGGGCGTGTAGCGCCTAGCTGCCAGCGGCATGCGGAAGTATTAGCCGACTTTTGGCTCAACGGTCGCATGAACTTCTCCTCTGCGCGCGTTTTCGACCGTGCACATGGTGTACGATAGCAAAAATGCCCCATCGCGGCCGCAGCGTCGCGATACGCCGTCGCGTGCGGCGCGGATGCCTTCGGGTGCCTCGCTGAAAGGAGAAGTCGTGGTCAAGATCGTCACCGATTCGGTCGCCTCTATCCCCGCCGAGGTGGTGCGGGCGCGCGATATCGAAGTCGTCTCGCTGTTCGTGAATCGGGATGGTCGTGAGTACCGCGAGGCCGACATGGACGTCGATGCGTTCTACGAGGATATCGCCGACATGATCGACAATCCGCCTACGTCGAGCCAGCCCTCGCAGCATGCGATGGAGACGATTTTCGAAAAGGCGGCGCAGGCGGCCGATGAGGTGCTCGGGGTTTTCATCTCGTCGAAGATGTCCGGAGCGTTCGAGGGGGCGGTGCGCAGCGCTCGGGCCTGCAAGGAGCGCTACAAGCAGTTCCGCTGCACACTGATCGACTCGACGTCGAACTGCGGCGACGAGATGTTCGCGGTGCTCGATGCATGCGATGCGCGCGATGCGGGCGGCGATCTGACGCGGTGCGCGCAGGCGGCGATTGATTCGGTCGTCTCGTCGCGGTTCATCTTCGCGCCGGAGAGCCTTGCTTTTTTGAAGGCGGGCGGTCGCATTGGAGGTGCGTCGGCGTTGCTCGGCGGTCTGCTGCAAATCTCCCCCGTGCTCACGGTGGCCGATTGGGAGACGGCTACGTTGGCGAAAGTGCGCACGTGGAAGAAGACGCTGGCGCGTATGGTCGATATCTTCAAGGAGGATATCGATGCGTGCGGACTCAAGCGCGTGGTGGTGCACTACATCGGATCGGCGGCCCCCGCCATCAAATGGGCGCGCGAGGCTATCGAGCCGGTGGTGGGACACGCGGTGGAGGTGCTGCCCGTCAGTCCGGTCATCGGCGTGCACGTGGGGCCGGCGGTGGGGATTGCCTACGAGTGCGAGCGTCCCGTGCCCGGCAAGCTGACCGCCCCAACCAGCGAGCTGGTATTCAGCTTGTAGGGCTGTCGTCGCACCGGCGGGGATGTTTGCGCGGCCGCGGCTCACCCGCGCTCAGCGTAGCGCGGTGCGCAGGGCGGCAGGACTTTCCTGCAGCTCGGTGAGGTTCTTCCAGAAGCGCTTGGGCATGAATTGACGGCGCAGCTCCGGGTGGTAACGGGCGTCGATGGAGACGCTTTTGTAGAAGGTGCGCCAGGCCTCGCTCATGAGGGCCTCGTCGGCGGTGCGGTCGGGCAGCGCCCGTTCCAAGTCGCCGGCGCCCTCGGTGTTCACCAGCTGCCAGTCGCCGCCGTCGTAGACGCCGGCGAGATGGTGCACCTCGTCGTAGATGATGAAGGGCTGCACGCCGAGCCGTTCCACGAAATGATCCATGATGAGCGGCACCACCGACGCCTTCGGGTTCACGCGGGCGAACCACACATCGGCTCCTTCGCCGGCGAGGTGCTGGAAGCGCACGAACTGGCGCATATGCTCGCATTCCTGACCGACCGAGCGCGAAATGCGGAAGAGCCGCTCTACTGCCGGGTGGGTGATGTCCGAGAAGGCGCGACCCCGCTGCTTGGGGCACGGCCCCATGCCGCCGCGGCCTGCGCAGGAGGCGCGCTTGCGGCAGTGCTCGCATGCGCGATGCTTCTGCTCGTCGATGGCATAGCGCACGAAGCGGTAGACCGCCGTGCCCGCATCCGGCTCGTCCGAGCAAGCGGCGCGGGTCACCGCCAGGGCTGCCGCGCGGCCGCACTGGCGGCGCAGGGTGCTCATGACGCGCAGGGCCCGGTCCTGGTCGGTGGGGATGAGCGCCACGCGCTGGCCGAGACGGGGCTGCAGGCGCTCTTCCGGCGCGACATCGGTGGGACGCTCGTGGCGCTCGTAGGCGGCGAAGACGGCCGAGAGCAGCCCTTCCAGGGAGCCGTCGTAGGCGTAGGCCACCTCGTCGTAGATGTCGGGAGGAGGGGAGGGCGTCGCAGGGGCGCCCTCCGCGTATGCGTTCGGGATATGCTTCATGGCGCCCACCTAGGCCACCGAGAGCAGCGGGCTGTCGAGCGTTTTGCGGCCGTCGGCGATCGAGCGCTCTGCGACCGATGCCGGCTCGGTTGCGGCCGCTTGCCGCCCGGTCGCCGTCCCGGCCGCCTCAAGGGCCCGGCGCTGGGCGGCGAAGGCGACCTCGCGGGCGGTTGCCGCATCGGGGCTCGCCTCGGGCAGTACGGGCGGTGCCTCCACGGTTTCGAAGAGGCTCATCTGGCCAGCTGGGGCGCGGTCGGCGCGGCGCCCATGGCGACCGCCGTCGATAGGGGCCGAAAGCCGCGCGTGCAGGGCCTCGCGTGAGAAATCGACTCCCGATCCGCCCCAGGCGCCGTTCATGGTGATGAAGTAGCGGGCCCGCTTGTAGGCGATGCCGAGCTTTCTCAGCTCCGCCTCGCCGAGGGTGGACTGCCGTCGTGCCCGACAGATGAGCTTCGCCCCGCGCACGCCGATGCCGGGCACGCGCAGAAGGGCCTCCAAAGGCGCGCTGTTCACCTCCACGGGAAAGAAGTCCAGGTGGTTCAGAGCCCAGTTCGCCTTCGGATCGACATCGGGGGCGAGGAAGGGGTTCTCCTCGTCGATGATCTCGCTCACGTTGAAGCCGTAGAAGCGCAAGAGCCAGTCGGCCTGGTAGAGGCGGTGCTCGCGGTTCAGCTGCACGGCGTCGGTGGCGGGCAGGAGCGGGTCGGACACGACGGGGAGGTAGGCGCTGAAGAACACGCGCTTCAGCGACAGGTGGGTGTACAGGGCCGCCGACAGGTTCAGGATCTGGTAGTCGCTTTCCGGGGTGGCTCCGACGATCATCTGGGTGGACTGGCCCGCCGGCGCGAAGGCCCGTGCCTTCCGGGCGTTCTTCTTCGTCAGGTATACCGTAGTGCGCTTCTTCGCCAGCGAGCGCGATTCCGCATCGTCGGCGATGGAGTCGCAGATATGCCGCATGGGGGCCAGGATGGACGCACGCGACTTGTTGGGGGCCAAAAGCCCCAGGCTCTGCCGGCTCGGCAGCTCCAGATTCACCGAGAGACGGTCGGACAGGTGCCCCAGCTCGTCGATGAGCTCCACCGAGGTGCCGGGGATGGCCTTGGTGTGGATGTAGCCGCGAAAGCCGTACTCCTCCCGCAGGATGCGCAGGGCCTCGATCATGAGCTCGGTGGTGCGGTCGGGGCATCCGGCGACACCGGAGGAGAGGAACAGCCCCTCGATGTAGTTGCGGCGGTAGAAGCCGATGGTGAGGTCGGCCAACTCGCGAGGCGTAAATGCGGCTCGGGGTGCCTCGGCGTTGCTCGCGCGGTTCACGCAGTAGCAGCAATCGTAGACGCAGACGTTGGTCATGAGCACCTTGAGCAGCGTGACGCAGCGCCCGTCCGGCGTGAACGAATGGCAGCATCCCGCCTGGGTGGCCGCGCCCAGCTGTCCGGCCTTGCCCGCGCGCTGAACCCCGGAGGAGGTGCAAGCCACGTCGTACTTCGCCGCATCGGCCAGAATCTCCAGCTTCTCGATGACGTTCACCGCGCAACCCCTTCCAACCGCCAGACATCTTCCCGCCGCTAACACCAAACGAGCACACTTGTTCGCCCGAATGAATGTACGCTATACTACCCGAATAGATGTTCGCGTGTCAATGGGCGGAACATCGCCGGTTTGCTTGCGGCGTATGTCTTCTGGGGTCGGGAGAGGAGTGTGGCGGCGAGGGGGCTTGCGAAGGGGGAGACTTCGTTGTCGTCGGTTCGCGATTGCTCCTGCTTCTACGAGTCAAGCTCCTCGAGCAACCCCTCACGGTATTCCGCATCGGTCGCCGCACGGCGGGCGTCCTCGAAGCGGCCGGCATCCATAAGCTGAGCTATCAGCTTTCCAAGTTGGTCGGCTCCTTCCGCCCGTCCCGCGGCCCTACCCTCGGCTCTGCCCTCGGCAAGCCCCTCCTCACGACCCTTCTTCTGCAGGAGGCGGCCTTGGGCGCGCATATCCTCTTCCAGCGTCAGCATGACAAGAGACTCCTCTCTCCATGGAGCGTCTTCGTTGGCGGCCTCCACGGCGGCCGCGAGGTCGGCGGTAAGGCCGTCGCCTCCGACCTCCTCGGTGGCGACGTACCGAAGTAAACCACGAAGCGGCCCGTCTGGCAACATCTCCCAAGCGGAGGCGTTGAGCACGACCCATCTGAAGCCGTGCCCGAGTACCACGGATCCGCTCTCATCGCATATCATGTCGAAGGTGTAGACGGGGAGCCCCTCCTTGAACTCGTCGTGTAGGCAGATGAAAACGATAAAGCTCTCGGGCAAACTGTCGTAGGTGGCTCCCGGGCGCAGCATCGCAGTGTCCATGGCGCTCTGGTAGTAGCGCATGCGTCGACCCAGGCCCTCGCGGGAGTAGGTCTGCATCTCCACGTCGTAGAGCGCGTCCGAGGTGCGAACCCAGGCGTCGAGGCGCACTCCGTGGGAGCCGACGCGGGGCTGCAGGGTGCGCTCGGCGACGACGTTGCGTACCTCGTCCACGGGCACACCGAGGGCCGTCTCCAGCACTCGGCGGCACAGATCGGGGCGCTCCTCCATGATCCTGTCAAACATGGGGTACTCGCTGAACAGAAGGTTTCTCGACATCTAGGCCGTCCTTTCACCGGGGGTTTGGATCGTGCCATGCTACGCGATCCGAACCGCAGAAATGACGCGGGAATGTCCCGGTTCGTTCCCCGCGCCAACCGTGCTGGAGCCGCACTTTGATCGATTCGGGGAAACCGACGAGGAAATCGGGTATCATGGTGCCCATAGGAAACATGAGGGAACTCCTCACGGATGAAAGGGCGGCTATGGAGGCTTACAAGCGCGAGTTCATCGAGTTCATGGTTCAGAGCGACGTGCTGAAGTTCGGCGATTTCACGCTGAAGAGCGGGCGCAAGTCGCCGTTCTTCATGAATGCGGGCGCCTATGTGACCGGCGAGCAGCTGCATCGGCTGGGTCTGTACTACGCCCAGGCCATCAACGACAATTTCGGGCTGGACTTCGATGTGGTGTTCGGGCCAGCCTACAAGGGCATCCCCTTGGCGGTGGTGACGGCCATGGCGCTTCAGGAGCTGTACGGCAAGGAGGTAAAGTACTGCTGCAACCGCAAGGAAGTGAAGGACCACGGGGCCGACGCGGGCAACCTGCTCGGCGCGGAGCTTCACGACGGCGACAAGGTCATCATGGTGGAGGACGTCACCACTTCGGGCAAGTCCATCGACGAGACCTACCCCATCTTGAAGGCCGCTGCCGATGTGGATGTGCGCGGGCTCATCGTGTCGCTCAACCGCATGGAGGTGGGGAAGGGCGGCGTCACCACGGCCCAGAAGGAGATCGAGGCGAAGTACGGCTTCCCGGTGGCTTCCATCGTGTCCATGGCCGAGGTGAAGGAGTGCCTGCACAACCACGAGGTGGCCGGGCGCATCGTGATCGACGACGATATCGCGGCCGCCATCGACGCCTACTACGAGCAGTGGGGCGCCAAGGAGTAGGGAATCTGCGGTTGCAACTTCCCTAAATCGGAGCGTTGTCGTACAATGGGCCGACGCGGAACGGCATCGATGGGGAGGGTCGGCCGTTCACGCGCTCGTCGCCGGTGTGGCTCAACGGTAGAGCAACTGATTTGTAATCAGTGGGTTGCGGGTTCGATTCCTGTCACCGGCTCCATGTTTTACCAGGTCAGAGGTTTATAGCCTCTGGCCTTTTCTCTTTTTTGGACACTGAAGATACTGTTTGGTATCCAACGGTGCCCAGGCTGGTGGCCGGTCGTCTCCAGATGTTTTTCCGATTCTGCCTTCGAAATGCCACTTTGGCCTAGAAATGGTTGATGGACAAGAGACGGTTTGTACATTTCGGGGCTGAAATGGCAGAAAAGTGCCAGTTGAAGATAGAAATGTACAAGACGTGGAAAATGGGGCGCACATTTCGGGGTCGAAGTGGCATTTACCTGGCAGAATCTGGCGTCCGGGCCATCCACGAAGTTCGTGCGCTCTGCTATCATGGCTCGGGAACGTTTGAGAAAGGAAGCGCGCGAGTTTATGGCAACGTACATCGCCCATTATCAGTCGCCGAAGGGTTCCTACGAGAGGGAGCGCGGGCTGTTCGAGTTCGAGAGCGACGCGCGGGCCGGCACCAAGGCCAACGCCCACGACGCGCGCATGAAGATGCTAGAGCTGTTCGGCGCGAGCGCGGTGTCGTGGACCATCGAGAAGGTGGAGCGCGCCGGCGCCGCTCCCGCCGAGAAGCGGGAGAAGACCACCGACGGCCAGCTGGCGCTGGACTTCCGCCCTCCCAAGCCCGAGCGCAAGCGCAAGCATTCGAAAGGATATTGGTGATATGAAGAAGAAGCACCTGAAATTTCTGAAGCAGCTGGTGGAGACTCCCTCGCCGACGGGCTTCGAGGAACCGGCGGCGTCTCTCGTGCGCGAGAGGCTCGCCGATGTGGCCGACGAAGTGGCCACCGACACCATGGGCTCGGTGCGCGCGGTACTCGAGGGCCGCGACGCCGGTGCGCCCTCGCTCATGCTGGCGGCCCATATGGACGAGATCGGCCTCATGGTCACCTACATCTCCGACGAGGGCTTCCTCTCCGTGGCCTCTTTGGGCGGCGTGGACGCGGCCATCCTGCCCGGCATGCGGGTCGACGTGCACACCGCTTCCGGCACCCTCCGCGGCATCGTGGGCCGCAAGCCCATCCACCTCATCGAGCCGGACGAGCGCAAGACGGTGACGCCGCTCTCCTCCCTCGTTATCGATTTGGGCATGAAGCCCAAGCGCGTGAAGAAGCTTGTGCGGGTGGGCGACCCCATCACGTTCGGCGTCGGATTCGAGCGGTTCGGCGACGACATGGCCGTCTCGAAGTGCTTCGATGACAAGTGCGGCGTGTGGATCGCCTGTCGCGTCATGGAGAGGCTGGCCCGCGCCGGCCGCGCCCCGGGCGACTTCATCGCCGTAGCCACCACTCAGGAGGAGATCGGCACCCGCGGCGCCATGACAAGCGCCCATGCCGTGAATCCGGACGTGGCGCTCGCCTTCGACGTCACCCATGCCACGGACTACCCGGGCATCGACAAAACGAAGTACGGAAAGATCGTCTGCGGGGCGGGCCCGGTTATCGCGCGGGGGCCGAACATCAACCCCGTGGTGTTCGAGCGCCTCGTGGCCGCTGCCGAGGCGGAGGGCATTCCGTACCAGCTGGAGGCCGAGCCGTCGGTCACCGGTACCGACGCTCGGGCCATTCAGGTGACGCGCGGGGGCATTCCCACAGGCCTCATCTCCGTGCCGCTGCGCTACATGCATACTCCCACCGAGGTCATCTGCCTGCGCGATTTGGAGGCCACGGTGCGCCTCATCACCCGCTTCGCACAAGACCTCGCCCCCGACACGAGCTTCGTGCCGGGGCTGGGCGGCGCGGTGACCGAGAATGCGGAAGGGAAGGCCGCCGGCGCCGATGCCGATGCCGATGCCGATGCGTCCGACGCTTCCGCCGCACCCGAGGAGGCGTGAGGGCCGTGCCGAAGCGCGAGGAGAAGACCATCGCGAAGAACCGCCGGGCCTTCCACGACTACGAGATCTTGGAGACCTACGAGGCCGGCATCGAGCTGACGGGCACCGAGGTGCGCTCGCTGCGGGAGAACAACTGCCAGCTCACCGATTGCTTCGCCCTCATTCGGAACGGCGAGGTGTGGCTCAACAACGTGCACATCTCGCCGTACTCCAATGGCAGCATCTTCAACCCCGACCCCGACCGGCGCCGGAAGCTCCTGCTGCACAAGAAGCAGATTCGCTACCTGGACGCGAAGGTGGCCGAGAAGGGCCTGGCCATCGTGCCCTTGAAGATGTACTTCAACGAGGACGGCCGGGTGAAGGTGGAGCTGGCGCTGGCCCGGGGCAAGAAGCTCTACGACAAGCGCGCCTCCATGAAGGAGCGCGACACCAAGCGCGAGATCGACCGCGCGCTGAAGGAGCGCGTTCGCTAGGCCGGGGTCTGCGGGGCTGCGCCGCGCGCCGGCGTTCGGTTGCGCCACCGCCTTCGCTCGGTGTCTGCGGGCTGCACGACCGGCGTCGCGCCTTGGCACGTTCACGCTCGGTCAACGAAACGGCGCGGGAGGGCCACGGCGCGGGAAGTCGTGGCATCATAGGTTCGGCGGGCGAGGTCGCCCGCGCACGTACATCACGAGGTTAGGAGTCTGGCAATGGGTCTTGACGAAGAGCTTGAGAGCATGGAAGAGGTCGGCGAGACCGATGCCGAGTGGACCGACCAGGAAACAGAGCTGGAAGACGCCGAGGACGACGAGGACGCCCTCTTCGACGCCGATGAGGAGGATGCCGCCGAAAGCGACTTGGAGCACGCCTACGACAGCTTCATGACCGACAACGAGGCCGACTACGACGGCTGGGATCCCGACGAGGTGCCCGAGGCCATCCAGGCCGAGGAGGACGCCGACATCCTGCACTCGGAGGGCTATCACATCGAGGAGGAGCCCGAAGAGGAGAGCGAAGTCATCGAGATGGAGATCGAGGACGGCGATGTCTATGCGGTGATCGTCGACGAGCACGACAACGAGATCGGCTTCATCTTGCTCGACGAGGACGGCAACGAGCAGGAGTACTACTACGTCGCCGAGGACAACGACGGCGACGGCGTGCGCGTGGAGCGCACCTCGGACGGCGATGAGTTCGACCTCGGCATCAGCCGCGAGGGCGTGGCCGCCGCCACCAGGGACGTGAACGCCATCTACAAGGACGGCGTTCAGGTGGCCGCCGAGCTGAAGAGCACCTTCGACGAGATCTCCGATTCGCTGAGTTTCCTTAAGAAGAAAAAGTAACGGCGACAAGGCGCTGTCGAAACGACAACGGAGACGGCCCGCATCGGCGAACGTCGGTCATCGGGGCCTACCATGAATGGGAGCGATCGGTTGGGTCGCTCCCATTTCGTCGTTAGGAGATCATTATGTGCACGGGCGTTCGTTTTGCCGATGCAGCCGGCAACTTGTATTTCGGCCGCAACCTCGATTGGTGCGAGAGCTACGGCGAGGGCGTGGTCATCACCCCGCGAGGGGCGTCTATCCCCACGCAGTTCCTTGGTTCGCTGAGTCCCGAGCATGCCTGCGTGGGCATGGGCATCGTCGTGGGCGGCGTGCCGTGCTACTTCGATTGCGCCAACGAGGCGGGACTCGCCATCGCCGGCCTTAACTTCCCCGGCTACGCCCAGTTCGCCGAAGCTCCCGAAAAGGGAGCGGTGAACGTGGCGGCCTACGAGTTCCCTCTGTGGGTGGCGGCGAGCTTCTCCACGGTGGCCGAGGTGCGCAAGGCGCTTAAGGACGTTGTCATCGTGGCCAAGGCGCCCAGCGAGGGCTATGGCGTGGCCCAGCTGCACTGGCTGGTAGGCGATGGGAAGGAGTCCATCGTCATCGAATGCCAAGCCGACGGCATGCACGTGTACGACGACGGGCTGGACGTGCTTACCAACCAGCCGCCCTTCCCCTGGCATACCGAGAATGTGCGTAACTATATGCACATCGAGACCGCGCATCCCGAGCCGGTTGCGTGGACGCGCGACACCCTGCGCGCGTTCGGCAGCGGCGCGGGCATGATCGGGTTCCCGGGCGGCTACGATCCGGCCAGCCGCTTCGTGCGGGCCGCCTTCCTGAATGCGCATTATCCCGCAGAAGAGGGGGAGGTCGCCAATGTGACGCGCCTGTTCCGCACGCTTGAGGGCGCGTCCATGTGCAAGGGCGGCGCGCAGATGGCCGACGGTCGCTTCGAGTACACGATGTTCTCCGACGGCTACTCGGCGGCCACCAAGACCTATTACTGGTGCACCTACGACGAGCCGGCGCGCCAGAGCGTGTGCTTGGACGATTACGACCTGAGCGGCGCCGAGCTCATCCGCGTGGCGGCCTAGCGCCGCGGCGGCTCGGGCGTGTCGGGCTGACGGGGCCGATGGTGCGGCTCTTGACAGGAGCGGCGCGCCCGCTAGAATAAATCGACAACCCTTAAAGGGGGCGACTGGTTTCGACATGGTAAGTTCGAAACGAGGAGCAGGCCGTGGTCTCCTCGCCACGCTAAACAGGGGTACCGTCAAGTTAATTGGCAAAAACACTTCTAAGACCGGCTACTACATGCCGGCCGCCATGGCTGCCTAACAGCAGTTCTGGTGATCACCGACCCCGGTGTTTCCCCGAACCGGGCAAGGTGTCATTTGAGGGGAATGCCCCGCGGCACGTAGTCGGTATGGCCGCTGGAAAGACGGAACCGACTAGGAGCGGCCACGTTGGTCTGCGAACCGATCCGCTCCGAAGCCCGATCGCTGACTAAGCCTGTAGCGCCTTGTGGACAATTTAGTATGGACCGGAGTTCGATTCTCCGCGCCTCCACCAAGCTTTTCGCGGCCGCTCTTCGGGGCGGCCGCTTTTCTCTCCTTGCGTGGCTTATTCCTTACGAAAACGGTCATGTTCTGGGGAAACAGGCTGAAAATCCTTTAAGTTCTGTGGGGGAGTCGTGGGGAATGGCGTGCAGGGTGGCGCGCGGGGCGCGGTCTGTGGGAAAGTAGCGCCGAACGACGTATCCGCCGGCGGCCGCGGGCTCCTTGGCTTATAATGGGCCTAAGGCGCATCCGCCGACTTGCGCGGCGGCCCCAAAGTAAGTTGAATCGCACCACGGAAGCGCACTATGCCACGACACAGCACATCTGACAATCGAATTTCCGAAGCGGGCGCAAGCGCGACCCGCGGTTTCGTCATGCCCGAGGGCCGCTTCGGCGCGCCGAGGCCCGTGGGGCCCCAGGCCACGGGCGCGATGCCGCCCCAGCACGACCAGGGAACCGCCGCGATGCCCCCTCAGCCTTCGCGCCCCGCAATCAGCGGCGCCGGCGCCATGCCCGTCGTGCCCCCCATGGGCCCGACGTCCGGCGGCTACGTGCCCGGCTACCAGGTGAATGCCCGGCCGCCCAAGAAGCATCGGGGGCTCAAGATCTTCGGCATCGTGATGGCCTCCATTCTAGGCGCCATCGCCCTTGTCTACTTCGCCGGCGTCATCGTGTTCTCCGGGCGCTTCTTCCCGCAGTCCACCATCATCGGCATGGACATCTCCGGCAAGACGCCCGAAGAGGTCCATCAGATGCTCGACGAGGTGCTGGGCGACTACACCTTCAAGGTGGAGGGCCCGGGTCTTTCCCTCACGCTGGACGCCACGGACATGGGCATGGCGCTCGACAGCCAATCTATCGCCGACGGCCTTCTGGCCGAGATGAACCCCTGGGCGTGGCCCTACGAGGTGTTCCAGCGCCACGACGACACCGACGACTTAGTCTCCACTCTGGAGAACTCGAAGCTGGCCGACACGCTGACCGCCGCCGTGGAGGAGGCCAACGCCCGCGGCACCGCTCCCAAGAACGCCACCGTGGCCTATGACGCCGACGAGGGCGGCTATGTCGTCGTGCCCGAGGAGGAGGGCAACACCCTTTTGGCCGACGTCGTCATCGACGAGGTGACGCGGGGCACGGTGAACTTCGCGCCGAAGGTGACGCTCTCCGACGCCGTGCTGGCCAAGCCCACGGTGACGCGCGACGACCCCGCGCTGGCCGAGGCGCGCGATGCGGCCAACAAGCACCTCGGCGGGGCGCTTTCCCTCACCATGGCGGGCGCCGAGAAGATGGCCATCACCGCCGACGAAATCGCCGAGCACATCACCTTGGGCGACGATCTCTCCGTGACCTTCGACCCTGAGCCTTTGGTGGCGGCGGTGAAGGAGAAGGTGAACGCCATGGACACCACGGGCGCTACCCGCACGTTCACGCGTCCCGACGGCAAGGCCGTCACGGTGAAGGGCGGCGACTACGGCTGGATCACCGACAGCCAGGCCACCGCCGACGCCGTGCGCGAGGCGCTCACCTCCGGGGCGGGCGGCACGCTGGAGATCATCATGAAGCAGAACGCGGCCCAGGCCCCCGACGAGGGCGGCCGCGACTTCGGCACCCGCTACATTGACGTGGATCTCACCGAGCAGCACGCGCGCTTCTACGGCGAGGACGGCGCCATTATCTGGGAGAGCGATATCGTCAGCGGCAAGCCCGCCGACGGGCGCGACACGCCCCAGGGTACCTACTACATCAAGACCAACGACGGCAAGTCGGTGCTGCGCGGCTACAAGCCCGACGGCACCAAGGACTACGAGACCGAGGTGGAGTTCTGGATGCCCTTCAAGGACAACTCCGTGGGCTTCCACGACGCGGGTTGGCAGGAGAAGTTCGGCGGCGACTGGTACGTCGAGCACGGCAGCCACGGCTGCATCAACCTGCCTCCCGATAAGGCCGAAGAGCTTCACGGGCTTCTGTCGGTGGGCGACGTCGTCGTCGTGCACGAGTAGGGCGCTGTGGATACGGAGCATTTCGACAACCGCCCCATCGGGGTGTTCGATTCCGGCTACGGGGGCCTCACGGTGGCCCGCGCGCTGCAGAAGCGCCTGCCGGAGGAGTCCATCCTGTACTTCGGCGACTCGGCGCGCTGCCCCTATGGGCCTCGCGATCAGGCCGAGGTGGACGGCTTCGTGCAGCAGATCTGCACGTGGCTCGTCGGCCGGGACGTGAAGATGATCGTCATCGCCTGCAACACGGCCACGGCCGCTGGCCTCGCCCATGCCCAGGAGAACTTCTCCGTGCCCGTCGTCGGCGTGGTGGAGCCGGGCGCCCGGGCGGCGGCCCATACGACGCTCAACCGGCGCGTGGGGGTCATCGCCACCAAGGGCACCGTGGATTCCAACGCCTACAGCGACGCCATACGCCACATCGACGCCGGCATCACCGTGTTCTCCACGGCGACGCCTCGGTTCGTGGAGATCGCCGAGATGGGGCTGAAGCTCTCCGACGGGCCCATCGAGGACTACATGGCCGACACCACCAAGGTCTACATCCGCCCGGAGTTCGAGGACATCGCTCGGCAGTACCTGGAGCCGCTGCGCCGCTGCGACATCGACACGCTCGTTTTGGGCTGCACCCACTATCCGCTTCTGAAGGCGCTCATCGGGGGCGTGGTGGGGCGCAAGGTCACGCTGGTGAACTCGGCCGACGAGACGGCCCGCGACGTCGATCACATCCTGCGCCGGCGCCGCGCCCACGCCCGCTCGGGCAACGTGCCCGTCCACTCGTTTTTCACCACGGCCGACGACGTGGAGGAGTTCCGGCGCTTCGGCGGCCGCGTGCTCGCCCGCCCCATGGACGTCGTCGCGCACGTGGATCTGCCCGCACTGTAAGCAACCGCCCGCACCGGCGAGGTGCCCGTCTGCAAGGAGGAGCCCGTGAAGGAAGTGCTCATCGCTACGAACAACGCCCACAAGGTGGAGGAGATCCGCACGGCCCTGAACTTCGAGGGCTGGATGTTCACGACGCTGGCCGAGGCGGGGGTGACATCAGATCCGGCCGAGGACGCCGACAGCTTCGAGGGCAACGCCCGCATCAAGGCCCGGGCGGCGCGTGCGGCGGCACGGGAGTCGCTGGGGCGCTTTGTGGCGGTGCTCGCCGACGACTCCGGTTTGGAGGTGGACGCCCTGGACGGCGCGCCGGGGGTCTTCTCGGCGCGCTACGCGGGATCCGACGGGGACGATGCGGCCAACAACGCGAAGCTTCTGGCCGAGCTTGCCGCCGTGCCGGATGCCGAGTGCACGGCACGGTTCGTGTGCACGCTCGTGTTCATCGACGAGGACGGTACGGAATCGGTGGCCCGCGGCACCATCGAGGGTTCCATCGGGCGCGAACCCCGCGGCAGCGAGGGCTTCGGCTACGACCCGCTGTTTTTGCCCGACGAGTACGGCGGCATGCGGGCGCTGGCCGAGGTCTCCCAGGCCGAGAAGAACGGCATATCTCATCGGGGAAATGCCTTGCGCGTGCTCAAAAAGGCCCTTTCCCAAAGCGTTGACGAACGGTAAAAATGGGCTGTGTGCGGGGCTTTTCCGTGGGATATTATTTCGATCTATTGACTTATAGCATACTCCATATGGTCTAATGGACACGCAGGTTGCGCGAACGTGAGATGCGCAGCGGCGCGTTTCGAAGGGGACGGCATGAAGATTGCGGAAGTCAGCAAGCGCTACGGTGTTTCCACCGACACGCTGCGCTATTACGAGCGCATTGGCCTGTTGCGCCATGTGCCTCGCAACAAGAGCGGCATTCGCGATTACGACGAGGCCAGCTGCAATGCCGTCGAGTTCGTCAAGTGCATGCGCGATGCCGGCATGTCCATCGAGTCTTTGGTGGAGTACATGGAGCTTCTGGAGCAGGGCGACGAGACGACGGCGGCCCGCAAGGAACTTCTTTTGAGGCAGGGCGACGAGATCCGGGAGCGCATTGCCGGCCTGGAGCGGGCCTTGGCGCGTCTCGAGTACAAGATCGAGCACTACGACGAGGTCATGACGGCCACCGAGCGGACTCTGCGCGCGGGGGAGTAACCGCCGCGAATGCGTTTGTTCCGTGGGCGTTGCCCTCGAGTCTTTTATTGGAGCTGACTCCAACATTTATCATGGCTTTCCGAGAAACCAACTGAGAACGAGTGAGGGCGTTCGTCGGAAAGCGGGGTGGCCGTGGCCTTTCACCAGAGCGAGAATTCTGAGAGTCTTTGCGGCGGAGCCGCGTTCGCGCGGCCCGACTACGACCGTGCGATGCGACAGGGCGCCGGCGAGGTGATTTACGGCGAGGGAAAGACCGCCGAGCAGATCGCCGCCATCGCCTCGTCGCTCATGGGCGCCGGTCAACCGCGCGTTCTGGCGACCCGCGTGGACGCGAAGAAGGCCGATGCCGTGGCCGCTCTATGGGGCGACGACGGCGGGATCGCCCCGTGCGCCTACTACGAGACGGCGCGGCTCGTCGTGTTCGGCGGCATGCCCGCGCTCGACGGGGACGGAGTGGTGGCCATCGCCTGCGCCGGCACGAGCGATCTGCCCGTGGCCGAGGAGGCGGCGTTCACCGCGGAGTTCCTCGGCAACGAGGTGCGGCGCTTCTACGATGTGGGCGTGGCGGGCATCCATCGACTCTTGGATGTGGCCGACGAGCTGCGCGCGGCCCGAGTCGTGGTGGCGGTGGCCGGCATGGAGGGCGCGCTCGCCTCCGTGGTGGGGGGTCTCGTCTCCGCGCCGGTGATCGCGGTGCCCACCTCGGTGGGCTACGGCGCCTCGTTCGGCGGCGTGACCGCCCTGCTCGCCATGTTGAACTCGTGTGCGAGCGGCGTGTCGGTGGTCAACATCGACAACGGCTTCGGCGCCGCCTTCCAGGCAAGCGCCATCAATCACTTGAATTCCCGACAGGGATAAACCTGCGGCGGTTCCCGCCGAACGCGGGCGCCTCGAGGGCGGCACCATCATGAAAGGCGATGCAATGACGAAACTTCTCTACTTGGAATGCACCTCCGGTATCAGCGGCGACATGTGCGCGGCGGCCCTGCTGGATGCAGGCGCGAGCGAGGAAGCGGTGCGCCGGGCGCTGGAGAGCCTGCCTGTGGAAGGTTTCGCTGTGGAGATATCCCGGGTGAAGAAGTCGGGTTTGGACGTCTGCGACTTCAGCGTCGTGCTGGATGCCGCCCACGAGAACCACGACCATGATATGGCCTACCTGCACGGGCACGGAGGCGCAAGCGAGCACGGCCACGGCCATGACCACGATCGCGACCATGGTCGCGCCCACGATCACGACCATGCCCACGGTGCCCCCGGTGGCCACCACCACCGCGGCCCTGCGGAAATAGCGCAGATCATCGACGGTGCCGCCATGACCGACGGCGCCAAGGCCATCGCGCACCGCATGTTCGGCTTCGTGGCCGACGCCGAGGCGCGGGCTCATGGCGTACCTGTTGGGGAAGTTCACTTCCACGAGGTGGGCGCCGTGGATTCCATCGCCGACATTATTGCCATCGCCGTGGCGGCCGACGACTTGGCGCCCGACGGCGTTGTCGTGTCCGATCTGCCCTGCGGGTACGGCACGGTGCGCTGCCAGCACGGCCTCATCCCCGTGCCCGCCCCGGCCACGGCGTTCATCGCCGAAGCTGCCGGATTGACGCTTTCCCCGGTGGACGTGGAAGGCGAGCTCGTCACCCCCACGGGCGCCGCCGCGGCCGCCGCTCTGCGCACGGAAGCCGCCCTTCCCGAGCGCTTCTCCATCAAGGCCATCGGCATGGGCGCCGGCAAGCGCGCCTACGACACCCCCGGCATCCTCCGCGCCATGATCATCGAGCCTGCGGAGTAATTCCAACCGTAGGCGAAAATCCCATTGCTTTAGCACTCTACTGTGATAAAGTACTAGCATCGATGCGAGATCCTCGTGCGTTCTTTGCGCGGGAACTCTGTCGATAATTCGCCGTTTGCCGTCCCGGTGCGCCGGGAGGGGAGAGGGCGTGTAACATGACAATCTCGGTAATCGAAGGCGCTTGCGACGAGACGAGCCAGGCGATGGCCTCGGCTGACTGCGAGCCAGGGCGAAAGCTCCGGCTGCATGCATGCCGGGTCACAGGTCTTGGGCCGTTCGCGCGTCGTTTGCGCCAGTGAGGAATGTGCGTTGAACGCTGTGACACCATCGGGCTTCCGCGACGTGCTCTCCGAGGAGGCGCGCGTCCGCGAGGCCATCACCCGGGCCGTGGCCGACCTGTTCGCCTCTCGCGGCTACGTGCCCATCGAGACGCCCACCCTGGAGGTGATGGACGTCCTGCGGGCCGGCGGACGGGTGCCGGCCACTCCCTTCAAGTTCTTCGACTCCCGGGGCGACCTTCTGGCCATGCGCCCGGACGTCACCCTGCAGATCGCGCGCATGTGCGCCACGCGCCTGGCCAACGTCCCCGGCCCCTTGCGCTTCCGCTACACCCAGCGGGTCTTTCGCGAGGCCGAGACGGAGAACCAGGTGCAGGCCCGCGAGCTCACCCAGTGCGGCGTGGAGTGCATCGGGGAAGTGGGGCCGGCGGCCGATGCCGAGATCGTCGCGCTGTTCGCCGAGGCGCTGCGGCTGGCCGGAGCGACGCAGTTCGTGCTCGCCATGGCCACGGTAGGGGTGCTCCGGGCCCTGCTCGAGCGCTCGGGGGCCGCCGAGCCGTGGAAGGCCGCGGTGCTGGATGCCTATCACGGCTCCGACTTCGTGGCCCTCGACCGTTTGTGTGACGCCGCCATGGGGCGCGCCGTGGAAGGGGAGGCCGTCGATGCGGGGGCTGCCGCGCCCGCCTACACCGAGGCCATCCGTCAGCTCGCGCGCATCCGGGGCGCCCAGGACGCCATCGACGCGGTGCGCGCGCTCGTGACTCCGCTCGGGTGCGTGGCCGACCTGGACGACTTCCAGGCCACCTACGATCTTCTGGGCGAGGCCGGCCTGGCCGACTCCGTGCTCGTCGACTTCTCGGTGGCCAGCTCCTTCAACTACTACACGGGCCTCGTCTTCGAGGCCTGCTCGCCCTATCTGGGCTCGCCTCTGGGCTCCGGCGGCCGCTACGACCGCATGATAGGCGCCTTCGGGGCCGATCGTCCCGCCGCGGGCTTCGCCTTCTCGCTGGAGCAGGCCATGGCCGCCGCCTCTGCCGAAGTGGACGCGGCGCCCGCAGGCGCGCGCCCGCTGCGCATCGCCGTCCCCAAGGGCTCCCTGAACGCCGAGGCCATCGCCTGTTTGGAAGAGGCCGGCCTCGATGTGACGGGGCTTGCCAACCCCGGGCGCGCGCTCGTCATCTCCAACCCCGGGGTCGACTACATCATCGTGCGGCCCTCCGATGCCCCCGTCTTCGTGGCCCTGGGCGCCGCCGACTGCGGCATCTGCGGCAAGGACTCGCTTTTGGAAGTGGGCGCTGCCGTGGAGGAGCTGGTCGATCTGCGCTTCGGCGGCTGCCGCTTCGTCGTGGCGGAGTCGGCCGGCACGAGCGCGGCCATCGAGGAGCGCTACCGCAAACTCGGCAGCATACGCATCGCCACGAAGTACCCTTCCATCACCCGTGCCCACTTCGCGCGCACCGGCACCCAGGTGGAAATCGTCTACCTGCACGGCAACATCGAGCTGGCGCCCATCACCGGCATGGCCGAGCGCATCGTCGACATCACCGCCACGGGAACCACCCTGCGCGAGAACAACCTGGAGATCGTGGAAGAGGTGCTCGCCTCCACGGCCCGCTTCTTCGCCAACGGCTGCGCCCTGCGCACCGACGAGCGCATCGTGGCGCTGGCCCGCGTGCTCGCCGAAAATGCCCCCAAGCACACTTACGCGCCCATCGCCGGCGCTTCCAACCCTGTTCAACCGACCCTGTCCTAAGGAGTGCGCCCCATGACCATGAGACGAATCGACCTGCAACCCCTCGAGCCCTTCACGAGCGACTTCATCGACCGTACCGGCGCCTTCAATCCCGGCGCCCTTGAGGCGGCCACCGCCATCATCGAGCAGGTGCGCCGGGACGGCGACGCGGCCCTGCGCGCGCTTACCGAGAAGTTCGACGGCGTGGCCATCGAGAACTTCCGCGTGCCGGGCGAGGCCATCGACGCCGCGATGGCGGAAGTGGATCCGGACACCCTCGAGGCCCTGAAGCACGCCGCGGCCCAGATCCGCGACTTCCACGAGCGCCAGAAGCAGCAGAGCTGGTTTTTCGCCCGCGAGGACGGGGCCATCGTGGGCTCGAAGGTGACGCCTTTGGAATCCGTGGGCATCTACGTGCCCGGAGGACGGGCGCTGTACCCCTCAACGGTGCTCATGAACGCCCTGCCCGCCCAGGTGGCCGGCGTGGAGCGCATCGTCTGCGTGACGCCGCCCACCAAGGACGGCACGCTGGATGCGGCCATCCTCGCCGCTTGCAAGATCGCCGGCGTCACCGAGATCTACACCGTCGGCGGCGCCCAGGCCGTGGCGGCGCTGGCCTACGGCACCGAGACCATCCGCCCGGTGGCCAAGATCACCGGCCCGGGCAACGCCTTCGTGGCCGCGGCCAAGAAGCTCGTCTCGGGCGATGTGGGCATCGATATGATCGCCGGGCCGTCGGAGGTCTGCGTCGTGGCCGACGAGACGGCCGACCCGCGGCTGGTGGCCATCGATCTCATGGCCCAGGCCGAGCACGATCCTTTGGCGGCCTGCTACCTCGTCACCTTCTCGGACGCCTACGCCGACGCGGTGGAGGCGGCCATCCAGGTGCACCTGGCCGATTCCACCCGCGCCGACATCACCCGCACCTCCCTTGACGATCACGGGCTCATCGTCGTGTGCACTTCCATGGATCAGGCCCTGGAGGCGGTGAACGTCATTGCGCCCGAGCATTTGGAGATGCACGTGGAGGGCGCCATGGAGTATCTGGGCGCCATCCGCAACGCTGGCGCCATCTTCTTGGGCGCGTGGACGCCGGAGGCCGTGGGCGATTACGTGGCCGGCCCCAACCACACGCTGCCCACCGGCGGCACGGCCCGCTACTCTTCGCCGCTTTCCGTGGACGATTTCGTGAAGAAGTCCTCCATCATCCAGTACAGCCCCGCGGCCCTGAAGAACGACGCGCGCGCTGTGGTGCAGATCGCCACCCACGAGGGGCTGTGGGCCCATGCCCGCTCGGTGGCCCTGCGCCTTAAGGCGCTGCTGGACGCCGAGCAGGCGAGCGTGGCCGGCTCGGCGGCGGCGGGCGTGGAAGATGGCGAGGCGCGCGGTGAATAAGGTTCGCGCGTCGGCGCCCCAGCTTGAGGGGCTCGTTCCCTACGACCCGAAGTACCTGCCGGCCGAGGCGTACCTGTCGGCCAACGAGAATCCGCGCGACGTGGACGCCGAGGTGCGTGCCGCCATCGCGCGCCGCATTGCCCAGGTGCCCCTGAACCGCTATCCCGATCCTCTGGCCAACCGCCTGCGCGACCTCATCGCCGAGGCCAACGGGCTCGACCGCGCCAATGTCCTTCTGGGCAACGGCGGCGACGAGCTTTTGTTCGATGTGGCCCTCGCTTGGGGCGGACCGGGGCGCAGCTTCCTGAACCTGCCCCCGACCTTCTCGGTGTATGCGGCCAACGCACGGCTCACGAACACCCGCTGCGTGGATGTGCCGCGTCGGGCCGACTTCTCCATCGACGAAGCGGCGGTGCTTGAGCGCGTGGGGAAGGGCGACATCGATTTCGTCATCGTGACGAGCCCGAACAACCCCACGGGCCAGAGGGCGTCCACGGCGTTCATCGAAGAGCTGCTCGACGCCACCGATGCGCTCGTGCTGGTGGACGAGGCCTACTTCGAGTTCTCGCGCGCCACGGTGCGCCCTTTGCTGGCGACCCACGAGAATCTCGCCATCCTGCGCACGTTCTCGAAGGCGTTCTCGCTGGCGGGCGTGCGCCTGGGCTACGTTTTGGCGAACGCGCCGGTCATCGAGGAGCTGTGCAAGGTGCGCCAGCCCTATTCCGTGGACGCCGTCTCCCAGGCCATAGGAGAGGTGGTCTTCGAGAACCGCGCCCGCTTCGAGCCGGGCATCCGCGAGATCATCGAGGAGCGGGGCCGCGTCATGGAGGCGCTGCGCACCCTGCCCGGCGTGACCGCCTACCCGTCGGATTCCAACTGGATTCTGTTCTCGATGGAAGATGCCGGGGCGGCCTGGCAGTACCTGTACGACCGCGGCGTGCTCGTGCGCGATTTCAGCAGCGCCCCCATGCTCGAGGGCTGTCTGCGGGCGACCATCGGCACGCCGGAGCAGAACGACGCGTTCATCCGCGGGCTGCGCGACTTTCTGTCCGAGAGCCGCGAGCGGCGCGCGCGGGCTATGCAATAGGGAAGGAGAGCAATGACGAGAGAGGCCACCATCCTCCGCGAGACGGCGGAGACGCGCATCGAGGTCACGGTGAACCTGGACGGCGCGGGACGCGCGGACGTGGCAAGCGGCATCGGGTTCTTCGACCACATGCTGTGCGCCTTCGCGCGTCACGGCCGCTTCGATCTGAAGGTGTCGGTGCGCGGCGACTTGCATGTGGACGGCCACCACACGGTGGAGGACACGGGCATCGTGCTGGGGCGCGCTTTGGCCGAGGCCTTGGGAGAGAAGGCCGGCATCGAGCGGTTCGGCAGCGCGTTCGTGCCGATGGACGAGGCGCTGGTGCTGGCGGCCCTGGATATCTCCGGGCGTGGGCAGCTGCACTGGGATGTGGAGGCGCCTTTCGGCATGGTGGGCGATTTCGACACCCAGCTCGCCCGGGAGTTCTTCATCGCGCTCGCGGCCAACGCGGGCATCACCCTGCACATCCGGCAGCTCGCCGGCGACAACGTGCACCACATCTTCGAGGCCGCCTTCAAGGCGGCAGGCCGCGCCCTGCGCCAGGCCGTGGCCGTCGACCCGGCCTTGGGCGGGGAAGTGCCTTCCACGAAGGGGGTTTTGTGAGCATCGTCATTGTCGACTATCACAAGGGGAACCTGCTCTCGGTGGAGCGGGGACTTGTAGGCGCGGGGGCAGACGTCGTCGTGACCGATAAGGCGGATGTCATCCGCGCGGCCGACGCCGTGGTGCTGCCCGGCGTGGGAGCCTTCGCCGATGCCGCCGCGTCCATGGAGGAGATGGGCCAGATGGAGGCGGTGCGCGCGGCGGTGGCCGGCGGTGCGCCGTTTTTGGGCATCTGCTTAGGGATGCACCTCATGTTCGAGGCGGGCACCGAGCACGCGCCCGTTGACGGTCCGCTGCCGCGCGGCCTCGGCTTCATCGAGGGCGTGGTGGACGCCATGCCCCGCACCGACGCTGCCGGCCGCGCCTACAAAGTGCCCCATGTGGGATGGAACTCCGTGGAGTTCTCCGAGCCGAATTCGCTGTTCGACGGAACCGCGCCCGGCGAGTTCTTCTACTTCACCCACAGCTTCGTGGCGCCGCCGAGCGCGGCCACCATTGCCGAGACGGTGCACTCGGTGACCTTCCCCTGCGCCGTGCAGGTGCCGGGCCGTCCCGTCTTCGGCGTGCAGTTCCATCCGGAGAAGAGCTCGGATGCGGGCGCGCGCCTGCTTGCCAACTTCGCAACCATTGCACGAGCCGCGCGCGCCGACAGCGCGCACGCTGATAAGGTGGCGAAAAACCCCGTCGCGTCAAAGGAGTAGCCATGTACCTTCTTCCTGCCATCGATCTTTTGGACGGGCGCGCGGTGCGTCTGGCCAAGGGAGACTACCATGCCGTCACCGTGTACAACGACGACCCGGCGTATCAGGCCCAGCTGTTCGAGGAGGCCGGTGCGACATGGCTTCATGTGGTCGATCTGGATGGCGCGAAGTCCGGCAATCCCGACAACCTGGAAGTGGTGCGCGCGATTTTGGCGCGCACGAGCCTGAAAGTGGAGGTAGGCGGCGGCGTGCGCTCGCTCGAGGCCGCCGATCGCCTGCTCGACGCCGGCGCGACCCGGGTTATTCTAGGCACCGCGCTCGTGCGCGACCCCGATTTCGCCCAGGCGGCCATGGAGAAGTTCGGCCCCGATGCCCTAGTTGCCGGCATCGACGCGAAGGCCGGCGAGGCCGCCGTGGCCGGCTGGACGGAGGGCTCGGGCGTGGCTGCCGCCGACCTGGCCCGCCGCATGGCGGCGCTGGGTTACGAGCACCTCGTCTACACCGACATTGCCCGCGACGGCATGCAGACTGGCGTGGAGAACGACGCCTACGCGAAGATGGCCGCCGCCTTCGGCAATCCGGTCATCGTTTCCGGCGGCATTGCCACCGCGGCTGACATCCGGGCGCTGGCTCCCATCGCCGACGCCGTGGAGGGCGTCATTACCGGTCGGGCCATCTACGAGGGCACCCTTACCGTGGCCGACGGCGTCGCGGCGTGCGACGGCACCTTCCACCTGTCCGATCAGTTGGAAGAGGAGGGGCGTCCCCTGACCATCGAAGAGTTGGAAAGCTAGCAAGCAAGGAAGAGCAGCCCGGGCGATGCCGGGTGCCTTGACCGAGCGAATCTTATCGAGAGAGTGAGAGTAGTCGGCGAAACAGACGGTGTTGCGACCGAGCGAGTTCCGCAGATGGTATCGAAGGCGATAAACGATGGGGAGCGGTTAGCCCTGACGCCTTCGATACCAGCGAGGACTGTCTGAGCGAATCGCAATACCGTCTGGTTCGCTGACGGACAGGTTGACAAAAGATGCTGACAAAGAGAGTAATCCCCTGCCTGGACGTAAAGGACGGCCGCGTCGTGAAGGGCGTGAACTTCGTGGGGCTGCGCGATGCGGGCGACCCCATCGAGCTGGCTCGCGCCTACGACGAGCAGAAGGCGGACGAGGTGATCTTCTTGGACATCACCGCCACGAGCGACGACCGCGCCACCACGGTGGAGCTCGCGAGCCACGCCTCGGCCGAGCTGCACCTCCCTTACTGCGTGGGCGGCGGCTTCCGCAGCGTGGCCGATATTCGCAAGATGATCGCCGCCGGCGCCGACAAGGTGTCGGTGAACTCGGCGGCCGTGGCGAACCCCCAGCTCATCACTGATGCGGCCCGGGCTTTCGGCACCCAGGCGATCCTCTGCGCCATCGACGCGAAAGCGGTGCCCGGCAATCCCAACAAGTGGGAGGTCTACGTGGCCGGTGGCCGCAAGAACACCCACATCGACGCCATCGAATGGGCTCGCGAGGCGGCTCGGCGCGGGGCGGGGGAGATTCTGCTCACCTCCATGGATCGCGACGGCAGCCGCGACGGCTTCGACTGTCACCTGACGCGCTCCGTGGCCCGGGCCGTGGACATCCCCGTCATCGCCAGCGGCGGCGTGGGCAAGCTCGAGCACTTCGCCGAGGGCATCATCGAGGGCGAGGCCGACGCCGTGCTCGCCGCCAGCGTCTTCCACTTCGGCGAGCTCACCGTGCGCCAAGTAAAGGAGTCCATGCGAGACGCCGGCATCCCCGTGCGGCTGTAGGGCATGGGCTTGCCTTTACGCTAAAGTTGAACTATCATGCAACTCATGTTTTAACGCGATGTAAACTCTCGTGTAATAGGAGATTTGAATGGCTAAGGAGAACAGCGTTATCGACTGGGAGGCCTACGGGACGTTGCTGAAGGCGGCGCGGCTGGCCAACGGGTACTCGCGGGGCAAGAAGCTCACCGATGCGGTGGAGGAGAAGACGGGCATGAAGATCTCGGAGCGCACGATTTACGCGCTGGAGGACGCCTCGCGCGCGCCTTCCGCCGATATCTTCCTCGCGCTGCAGCAGGTGCTGCCCGAGCTGTGCGATCCGGAGTACATGCGTCCGGCCTTCCGCAAGGCCGATATCAAGGTCATGCTCGTCACGCTGCCCTAAGGAGGAGAGGTGGATCTTCCCGAGTTGAAGTACAACGAGGCGGGGCTCGTCCCCTGCATTGTGCAGGATGCCGATACGGGCGAGGTGCTCATGATGGCGTGGATGAGCGCCGAGTCGCTGGCGCTCACGCTGGAGCTCGGCGAAACCGTGTTCTGGAGCCGTAGCCGGTGCGAGCTGTGGCACAAGGGCGCCACGAGCGGCAACACCCAGAAGCTGGTCGATCTACGCTACGACTGCGACGCCGATACCCTGCTCGCGCTGGTGCATCCGGCCGGTCCCGCCTGCCACACGGGGGAGCGAACCTGCTTCTACCGCTCGATGTTGGAAGAGTAGCTGGTTGCTCGTGCTTTGTGCTCGCCGAGTGAAGGTGCGAGAGGTGTTTTAGCTGGATGATTCCAGAAATCGATGCCCAGAAGTTGGAAAAGGTGATTTTTTGGTCAGAAACGGCTGCTGCCAAGAATCATGAGAACAAAAAAGCACATTTTCCAACTAAATGAGTCCACTTTTTCACATATTCCAAATCGGAAGATCAAGGTTCGAGAAAGTTGCAAATGCAAAAGTCTCTGACCTGGTGTTTCTCGGTACCCATTTGCTTGTCCTATGAGCCAAGCTCAGTCCGAGCTTGGAAAATGTGCTTTTTTGACAGGTGGCCGCCGATTTTCCGTCTGTGTCGCAGGGCGTGGCAGCTTGGCGAGAGGCTGCCACGCCCGATTCATGTCGCGGAGTGTTGCGGGGGCGCGGGGCGGTGCCGGGCGAGTGCTAGGCCGCGTGGTGCAGGACGCGGCGCTGGGCGCGCACGAGGCGCACGTAGGCGCGGCGCATCCGGCGTCGCTGGGCAGCCGGCAGTTTCACGCGCGCCTCGCCGAGCAGTGCGCCGCCGATGATGCAGCAGGCGCCGGCGAGCTGCACTGGCGTCATTACCTCGCCGAGCACGAGCGCCCCCAGCACCACGGCCGTGAGCGGCTCGGCGTAGGCGCACACCGACACGGTCTGCATGGGCAGCTGGTCGATGGCCCGGTAGTAGAGGAAGTAGGCCAGGGCGGTGAACACGGCGCCCAGGGCAATGACGGTGGGCCAAGAGCTCAAGGGAATACGGCCGATGAAGGCGAAGCCCTCGCCAGCCGCGGCCACGGCAAGGGCCACCGCCACCGCCGTGGCAAGTTGGATGGTGGTGCAGGGGATGCCGGTGATGTCGCGGGCGAGCTTGTTGAAGATGACCATGCCAGCGGTGCTGGCGGCCGCGGCGAGTCCCATGAGGATGCCGGGAACCGACAGCGTGCCCTCCAGGGCGGACGCATTCAGCAAAAGCAGACCGCCGACCACAATGGCGAACCCGACCACCACGGGAAGCCGCAGGCGCTCCTTGAACAGAAGGGGGGACAGCGCCATGGTGATGACCGGGGCCGTGGCGGCCAGAACGGCGCCGAGGCCCACGCCAAGCAGGCGGTAGGCAGTGAAAATGGTCATCATGGCAAGGCCCAGGCAGGCGCCGGAGAGGGCCACGAACAGGTACTGGCGACGGCCGATGTGCCGGGGTAGTTGCTGGCGGGTGACGACGAAGATGAGGCCCATGAACAGCGCGCCTATTATGAGGCGCATAAGACAGACCTCGAAGGCCGACAGCGGCAGCGTGCTGGCGACGATGCCCGACGATCCGAACATCATGACGGCTGCGATGAAGCACAGAAGGTACTTCATCGATGCGATCTTCGTGCGCATGGCAAGCCTCTCCTTCTCGGTGCAGGGCGCGGGACTCGCAGGCTCAGCGCGCCGCCTTCTTCCTTTTGATGCAGCTGCATTATGGCGCTTGACAAATCCCCTGAAAAGCGAAACTATTTCATAGTTCACATGAGAAATTCTCATAACATGAGGCAATGAGGCACGAAGCAACGAGGAGAGGGGAGCCGTGGACGCCAACATCCAGAAGTACCAGGCCTTCGTGGAGGTGGCCGATGCCGGCAGCTTCACCAAGGCGGCCGAGACGCTGGCCTATTCCCAGTCGGGCATAAGCCACATGGTCTCCGATTTGGAGCGCGACTGGGGCGTGGCGCTGTTCGAGCGGAGCCGCCGGGGGGTGGTGCTGACCGGCGATGGCGCACGGCTTCTGCCCGAGGCCCGCGCCCTCTGCGAGAGCTTCCGCGCCTTGGAAGCCACTGTGGACGAGGTGCGGGGACTTGAGACCGGCCTCATCCGCATCGGCGTGTTCCCGAGCGTGGCCGCCCATTGGATTCCGCGCATCATCAAGCGCTTCAGCGCCGATTACCCGGGCATCGACTACAAGCTGCGCGTAGGAGACTACACCGAGATCGAGGAGTGGATCGCCGACGGCACCGTGGACTGCGGCTTCGTGCTGCTCCCGCTGCGCACGGACGCGCGGCTCATCGCGCGCGCCTTGGAGGAGGACGAGTTTCTGGCCGTGCTTCCGCGCGACCACGAGCTGGCGGGCGCGGGGGTGTTTCCCGTGGAGCGTCTTGCGGAATTTCCGCTGCTCTCGCCGGCATCGGAGTCCGACGACGAGCTTCTGGAGTTCCTCATCCGATGGGGCGTGCGCCCTACCACGCGTCTCACCTCGTGGGACGATCGGGCCATTCTCTCCATGGTGGAGTACGGCATGGGCGTGAGCGTGCTGTCGCGCCTTATGCTGCGGGGCCTGTCCCAAAACGTGGTCACGCTGCCCTTGTCCGATCCGGTCTTCCGCACCATCGGCGTGGCCTATCGCAGCGCCGGCCACCTTCCCCTGGCCACCCGCCGCTTCCTCGATTACTTGGAGTTTCGCAAAGAAGAGGAGTGAGCGGGGGCGGCTTGAGCGAGCTGGAATGCCGTCGGAACGCCGATGGGCTCTCCTCCGAGTTGAGTCGCGGGCAGTCTGTGCTTTTTCTTGTGCGGTGCGGTCGGTTGCGCTACTATGGTTCCAGCTCTGAATCTTGGGCGCAATGGCGCCCCACTTCCTTCCCATAGTCCCGTATCGCCCATTTTCAACGTTCTCACGGTTCGGGTTCGCAGTGCGCTTTACCGCGGTCGATTCGAGCGCCATTCCCATTCCTTTGCCTGTAAACCTCAAGAAGGAGGATGAACGTGAAGTTCTTTCTGGACACGGCCGACCTCGCCGAAATCGAAGAGGCGGCCAGCTGGGGCGCGTTGGCCGGCGTGACCACCAACCCGACGCTGTACTCGCGCATCGGCGGGAAGCTCGACGATTTCCACGCGCACATCAAGCGCATCTGCGACATCGTGGGGCCGGATTGCCCGGTGTCCGCCGAGTCGGTGGCCATGACCCGCGACGAGATCGTCCGCGACGGACGGGAGCTCGCCGCCATTGCCCCCAACGTCGTCGTGAAGATCCCCACCATGGTGGAGGGCCTGGCCGCCACGCGCGCTTTGGCCGACGAGGGCATTCCGGTGAACATGACGCTGTGCTTCACCGTGCCCCAGGCCATTTTGGCCGCCCGCGCCGGCGCCCGCTACATCTCGCCGTTCGTGGGCCGCTTCGACGACATCTCCGAGGACGGCCTGGCGCAGCTGGACGACGTCGTGCGCGCCATCGGCAACTATGACTTCTCCGAGGACACCGTAAACGGCGAGCAGATCGAGATCATCGCCGCCTCCATCCGCAGCGCCAACCATGTGACCCAGGCCGCTCTCATGGGGGCCGACATCGCCACGGTTCCCTTCGGCATTCTGAAGAAATGCGTGCAGCATCCGCTGACCGACCGCGGCCTTGAGTCGTTCCTCACGGACTGGGAGAAAGTGCAGAACGCATGAGCGATACCCAAGAGACGATGACGACGGAAGCGGCCGCCCCGGAGGCGACCCCCGAGAAGCCGAAGCGCGGCCGTTCGCGCAAGAAGGCGGAAGAGGCCCCGGCACCGGCACTGGCTGCCGAGGGTGCCGAGGCGCCAGCCGCTCCGGCCAAGAAGACGACGCGCCGCCGTGCTGCGGCCAAGCCCGCCGACGAGGCCGCATCTCCCGCAGCCACCGAGGCGCCGACGGCCGAGGAGGCGCCGAAGCCGCGCCGCACCCGCGCCCGCAAGACGCCCGAGCCGGCGGCGGAGGAGGGGACGGCTGCCGCGACCGACGCAGCACCTGCGACTTCCGAGACTTCCGAAGAGGCTCCCAAGCCGCGTCGCGCCCGCACTCGCAAGGCGGCATCCGAGCCTGCGGCCGACGCGGAGGAGAAGGCCCCGCAGGCCAAGGAGCCCGAGGGCGCCGAGGCGTCCGCAGCGGGCGCCGGCAAGTCCGAGGCGCCCGCGCCCGCCGATGCCTCCGAGTCCAAGGAGGCCCCTCGCCGCGAGCGCACCACCACGACGGTGATCCGCCGCCGCGACCGCGAGGAGCGCCGCCAGAACCAAAGCGGCCAGAACCAGAACGGCCAGGGCCAAGGCAAGAACGGCCAGAACAAGCAGAACGCCCAGAACAGCCAGGGCGGCAAGAAGAACAAGAAGAACCGCCACGAGAATCGCAACCGGGAGCCTCAGCCCTCCGTCTCCAAGGAGGAGCTGACAGAGCTCAAGGTGGTCGACCTGCGCGCCCGCGCCGCCGAGGCGGGGGTGGATGCCGCCGGGCTCAAGAAGGCCGAGCTGGTGGACGCCATCTACGAGGCCGTCTGCAAGGCCGAGGGCTTCACCGAGGTCACCGGCGTGCTGGACATCATGGGCGACGGCTACGGCTTCCTGCGCACCTCCGGCTACCTGCCCGGCGAGAACGACATCTACGTGGGGCTCGCCACCATCCGCAAGAACGGCCTGCGCAAGGGCGACATGGTCACGGGCACGACGCGCCCGGCGCGCCCCAACGACAAGTTCGCGGCCCTGCAGAAGGTGTCGGCCGTCAACGACATGGCCCCCGAGATCATGGCCTTACGGCCGAAGTTCGCCGACCTCACGCCGGTGTTCCCCGACGAGCGCCTGCTCATGGAGCACGGGAAGAACACCACCACGGCCCGCGTCATCGATCTGACGGCCCCCATCGGCAAGGGCCAGCGCGGCCTCATCGTGTCGCCGCCCAAGGCCGGCAAGACCACCGTGCTCAAGGACATCGCCGCCGCTATCACGGCGAACAACCCGGACGTGCACCTCATGTACCTGGGCATCGACGAGCGTCCCGAAGAGGCGACCGACATGGAGCGCTCCATCCGCGGGGAGGTGGTCTCCTCCACCTTCGACATGCCCTCCGAGAACCACATCCAGGTGGCCGAGCTCGTCATCGAGCGCGCCAAGCGCCTGGTCGAGCAGGGGAAGGACGTCGTCATCCTGCTGGACTCCATCACGCGCTTGGCCCGCGCCTACAACCTGGCGCAGCCCGCGAGCGGCCGCATCCTCTCCGGCGGCGTCGATTCCACGGCCCTCTATCCGCCCAAGCGCTTCCTCGGCGCCGCCCGCAACATCGAGAACGGCGGCTCGCTCACCATCCTCGCCTCGGCCCTCATCGAGACCGGGTCGAAGATGGACGAGGTGATCTTCGAGGAGTTCAAGGGCACCGGCAACATGGAGCTGAAGCTCGACCGCTACCTGGCCGATCGCCGCATCTTCCCGGCCATCGACCCCATCTCCTCGGGCACGCGCAAGGAGGAGCTGCTCATGGATCCGCAGGAGGCCCCGCTCATCTGGGGCGTGCGCCGCATTCTGGCCAACACGAACTCCACCGAGCGCGCCATGGACATGCTCATCAAGTCGCTGAAGCAGACCAATTCCAACCAGGAGTTCCTGCTGCGCATGGCGAAGAAGATGCAGGCTCAGCAGGGTCGTGCGGACGATGGCATGGAACTGTAGGCCCGGCGAATCCGGCCCGACGAAAGAAGCATTATGAGCGATCAGAACCAATGGCAGAACGCCGCCTGGGGCGCACCGCTTGGGGGCGCCCCGTCCTCGGGCGGCCCGTCGGCGGGGCAAGGGCAGGCTGCCCCAGCGCAGCCGGCCGCTTCCCAGCCCGCGGCCCCGGGAGCTGCCCCTCAGGCGACCTCGCAGCCGCAGGCGCAAGCGAATCCCTGCGGCTACGGAGCCCCCCAGCCGCGCCCGTCCTATGCGGGCCAGCCGCAAGGTGCCTATGCGGCCCAGGCCCAGGCCCAGCCGGCTGCCGCCTATGCGGTGCCGGCCCAATCCGTCCCGGCCCAGCAGCCCAAGCGCCGCGGTTGGATCGTCGGTCTGGCCGCCGTGCTGACGGTGCTCATCTTGGGGGTGGCCACCATCGGGTCGTGCACCTCGGTGTTCACCAGTTCCATGGGGGCCTTCTCCTACGAGTCGCCCTCCTGGGCCGACACGGTTACCGGAGACACCGTGGGCATCATCAACATCAGCGGCACCATCCAGTACGACGGCACCACCTCAAGCCCCGAGGGGCTTAAAAGCCAGTTGGACGCCGCCGAGCAGAACCCGCACATCAAGGCGGTCGTGCTGCGCGTGAACTCCGGCGGCGGCGTGGCCACGGCCGGCGAGGAGATGAGCACCTACATCCGCGACTTCTCCAAGCCCGTGGTGGTCTCGAGCGCCTCCATCAACGCGAGTGCCGCCTACATGATCTCGTCCCAGGCCGACTACATCTTCACTGACAAGACGACCTCCATCGGCTCCATCGGCGTCATCATGTCTGTGACCGACCTGTCGGGGCTCTACGAGAAGCTGGGCATCTCCGTCGAGAACATCACCTCGGCCGATGCCAAGGACTCCGGCGCCGGCAACCGCCCGCTCACCGAGGAGGAGCGCGCCTGGTACCAGGATCAGGTCGATCAGATCAACGAGGTGTTCATCAACTTCGTCGCCGAGGGCCGCGACATGCCGGTGGAAGAGGTGCGCGCGCTGGCCACGGGCCTTACGTTCACCGGCATGGACGCCGTGGAAAACGGGCTGGCCGACGAGCTGGGAACGCTTGAGACCGCCGTGGCCAAGGCCTGCGAGCTGGCCGGTATCGCCGATGCTGATACCGTGTATCTGCAGTCGTCCACGAGCGATTTGTCGCGCCTTCTGGATATCATGGGCACCGAAGATTCTCTGGACGTTTCCGGGACACTGAAGGAGTTGGAGAACCGTGTCGGACTTGAATAGCAGAGAGCGGGTCGAGTGGCCCGCCCGCGCCGTGGTGACGGCGGGCATGCCCTACGGGAACAAGCCCTTGCACTTCGGCCACATCGGCGGCGTGTTCGTGCCCGCCGACGCCTTCGCGCGCTTTCTGCGCGACCGCATCGGCGCCGAGAACGTCCGTTTCGTCTCCGGTACCGACTGCTTCGGCAGCCCCATCAACGAGGGCTACCGCAAGCTTAAGGAGGCCGGCGAGTTCGAGGGCTCCATCGCCGACTACGTGCTCGCCAACCACGAGCGCCAGAAGGCGACCCTTGAGGCCTTCCAGGTGAGTCTGGACATCTACGAGGGCAGCGGCATCGGGCACGCGGGCGACGTGCACCAGATGATCTCCGATCAGTTCATCGAGCGCTTGCACGAGAGCGGCCACTTGAAGCTGGACTCCACCCTGCAGTTCTACGACGCCGAGGCCGGCACCTTCCTGAACGGTCGCCAGGTGCAGGGCCACTGCCCCGTGCAGGGCTGCAAGTCGGAGCACGCCTATGCCGACGAGTGCGATCTGGGGCATCAGTACGCGCCGGTGGACCTCATCGCCCCGGTGTCCACGCTCACGGGTACCGTCCCCGAGATGCGACCCGTGGAGAACTGGTATTTCGACCTGCCCGGGTTCGAGGACTTCCTGAAGGGCTACGTGCGCGAGCTTGAGGCCGACGACGAGGTGCGCCTGGTGGTGACCAAGGCCATCGCCGAGTTTCTGGCCCCGCCCGTGATCTTCGTGAAGAACGAGCACTTGGAAGAGTACGAGGCCATGGCCGCCGAGCTGCCGCCCCACGAGTTCCGTCCCGCCGAGGGCAACAAGCAATCCTTCGAGATAGAGTTCGCCTCCATCGGCGAGCGCGACGCCGCCCGCGACGCGCTGGCTGCGGCCGGCCTGCGCTTCCGCACCTCGAAGACGCTCGTGCCCTTCCGCATCACCGGCAACATCGAGTGGGGCGTGCGCGCTCCCGTCATCGACGGCGTGGAGGGGCTCACGGTGTGGTGCTGGCCCGAATCGCTGTGGGCGCCCATCTCGTTCACCATCACGATCAACGACGAGCAGGGGATGCCGCGCACGAGCTGGCGCGACTTCTGGTGCTCCGACGACGCGCGGGTCTACCAGTTCATCGGCCAGGACAACCTGTACTTCTACGGTGTGGCCCAGCCGGCGCTGTGGGAGGCTTTGCGCCCCGGCGGCCTGTTCGCCGAGGGTCCCGACTCCCAGATGCGCCAGACCACGCTCGTGGCGAACCACCACATGCTGTTTGGCAAGAAGAAGGCCTCCTCGTCGGGCGCGGTGAAGCCGCCCACGGGCGAGGAGCTGCTGGAGCACTACACGCCCGAGCAGCTGCGCGCCCACTTCCTGGCGCTCGGGCTCGACCAGAAATCCGTCGGCTTTTCTCCCAAGCCCTTCGACCCGGACCCGGCCAAGCGCGAGGACCCGCGCTACGCCGATCCGGTGCTCAAGGAGGGGGCGCTGCTCACCAACGTGTTCAACCGCCTCGCCCGCAGCTGCTTCTACGAGGCGCAGAAGAATTTCGACGGCTGCATGCCCCTGGGCGCCGTGACGCCCGAGGTGCGCCGTCGCGCCTTCGAGGCGCTGCTCGACTACGAAGAGCGCATGCACAAGGTGGAGCTGCACCGCGTGATGTCGGTGTGCGACGAGTTCATCCGCTGGTCGAACAAGTGGTGGGCCGATGGCATCAAGGCCGCCGAGGCGTCCGAGGATGCGGATGCGCGGCGCCAGGTACTGGTGGACTCGTTCTACCTGCTGCGCATGGCGACGCTGCTCATGCATCCCATTGTGCCGGTCGGCTGCGAGAAGATCTGCGACTACCTGAGCTTCGATTTCGGCGACTTCTTCAGCTGGAACTACGACTTCGATTCCAACGACGAGCTGTGCCCGGCCATTGAGATTGATGCCGGCGCCCATCGCATCCACGAACTCCCTCCGCGCTTCGATTTCTTCCGCAAGCACGAGAGCCAGTACAAGTAAGGCTATCTTGCCAGAGCAATGATCCTCGAGAGCCCGCTTTTGCGCGGGCTCTTTTTCATCTGGCGCACTGGCCGCGCAAACGGGAGCGCGCAAGCGAGAACGCGAAGGCCGGGCATGGGCGGATCGGGTGAGGATGCGGGAGCGCGAGCAGATCGGGTGAGCAAACCAGGGCTCCGTTCAAGCCAGAGCTTCGGTTTGCGGCAAGCTCCCGTTTGCTTTGGTTTCGGGATTGTTGTGCGGTTGGGACGGTCGAGGATGCCGTGCCACGATTCCCGGCGATCAAAAAAGCACATTTTCCAAGTATTTTTGTTGCGCGATTGAGCTAGTCAAGATAGAGGTATGGAATAATACCAGTTCAACAAGGTGATTGAATAAGGCAATATATGATCCGCATTTGGCAGATTTGGAAAATGTGATATTTTGGTCAGCAGAAGTTGGAAAATGTGTTTTTCTGAAAGGCGAAATTGATGACCGCGCTGAAAGTGACCAAATTGGCACATTTTCCAAATTCGGCTCCGCGATGAGCTCCCGGTACTGCGGGTCCAATGTGTCGAATCGGGGGTCGTGGCCGTTGTTGCGTGTCGGATGTTGCTGGCAGGGATGTTGCTGGCAGGGATGTTGCTGGCAGGGATGTTGCTGGCAGGGATGTTGCTGACAGGAGATTATGGCCCATTGTTGCGTGTCGGGCGCTGCCGACGGGAAGTCGTGGCCCGGTGCTGCCGACGGGAGATCGTGCCCCGGTGCTACATGCCGGTTGTTGCGGGCTAAGAAGCGCGGCTGGGCTTCGTTGCGAAAGGGGAGAGGAATGGCTACGATTGTCGAGGGTCTTACGGCGGCGCAATGCTGGACATGTGATCGCTTTTATGGTTTGTTCTTCGGGGAAACTGTTAGCTTGGAGATGGGAAATCGGATTCCCAAACTGCGTCCTCCGCTGGGGAATCCCGACACTGAAGAGCGTGCATGGTGGCTGGCGAGCGATCGGCTGGGGGTTGTATACGAGGAAGCTCTGGCGTACGCAGAAGCTGCGGAATCCGGTATGGCGTTCAAGCCGTCGAAACCTGTGATCGAGAGGGTGCTCGAACAGGGTGCCGGAATGGTGGACGCGCCGATCCGTGTGATGGTGCCCAACAAGGCGTCGCGTCTGTCGGCGGCTGATTTGACGTGCTGCCTGAGCAGCACCGCACCTGCGGAGGGCTCCTTCGTTCGCGGCCCTGGGGAAGGGCTGCTGATAGCCGGCCCCGAACTGGCGGTGCTCCAACTGGCCCTCAAGCTTCCGATGCCGAAGCTCGCCGAGCTGATTTGCGAGCTGTGCTCCACCTATTACTACGATCTCGCCGAAGTGCCTCAGCTGAGTCGCAACGAGGACGGATTGCTCAGTCGGGTAGAAGTGCAGGAATGCGCGCGCAGCAACCGACCCGTTCCGGTCTCGTGTCTTCGCGCCATGGAGTGGTTTAGCGCGCAATCGGCTAGCTCGAAAGCGGGCCGAGCCATGGCCCGTGCGGTGCGCTACGCTGTCGACGGCTCCGCCTCTCCCATGGAGACCGCGTTGGCGCTCATGCTGTGCCTTCCGAAGACAGCCGGTGGTTACGGGCTTCCCAAGCCGCAGATGAATCGCGTGCTGCCTCTCGATGCGGAGACGGGGCGGGTGCGCGTGGCCGATCTATTTTGGCCCGAAGCTAAGATAGCGGTGGAATACGACAGCGATGCCTTTCATGCGGAAAAGGAGAAGTTGCGCCGCGACGCGCTCAGGCGCAATCAGCTGGAATCCCAGTCGGTGACGGTGCTCACGGCGACGGCGGAGCATTTGTCATCGCTTGCGGCGTTGGATGAGCTGGCGGGGCAGATCGCCCGCGCCTTGGGGCGCAGCCTGCATCGCGGACGCCTCGCGGCTGCGGGAGAGCGGGCGGCACTGCTCGCATCCTTGAAGCAGCGCAGCATAGAGGGACTTCGCTGATCGGCTGAGGATTTTCTTGCTGCGCGCGGGGACACCCAGCGACTGGGTTGAATTGCGCGTACTTTCTTTGCGCAATCCCTTGCTTTTGCGGGGGATTGTGCTATTTTAGACAGGCTGTCTTCGCAGGCGTGCGATGGGCAGCGGCAATTATCACACATGCTCGGGCGACTGGCACCGCGAGTGGCCACCGGAAAAGGCTGCGGTTGAACTGGGATGACCTCGGGCAGAGGACTAACGAATGGAGTGATCATGACGAAAGTCAGCATTACCACGCTGCTCGACGCCGGCGCGCACTTCGGGCATCAGACCCGCCGCTGGAACCCCAAGATGAAGCCGTACATCTTCGGCAGCCGCGGCGACATCTACATCATCGACCTGAAGCAGACCCTCTACGGGCTCGACGCCGCCTACACCTTCGTGAGCAACCTCACCCGCAAGGGCGGTACCGTGCTGTTCGTGGGCACCAAGAAGCAGGCCCAGGAAGCCGTCGCCGACGCCGCCAACCGCTGCGGCATGCCCTACGTGAACGCCCGCTGGCTCGGCGGCATGCTCACCAACTTCGCCACCATCCGCACCCGCGTGAAGCGCATGGAGGAGCTGGAGGCCATGGACGCCGACGGCCGCATGGCGCTGCTTCCGAAGAAGGAGCAGATCCTGCTGCACAAGGAGCTCGCGAAGCTGCAGACCAACCTCAATGGCATCCGCAACATGAAGAAGGTGCCCGACGCCATCTTCGTGATCGACACCAACCGCGAGGGCATCGCCCTGCACGAGGCCCATCGTCTGGAGATCCCCGTCGTGGGCACGCTGGACACCAACTGCGATCCGGACGACGTGGATTACGGCATTCCGGCCAACGACGACGCCATCCGCTCCGTGCGCCTTCTGGCCGACTTCATGGCCGACGCCGTCATCGCCGGCACCGGCGCTGACGTGACCGCCGCCGAGATGGCCGGCGAGGCCGCTGCCGCCGACGCCGTGGCCGAAGTGGCCGTCGAGGCCGCTGCCGACGTGGCCGAGGGCGCGGGCGCCGAGGTCGCTGCCGACGTGGTCGCCGACACGGTTTCCGAGTAACCCGACCGAGTAAGAACCACCGTTTTCCCCAAAGGAGGAATTCATGGCTAACATCACCGCTTCCATGGTGAAAGAGCTCCGCGAGATGACCGGCGCGGGCATGATGGAGTGCAAGAAGGCCCTGGCCGAGGCCGAGGGCGAGATGGAGAAGGCCGTCGACGTGCTGCGCACCCGCGGGCTCGCCGCCGTCGCCAAGAAGGCCGGGCGCGCCACCAACGAGGGCACCGTCATGGCCATCGTGAACGATGCGTGCACCACCGGCGCCGTGGTCGAGCTGAACTGCGAGACTGACTTCGTGGGCATGAACGAGAAGTTCAAGGCCTACGCCGAGAAGATCGCCAAGGCGGCGCTTGCCGCGAAGCCGGCCGATGTGGACGCGCTGAAGGCCGCCGTCATCGACGGCGAGACCGTCGAGGAGATCGTCACCGACTGCATCCATGTAATGGGCGAGAACACGCAGCTGGCCCGCGTGGCCGTGGTGGACGCCCAGGCCGTGTCCGCCTACATCCACGGCGGCGGCAAGATCGGCGTTCTGGTGACCTTCAACGTCGAGGGCATCGATCCGGCCTCCGACGCCTTCCAGAAGTGCGGCCGCGACATCGCCATGCAGGTGGCCGCTCTGAACCCGGTGTCCGCCACCCGCGAGGACGTGCCCGCCGACGTGGCCGCCCACGAGATGGAGATCTACAAGGCCCAGGCCGCCGAGTCCGGCAAGCCCGAGGCCATCCAGGAGAAGATCGCGCTCGGCCGCATGGACAAGTTCTACAAGGAGAACTGCCTCGCCGAGCAGGATTTCGTGAAGAACCCCGACCTCACGGTGGCCCAGTACGCCGATGAGTGCGCCAAGGAGATGGGCGGGAAGATCGCCATCACCGGTTTCGTGCGCTTCGCTCTGGGCGAGTAGCCGCAACTGGATGGATTTATTTCCAAAAGGAGGAAAGCCCGCGCGGGTGCGCGGGCTTTTTTCTATAATAGGGGCACTTGTGAATATTTGCATGACGCGGGGCGCTCGGGCGTTCCGGCAAAAGGACTAGAAATGAACCAGGAAGTCATCATCGTTCGGGGAAACCATACCCTCAAAGGCGACGTGCGCGTCTCCGGCGCCAAGAACTCGGCCTTGAAGCTCATGGCCGCGTCCATTCTGGGACAGGGGGAGACGATCCTGCACAACGTGCCGCTCATTTCCGATATCGAACTTATGAGCGAGGTGCTCGCGCGTCTGGGCGCCACCGTGGTGCGCGAGGGGCATACCCTGCGCATAAACACTGCCGACGTCGACAGCTGCGAGACGCCCTACGAGCTCGTATCGAAGATGCGCGCCTCCATCTCGGTGCTGGGGCCGCTCATCGGGCGTTTCGGCGAGGCGCGGGTGGCCATGCCCGGCGGCTGCCAGATTGGCGCCCGCAAGATCGACATGCACCTGGTGGGCCTGGAGGCCCTGGGCGTTGCGTTCGACGTGGATCACGGCGTTCTGGCCGCCACGACGCCGAACGGCCTGCGCGGCACCCACGTGTACCTCGAGTTCCCCTCGGTGGGCGCCACGGAGAACATGCTCATGGCCGCCGTGACCGCCGAGGGCCACACGGCCATCGAGAACGCCGCCTGCGAGCCCGAGATCGAGGATCTGGCGAACATGCTCAACGCCATGGGCGCGCGCGTGTCCGGCGCCGGCACCTCGCTCATCGAGATCGAGGGCGTGCCGCTCTCGACGCTCCATCCCTGCGAGCACACGACGGTGGGCGACCGCATCGAGGCGGGCACCTTTCTCGTCGGCGGCGCGCTTACCGGAGGCCCCCTCACCGTGCACGGCATCGACCCCGCTTTTTTGCGCATGGCCATCATGAAGCTTCGGGCCATGGGCTGTGATGTGGAAACGGGCGACGACTGGATCACCGTGCGTCGCGAGGAGCCCCTGTCCTCCGTGGACATCCAGACGCTGCCGCACCCCGGGTTCCCCACCGACCTGCAGGCTCAGTTCATGCTGCTGGCGGCCCTGGCCGATGACGTGTCGGTCGTCACGGAGAACGTCTTCGAGAACCGCTTCATGTTCGCCGCCGAGCTCATGCGCATGGGGGCCGACGTGACGCTGGACGACCACCATGCCATCGTGCGCGGCGTCGATCATTTGGAAGGGGCGCCCGTGTCCTCCACCGATCTGCGGGCGGGCGCGGCTCTCGTGCTCGCGGGCATCGTGGCTGACGGCGAGACGAGCGTGCACCACTTGGAGCACATCGACCGCGGCTATGAGGACTACGTGGGCAAGCTGGCCTCCCTCGGCGCCGATATCCGTCGCGTGTCCGCGGATTCTCTCCGCTAGGGGCGTCCATGGCACTGCACGGCAAAAAGGCCCCTTCGGCCTCCCAGACCCGTCGCGTCTCCCGACGCGTGAACGATTCCATGATCGGCTCCCATGTGGAACGCGGCTCCTCCGCTCGGGGGCGCCACGCTGCCGGCGCCGACCGTCCGGCCCGCGTCGACTTCTCCGATGGACGCCGCAGCCGCCGAGCTGACCGCGGCATGGTGGACCAGGTGGACGTGGGCGCTACGAGCGGCGAGAGCGACTCCGATTACGCCCGGCGCCGCGCCCGGCGCAGCTACGCCGAGGAGATTCAGGCCAAGGGGCGCCGCCGCAAGATGATCTTCTTCGGGGCGGTTGCCCTGCTCGTAGTCGTGGTGGCCGCTGTGGCGGGCACGGCGGCGTTCTTCGCCTGGTCCGACTCCCAGCTGTCCTTGGGCGACTCGAACGCCAAAGAGGCGCTGACGGCTCCCGAGGAGGGAGCGCCCTATTACGCGCTGCTCTCCGCCGATCTCGCCAAGAACACGGCAGCTCCCTCCGCATCTGACGCGGCCTACCTCGCCGTGCGCATCGACGAGGGCGCCCGCACGCTTACTTTCATCTCGCTGCCGCCCTCGGTGTCCGTGGAGCTTTCCGACGGCGAGCGCCACGCCCTCCGCGACGCCACGTCGGTTGGCGGCGACGCGGAGCTTCTCCGGGCCGCCGGTTCGCTGCTCGGGGTTCAGTTCGCCCACTTTGCCTCCACCGATGCCGAAGGCCTCGCCTCCCTGGTTGATCTGGTGGGAGGCGTGCCGGTGGAGCTGTCCGAGGAAGTGGACGACCCCCGGGCCGGCATCCACGTGCTGGCCGCCGGCTCCCAGACGCTTGACGGCGCCCAGGCGCTCACGCTTTTGCGAGCGGCCAACTACAGCGATGCAATGGGAATGCAGGCGAAGATGCGAGCCCTGTTCACGGTGAATCTGGCCGAGCGCGCCACCTCGGGCGAGGGTCTTTCCTTCCCGAGCGTGATAGCCGACGGCGCGCCCTTCGTCTCCACGGACTGGACAAGCGGCCAGCTCATCTCTTTGGGCGATGCTCTCAGCCCCCTCACCGAGGCGACGGTGTACGCTGCCGTGGTTCCCGGGCGCCTCACGACCTCCGACGAGGGCGAGGAGACCTACGAGGTGTCCGGCGAGGATCTCGCCGCGATGATGGAAGCGGTGAACGCGGGGAATTCGCCGGAGAGTTTCGAGGGCAACCTCGCCAATGTCGACCGCAGCCTCGTCACCGTGGAGGTGCGCAACGGCAGCGGCATCCAGGGCGCGGCGGCCCGTTGCGGCGAGCTTCTGACCTCGGCGGGCTACGACGTGAAATCCGTCGGCAACGTGGACGACGGCACGGTGTACCCCGAGACGCTCGTCATCTACAAGGACGAGGCCTTCGAAATCGCCGCCAAGGCCATCGTGAGCGACCTGTCCGCGGGACGGGTGGTGAACGGCGGTGACTTCTATACCTTCGACACCAACGTTTTGGTGATCATCGGCACCGACTGGATCGGCTAGGCGCCCTCTGTGTTATGATGCTGGCCGATATAGGAAACCTCTCACGATAGGAGTGACTCATGGTTGAGAAGTCCGATGTGGCCGCGGTGCTGGAGCTGATCCGCCCGAGCCTGCAGGCCGACGGCGGCGACGTGCAGCTGGTGGACGTGTCCGACGACGGCGTCGTCACGGTGGAGCTGCAGGGTGCCTGCAAGGGCTGCCCCATGTCCCAGATGACGCTCGCCAATGGCGTCGAGCGCATCCTGAAGGAGCGCGTGCCCGGCGTTACCTCCGTGGTGCCGGCGATGTAATCTGTTCCGTGCGGCCTGACGGCCACACGGACCACTCGACGCTGCGAGGCTCTGACGCATTTCATATTCACCCTTGTTTTGCACGCGGCGTTGGCCGAAGCCAACTTGGTGCAAAGGCGGGCGAATCTGAAACGCGTCAGAGCCTCTCGCTGACTTTGCCAATTAAGCGTTTGTTCGTAGAGATGAGAGGCTGGTGTATGGAAGGGTGCTGGAGCCGTCGCGGGTGCGATGACGAGATGCAGGGGCGCTGTCCGCACAACGTGCCGGGGGAGCCGTGCCCGGCAGACTGCCATTACGCGGCGTGCCATCGACCGACCCATGTGGTGTGCGAGGACTTCGGGGTGCTTCTAAACCCGAATCGCGATTACGACGCGGCGGTCAAGCAGGTGTGCCGCTTCTGCGAGCATTTCCTTGTGAACGGGCCGGATATCGATCCGGAGACCCGCACGCGCGACAAGTTCAGCGGCCGCAACCGCTTCCTTCTTTAGGTTTCGACATAGGTTTCGAGAAAAATGGTCACAAAATCGACTTTTGGGTTCTAAACGGGAATTTGGAAGAGGAGAAATTAATGTATTGAATTAATTTCTCGCAAATCAAGGGCGAATCTCGTCGATGTAAGGCCTTCTTTAGGGTTCAGCCGAACCCAGAACTCGATTTTGTGACCATTTTCTCTCGACTTTTTGCAAAGAACGAGAAGGCGGTTGGGTGAGAGGGCTTGCTTTTGCGTGATTGTCGAGGGGCTCTGCTACAATGCGGTTCGGTAAAGGTTCAAGCGCGAGCGAAGGCGGTGAGAGCGGTGAAAGCGAAGGTGACCTGTCCGGCCTGCGGGGCCGATGACGTCGATGTGCGATCCTACGAGTCGCTCATGGCCCTGCGCTCCGACCTGGCGCTGTTCACGCTGACCTGCCCCCATTGCGCCGCCCGCATCTCGGCGCTTCTGACCATTCCGCCCGAGTTGCGGGAGGAAGTTGTATTTGCCGCTATCGAGCTGGGTGCTGGTATGGGCGCCCATGAGGGAACATCGTAATGCTGAACGACATTTATCAGGGGCTCGACCCCATCGCCTTCTCGCTGGGGCCTCTGGTGGTGCGCTGGTACGGCCTGGCCTACGTGCTCGGGTTCGTCTGCGCCGCCGCCATCATCTACTTCGTGGCGAAGCGCTGGAAGCTCGGCATGAGCGAGGACAACCTGCTTACGCTCATGGTCTGCGCCATCGTCGGCGTGGTGCTGGGTGCGCGCATCGGATACGTGCTGTTCTACGGCGACGGCTACTACCTGTCCCATCCGCTGGAGATACTCGCGTTCAACCAGGGGGGCATGAGCTTCCATGGCGGTCTCGTGGGGCTGCTTATCGGCGGCGCCGTAGCTGCCCGTATGACGCGCATCCCGTTTCTCACGTTGGCCGACTTGGGATCCATTGCGGCGCCGATTGGCCTGTTCTTCGGCCGCTGCGCCAACTTCGTGAACGGCGAGCTGTGGGGCGCGCCCACCGACGGGCCGCTCGGCGTGGTGTTCGGCGGCGCGGCCGGCATGATGCCGCGGCATCCCAGCCAGCTCTACGAGGCGGTGCTGGAGGGGATCGTCATCTTCTGCGTCCTGTTCGCGCTCTCGCGCAAGCGGCCACCGAGGCCCCAGGGCACCTTCCTCGGCGCATTTCTGGTGCTCTACGGCATCTTCCGCTTCCTCATCGAGTTCGTGCGCGAGCCCGACGTGCAACTGGGATACCTGTGGGGCGGTTGGCTCACCATGGGCCAAGTGCTCTCGGCACCGCTCATCGTGGCCGGTATCGCGTTGCTCATCTATGCGGCGAGGACGCGGCATCCCCAGGCCGGACCGCAGGAGATTCAGCCGCCGTCTGTCCCTGGCGATGCGGCTTAGGCGCTCCATCGGGTTTTCTTGTAACGACGTGGTGTCACCCGGCGTTGCGGAAATCGGGGTGGCACTCCTTCCAGTACAATATTTCAAGGCTGCGGACAGCGCGTCTGCGGCTCTTTGTAACGAGCAGCTACAAGAGATATGAGGTAGAACATGGACGTGAAATTCTACAAGTGCATGCATTGCGGCAACATTGCCGTTAAGGTCTTCGACGCGGGTGTGCCGCTGGTGTGCTGCGGCGAGAAGATGGTTGAGCTGGTCGCCGGCTCCCAGGACGCCGCCCTGGAGAAGCACGTGCCCGCCGTCGAGGTCGAGGGCAACAAGGTCGTCGTGAACGTCGGCTCGGTGGATCATCCCATGCTGGAGGAACACTGGATCCAGTTCATCTGCCTGGTGACCGACAAGGGCTACCAGATTCACCCGCTCGCCCCGGGCGAGGCGCCCCACGCCGAGTTCGTCATCGCCGAGGGCGAGACGCCGCTCAAGGTCTACGAGCACTGCAACCTCCACGGCCTGTGGGTGACCGAGATCTAAACGCCCGCTCGCGGAGCGAAATGAGAAAGACCCGTGTTGCGCGGGTCTTTTTTCTTGCATTCGGGGAAAACGATGCTAATATAGACAAGCTTGTCTCAGGGCTTGGTCGGAAACCAAGCCGCATTCGGCCCCTTGGTCGGAAACCAAGGAAGTTAGGAGAACCCAATGAAGCAAGGTATTCATCCGGAGTACGTGGACTGCGTCGTGAAGTGCAGCTGCGGCAACACCTTCACCACCCGCTCCACCAAGCCCGAGCTGAAGATCGACATCTGCAACGCCTGTCATCCGTTCTACACCGGCACCCAGAAGCTCATCGACACCGGTGGACGCGTCCAGCGCTTCGCCGACCGCTTCGGCGCCGCTAAGGACGTCGTGGCCGAGCGCGAGGCCGCCAAGAAGGCCGAGCGCGCCGCTCAGATCGCCGAGCGCGAGGCCGCCAAGAAGGCCGAGCGCGAGGCCAAGGCCGCCGCTAAGGCCGAGCGCGCCGCCGCCTATGCCGCCAAGGCCGCCGAGGAGGCCGCCCGCGCCGAGGCTCAGGCCGACGTTGACGCCATGGAAGACGCCGCTGCCGCCGGCACCGCCGAGGAGGCTCCCGGCGTGGAGCTGACCGACGCCGAGGTGACCGAGGCCGTGGAGGCCGCCGAGTAGCTCGTCGTCGCATTCGGTGAACGCAAGGCCCGCTCGCACTCCGGTGCGGCGGGCCTTTTCTTTTGCCGTCCTGTGAATTCCCGCAAAGGGGAGCGGGCGCGGTTTTATAATGCTAGGGAGTTGAACGCAACGCGACCGATGGGAGTAGATATGGTTGCGAATCCGGAGCAGGACTTCGTCCTGAAAACGGTTGAGAGCAGGGATGTTCACTTCGTTCGCTTCTGGTTCACCGACGTCTTGGGCAACATGAAGTCCTTCGCGGTGGTGCCCGGCGAGCTGGAGAGCGCCTTCGAGGAGGGCATGGGCTTCGACGCCAGCTGCATCGAGGGCTTCTCGGCGGCGCAGGAGTCGGACATGCTGGCCTTTCCCGACCCTTCCACCTTCGAGATCTTGCCCTGGCGTCCCCAGGCCAACGCCGTGGCCCGCATGATCTGCGACATCCGCACGCCGGAGGGGGAGCCCTACGCGGGAGATTCGCGCCATGTGCTGGAGCGGGTGGTGCGCCGCGCCGCCGAGGACGGCTACTCGTTTATCGTAGGGCCCGAGCTGGAGTACTTCTACTTCAAGGACGCCGAGGGCACCGACGTGCTCGATCATGGCAGCTACTTCGACCTGACGTCGCTCGATTCCGCCTCCGATCTGCGCCGCGACACGGTGCTCACTTTGGAGAAGATGGGCATTCCCGTGGAGTACTCCCACCACGAGAAGGGCCCTTCCCAGCACGAGATCGACTTGCGCTACGCCGATGCGCTCTCCATGGCCGACGCCGTTATGACCTACAAGCAGGTGGTGAAGGAAATCGCCATGAAGCACGGGGTGTACGCCTCGTTCATGCCCAAGCCCATGGCGGATGCTCCCGGCAACGGCATGCACGTGCACCAGAGTCTCATGGATCGCTCCGGCAACAACGTGTTCTTCGACCCGGACGATCCGTCCGGGTACAACCTGTCGGCCACGGCGAAGAGCTACATCGCCGGCCTTCTGAAGTACGCGCCGGAGTACACGCTGGTCACGAACCAGTACGTGAACTCCTACAAGCGCCTGCAGCCGGGAGGGGAGGCGCCCACCTGCATCAGCTGGGGCGCGCGAAACCGCTCGACCTTGGTGCGCATCCCGGGCTATCGCCCGAACAGCGAGTCGGCCTGCCGGGTGGAGCTGCGCAGCCCCGACCCGGCGGCGAACCCCTATCTCGCCTTCGCCGTCATGCTGGCCGCGGGGCTGGCGGGCATCGAGGAGGGGCTTGAGCTGATGCCCCCGGCCGACGAGGCCGCGCCCATCGGCTGCACCCGCTACGAGCATCGCGCCCGGGGCATCGAGACGCTGCCGGAATCCCTCGGCGAGGCCGTGGAGCGCTTCGCGGAGAGCAAGCTGATGCGCGAGACCTTGGGCGAGCACATCCACGATTACCTCGTGCGCACCAAGCGCGAGGAATGGGAGGCCTACCAGGGTATCGTGACCGCGTGGGAGCTCGAGCGCAATTTGGCGGTGTTGTAGCATGCAGCGCAAAACGATTATCTTCATCGCCGACAGCCTCGACAACGCCCACAAGTTCCAGCAGGTGCTCTCGAAGCTGGACGTAGACGTGGCTGCGGGCTCATCGGTGCAGTTCAAGAAGCTGCTCGCGGCGCACCCGAGCCACGATCTGGTCATCTACGAGGCCCGGGGCGACGCTCTGGGCACGGTGGCCTCGGTGGAGGCGGCGCTTGCCGAGGAAGGTGCCACTGCCATGCTCGTCATCGTGAACGAGGACCAGCTGGCCCAGTTCCGTCTGCCGGTGTCCTGCAAGGCCGACTTCGTCGTGCACGGGGCGAGCGCCGCCGAGTGCGCCACCCGCATTCGACAGCTGCTGTGGCCCGGCAACGAGGGCAGTTCGGCCGACTACATCACCGTGGACAACATGACCGTGAACCTTGCCACCTACCAGGTGAAGGTCGGCGGCGAGCCGGTGGACCTCACCTATTTGGAATACGCCCTGCTCGCCTTCCTCGTCACCCATCCGGGCCGCACCTACTCCCGAGACGCGCTGCTGCGCCGCGTGTGGGGCTTCGACTACTACGGCGGCAGCCGCACCGTGGACGTCCACGTGCGCCGCGTTCGCGCCAAGCTCGGCCCGGAGCTCGCTCAGCGCCTGGAGACGGTGCGCGGCGTCGGCTATTTGTGGAACGCCTAAGACCCGAAAGGCTCGAAATGTCAAAAAAGATTGCCGTTATCGACGGAAACTCGCTCATGCATCGTGCCTACCATGCGGTGCAGACGCCCATGACCGCCAAGGACGGCACCCCCACCAACGCCGTCTTCGGCTTCCTCACCATGCTCTGCAAGTTCATCGAGATGGCCTCGCCGGACGCGGTGGTGTGCGCCTTCGACGCCGGCAAGCCGGTGCACCGCATCGAGGCCATGGCCCAGTACAAGGCGCAGCGGCCGCCCATGGACGAGGAGCTGCACGTGCAGTTCCCCGTCATTCAGGAGCTGCTCGAGTCCATGGCCATCCCCGTGGTGAAGGTGCCCGGCTGGGAGGGCGACGACATTCTGGGCACCATTGCCGCCCGCGACGAGGCGCTGGGATACGAGACCCTGCTCGTCACCGGCGACAAGGACGCCTACCAGCTGGCGAGCGAGTTGACGCGCATCGTGACCACGAAGAAGGGCATCACGGACGTGACCATCAACGGGCCGGCCGAGGTGGAGGAGCGCTACGGCGTGACGCCCGCCCAGTTCATCGACTACCTGGGGCTTATGGGCGACAGCTCCGACAACATCCCCGGCGTGCCCGGCATCGGGCCCAAGACCGCCACGAAGCTTCTGCAGACCTACGGGTCGATGGAGGGCATCTACGAGCACGTGGGGGAGCTCAAGGGCAAGCAGAAGGAGAACATCGAGAACAACCGCGAGACGGCGTTTCTGTCCCGGGAGATCGCGACCATCGTGACCGATCTGGACTTCCCCCTCGACTTGGAGGCGGTGAGCTTTCCCGCCTTCGACGCGGCGGACGTGGAGGAGGCGTTCGGCAAGTACCAGCTGGCGAGCCCCTTGGCCCGGGTGCTGGCCATGATCGATGCCGAGCCGCCCTCGCGCGAGGCGAAATTGGAAGTGGCGCCGGTGCTCGAGGGGGACGCCGGCGCGGCCGAGGTCGTTCGGGCCGTGAAGGCGGGGGAGACCATCGGCGTCGCCTTCGTCGATCCGGAGCAGGTGTCGTTGTTCGACGAGGGGGCGACCGGCGCGTTCGCCACCGACGAGGCAACGGTCGTCGCGGTGGGAGACGACGCGCTGGCGCTGCTCGCCCAGGTGGTTCGGGAAGGCTCGTTCGTGGCCCTGGATGTGAAGGCGGAGCTGCATCGGGTGTACCCGGCCGACACCGCCGAGCCGGCTCTCGTGAGCGATGGGGAGGTGCTCTCTGCCGACGGCTTCGACCTGTCCGTGGCGGGCTACGTGCTGAACTCGTCGCTTTCCGCCTACACCTACGACTCGCTCATGGAGGTCCTGGCCGCCTCCACGCTGCCCGAGGCCGAAACCGACGCCGAGCGCGCGGCCATCCGCGCCACGGCGGCCCGACTGCTGAAGGGGCTCTTGGAAGAGGCGCTGAAGAAGGACGGCAGCTGGGACGCCTATGCCGACATCGACTTGCCGCTCGTGGGGGTGCTCGCCGTCATGGAGCGCGTGGGCGCCGCCATCGACGTGGAGCGTCTGGAGGCGCTGGGGCGCGAGGCCCAGGCCGAGGTGGACGGTCTCACGGCCCAGATTTACGAGCTGGCCGGGGAGCCCTTCAACTTGAGTTCCCCCAAGCAGCTGGCCCACATCCTCTTCGAGGTACTGGAACTGCCCCCGGTGAAGAAGAACCAGCGCGGGTACTCCACCGACGCCAAGGTGCTCACGGAGCTGTCGGCCATCCATCCGTTGCCCGACCTCATCCTGCGCTACCGCGAGTTCTCGAAGATCAAGAACACCTACATCGACGCCCTGCCCCGCATGCGGGCCGCCGACGGCCGCGTGCACACCCAGTTCAACGAGACGGTCACCACGACCGGGCGCCTGTCCTCATCCGACCCGAACCTGCAGAACATTCCCGTGCGCACCGAGTTCGGCCGCCAGATCCGCAGTTGCTTCGTGCCGCTGCGGGCGGGCGAGCTGTTCCTGTCGGCGGACTACTCGCAGATCGAGCTGCGCCTGCTCGCGCATCTGTCCGGCGACGAGCACTTGGTGGCGGCATTCAACTCCGGGGCGGATTTCCACGCCTCCACGGCCTCTCGCGTCTTCGGTCTGCCGGTGGAGGCGGTGACGCCGGAGCTGCGCAGCCGCGCCAAAGCGGTGAACTTCGGCATCGTCTACGGCCAGCAGGCCTTTGGGCTCTCCCAGACGCTGGACATCCCCGTGGCCGAGGCCCGCGAGATGATCGACCGCTACTTCGAGGCGTACCCCGGCGTGCGCACTTACTTGGACGAGACCGTCGCCGAGGCCCGCGAGCGCGGCTTCGCCGAGACCATGCTCGGCCGCAAGCGCCACATTCCCGAGCTGAAGAGCTCCAACGGCCAGCAGCGGGCCTTCGGCGAGCGCACGGCCATGAACCATCCCATGCAGGGGAGCGCCGCCGACATCATCAAGATGGCCATGAACGAGGTGCAGCGCCGTCTTCTGGCCGAGGACTTTGAGGCCCAGCTCATGATCCAGGTGCACGACGAGCTGGACTTCTCGGTGCCGGCTGGGGAAGTGGAGCGGTTGGCCGCCATGGTGAAAGAGGTCATGGAAGGCGTCGTCAGCCTGAAGGTGCCCCTCATCGCCGACGTCAGCTGGGGCCCCACCTGGGCCGAAGCGCACTAGCGAGTCGATCGAGTCAGCCGAGTAAGCCATGCGCCGGGAGGTCGGGAGGAGGTATCCCCAGACCTCTGCGCGCCCCCTGGAGAACGCGGCCGTTAAGAAATAGCTTCCACTTCAGCAGCAGCGATGCGGGGATGGTACCGGCCTATGTGCGTTCCTTCCGCTATTTCTTTTGCCGCGTTCGCAGGGGGATAAAGCGCGCAGCGGGCTGGGGATACCTCGTCCCGACCTCCCAGTCAGAGGAGTCCCTTACACCGTCTTCCAGAAATCCTGGATGAGCTCCTGGCGGTTGGTATGCCCCGTCTTTTGCAAGATGTTGTGCACGTGCACCTTCACGGTGGACGGGGAGAGCGACATCGCCGAGGCGATGTTCTGGTTGTCCTGATCGCGCAGGATGTAGTCGAGCACCTCCTGCTCGCGGGCCGTCAGCTGGTGGCGCTTGGCGTAGACGAGCAGATCCTCGGCTGTCTGACGATAGCGGAGGGTGTCGTCCACCACGGGCGCCTTGTTGGAGTGAATATCCAGCTGACGCAGGGCGAACCAGCAGGTCATGGCTGCACAGACCATCATGAGCACGTTCTCGGCGTAGTTTCGCTCCGCCGAGAACGTGAACGGTCCTATCGTGATCGTGTCGGTGGAAAGCACGAGGAAGAACAGCGCGTCCTCGGCTACCATGACCATTCCGAGTAGGGCGAGAGCGATGCAATGGTTCTTGTAGCGACCAAGTCGTTGCCGCTCGACCGGGTCTTTCGTACGCAGGTAGTGAACGGCGCCATAGGCCAGGATCCAGAACATGAAGGCGGCGCGGCAGCTGTAATAGCAGAACCTCAGCACCTTGCTCTCGCCGGAGATGGCGAGCAGGATCAGCGAGAGGGCGGCATAAACGACGATGGGCGTGATGCGGATGCTGCGACGGCATTCGCCGATGTACTCGCAGACCATGAACCAGAAGGCGCCGAGAAAGCCGGCTCCAGTGACCATCGTGTAAAGCGAGCGGATGAAATAGTACTCCTGGGTCAGCCCCGAGGCCAGCTCGCGCGCCGCATAGTCGTCCTGCAGGATGGAGGCCACGTCGAAGAAGTAGAACATGAACGCGATGCAGGCGAACAGCATCGTTTTCCGCTTCGTCACCAAATACGAGGAAAGACACACTGCCGCCGTCAGTGCCGAGACGAGAATAACCAAGAGCGTCTCGTAGAAAATCGCCAGTCCCATAGACCCCTTCGTTCCAGCCAGCCTGCATCAAACCCTCTTTTTAAGCTCATTATATCGCTTCGCGGGGAATTTCGAGGGTCGGGGGAAGCCGTCGAGAGCGATGGGGGCCTGGATGGCGCTCTGCGTTCCCCGAATGCGTCGCTCGAAGGAGAGTTGTGGAGACGCGCCCGGGCGAAAACTCTTGAGCAGAAAGCTTACGAAACGGTAACAGCGCTTAATTACCTGACGAAAAGTCAATAATCAGAGTTTTTAAAAAGCGTAAGTGACCTGCGGTTTAGATTGGTTGTAGAAGAAACCCGTAGGAAAGCGTTTGGCTGATGGGGCCGAGCTACAACTGGTTTAGACCTTTCGCAAACTTCATAGTTCCTGCACATTGGATTCATGAAATCGCGAGCCAGTTCCTTCGGGACTCGCGTGGCCGTGGAGGGAAACCGCGGCAGCCGGCAATCGAGTGGCGCGGACGCGCCAGATCGGAGAGTCACATGCAAGGAGTAAACGTCAAGAGCGAGATCGGCAACCTCAAGAAGGTTATCCTTCATCGCCCGGGGAACGAGCTTTTGAATCTCACCCCGAACACGCTGGAGGAGCTGCTGTTCGACGACATCCCGTTTTTGGAGGTCGCCCAGGCCGAGCACGACGCCTTCGCCGGAATTCTGCGCGAGGAGGGCGTCGAGGTCGTGTACCTGGAAGACCTCATGGCCGAGGCCCTGGACACCGATCCGGCCCTGCGCGAGAAGTTCCTCGACCAGTGGATCTACGAGGCGGGCATCCGCACCGATCTGTACACCCAGATCATCAAGGACTACATCAATAGCGAGTACGCCGGCACCAAGGACATGGTCATGAAGACCATGGCCGGTATCAACCTGCAGGAGCTGCCGCAGCAGCACACCAACCTGCTCGTGGACATGGTGTCCGACCGCACGAAGCTCGTGTGCGCCCCGATGCCGAACCTGTACTTCACCCGCGATCCGTTCAACATGATCGGCAACGGCGTGGGCATCAACCGCATGTACAGCCAGACGCGCAACCGCGAGACCATCTACGGCTCCTACATCTTCAACTATCATCCGGATTTCAAGGACGTGCCGCAGTACTACAGCCGCGAGAACACCTTCCACATCGAGGGCGGCGACGTGCTGAACATCAACGAGCACGTGCTCGCCATCGGCATCTCGCAGCGCACCGAGCCCGACGCCATCGACCAGCTGGCCCACAACGTGTTCGGCGACGAGACGTCCACCATCGACACCATCCTGGCCTTCAACATCCCGGTGTCCCGCGCCTTCATGCACCTGGACACCGTGTTCACCCAGATCGACTACGACAAGTTCACCATCCATCCCGGCATCATGGGACCTTTGACCGTCTTCGAGATCACCCCGGACGGCAACGGCGGCACCAAGATCCGCGAGCGCGACGAGGATCTGGAGTCCATCCTGACCGAGTACGTCGGCCAGCCCGTGAAGCTCATTCCCTGCGGCGGCGGCGACCGCATCGCGGCCGAGCGCGAGCAGTGGAACGACGGCTCCAACACGCTGTGCGTGCGCCCCGGCACGGTCGTGGTGTACCAGCGCAACAACGTCACCAACGACGTGCTGTACAAGAACGGCATCAACTGCCTGGTCATGCCGTCCGCGGAGCTTAGCCGCGGCCGTGGCGGCCCGCGCTGCATGTCCATGCCGGCCTGGCGCGAGGCCATCTAGGCTCTCTTCCCATCCATTGCGGCGGCCGATCTCCCTTATCGGCCGCCTCTCCCTTAAGGAGAAACTCCCATGGCTGATACTAAAAAGAAGAAGCGCGCGAGCCTCTCTTCGTTCACCATCTTGCTGATCATCCTCGTGGTTCTCGCCGTCGTGACCGTCATCATGGCCGCTTGCGGCGTGGAGGGCATCGAGGGCGCCACGCTCTCCGGCGTACTCACCGCGCCGGTGTTCGGCTTCCAAGACGCCATCGGCGTGTGCCTGTTCGTCATGATCTTGGGCGGCTTCCTCGGCATCATTACCGAGACCGGCGCGCTTGACGCCGGCATCGCCGCGCTGGTTCACAAGCTCAAGGGCAACGAGCTCGTGCTCATTCCTATTTTGATGTTCATCTTCTCCATCGGCGGCACCACCTACGGCATGTGCGAGGAAACCGTGCCCTTCTACCTGCTGCTCGCCGCCACCATGGTGGCCGCCGGCTTCGACAGCCTGACCGGCGCGGCCGTGGTGCTGCTCGGCGCCGGCGTCGGCGTCATGGGCTCCACCGTGAACCCGTTCGCCGTCGGCGTGGCCGTCGACGCTTTGAACGGCATCGGCGTGTCCGTGAACCAGGGCATCATCATCGCGCTCGGCGTGATCATTTGGCTCGTGTCGCTCGCCATCGCCATCGTCTTCGTGATGCGCTACGCCAAGAAGGTGAAGGCCGACAAGGGCTCCACCTTCCTGTCGTTGCAGGAGCAGCAGGACATGATGAACGAGTGGGGCATGAAGGAGTCCGAGGTCGAGGCCGGCGACGGCCAGGCCGCCGCCCCCGCCAAGATGACCGGCCGCCAGAAGTGGTCGCTCATCGTCTTCGGCCTGACCTTCGTCATCATGATCGTCTCGTTCATCCCCTGGACCGATCTCGGCGTGGACATCTTCGAGGCCGGTCAGGTGACCGAAGAGGTCACGACCACAATCAGCGGCGATGAACTCATTACGGCCTACGACGAGGCTAACGGCACCACCACCGAGCTGGCCGCTCCTGTGGAGGCCACCTCGGTTTCCGAGGAGACCGTGCAGCCCGCTTGGTCCTCGTTCCTGACCGGCGTGCCCCTGGGCGGCTGGTACTTCGACGAGGCCTCCACCTGGTTCCTGCTCATGGCGCTCATCATCGGCGTCATCGGCGGCGTGTCCGAGAGCCGCTTCGTGAAGGCGTTCATCAACGGCGCCGCCGACATGATGTCGGTCGTGCTCATCATCGCGCTGGCCCGCTCCATCACCGTGCTTATGGCCTCCACCGGTCTGGACATGTGGATCCTGAACAACGCGGCCAACGCGCTCGCGGGCATGTCGGCGATCATCTTCGCACCGCTGTCCTTCCTGCTCTACATCGTCCTGTCCTTCCTGATCCCGTCCTCCTCCGGCATGGCCACCGTGTCCATGCCCATCATGGGCGGTCTGGCCAGCCAGCTGAACTTCTCGGTCGAGACCATGGTCATGATCTACTCCGCCGGCAACGGCCTTGTGAACCTGTTCACGCCGACCTCCGGCGCCATCATGGGCGGCTTGGCCCTCGCCAAGATCGAGTACTCGACCTGGCTCAAGTTCGGCGCGAAGCTGTTCGTGGTCCTCGGCATCGTCTGCATGGTGATCCTTACCGCTGCGATGCTCATTCTGCCTGGAGCAGCCTAGGATGTACCGATAACAGCCTGCCGGCTGTCATCCTTCCGGGAGGGCGTCCCCTGCGCGGGGCGCCCTCCTCGTGTGTTCCGCCTGGCTCTTCCTCGTTTTGGAAAATGTGCCATTTTGGCCCAAATCTGGAAAACGTGCTATTTTGGCTCGCGAAATTTGGAAAATGTGCTTTTCTGTTTTCGGGAAACACCTAGTTTGACCTGGTATAACTCCAGATTTCCCAGGTCAGAGGCCTGAACAAAAAAGCACATTTTCCAGATGAAAAGCTCGCGGCTCGGTAGTTGCGCGCGATGGGCCGATGGGCTGCTGGGTGAGGAAAGAAGCTCGGCGGGGGTCGCAAGGCAACTCCGTCGTTTCCTGCATATGTAGATGCTCGGTGAACGGCGGGTTTTTGCGGGAGAAAATCATTGACTCGCGCGGGGGTGTCGGGTAAGATATCGCCTTGCGTTTAGTCACATTCAAGGAGAAACTTACATGTACGCAATCGTGAAAACGGGCGGCAAGCAGTACAAGGTCGCCCCCGGAGACAAGATCAACATCGAGAAGCTCAACGTCGAGCCTGGCGACAAGGTGGAACTTGAGGCCATCTGCGTGGTAGACGGCGACAAGGTGGAGGCCGACCCCGAGAAGGCCGCCAAGACCAAGGTCGTGGCCACCGTGCTCGAACAGTTCAAGGGCGACAAGGCGCTGGTCTTCAAGTTCAAGAAGCGCAAGAACTACAAGAAGCTGCGCGGTCATCGTCAGAACCTGACCCGCGTGAAGATCGAATCCGTCGGTACGGCCAAGGCCGAGTAACGGGTTAAGGAGGAATCTCTCATGGCACACAAGAAAGGCTTGGGCTCTACCCGTAACGGTCGCGACTCTCACGCGCAGCGACTGGGCGTGAAGAAGTTCGCCGGCGAGGCTGTGAAGACCGGCAACATCATCGTCCGCCAGCGCGGCACCCACTTCCATCCCGGTGAGAACGTGGGCCGCGGCAAGGACGACACCCTGTTCGCCCTGTGCGATGGCACGCTGAAGTTCACGCGCGGCCAGAAGCGTAAGATTCACGTCATCCCGGCCGAGCAGACCGCCTAAACGCTTTAAGTCTCAACGACTGCGTAACATCAACGGTAACCCAATGCCCTCTGAAGTTTCAGGGGGCATTGTTGTATTCAGTAAGAAAACGCGCGCAGCGGTGGCGGGAGGAGGCGCTCGACGACCTCTGATCGCCCCCTGGAGAACGCGGCCGTTAAGAAATAGCTTCCATGTCAGCAGCAACGATGCGGGGATGGTACCGACTTGTGTGCGTTCCCCCCGCTATTTCTTTTGCCGCGTTCGGAAGGGGATAAAGCGATCAGCGGGCGGCGAGCGCCTCCTCCCGCCACCGCCCGAGAGGAATTCTGGGCAGAGTGTGCGATAATCTGCACACTGACTAGTAAGGAAAGGCTCCTATGTTCATCGATAAGGTTCGCATCAATGTGAAGGGCGGCAATGGGGGCGCCGGGTGCATGTCGTTCCGGCGCGAGGCCCACGTGCCCAAGGGCGGCCCCGACGGCGGCGATGGCGGTCACGGCGGCAACGTCATCGTTGTGGCCGACGCCTCGGTCTCCTCGCTCATCGAGTACCGCTTCAAACACCACTTCAAGGCCGAGCGCGGTACCCATGGCCGCGGCAGCCGCATGCACGGCGCTACCGGCGAGGATCTCGTGCTGAAGGTGCCCGTGGGCACCGTCGTGCGCGAGTATTTCGAGGAAGAGGGGGAAGTGGGCGAGATGATCGCCGATCTGACCCACGACGGCGAGTCGGTCACCGTGGCGCGCGGCGGCATGGGCGGCCGCGGCAACATCCACTTCGTCACCTCCACGCGTCGCGCCCCGGCCTTCGCCGAGCTGGGCGAGCCGGCCGAGGAGCGCTGGATCGAGCTAGAAATGAAGCTCATGGCCGATGCGGCCTTGGTGGGCATGCCGTCGGCGGGCAAAAGCTCGCTCATCGCGAAGATGAGCGCCGCGCGGCCGAAGATCGCCGACTACCCGTTCACCACGCTCGTTCCCAACCTCGGCGTGGCCACCTCGGGCGACCTCTCCTTCGTCGTGGCCGATATCCCGGGGCTCATCGAAGGGGCCTCCGAGGGCCGCGGGTTGGGACACGAGTTCCTGCGCCACATCGAGCGCACGGCCCTCATCGTGCAGGTCGTCGATTTGACCGGCGACTGGGAAGGCCGCGATCCTTTGGAGGACTACGAGATCATCAAGAACGAGTTGGCCCTGTACGCCGACGAGCTGGCGGCGCGGCCCCGCATCGTCGTGGCCAACAAGATCGACGTGCCCGGCACCGAGGAGGCCTGCGAGGCGCTGGCCGCCCGGGTGCGCGAGGACTCCATTGCCGCGGCCGGGGGCAACGAGTTCGTGGAAAGCCCCATCGATCCGAAGCTCTACCGCATAAGCGCGCTGACGGGCGCCGGCGTGGACTCGCTGAAGGCCGCCATCGCCACCAAGGTGCACGCCCTGCGCGAGGCGGCCCGCGAGCAGGCGGCATCCGACATGCAGTACGACCACGTGTGGGAGCTGCGCCGCGAGGCCCGCGAGAAGCGCTTCGACATCATCTCCGAGGGCCCCGGCGCCTGGCGCGTTTCCGGCGTGCAGGTGGAGCGCATGGTGGTGCAGACCGACTGGGAGAACGAGGAGGCCGTGGCCTTCTTCCAGCACCGCTTCAAGCGCATGGGGGTCGATACGGCCCTCGAGAAGGCCGGCGCCCGCGACGGGGACGAGGTGCGCATCCTCGGCTTCTCGTTCGCTTTCGAATCTCCCACGGCCGGTGCCGTGGACGTCTACCAGGAGCTGGATATCTGATGAGCGACGCGACGCACAGGCGCAAGCGCCTGGTGGTGAAGATCGGCTCGGCCACCCTCACCACCTCCGAGAGTTCTATCGACTACGGGTTTCTGAACGATCTGGCCGATCAGGTGGCGCGGGTTCGCGCGGCCGGATGGGACGTGGTCATCGTCACGTCGGCGGCCATTGCCTGCGGCCTGGAGGCACTGGGCATCGCCAAGCGCCCGACGGACATGCCGAGCCTGCAGGCGGCGGCCTCCGTGGGGCAGAGCGCCCTTTCCACGGCCTATGCCGAGGCCTTCGGGGCGCAGGACATGCTGACGAGCGTGGTGCTGCTCACCCGGCGCGACACGGCGGACCGCTCGGCCTACCTGCACGCGCGGGATACGCTTGACCGGCTTCTGGAGCTGTCCGTGGTGCCCATCGTGAACGAGAACGACACGGTGTCCGTCGAGCAGATCCGCTTCGGCGACAACGATACCTTGGCGGCGCTCGTGGCCTGCCTCATCGACGCCGACCTCATGGTGATCCTCTCGGATATCGACGGGCTGTACACGGCGAACCCGCAGATCGATCCGGCGGCCACGCTCATTCCCGTCGTGGATCGCGTCGGCCGCGACATCTTGGCTGCGGCCGGCGGCGCGGTGTCCGGCGTGGGAAGCGGCGGCATGATCACGAAGATCAAGGCGGCCCGGGTGCTCATGGCCGCAGGCATCCCCATGGTCATCTGCCAGGGGAGGCGCGCGGATTGCATCGCTCAGGCCGCTGCCGGAGAGGCAGTCGGCACGCTGTTCACGGCGCCGGATCGCCCCCACGAGATCACGGCCAAGAAGCTGTGGATCGCGCTCGGGGACTCCGTGCACGGCACCGTCGTCGTGGACGAGGGGGCCCGCGATGCTCTGGTGATGCGCGGCAAGTCGCTCCTTTCCGTGGGCATTCGCGCCGTGGAGGGCGACTTCGGGTTGGATGACATCGTGGACGTGGCCGACGAGACGGGGCACGTGTTCGCGCGGGGCCGTGCCGCGGCGGCGAGCGACCTTCTGAAGCTGGCCTGCGGGCGCAGCCGCGAGGAGGTGGCGAGCAACGCCATCCTGGCCGTGCTGGCCGACCGCCCCGTCATCCATCGCGACGAACTGGTTCTATTCGAATAGGAGAGGCCCATGACTTTGGAAGAGGAAGTGCGCGAGCTGGCGAAATTCGCAAAAGCGGCGAGCGTGAAGTTGGCTCAGGCGACGACCGAGGAGCGCAACGGGGCGCTGCTCGCCATGGCGGCGGCCCTGCGGGCGCAGGCGCCGGCCATCGTGGAGGCCAACGGCGAGGACATGGAGGCGGCCCGGGCGGCCGGCACCACCGAGGCGCTGCTGGACCGGCTCATGCTGGACGAGCCTCGCGTCTTTGCTATGGCCGACGCTTTGGAGGAGGTGGCGGCGCTGCCCGATCCGCTCGGCGTCGTGTCGCTGGAATCGACCCTCTACAACGGCATCGAGCTTCGGCGCGTGTCGGTGCCCCTCGGCGTGGTGGCCATGGTCTACGAGGCCCGGCCCAACGTGACCGCCGACGCTGCCGGGGTCTGCGTGAAGTCCGGCAACGCGTGCATCCTGCGGGGCGGCAGCCTTGCGGCCCGCTCCAACGAGGTCATCGCCGACGTGCTGGCCGCGGCTGCCGTGGAAGCGGGGCTGCCGGAGGGCTCCATCTGCGCGGTGACCACCACCGATCGGGCGGCCACCGATGTGCTCATGGGGCTGCACGGCCTGGTGGACGTGCTCATTCCCCGAGGAGGCGCGGGCCTTATCCGCCATTGCGTGGAGCACGCCAAAGTACCGGTCATCGAGACGGGCACGGGCAACTGCCACGTGTACGTGCATGCTTCCGCCGACCCCGCGATGGCCCGCGACATCATCAAGAACGCGAAGTGCCGCCGCTACGGGGTGTGCAACGCCGCCGAGACCCTTCTGGTGGATGCGGCGGTGGCCGATGCGGTGCTGCCGCCCATTCTCGCGGACATGAAGGAGGCCGGCGTGCTCGTCCACGGCGATGCGCGCGTGCTCGCCATCGCCGAGGCGGCCGGGCTTTCCGCGGCCGGCGACGCGCCCGATGTCGTGCTCGCCGACGAGGCCGACTGGGAGACCGAGTATCTGGGGCCCGAGCTGGCGGTGAAGTGCGTGGAAGGGTTGCAAGAGGCCATCGACCACGTGAACCGCTACGGCACGAAGCACTCCGAGGCCATCGTCGCCTCCGACGAGGCGGCCCAGGACGCCTTCCTCGCCCAGGTGGACGCGGCGGCGGTGTACGCCAACGCCTCCACGGCCTTCACCGACGGCGGCCAGTTCGGCCTCGGCGCCGAGATCGGCATCTCCACCCAGAAGATCCACGCCCGCGGGCCCTTTGCCGCCGACGCGCTCACCTCTTACAAGTACGTGTTGCGCGGCGCGGGCCAGGTGAGGGCCTAAGGGCGATGGACGGCGCCGTGGACGCGCTGGCGCAGCGGGCACGGACGGGCACGCTCGCGCGGCTGGGTATCATGGGGGGCACCTTCGACCCCCCTCACCTGGGGCATCTCGCCTGTGCCGAGGAGGCCCTCGAGGCTGCGAACCTCGATGCGGTGCTGTTCGTGCCCACGGGCCGTCCCGCCTTCAAGCAGGATCGTCTTGTGACCGCCGGCGAGGTGCGGCTGGCCATGGTGGCCGCCGCCGTGGCCGGCAACCCCGCCTTCGCCGTGAGCGCCCTGGAGGTAGAGCGCCCCGGCATCACCTACGCCGTGGACACGTTGCGCGAGCTGCGCGAGGAGCTGCCGGGGGTGGAGCTCGTCTTCATCGTCGGCGCCGACGCGGCCCTCACGCTGCCGCGGTGGTACGAGAGCGCCGAACTGGGCCGCCTCGCGATGTTCGCGGCCGCCACGCGCCCCGGCTTCGAGCTGGGGGAGGAGGCTCTGCGCGTCCTGCGAGAGCGTAGGTTCGATGTCCGGCCCTTCGTCGTGCCGGGCATCGACATTTCCTCCAGCGAGCTGCGCCAGCGCGTGGCCGAGGGACGAACCATCCGCTACCTCGTGCCCGAGGCGGTTCGCGAGATCATCGAGGAAGAGCAGCTGTACCGAAAGGAAGCCGACCATGGCCGATTGGCGTAGCGAGGAATTCTACAAGGAGCGCCGAGACGAGCTGGAGAAGCGGGTGGGCCCGCGTCGTTTCAAGCACAGCCTCGGCGTGTCGGAGACGGCCGAGGCGTTGGCTTGCGTCTACGGGGCCGATAAGACCGCGGCCCGGGTGGCCGGCCTTCTGCACGACTGGGACAAGGGCTACGATGACCCCGGCATCCTCGCACGGGCCGACGAGCTGGGGATGGAACTGGACGCCGAGCTTTCCGCCATGCCCCGAGTCCTGCACGGCCTCACGGCCGCCGTGGCCCTGGGCCGCGCCTTCCCGGAGCTGCCGCCTGAGGTACTCGCCGCCGTCGAGCGCCACACCTTGGGCGCGGTGGACATGAGCGATTTGGACATGATCGTCTATATCGCCGATGCCCTGGAGCCGGGGCGCAAGGGAAAGATGGTGCAGAAGCTGCGCGAGAAGGTCGGGGAGCTTGAGCTGCGCGATCTGTTCCTGGAGGTGTACGCCTACTGGGTCCAGCTCATCATGGAGCGGCGCCACCCTATGTACTCCAAGACCACCGAGATATGGAACTCCTACATGCCCGAGCAGGAGGTCTACCGCGCCGAGGCCAACCCCGACCCGGTACCTTACGGGAGACCTTAGCTCAGTGAAGGCAACGTAGGGGAGAGCTCCGGAAGGGGCGCGCGGAGACCTCTGAGCGCTCCCGGAGAACACAGTTATTAAAGAAATAGCTTCCACTTCAGCAGCAGCAATGTTGGGATGGTACCGACTTATGTGCGTCATCTTCGCTATTTCCCTTAACTGTGTTCGCAGGGAGAGAAAAGCGAACCGGGCTCCGCGCGCCCCTTCCGGAGCTCTCCCCGGAGAGATATGTGCTAAGGTATGCAAGCAAAATCTGATGTTCCCGAAAGTGAGGATAGCTATGACCGATGCTGTAGAGCAGCAGGCCGCCTTCTCGCGGAAGTGCGCGCTCATCGCCGCCAAGGCTGCCGACGAGAAGAAGGCCACTGACATCATGGTGCAGGAAGTGCGCGACCTTGTCGGCGTGACCGACTACTTCGTCATCGCCACGGCCGCCAACTCCCGCCAGGTGGACGCCATCATCGACGAGATCGAGGACAAGCTGCGCGAGGAGGCGTCCATCAAGCCCACCCACCGCGAGATGTCCGCCGACGGAAGCTGGTCGCTTCTGGATTACGGCAACATCGTCGTGCATGTGTTCATGCCCGAGACCCGCGAGTACTACCGCCTCGAGGCGCTGTGGAACGACGCGCCGGTGATCGACCTGGCCGCCGAGGCGGGGCTTGAGAACCTGCAGTACTCCGATCGCATCGCCAAGCTGCTCGGCCGCGAGGCGGCCCAGGGCGACGAGGCTTAAAGCTCCGAGGGCGTCCGACGGGCGATTGGGCCGGCGCGGCAGCGCGCAGAAAGGCAAGGGGCGCGAGGCGCGCATTCCGAGAAGAGAGACCCCTCCGCAACGGCGGAGGGGTCTTTTCTTGTGCCCGCGCCGACCGCCGCGGTTTCGCGGAAGTGCTCTCGCCTGACGCCCGCGCCGACCCCGGTACTGTCAATAATCTTGCGCAAATTCCAGCAGGCGACCGCCAGCCGTCGGC
>ERZ1673752.460-NODE-460-length-69764-cov-11.711228_pt1 | contig 69764 bp, 53 predicted proteins | sample MGYA00580195_ERZ1673752 | MGnify/ENA primary metagenome ERZ1673752 (study PRJEB41218, sample SAMN15661744) | gut metagenome | host: Homo sapiens | place: Canada: London | collected 2015-08-20/2019-03-30 | study: EMG produced TPA metagenomics assembly of...
GAGCCAAGTACCCGCTCTTGCCTCTCCCTTTGGGAGAGGTGGACGAGCGAAGCGAGGACGGAGAGGGTAACCGCTGCAGGGTTCTCTCAGTCACCTGCGGTGGCAGCTCTCCCGGAGGGAGAGCCAAGGGCGTTGGCGTGAGAGATGGAGCGTATCGGTACCGATACGCTCCATCAGTTTCAAAACAGTTTTAACTTTTTGGGAAATCTGTGCTATACTGGTCGGAGAAACTGGCGGGAGTGTGGTAGTATGACGATCCGAAAGCGGCTGACGCGGTCGAATCTGGTGATGCTTCTGGTACCGGCGCTGATCGCGGCGGTGCTTTTGCTGCTTGGCGGCGGGCTGGCCGTGTGGCTGCTGGACCGGGTCTATCTGCCCCGGCTGGGACTGTCTCTGCACACGCTGCATGAGACGGGCGAGCAGCTGGAGACCGCGTTCCGCGGTGCGAAAGCGATCGCCGTGGTCTATGGTGGGACAGTACTGCTCGCGCTGCTGGCCAGCGTGGTCTTTACGAATCTTTATCTGACAAGGAACCTGTTCCGTCATATCTCAGAGCCGCTGGACGCGCTCGTCTCCGGCGTGCAGCGCATCCGGGACGGCGATCTGGACGCGCCGATCGGATATGAAGGCACGGACGAATTTCGTCCGGCGTGCGACGCGGTGGATGAGATGGCCGCGCGGCTGCGCGCGTCTCTGGACGAGCTGGTGCGCCAGCAGCAGCAGCGGCAGGAGCTGATCGCGGGGATGTCCCACGATCTGAAAAGCCCTCTGACTGCCATCCGCGCCTACACTGAGGGTCTGCTCGACGGTGTGGCCAGCGATCCGGCGTCGCAGACGCGCTATTTACAGACGATCTTTGCCAAGGAATCCGAGCTGGAGCAGCTGGTGAACCGGCTGTTCGTGTTTGCAAAGCTCGATCTGAACGAGACGCCCGTGCAGCTGCAGCCGCTGCCGGTCAAAAAGACGCTGCAGGCGATCGCGGACGGCTATGACGCGGACGGGCTGACGCTGCAGGTCGGCCCGATCGCGGACGGATGCATGCTGGCAGACCGGACGCTTCTGACGCGCAGCATGAATAATCTCCTGGATAATTGCCGGAAATACGGCGCAGGACGCGCCGCTATCACGGCGGCGATCACCGGCGGGACGGTGCAGATCGCCGTTTCGGACAACGGCCCGGGCGTTGACGAGGAGAAGCTCGAAAAGATCTTTGAGCTGGGCTACCGCACCGACGGCGCGCGGCAGAATCCCGCGGGCGGCAGCGGCATCGGCCTTGCGGTCGTAAAAAAAGCCGCCGCGCAGATGCGCGGCAGCGTGAAGGCGGAAAATCTGAACGGCGGCGGACTTTGCGTAACGCTCACGCTGCCGCTTGCAAAGGAGGACGAAGATGGCTAGGGTGTATCTGAAAACTCTCAATGTGACCGGCAGCAAGGAATTTTTGCGCTGAGCAAGACATTTTTTTGCAGGAATACTGACGTATTTCAAGGAAAAATGGCGCGGCGCAGCGTGAAAAGGCCCGCCGTCCGGGTGCGTTGGGAGTTTTCAGATACACCCTAGGATCCTGATCATCGAGGATGACGCAGATATCGCCGCGATCGAGCGCGATTACCTGACGCTCTCCGGATATGAGGTCACGATCCGCCCGGACGGGCCTTCCGGACTGCGGGCGGCGCTGGCGGGCGGATACGATCTGCTGCTGCTTGATCTGATGCTGCCCGGGATGGACGGGTTCACCATCTGCCGGGAGGTGCGGCAGAAACAGAATCTGCCGATCCTGATGGTCTCCGCGCGCACCGGCGACACGGACAAGATCCGCGGGCTAGGCTTCGGCGCGGATGATTATATCGAAAAGCCGTTCTCGCCCAGCGTGCTGGTCGCGCGGGTGCGGGCGCATCTGGCGCAGGTGCGGCGGCTGCAGCCGCAGGCGGCGGACACGCTGACCGTCGGCCCGCTCACCGCGGAGCCGGAGGCGCGGCGGATCTTGAAAAACGGCGCGGAGCTGCCGCTCAAGAACCGGGAATATGAGCTTCTGCTGTTTCTGATGCGCCATCCGGGGCAGGTATTCAGCCGGGAGGATCTGTATGAACTCATCTGGGGGCTGGAATCCATGGGCGATAATATTACAGTTGCTGTTCACATTGGCCGGATCCGTGATAAAATAGAGGACGATCCGGCAGCCCCGCGTCTTCTGCAGACGGTCTGGGGCGTTGGATATCGACTGAACAAAGGAGATTGAGGAAGCATGTGGGTTCTGTATGCGTTTGGCTCGGCGCTGTTTGCGGGGTTGACGGCGGTGCTTGCCAAGTGCGGCATCCGGAAGACGGATTCGACGGTCGCGACCGCCATCCGGACGATCATTGTGCTCATCTTTTCGTGGCTGATGGTGTTCATCGTCGGCTCGCAGGATACGCTTTCGGCGATCAGCGGAAAGACGCTGCTGTTTCTGATCCTGTCCGGTCTTGCCACGGGCGCGAGCTGGCTTTGCTATTTCCATGCGCTGCAGATCGGCGATATCAACAAGGTCGTGCCAGTCGACAAGTCCAGCACAGTCCTGACCATTCTGCTGGCCGTCATTTTCCTGCATGAATCCCTGAACGCCGCGAAGGGCGCAGGGATCGTATTGATCGCAGTCGGAACGTATCTCATGATCGAGAAAAAGCAGTCGGACGGCGCGGCCAAAAAGGGCGGCAGCTGGCTTTTGTACGCGACGGGCTCCGCCGTATTTGCAAGCCTCACGTCCATTCTGGGCAAGATCGGCATTTCGGGCGTGGAGTCCAACCTCGGCACGGCCATCCGCACGGGCGTGGTGCTGCTCATGTCGTGGATGATGGTGTTCGTCACCGGCAAGGGGCAGTTGGTACGCGCGGTGCCAAAGGGCGAGCTTGGCTTTATCTGCCTGTCGGGACTTGCCACGGGCGGCAGCTGGCTGTGCTACTACAAGGCTTTGCAGGACGGCCCGGCCAGCGTGGTGGCGCCTATCGACAAACTGAGCATTCTGGTGACGATCCTGTTCTCGTACCTCGTCTTCCATGAGAAGCTGACGAAAAAATCGGCCATCGGTCTTGTGCTCGTGGTCGGCGGCACGCTTCTGATGCTGGTGTGAACCGGCTTTCTGACGAACTGAAAAGCATCCCCTACCGGCGGCAGGAGATGCTTTTTATCTGATTTTGCGAAGGAGTTTCCCCATGATCTTATCGGCTTTTCACGGCTTCTGCATGGCGCTGGCGGACAGCGTTCCGGGCGTATCCGGCGGGACGATCGCGTTCATTCTCGGATTCTACGACCGGTTTCTGGACGCGCTGCACGGGCTGTTCGGAAAGGATCCCGCCGCGCGGAAGGATGCAGTGCGGTATCTCCTGAAGCTCGGGCTTGGCTGGGTCATCGGGATGGGGACGTGCGTGCTGGTGCTTTCGCAGCTCTTCCAGACGCATATCTATTTCATGAGCAGTCTGTTTCTGGGGCTGACGCTGACGTCGTTCCCGCTCGTGGTACGCGCGGAGGCGGACGCACTGCGCGGCAAAGAAAAAAATCTGCCGTTCGCGGCGCTTGGACTGGCGCTCGTGGTGGGGCTGACGCTGCTGCGGGATGATGTGTCCGCTGTGCGCATCCAGTTTACGGGCGCGCAGGTCTGGACGCTGGGGTATCTCTTCGTCTCCGGCGCGGTGGCCATCACGGCGATGGTGCTGCCGGGCATTTCCGGGTCGACGATCCTGCTCATTGCAGGCGTCTATCTGCAGGCCATTCAGGCGCTGCGCAGTCTTTTTGATCTGGACCTTTCCGTACTCCCCGGGCTTTGCGCGCTGGCGTTCGGCTTTGCGGCGGGCGTGGGGCTGTCCATCCGCGCGATCCGCGCGGCGCTGAAGAAATACCGCAGCCAGATGGTCTGGCTGATTCTTGGACTGATGGCAGGCTCGCTTTACGCCATCGCCATGGGGCCCGCCGGGCTGGACACGCCGCTGCCGCCGGTCGGGGTGCAGAACTTTTCAGTCCCCGGATTTTTGCTCGGCGTTCTGATTCTATTGGGTCTGGACGCGCTCCGGCGGAAGACGGCGCGCGCTAAAGCAGCGTGAACGTCCGGTCTTCGTGTTCTTTGATCTGAAACACCGCGCACCATTCTACGTCGGCCTGCACCGGGTCAAAATGCAGCGAGGAACAGGCGGCGTGCAGGCCGCTCTGCGCGTCCGCGCCGGTCACGACGGCGATCGGGCCGTCCGCACCGCCGATGATGCCGATCATGCTGCACGCGTTGTCCTCCAAGTCCATAGGACGCGGGCGGTCGCCCGGCGCGCAGTCGCGGAGGAAGAGCCGGTCGGACGGCTCCGGCGAGAGGGTATACTGCATGGTCATAAAATGCCGGGGGTACACCCAGTGGCCGGAGAGGTTGGCATTTTCTGGCAGAATCTCCCGCTCCAGCGCCTGTACGGTCAGCGTACAGGCGTTTTTTGTGACCGGATGATAAATCGTGAAGGTCTCCCCTGCCCGGTGCGCGCAAAAACGCAGCGCCGGGCGCTGCTCCGGCTCCTGCTGCAGGGTCACAGAGAGCGTCCGCACGGACGCGGGGCGCTTCCCTGTCCACGCAAAGGACGACCGGGAGATCATCCAGCCGTCATCCTCATCCAGCCCGTAGTGGCGGACGGCGCGGAGTGCGTCCTGCTGCTCGTCCGGCGGCAGGCAGGGATTGAAGTCGACGCCGCTGCCGCGCGAGAGGCGAAGCGGCTGCGCGTTTGCCGCGAGCGTCGGACGGAAATCGAAAGACATGGGGCTTTCACGCTCCAGCTCGAGCTGCTGTTCATAGGTAAAGTTTTCTTCCGGGGCCTGCCCTTCGTGCAGATCCCATTTTTTCATATACGCGCGGATCTCCTCCGCCGGAACGCGCATGCAGAAATCGACGACCAGCCCCCTGGTGCACACATAGGCCGCGGGGACGATAAAGTCTCGGTTCGCCCAGCGGAGCGTTTTGCCGATCGGAAGCTCTGTCCCGGCGTGGTCACGGCCGGAATGGCCCCAGAAGTTTCCGTCAAAGAAGACCTGCCAGCGTTCGGCGGGTCTGGCCTGCGGGATACCAACGGTCTCGTAATATTCTTCAGAGAAGCGGAGCTTCGAAGGGTCGAAAGAAGCCTGCAGCGCGTGAAGGTAGGCCCAGGGCTCCTCCATGGGCGTCAGGTGCAGGGCTTCCGCAAGTGCATCCAGCACGCGCCGCTGGTCCTCCGTCGGGGGATTTTCCCGCAGGAAGTCATCGAACTGCGGCTGCTGCCACTGGTGCGCCTGTTCGAGCGCCGCGGCATCTCCGCAGGCGAGCAGCAGACGCAGAAAATCCCCGAAGCTGTTCGCCAGCGGGTGTACAAAGTCCGGTGCAGCGTTCATCGGGCTGACGGCGAAGACCATATCGCCGAAGCCGCGGATGAAGCAGTAATGAATGCCGTCCACGCCTGCCCAGCCAAAAATTTCTGCGCCCACCGGCGTGCAGAAATACGGTTCCGCGTCCTCGCGCCGCTCAACGCCGAGCGGCGAAAGGTCAAGGCCAAGGCGCAGGAAGGTCTGATAAGTCTCAACCATGCGCATGCTCTCCATCTGTCTGAAAGTCTGCGTCCAGTATAGCACGGCGAGTCATTTTCTGCAACGCGGCAAAAATTCCGCTTGACTTTTGTTGTCTAATAGTGTAGACTTTCATCATCGTCGACGAGAGTAGACAAGGGGGCAATACAAATTGGAAATTCCAAAGATCCATGAGGGCGAATACCGGTTCTGCCTGATCATGTGGGAGCACGCGCCCATTTCCGCCGCGCAGCTGGCAAAGCTTTGTCTGGAGCAGCTCGGGTGGAAGCGGACGACGACCTACACCGTGATCAAGCGGTTGGGCGAGCGCGGGATCCTCAAAAACGAGGACGGCGTCGTGACGGCGCTGGTCTCCAAGGAGGACGCGCAGGCGTATGAGATCGATGAGCTGGTCGAGAAGAAATTTGAAGGGTCTCTGCCCGCGTTTCTGACCGCATTCACGAAGCGGCAGACGCTGACAGACAGCGATCTGGACGAAATGCAGCAGATGATCGACCGTATCCGGAACGGAGGGACACAATGAGCACACTGTTTCTGAAGCTGGTCAACATGAGCTTGTCCGCAAGCTGGCTCGTGCTGGTCGTGCTGGCGCTGCGGCTTGTATTGAAGCGGGCGCCGAAGTGGGTGAACGTTCTGCTGTGGGGCATGGTCGGCGTGCGGCTGGTGCTGCCGGTCTCGATCGAGAGCACGCTGAGCCTCGTGCCGAGCGCGGAGCCGGTCAGCCCGGCGATCATCGGCGGCACAGCCGTCCGGGTTGGCGGCTCAGCTGCCGCGGGCACGGCCAGCAGTCCGGCTGCCGCCGGGCCGGGACTTGTGGAGATCTTGTCCTATGTCTGGGCCGCGGGAGCAATTCTTCTCTTTTTGTATTCGGTCGTCAGCTGGCTGCGGCTGCGCATCCGGGTACGCGAGGCAGTGCGGCTGCAGGGACGGATCTATCAGAGCGAGCGGATCGATTCGCCGTTCGTGCTGGGGATCGTCCGGCCGAGGATCTATCTCCCCTATCAGCTTGGCCGCGAGGAGCTGACCCACGTGCTTGCGCACGAGCAGGCGCATATCGCGCGGAAGGATCACTGGTGGAAGCCGCTGGGGTTTCTGCTGCTGACAGTCTACTGGTTCAACCCGATTTTGTGGCTTGGTTACGTGCTGCTGTGCCGGGACATTGAACTGGCGTGCGACGAGCGCGTGATCCGCAAACTGAACAACGAACAGAAAGCCGACTACGCCCGGACGCTCGTAGCGTGCAGCATGGACCGCCGTGCGGTCGCAGCCTGCCCGCTCGCGTTCGGAGAAATCGGAGTAAAGGAGCGTGTCAAATCTGTTATGAACTACAAAAAACCAACATTCTGGATCATTCTTCTGGTGGCCGTCGTCTGCATCGCCGTCGCGGTGTGCTTTCTGACGAACCCGAAGACAGACAATGCGCAGGATACAAATCAGCCTGCCGTGGAAACCCCGGCGGAACCCGCACAAACACCGGCCGACACAACACCGGAGGAAACACCGGCGGAGCCTGCGCAGGCAGCTGACGATACGCAACCGTCCGACACCGCCGAGACGCCCGCCGAGACGGTTCCGGAAGCAGATTCTCTGCCGGAGCAGGCGATCTCCGACGCCATCTATGCGCGCTACGCGAGTGACGAGCGGCAAGGTACCCTGTGGATCGGCGACGAGACGGAGGGCATGGTCTGGGCAGAATCGCACGTGCTTCTGGCAAAGGAAGACCGTGTCGCAGGCGATACGGTCGTGGAAACGACGGTGTATCTGTATGTCCTGCAGGAGCAGTTCAGCGAGCAGGACGGTGCGCTGACCGTGGAGAGCGGCGCCGCCTGCCCCACCGCGATCACGTTCCGCAGGGGCGATGACGGCTCATACGCCGCTGTGGAGGAATACTGGGAGCCGCGGGACGGCGACGCATATGTCAGCGATACCCGCGACAAGTTCCCCGCCGCTGCCGCCGAGGAAGCGCTGATGAACGATCAGTCCTATATCGACGATCTGCTCGCACAGTGCTATCAGAACGCGCTCGCAGCGCTGAACGGTTCCGGCCGGTAAAAAAGGCATCCCGCCCGCAGGAAAATGCCTGCGGGTGGGAGACTGTCGAAAAACATTCTTGCTCGTTTTTACAGAAGATCTTCTGGTTTGCTTGTAGGGGACGATGCCTATCTTCGGCGCTAAGAGCCGCGCTGCGCGCGGTTGCGCCTCGAAACTAGCCTGCGGGCGGGATTTTTTATGGGTATTAGAGCTTCCAGCCGGTCGTCTGCTGTTTGCCGCCGGCGAAGTCGGCGTAGATGCCGGGCTGGGTGATGAGGGTCTCGTGCTTGCCCTGCTGGACGATCTTCCCGTCTGCCAGAACGAGGATCTGGTCGGCCTTGCGGACGGTCTTCAGGCGGTGGGCGATCATGAGGACGGTCTTTTCGTGCGTTAGGGCTTCGATGGCCTTCTGCAGGCGATCCTCATTCTCGGGGTCGACGTTGGCGGTCGCTTCGTCGAGGATGATGATGGGCGCATCCTTGAGCATGGCTCTTGCGATGGAGATGCGCTGCTTTTCGCCGCCGGACAGGTGCGCGCCGCCTCCGCCGACCCGTGTGTCAAAGCCGTGCTCGAGATTTGCAATGAAGCTGTCACAGCCAGCGGCGTGGGCGGCGGCTTCGACCTCCGCGTCCGTTGCATCGCGGCGGCCCATGCGGATATTCTCGCGGACGGTATCGTCAAAGAGGTAATTGTCCTGCGAGACGAAGGCGATCTGATCGTACAGCTGGGTCAGGGGGATGTCCTTGAGGTCGTGGCCGCCCATGGTGATGCGGCCGGAGCCGACGTCCCAGAAGCCCGCGATCAGCTTGGCGAGCGTCGATTTGCCGGAGCCGGAGGGGCCAACCAGCGCGGTCATGCGGTTCTGCAGGATGGAAAGGCTGACGCCGTGCAGGATCTCCTGCTCTGCATGATAGCCGAAGGAGACGTTCTGCACCTCGATATCGTGGTTTGCAAACGTCACGGGCGCTTCGGCGTGTACCTGCTCTTCGGCGTGCAGGATGCCGTCGATCTCGCCGACAGTCGTGCCGACCTGCGCGAGCGTATCAACAAAGTTGAAGGCTGCCACGATGGGAGCCGACATGCCGAGCGATAGAATGATGACGGTGAGGAAGGTCTCGATCGGGAGCGTGCCGTGCTGGCAGAACAGCCAGCCGAAGGGCAGGACGGTCAGCATCTGCGCCGGGAAGAAGGCATAGGCCATGGACATACCCAGCTGGCTGCGGCGCATCCAGTCGAAGTAATACTGCGCGTTCGCCTTGACCTTCGCGGCGAGACGGGCGTAGGACGCTTTGCCCTGATTAAACGCCTTGATGACCTCGATTCCGTTAATGTACTCGATCATGGTGCTGCTCATCTCGTTCGTTGCCCGCACCGCGCCCTCGTAGTCCCTGGCATAGCCGCCCATGACCATCATCATGAAGAAGAACGCGATGGGGAACACGGCCAGAGATAAAAGCGCCAGCCGCCAGTCGAGGAAGAACAGGTAGATGAGCGTCAGGACAGGGGTCGTGATGTTGGCGGTCATCTCGGGGAACAGATGGGCCAGCGTTGTCTCCATGCTGTCGGCCTGATCGACGATGATCTGCTTGAATTTGCCGCTGGCGGTATCCATGACCGTGCCGAGGGGCAGCTTCGGGAGCTTGGCAAGCAGCTGCTGCCGGATGGTCTTGAGGATGCTGAAGGTCGCCTTGTGGGAGATGGACAACGCGCCGTTATACAGGGCCGTCCGGATGAGATACCCGCAAAGGGCGATGGTCAGCCAGAGGGCATAGGCAGAAACGGCACGCTCGCCCGCGAGCAGCATCGCGATGATCTTCGCCGCCGCAAAATACGGCGCCATGCCGCAGGCGACGCCGACGACGGCCAGAATGACGGCTGTGATGAGCCTGCCGTGCTCCGCTTCGCCCAGTTCCCAGATCCGCTGGACAGGGCTTTTCTCTTTCATATCGGATTTCTCCTTTGGTTAGATGTAACTAACCGATGTTCTATGGAAAGCTGCCCGTTGGGCAGCCTGCCTTTTTATTTCCCGGGGCCGAAGACCGCGAAGAAGCCGGTGCGGTGATATCGGCTGAGAAGCTCGATATACTCCGCCGCTTCCGCGCGGCTCATGCCGTGGCGGACGACCTCAAAAATGCTCTCAAAGCGGGAGGTCGTGACGATGTGCAGGAGCTTTTCCGTGGTCGCGTCACCGAGGCGCGATGCATAACCGGCGGTCTCCATGTATTTGTAGGTGTATTCGACCTCGATTCGCACGAGCGTATCGACGAAATTATGAAAGCGCGTGCCGTAGGACGCATCGAGCAGCAGGCGGAACGCGTCCAGATGGTCGTACATGTAATCCACCAGCTCCATCGTGCCGCCGTCGACGTATTCCGTCATGTGCGCAGCCCGATCCATGTGGCAGAAGGTCTCCTGATTTTTGAGGAAGCGCTCGGTCATTTTGCTTAAGCCCGGCTCGACGATGGCGGAGAACAGCCCCTCCTTATCGCCGAAGCGGACGTAGATGGAGTTGGTGCTCGTCTCCGCTGCGGCGGCGATGCTGCGGAGCGACGCATCTGTATAGCCCTTATCCAGAAATTCTGCTTTTGCGCACTCCAAAATCCGCTCATATACGCCCTCGATCTGCTTTGCCATTACCGCACCTCCAGATTCATAACACCGTTTCATAACGGCGTTATGAAACAGTGTTAGAGAACTCGAATTTGTCAAGCCCTGTTTGACGAAAAAACGAGCATCTGCGAATGCAGATGCTCGTTGATTTTCACGATAGTTTACAGGAAAATCGCCATGATACCGGCGAGGGCGGCGGCGATGACGGCCATGCCGACAGTGCCGAAGAGCCATTTGTGCTTTTTGTCCTGCGCGTTGATGTACGGCTTCAGATCCTCCGTGCCGGGGATCGTCCACGCCGTTGTATGTCCGACCCACCAGCCGTCAACGAACAGGCGGTCCACAAGATTCATGACGGACAGGATCACAAGCATCTGCCAGAAGCCTGCCAGAAAGCCTCGCGCGCCGTTGACGGCATAGACGAAGATCAGAATATAGGCAAGATAGCCGGGCACGCAGAGCAGCTTGAAGCGGAGGCTGTTTTTCCGGATCTTCTCCCGTGTCGTCAGTCCCAGTTCCACGCAGCGCGCCTGCACGTCGTCGTGGTACAGATGCACCATGCCGACCGCGCCCTTATGAATGCCGACGGCGCAGACCAGCACAAGAAGCACCGCAAGCCCGACGCCCTCCAGAAGTACCTGTCCGATCATTTTTGTTTCCTCCTCGTTTATTTCTGCGCCGTGACGCAGAGCCAGCCTTTTTTGTTTTTATGCGTCTGCACATTCCGGAAGCCTGCCTGCTCCAGTGCGGCCTGCAGCTGCGTGTCGCGGTGGATGGTCATGCCGGGGATGCGTTTTGTCCAGGCTTCATCCTTCTCGTTTTCGCCGTCGCATTCGTTGCAGATGAGGAACGTGCCGCCCGACTTCAGGACGCGCAGGATCTCGCGGAAGCTCTGCACCAGATCCGGCCAGAAATAGACCGTCTCGAACGCGGTGACAAGATCGAACCACGAGGAAGCAAAGATCAGCTCTGTGACGTTCCCCTGCCATACGACGCAGTGGCCATCCTCGATGGCCTGCCGGTTGAGCTTGCGCGCCGTGGTGACGCTGACCTCGGAATAATCGACGCCCTTGACGATGCCGCGCGGGCATTTTCTCAGGAGCTTTCTGATATTCGCGCCCCCGCCGCAGCCGCAGTCCAGCACGTTCGCATCCGCGGCAGGCTTTACAAAGCGCAATCCCCAGCCGGCAAGCGCGCGGTGGCCGAGATTCATCATACGGACCATAAGCCGCCCGCCAAGGCCGTCCGGCCTGCGGGTATTTTCAAAAAACGACATATTTCCCTCCTATGCCTTCCAGCAGACAAACCATGCGATTCCTTTGACCGTTCCGGTCTTTACTTCGTCATACATGCCGCGCAGGCGGCTTTGCAGGCTCTGCGCCGTCTCATAGGGCGGCGTAAAGAATTTCATGCGCTCGTACATGTGGCGGATGAACCAGTCCGTCCGGCGGCACGCGCCCGCCACGTAAAAGCAGCCGCAGAACGTTCCGCCCGGCCTCAGAACGCGGAAGGTCTCGCGGTAGGCCGCTTCCTTGTCCGGGAAGGCGTGGAAGCCGTTCAGGGACAGGACGGTATCAAAGCTGCCGTCCGCAAAGGGCAGCGCGCCCACGTCGCCCTGCTGGAAGGACACGTTCTTAAGCTGCATGCGCGCAGCCTTTTCCCGCGCCTGCGCCATCATGTCCGGGGAATAGTCCAGACAGGTGATTGAAGCGTCCGGCAGCGTCTTGTAAAGCGGCATGGTCAGGATGCCCGTCCCGACCGGCACCTCCAGCAGGCGGCCGGAAAAGCCGTCCGGAATGCCGGAGAACGATTTGGCCAGATATTCGTCGTTCTCCTGCTTGTTCATATCCCACACGAGGCGGCATACCGCCCTTCCCGGCCCTGTGGAGCAGGTGATCATGCCGTCATAAAAGCTGCCGGAGCCCGTCAGGCGGTAGGCATTGCGGATGGCTTCGCTTCGTTCCATAGCTGTCCCTCTTCCCCGCCCATGGTTAAGGTTTTCTAACCGTATAGGCGTTCAAAAACCGCACGCGGGCGGCCTGTAGTTTGCGCCTATATTCTTGCACATTTCGTGCTGCTTTTCAAGAGGGTTTTCGGTTTTTCCATGCAAAATGCAGCGAGGCTCTTCGCGGTGCGAAGAGCCTCGCTGGATACTTACATATATTGATACTTTTTGCGCTTGGCGAACAGGAAGATGACGGAGATGGTCGTGGCGAAAATTTCTGCGGCGGTGATGGCGTACCAGATGCCGTCCACGTCGAACAGGAGCGGCAGCAGGAGGACGGAGGAGGTCTGGCAAACAAGCGTCCGCAGGAAGGAGATGGCAGCGGAGATGAGGCCGTTATTGAGCGCCGTGAAGAACGAGGACGCGAAGATATTGAAGCCCGCAAACAGAAACGCGAATGAAAACAGGCGGAACGCGTGGCACGTCAGCGTATACAGTCCTTCATCGTAGCCGACGAAGATCTTTGCCAGCGGCGCGGCCAGCACGCGCGCAAGGATCGTGAGTACAAGGCCGGACGCGCACATGAGGCGCGTGCTCATCTTCAGCATGTTCTTGAGCTCCGCGTGGTTCTGTGCGCCGTAGTGGAAGCCGACGATGGGCGCGCAGCCGATCGAATAGCCGATATCGATGGCAATAAAGATAAACTGGACATACATCAGGACGCCATAGGCCGAAACGCCGTCTTCTCCGAGGTATCTGAGCAGCTGGAAATTATAGACCATACTGACGATGGAGGACGAGATATTGCTCATCAGCTCCGAGGAGCCGTTGCCGCAGGCATTCAGGATCGGCTGCAGCTCCAGCTTTGTCCGCACAAGGCGGAGCTTGCTTGTGTTCGGGCGGAGGAAATAAAGAAGCGGGAACAAGCCGCCGACGCACTGGCTGATGCCGGTCGCAATGGCCGCGCCAGCGATGCCCCAGTGGAACACGGCAACGAAGAGCGCGTCGAGCACCATATTCATCACGCCCGCCGCGACGGTCGCGGCCAGACCGAGCTTCGGCTTTTCTGCCGCGATCAAAAAACTCTGGAAGACGTTCTGGAGCATGAACGCGGCCGTGAACGCGTTGACGATGCGGCCATAGAGCACGCAGTCCGCCAGCATCTCCGGCGTTGCACCGAGAAAGCGCGCCACCGGCTCCATGAACACGATGCCGATGGCGGTCAGAACTGCACCGACCAGAACAGTGAAGAGCACCATCATGGAAAAATAGCGGTTGGCCTGCTCCCGGTCACCCTCGCCAAGTACCTTGGAGACGAGCGCCGTGCCGCCGGTGCCGATCATAAAGCCGATGCCGCCGAGCACCATGATAAACGGCATGACAAGATTGATGGACGCAAAGGCCGTCTTACCGGCATAATTTGAGACGAACAGGCCGTCTACCACGCCATAGATCGACGTGAAGACCATCATAACGATGGACGGCAGGACGAACTGCAGAAGTTTTCGGTAGGTAAAATGGTCAGAAAGCTGGATCTGGGGTTTCATATCGTTTCTCTGCACCGGCAGGGCCGGTGCTTCTCCTTATTTTTTCGTTTGCAGCTGTTCGGAAAGCAGTGTGTCGTAAAGCTCCGTCAGACGGATGAGCGCCGCGCGGTCGTCCGGGGACATGCTGGCGATGGCGCGGGCTTCCGCTTCCGCGACGCGGTCGGCGCAGGTTCGGGCCAGCTGCTCGCCCTTTTCGGTCAGACGCACACGCTTGCTGCGCTGGTCGTCTCCGGCGGAAAGAACGAGAAACCCTTCGGCTTCGAGCTTCTTGAGGGCGGAATTGACGGTCTGCTTCGGTTCATGCAGAAACTCGCAGAGCCCGGCCTGCGTATATGGGCGCTCGACGCGGAGCGTATAGAGGATCCAGAACGCGCATTCGGACAACCCATACTGCCGGACCGCCCGGCGGTAAACGTCATCCACGTGCTTCATCGCTGCGTTGAATGCAAGCAGCATCTGCTGTGAGATCGCATCCATAGGTACGCCTCCCTTTCCGTCCGAAGTCGGACTGTTGCAGTATAGTCCGATTTCGGATGATTGTCAAGGATTTTTTCATGGACAGCAAAAAGCTGCAGGATTTTGCTGCCCCCTTGGCTCTCCCTCTGGGAGAGCTGCCGCCGCAGGCGGCTGAGAGGGCCTTGCAGACACATTCAGCGTGTACCCTCTCCGTCTTCGCTTCGCTCAGACACCTCTCCCAAAGGGAGAGGCAAGGGCGTTTTGCGCATACAGAAACAGGCACGGCAGGTGATTCTGCTGTGCCTGTTTCTGCGGCTGATTTTTCTGTATTTACCCCAGCGCGACGTCCAAAACCATCATGACGCTGAAGCCGACGGCGAAGAAGACGGTGCCAATGTTGGAGTGGTCGCCTTGCGACATTTCGGGGATCAGCTCCTCCACGACCACGTAGAGCATTGCGCCTGCGGCGAAGCTCAGAAGATACGGCAGCGCCGGGACGATATGGCGGGCGGCCAGAATGGTCAGCACCGCGCCGATTGGCTCCACGACGCCGGACAGGACGCCGCCCCAGAAGGCTCCGCCCTTTCCCATGCCCTCCGCGCGGAGCGGCATGGAGATGATCGCGCCCTCCGGGAAGTTCTGGATGGCGATGCCGAGCGAGAGTACAAGCGCGCCCGCCGCCGTGATCTGCGCGCTGCCGGAGAGATAGCCCGCGTAGACGACGCCGACCGCCATGCCCTCCGGGATATTATGGAGCGTGACTGCCAGCACCATCATGGTCGTGCGCTGCAGGCGGCTTTTGGGGCCTTCGGCCTGCCCGCTGTTCTGGTGCAGGTGCGGGATGATATGGTCCAGCGCCAGCAGGAACAGAATGCCGGCCCAGAATCCGACCGCTGCGGGCACGAACGCGAACGCGCCCAGCGCGGCGGACTGCTCGATGGACGGGATGAGAAGGCTCCAGACCGACGCCGCGACCATCACCCCGGCGGCAAAGCCGGTCAGCGAGCGCTGCAGACGGTCGCTGAGCGACTGCTTCATAAAGAACACGCACGCTGCGCCGAGGGAGGTTCCCAAAAACGGGATGAGGATCCCGTAGACTGCTTCCATGGTATACTCTCTTTCTGGTTATCCGGCAAAATCGATCCGGACGATCTGCATATGCATGGGGCCGTCGCCGAGCTTGGCAAGCAGGCGGTAGAAGGGCCGGACGGATGGGTCCGACGGGCTCTGATAGCCCAGCATATAGCCGCGGCTGGACACGCGGAGCGCGGGGCTCCACTGAGAAAGCTCCTGCCGGGCGTCGGAGGTGTAGAAATATGCGCCGACATCCTGAATTTTCGCGTCCTTGATCCATGTTTTCAGCATGAGCTGCACGGCTTTTTTCCCGGCTGCGTCAAAGACCAGCTTTCCGCCCGGAAAGGCCCTGGCCATGGCCTGCACGAGCGTTTTGACCTGCGATTTCAGGAAGTAATAGAACACGCCCGCGGCGAAGAACACCGCGCCGCCGCTATGGTCGATCCGGTCGAACCACGCGGTATCGTTCAGGTCGCAGGGGATATTCTCCTCCCGTTCCCCTGCCGGAAGCAGCTGGTCGCGCACGGCGATGACGTCCGGGAAGTCGAGATTGTAAATTTTGCAGCTTCCGTTGTCGCAGCGTCGGCCGGTATCATCCAGCCCACAGCCGAGGTTGACGACCGCCGCGTTCGGGTGCGTCTTCAGATAGTCCCGCACCTCCCACGCAAGGTCGTTCTGCCGCATGGCGACCTCGAGGAAGCCGAACTGCTGGACGGTCTTTTTTGACTTTTCCGACAGCTCAGAAAAATCGTAGTCGATCGAATCGATCAGGCGGATGGCCGTCTCGTCGCGGTAGAGCTGCGGGAACAGCTCCGAGCACATTTTCTTTCCGCACAGCGGAATGACGAGCGTCTCCTGCACGGTATTTCTTTCAATGTGATGTTTCATCCGTTCGTGTCCTTTCCGTGTTGGGTTTCTGTTTGTAAAAAGGGCAGCTCCGGCAGCGTTCCCCGCTCCACGATGCTCCGGAGCATGTGCGCGAAGCCCTCCGGGTCGCGGATCTGGTACTGCATGTGATTATGCCCCTCGAAGACCGGGAAGCTGCCATGGGGATAGGCGCGCATGACCGCATCGCGGTATTTGAAATGCTCCTCGGCGCTGCCAAATTCCCAGAAGCTGTTTTTCTGCAGCGCCTCCGGCAGGGCGGGAAACGGCGCGTCCAGCAGGCTGTCCATCATCTGCCGGGAAAGCGAGCGATAGTCAAGCGCGCGGCCTGCGGCGATAAAATAGGGCTTGATGCTCTCGTCGCCGCACCAGAGGATCTTTTTGAGTGTTTTCCCGTTTGACCAGGCAAGGCTTTTGATGGCGAGGTATAAGAAAGGCGTCATCAGGCGGCGGGTATTCTTCGGGATCTGCGCGAACTGTCCGCCGTCAAAAAACGCGTGTTCGACCGGAAGCTTTGTCTGCGCCAGAAACGCTGCCGCCAGATCCGCGCCGATAGACGAAGCGACGACCATGGCGAGGCGGCTGATTCGCCGCTCGCGCAGGAACAGCTCGATCTGCCGGATCTCATCTGCCCGGCTTTGATACCGCTGCCCGGCGCAGTAGACGGTGGAGGTCGGCAGAATGCAGAAATAGTTTGCCTGCAGGAATCTCGCCACCGGCTCGCTGCTCGCGCCCGTCACGCCCATGGCGTGAAAGAACAGAACTGCCGGGTTCTGCTCGTTTCCCATTGTTTCAAATCGCATGCCGCATGCTCCTTCCGTTCCGCATTTTGAGGATCAGCCCCGCTCCAGTACGACGATCCGGTTGGAAATATTGCGTACCGCGGGCAGCTTGTCAAGCAGGCGGTAGATCGGCTGGAACACAGCCATGCCCTCGGTCAGGCCGTGCTCCTCAACAAAGCGAAAGCCCGGCAGCAGCGCCGCGAGCGCTTTGCCGTCCTTGATGCCCCAGATGAATTTTGCCTTGCTCTTTTCGATGGATTTTTCGCGGAAGCTGCGCGCGACGGCGGGGTTCATCGTCTCGACAAAGACCGTTGCATGTACAAACCGTCCGGCGATGACACGGAAGATCTCCTGTACCTGCGCCTGCGTCAGGTACATGGTCAGACCCTCGATGATGATCAGCACCGGCGCGCCGGTCTCCTGCACCAGCTCGCCCCACGGCTCCATGGCGGACATGGCGATCTGCGAGATCGCCCCCTGCTCCGGCAGGAGCCGCGCGCGCACGGCGATGGTCTCTGGCAGATCGAGGTTATACCAGTGGGAATAGCCCTCCATCCGGCAGCAGCGCGTATCCAGCCCGCAGGCGATATTCACGACCACCGCGCCCGGATGCTGCCGGAGAAAGTCCTGCGTCAGGCGGTCGAGCACGATTGTCCGGGCGATAACGCCGCTGTGCATGGCGGCGTCGTGATCCGCGGCGGAAAAGTCGTAATCCAGCTTGTCGATCAGTGCGGCCGCCGCTTCATCGTGGATCGCACCTCTGGTTCTTGTTTCCTTTGCACGGGCGTAGACGGTCTGCAGCATGGTCTCCGGTACGCCGGTCAGGCTGATTTTTTCACTCATACTCTGCCCTCCTGTTTCTTTTTATAGCCGCAGTCGCAGTACGGCCCGCCGGAAGCCAGCGTGTATTCCCGGACGAAGTCCGCCGTGCCGCCGGCTTCGCTCATCGTATAGTCCAGATGGCACAGGGCGGGCGTCAGGTCGTACAGGCCGGTCTTTTTCATCAGCTCGCAGATGCCGCAGCGGGTGAAGCGGGCCTCGTAGCCGCTGCCGTCCGGGTATTCATAATAGCCCATGTTCCACGAATAGGGATTCCGGTCGGCGGCCTTCAGCTGTTCGGTCTTTTTCATGCCCTCAATATCCGCGGGCGTAAACTTCTTTTTTCCACTTTTGCGGCAGAACCACCGCATCGGCGGCGTCATCATGGACGCGGCGTAGTAGTCCGTCAGCGTCTGCACGTCCGGCCGCTCCGGCATGGACAGGACAAACGCGCACAGCATGGCGCAGTTGACGATGTTCATCTGGAAGCGGTCCTCGCGCTCGAACGCAGGCAGGTCCCGGATCAGTCCGCGGTATCGGGCTGCCGCCTTCCGCGTGACTGCCTTTGCCGCCGCGTGCTCCATGCCGAACACGGTTTCCAGATGCGACCGGAACGAGGACGCGAACAGCGTCCACATGCCCATGGGCATTCCAATGTAGTTCATCGTTCATTCCCCCTGCTATGCATCAGTTAATTATCTCTAACTTATAGCCGTTCAAAAGGCCGCATTTCACGCGGCCCCGGTTCCGCCCTTATTTTGTCACAACTGCGGGCGGTTTTCAAGTGTTTTTTCATCCCGGCGAAAAAACGCCAGCGCCCACGCACAAAGCTTCGTGCGCGGGCGCTGTCTGATCGTATTACGGCGTTTCGGTCTGCATCCGGTACAGGCTGCTCTCGCCGCGCTCGATGCGGGAGACGGCAGCGAGCGCGTACATGCACTGCTCCGTCGCCATGAGGTCTCCGTTCCGGTCGGAAAGGACGTGGCGGAAGCTGCCATCATCACAGGCGAAGCGCAGGAGCACCTCCTGCAGCGTATGGCCATTTTTTGTGAACCGCGCGTCATCCGGCGCGATCCCCAGCTCGCAGAGCGCGACCAGCACCTGCGCGGCGCTTTCGCTGTTCTCATCGCCGTAGGAGACATACGCGCCGTTCGGGCGCTGCTGGCCGCTGAGCCAGTCGAGGCCGCGCGTGACCGCCGCCTGCACGGTATCGTCCGCCGTGTACTTTGCGAGCGCCTGCAGAGCCATTGCCGTCATGTCCACATCGGCGCCGCCCGCGGTCAGGCTCCACGCGCCGCTGCTGCTCTGCGCGTCAAGGAGATACACAAGATAGCGCTCCCTCGTCGCCTGCGTCCCGGATGCTGTCCGCGGGAGCGTATAGTCCCCCGCGTCCAGCGCGATCAGCGCCCAGATAGCGCCGTTGAGCCCCTGTTCGGTCGTTTTGTCAAAATCGGCCAGCGGCAGAAGGAGGTCATAGCCTGCCGCTGCGGACGGATCGCGGCCGATGGCCGTCAGTGCGAGGATCACACGGCTGTATTCCGTGTTTCTTCGCTCATCCAAAATCCCGCCGCACTCCCGCAGCTGCGCACAAAGGCGCGTATAGTAGCCGTCATAGTAGCTCTGGTCGACCGGAAGGCCGGAACGGGCCAACCCCAGCACCGTCCATTCACCGCCGACGCTGCCGCACACCGGCTCCGTGACGGTATGCAGCAGGTAGTCCGCCGTTTGTTCCATGGGGGGGTTCTGCGCTGTGCAGGCACAGAGGAGAAACAGAAGGACGAGTACGAGCAGGAGGCATCGTGTTTTTTTCATAAGCTGTCCTTAATTTCCTTCCGCCGGAAAACTCGAAATTCTTCCGTTGACGAATGCGTAAATGAGAGCCGCGTCGAGCGTATTAATCTCGCCCTCTCCGGTCACATTCCCACGTGCAAGCTGCTCAGCATTCAGTGTGATCCTGCCATTGACATACGCATACAAAAGCGCTGCATCCAGGGTATTGATATCTCCATCTCCATCGACATCCCCGAGCTTGTATGCCTGTCCGCTGATCGTAAGCTCGATCTCGGCGTAGGGCAGCTTGACCCGGATTCCGGCATCGGAGGTACCGTCTGTGTTGTCCGCGTTCCGGTACTTTGCAAACGGGAACCGGATCGCAAATTTCGTATCGTCGGCTGCGAGGGGCTCTGTGGACCATGTCACGTATTTGGTAACGTCCCGTGTTTTTCCGTTTGTGTAGGTCACGCTGACCTGCATGCCGGCCGGGTCGAAGGTCTCGCCTGCTTTGTAGTCCGTTTTGTCCGGGAGCTTCTCGATATTCACGCTCCTGACTGCCGGGCCGAAGGCCATGAGCCTCGCGGAGTCGTTTTTGAAGTAGATCGTGCCGTAGGCGTCCGCAAGCGGGCTGCAGATGGCGTACTGTGCCTCATCCCCCACAGGCGTAAACAATGCGTACGGGGTATCATACGTTATATTTTTTCCCTCGAAGGTGTCGGTCTCCTTCGTCACGAGCATCGCGCTCGTCTGGTCCGGCTGGTCCTGCAGGACGCGGAGCTTGCCCGGCGTGTAGTTGTCGAAGAAATAGATGTATACATAACCGGTATCCTTATAGGCCGTCGTCAGAAGGCCGCTCGTCTGCGCGTAACCCTGCGTGCGCACCTTGTAGGCGATCCGCCATCTGCCCAGATCGATCACCGTCAGATTATGGCCGGTGTAGGCTTTGAACTGACCGGTGCCGGAGACGCCGAGATAGGCGCGGTGGTTGTAGACGACGGGCGTGCAGGTGCTCATGGCGGGATTTGCCGCTTCGCTGGCGTAGTTGTCGAGCTTCAGCGACCGAAGCTCGCTGATCTTCCGGACGCCGTTCTCGGTCGTGACGCGGGCCTGATAGAAATAGCCGCCCTTGGTCGTGAAGTAATAGGCATCTGTCTCGGCGTCATAGCAGACCGTGCTGCGCAGATCGCCGGAAATGCCCTCGCGGCTGTCCAGCAGCTCGCCGGTTTTGGGGTCGAGCATCAGAAGGCGCGCCGTGTCATTTCCCGCGTAGCCAGCCTGACCGTCATCCGTGCCGACAAGCAGGAAATCATCGCAGACATACGCGCCCGCCCAGTAGAAGCCGCCGCGCTGCGTGATTGTCCAGGTCGGGATCTTGCGTTCGTTCTCGCTGGACGGATCCTCATCCGTGACGGACAGGCAGACGTAATTGCCGTTTTCGCTCTCGTTCTGCCAGAAGCCGGTATAGAGATAGCCGTCATATACGACGATCGGGCAGTTCGGCTGGCCGCCGATCTCATCCACGTACAGCCAGAGGGGTTTCAGCGTCTTCGCGTCAAAGGCCTGAATGCGGCCTCTGGAGAGGCCGACGAAGAGCATGCCGTCATAATAGGTCGGCGGGTTGATGGCGAAGCTGGAGCCATCGATCATGGTGCCGGTCGCAAGGACCTCGCCGGAGACGGCGTCGACCCGGAAGAGCTGATTATTGGAATACGTGATCAGGTCGCCGTCCACGAGGATCGGGCAGCCGACCGCATTTTCATCAAAGCCCTCGCCCAGCTGATTGGACCAGTAGAGCATGGACTCTGCCGTGCTGATCGGCATCAGGCTGGAGACGACGCCGTTATTGCTGTACTTCGTGCCGCCCGCAACAAGCTCGCCCGATGCTTCGTCATAGGTATACGAGGTGCCGCGGAAATCGGCCCATTCCGCTTCGATCGTATGGTCAAGCGTGGTATTTTCTGCCGCCTTGTCCAGCGTCAGCGTGAGCGAGACCTGCAGGTTCCCCTGCGCGTCGGACTGCACGTCAGCCGATGTTCCGTCGGAGAGGGTCAGGACGGTCTTCCCATCGTCTGTGTCCGCGGCGCAGAGCGTGCCGCTTTTTCCGACATAGCCCAGTGCCGTCAGGTAATAGTCATAGGTAAAGCCCTTGGACAGGCTCCACACGCCGTTCTCATCCGGCCAGATCCGCATCTTGGTGCCGTGGTCGATGAGGACCAGCAGTGCGTCCTCCGGTGTCAGGGACGGTGTGAAGGTGATGGGCGGGGTTTTCTTGACGGTCAGACGGATGCGGGTCGCCTCGGCCGCATTGTTTGAATTTTTAACGTCGACCCAGACCTCTTCCGGGCTGGCTGTTCCATCCAGCGGGACGGTATAGCTGCCGTCATCGTTTTTCTGCAGCTTTTCCGGCTCCGCTTCCAACAGGTACCCGTCGGACTCTGCGCCGTAAGGCAGCGGAACACTGCTGCGCAGCGTGGGGAAAAGCGTGATGGCGCGCGCAGCCATCGGGACGGTCAAGGAATAGTCCGTGACGTCCTGTGTATACGCAGGCTCCAGCAGAAGGCTCGCGCCTGCATAGGAAGCCGTCAGGCTCCCGAGGGAGTACACGCGAGCGATCTGCACGGTGTAGTCCTGATAATAGGTCTTGCCGCCTTCCGTCCGTGAGGCGCGGATGATCAGGGTGTTCTCCAGCGCGTTTGACATGAAGAGGTTGGGCAGGGTCTTTGCGTGCTGGGAAAGCGCGACGGTATTCTGCACGCCGTTGTAGGTGCGGCTGATGGAGATCTGATCGTAGATCGCCGTGATCGTAATGTCCGTCTTTTTCAGTTCCAGCGCTTCGAGCGCCTCGTCGTCGATCAGCGCTGCGGCCGCGTACATGGACGAGCTGCGGTCGGAGACCCGGACCGTGTAGCTGTGCGTGCCGGAGGCAAACGCACCTTCTTCATATACGTACGGCGCAGACGCGCTCCGCTTTTCAAAAAGCTGAACGCTGCTGAGCCAATCGTTCGTCTCCACACTGACGGTCTGGATGTCCACCGACGTGGATTTTACGAACGTGCCTGCCGTATGGTAGCAGCCGTTTTTCGTCGCGATGTAGCTGTAGGTCTGGTTGGGGATGAGCTTGAAGGTATAGCGGCCTTCCTGCACGCTGGTCGGCGCGACGGGTTCCCCGTTCTGGTTATAGACCGTGACCTGGGTGCCGCTTTCGACATTGAAAATGCAGTTTTTGCCGTCGCTTTGCTCCAGATGCAGCGTATAGCTGCTCGTCTCCGCGTCCGGATAGCGCAGCTCCAGCTGCACGGCTGTTTTTTCCTCTGTGACGGAAATTTCCGCCGTGCCGGTCACGGCTTTGCCGTCAACGTAGAGTGCATAGTCTCCGAACGGCGCCGCATCAATGGTGACGGTCTGCGGCTGCGTGCCGGAGATGATCTGATAGGTATATTCCCGCGTCTGCGGAGCAAAGGCCGGATCGGACGCCTGCGCGCGGCCGTCCTGATAGACATGCAGCGCGGACAGGGACAGGCTGCGCGTGAGCACCAGCGTATATTCCTGCGTCCGGAGGAAGCCGTTTTCATCCTTCGCGCCGACGCGGTAGACGACCGTATTGCCCTCCGGGCCTGCCTTGAGCACGGCGGTCACTGGAGACGACATGGAGAGCCACGTGCGCGCAGAAAGCTCCGGGGTCGTCTCAGGGGCGACAACGGCGCCGTCCCGCTGCGTGTAGTAAGCCTGCAGCACCGGTGTCGCCGTGAAGACCTCGCGGTTATAATCAGCGTAGAGATACACGCTGCCCGTCGCATAGGTATCGGGCACGCAGACGCGCAGCGTATGATCGTCCTGCGTCACTGTCAGCTCACCCGCCTCGAATGCGTCGCCGGAGGAGAGCGAAACTCTGACGCCCTCCGCCATCCAGCTGCCGGAGGGCAGCTGCGCCGTAACGGTCTGCGCCTGACTGATCTCGATCGAGCCGTCTATCCGGTTATAGCCCTGCACGATGCTGAAGGTATAGCTGCCCGGCACGAGCGCGAGCGTGCCGTCGCCGTCGTCATCCGCGGTCACTTTGCCGTAGGGATTCTGCGCCGTGATCGTGACGCCGGGATAATTCTGAGTGGAATAGTCCTTTGCGCCGTCTGTAAAACGAACGGTCATTGTCTGGCCGCTCTGGGCGTTTTCATAGGCCGCAATTGCTGCCTGCAGATCCTGATCCAGCTCGGTAACGAGACTGTCATCCGATGCAGAGAAGTTCGTGCAGGCGTCCTGATAGGCTTCCTTCGCCGCTTTCTGCACGTCCTGCGGCTTCTCCAGGTACTCAGCCATCGTCCGGATGAGAGACATCCGGGCTTCGGTCAGGAAGTCCGTCCCCTCGTAAAAGCAGAAATACCGGACAGCCGACGCGCTGCGCTCCAGATCAAAGTTACCGGTCTCATCGCCGCGGGTATAGTTGCCGACAACGCCGTCGATTGCGGTCACCATGCCGCTCTCCAGACCTGTAAACGTGTGTCCGCTCGCCTGCAGGACCTGCTGGATCGTCATGGATGCATTTTCATAATAGAGCTTCTCCGGCGCGGCGACCATGCCGCTCTGTCTGGACGCGGAGAAGTAGAAATAGTTTGCCTCCGTATCATCCGCAGCCGCGGTGAGGGTCAGCAGGGACAAAAGCAGCACCGCGCACACAAGCAGCAGGAGCCGTCTTTTTTTCTGGCTTCGTTTCATGCCATGTCTTCCTTTCCGTTCGTTTCTTCTCAATACAGGCACAGGATCCAGCGCTGGCGCAGCCGCCGGAAGAACGCGGACTTCGTTTTCAGAAGCTCCGCCGTCTGCAGGCTGAAGGCCGCCATGCTGTCTCTTTGCGCCGGGGTCAGGTCGTGCGTGCTGAACAGGGCCTCCTGATTGAGGCCTGCCATCTGCCGGTAATCGGCGGCATAGGCTCCGCCGAGCTGCTCTTTGACGGCGTCCGTCAGTGCGAGCGTGCTTCCGGTGCAGGAAAGCCCCAGCTGCCCCAGAAGGCGCAGGCTGTAGGCAAAGCGCCACGCGAGTGCCGCGTGGAGATCCTCCGCTTCAAACTGCGCCTGCCGCTGTTTCAGGACGCGCCTTCTGCGCAGCGCGAGCGCCGCACAGGCCGCGGCCAGCAGCAGAAGCACGAGCAGCATGCCAAACAGCACATGCCGGAGCACGGCGCGCGTGCGTTCCTCGTGCGACTGCTCGGGAACGTCCGGGTCGTTATTGTTTTCATCGGCGGTCTGCTCCGCTTCCGGTTCGTAGGACGTGCCCTCGCTGAGATACGCGCCCTTCCCTTCTCCGGCTGTGGTGCCGACGGCGCTCTGCGCGTCCTCCCGCTCGGAAAGACCTACGCCAAGCTCGCCGGCCTGCGGCGCGCTGCCCATGGAATCGGCATAGCCCGGCGTCAGCTCCAGCGGGAGCCAGCCCACGCCCGGCTGATAGACCTCCGCCCACGCATGCGCGTCCGCGTCGGTCAGCTCCGCGCGGCCGGAGACGGCCTCTGCCGCCTTGCTCTGCGTCACGACATAGCCCTCGGCATACCGCGCGGGTACACCGTAGTAGCGCAGCGCCAGCACGGCAAGCGTCGCGTAATGGAAATCATAGCCCTTTCCGGCCTGCAGCGTGCCGCGCAGGAAGTCTTCGCCCTGCGGCAGGGCCGGGGTATTTTCATCATAGGTCAGCGCAGTCTCCAGAAATGCCTGCGTGCAGCGGACTGCCTGCAGAGGCGTCAGCTCTGCGCCCGCATACTCTGCGGCAAGCGCGTCAAGGTACGGGGCGAGCGTCTGCTTTTCCTCGTCGGAAAGCGTCAGATCCCACTGCTCTGTGAGCGCGCGGTAACCGTTCTCCTGCGTCAGGTAGCGCTCCTGTTCGGGCGTCTGCGGAGATTGCAGCTGCCCGACCCACTGCGACGTCTGCTCCGGTGCGGCGTAGACGGTCTGGTAGGTCAGGTAGTCCGTATCGCCGGTCTTGGAGAGAAGCGCCGCTTCCTCAAGGGAACGAAGCCGCAGCGCATCCGGGAAGCTCCCGGCAACGGCTGAATACGGCGCGTAGAGATAACGCCTGCAGGCCGCGGCATATTGGAGGTCAATGCGGTTCGTCTCGACACCGTCGGTGTTCAGAAGCGCCGCCGCCGTGCCTGTCTGCGTCTGCGGATAGAAGCCGCCGGCATGCAGCCAGTAGAGAAGCTCCGCCTGTCCGGCAAGCGCCTGCCCGGAGACGGCTTCCCAGCCGGTCCCGGTATAGGTCTGGCCGACAAAACCGCGCAGATACATGGGCTCTTCCCTGTCCATCTGCACGTAGAGCATAGTCTCTTCGGTGGTCTTTTTCGCGCTGAGGGCAGAGAAATCGCCCTCCGGCAGCGGCTGGGGCTGCGATTCATACCGCGCGGCGTGAAGCCGCTGCGCGGTATCCTCGCGCAGGGTCTGGAACAGTGAGCCGCTGCGGACGTCCGGGACCTGCATGAGGATCGCGAAAGCCAGCGCAGCGCACACGAGCACCGGGCCTGCGCCAAGCGTGAGCGCAGCGCCGCCCGTCATCTGCCCCGGATAGGCCAGCAGCAGAGCGCCCGCGGCCAGCAGGAAAAGCACCTGCCACGGGCAGCGCTCCGGCTGCAGTAGGGCGATCAGCGCGACCGCCGCGGCAATGCACAAAACAGCGGCCACTGTGCGCAGGCGTCTGACTGCCGCGCTGCACAGCGCGGCAAGGACTGCCCCACCCAGCAGCAAAAACAGCGTCACGCAGCCGCTCTGCGCGGATGCGTCAGCCGTGACCGCAAGGCCGAGCCGCAGCTCGCCGGTCACAGCCGTTCTTTGCAGGCACCATGCGTTCCAGCACAGGCAAAGGCCGTCCGCCATGCGGCGCGAAAAGATCGCCGCCGCGAGCAGGAGCAGGGCAAAAAATCCGGCTGTCACATAGCGCTTCCACTGCGCACGCTGCAGCATGGCCGCGGCCAGACAGACGAGCGCGCCGAGGAGCGCGCCCCACAGGGGGCTGCCAAGCCCCTCCGGCAGGAACGCATAGCAAAACGCACTTCCGGCGGCAAAAAACAGCAGCAGCGACAAAAGCGCCTGACGCAGGATGCCTGCCCAGCTGCTTCGGTCTTCGGGCCGTGCTTTCTCGATCCGAAGGCCGGAATCATTTCTTCTGTTCAATGTCCGTTCTCCCTAAATTTCCAATTCCATCAGTGCTTCCGCCGCATTGTCCGGCCGGAAGCAGCGCACAACAGCATCCTCCGGCGCAGCGGGCTCTTCATTCGCGCAGACGAGCGCCGTAACGAGGCCGCCCTGCGTCATCTGCCCCAGAAGGGCGGGTGCCGATTCGCCGAGGTAGACGATATGCGCAAAATCGCGCTCCTGCGCCATCTGGCAGTACAGCTCCGCCCCGAAGGGGCCGTTTTGCAGCGCCGTCGCGGACAGGAGCCGCGGCAGCAGGGCGATGAGGTCGTCCAGCTCGCGCACGGTCTGCATCACGATGCGCTCGTCCGCCTCATTCCAGCAGACGCAGAACTGCACGTCCATGGCGAGCAGCGCCCGGCCGAGGGACACGAGCGTCTCCGCCTGCGCGTCCTGCTTTTCCTTTGAGACGGCATCCGTCCGCCGGTCCCAGAACAGAAGCACGGAGCGCATGACGGGCAGCGACGGATCGCGCGAGATCAGGCGTTCATATTTTGTACTCAGCTTCCAGTGGATCTGCCGCAGGCTGTCGCCGTCGCGGTAGTCGCGCAGCTGGAAGGGTTCGGCAAGGTCATAGCCCGGCTTTTCCTGCGAGTAGACTTCGCTCTCGTCCGGGCAGCTGATCTCCGTCCGGACGGAGACGAGCATCGGGAAGGTATCCGGCTGCACCGTGACCGCGCCGTGCGCCTGCGCATCGCAGCGCACGCAGATCAGGCGGAAGCAGTCACAAAGGCGCAGGCTTATCAGCTCCGCGCGGACGCGTCCGCTGCAGGTGCTGGAGAGGTGCACCTCGATCTCACTGCTGCCGCGGGGCGCGATGGCTGCGGCGCGGGTGAGCGTCTCTGACGCGCCGGTCAGAAGATTCGTAACGCGGATGCGGCAGACCGCGGCGGCAATGGGCAGCCGGGACGCATTTTCCACGCGGAGCGTCATGCAGAAGCTCTCGCCTTTTTTGGCGTTCACCGGGCAGCGAAACGAGGCGCTGACGTGCTTTCTGCCGCACAGATCCACCGCGAGCAGCGCCAGCGGCAGAAGGAGCAGCGCGGCGAGGAGCGCAAGGATCGCGCCGCTGCCGGAAACGAGCACGATGGCCGCAAGGACAAGGCACAGCGCCGCATAGAGAAGTCTGGAAACGATCATCATACGCGTTATTTTACGCCCGTTTTGACGGTGGGCATCGTGACCTGTTTCAGAATTTCCTGCGTGATCTGCCCGGCGTCCAGCTCCATCATGCGCGCCTTGGCGTTCAGCATCAGGCGGTGCGCCGCAACATCCGGGAAGATGGCCGCGACGTCCTCCGGCACGACGTAATCGCGGCCGTTTACGAACGCGTAGGCCTTTGCCATGCGGCACACGGCCAGCGCGCCGCGCGGGCTGACACCGAGCTGCACGGCGGCATGCTCTCTTGTCGCCTGCGCGAGGTTTGCGATGTAGGCATAGATTGGTTCGGCCACATGGACGGCCGTCGTCTGCGCGATCAGCTCCTGCAGCTGCTCTTTATTGAGGACGGGCTGCGCCTTCTCCAGCGGATCCGTGGTATGGCGGTCCTGCAGGATGCTGATCTGACTCTTGAGATCCGGATAGCCCATGCTGATCTTGATGAGGAAACGGTCGAGCTGGGAATTGGGGAGCATCGTCGTGCCGGCAGAACCGGTCGGGTTCTGCGTGGCGAGCACCACGAACGGCGTCGGCAGCGGGTATGTCTTGCCGTCAACGGAGACGTGCCGCTCTTCCATGGCCTCGAGCAGGGCGGACTGGGTCTTGCTGGAGGTACGGTTGATCTCGTCCGCCAGCAGCAGGTTCGTCATGATTGCGCCGGGCTTATAGACGAAGAGCTCTTCCTTTTTATCGTAGATGGAGAAGCCGAGGATATCCGACGGGACGGTATCCGACGTGAACTGCACGCGGCGGGTCTCCAGTCCGAGCACGCGCGCGAAGGCCATGGCCGTCGTCGTCTTGCCGACGCCCGGCACGTCCTCCATCAGGACGTGGCCGGAGGCCAGAATGGCCATGAAAATTTTCTCCAGGATCTCGTTTTTGCCGATGACGACCTTTTCGATCTCTTCCAGCACCTGCTGGATCTTCTGATGATAGCTGTCCATGTTATCCTCCGATTATTGTTGTTTCTTCAGTCAATGGGGTCTTCGCCGCCGAGGTCTTCCCCGCCGCCGGGTTCGGGATCGGGGCCAGGCTCCGGAGTCAGTGTGGGATCCGGATCCAGATCGGGATCAGGGTCCGGGCCTGGCGTGGGCTCCGGGTCGGGATCTGGCGTCACGTAGTCCGGATCCTCCTTGCGGCAGATGATGCAGTAACCGTCCACATACGTGTGATCGTCAAACTCGCCGGTCTCTTCGAAGTGCAGATGGCAGTACGAGCACTCGTAGCTTCGGTGCTGGCAGTCGTGCGAGGTCAGCTCCAGCGTGCCGGGGCAGTCGACGCCGGCCGCGCCGTGCTCCAGATTGCAGCCGGTGCAGACCCAGTCGTAGGTGCCCTTTACATAGGTATGCGTCCCGCGGGAGCCGGGCTGCTCCTCTCCGCAGTTGGCGCAGACGCGCCAGTGCTCGTATTCATCCGCCTGCGCGTCCGTGTAGCTGTGCGCCAGAGGTTCGATCTCCTCTTCCTTCTCCATGCCGCATTCGCAGCTGCTGTGGAGAAGGCCTGCCTCGCTGCAGGTCGGGTCCTTCGTTTTTTTGGTCTCCCAGACGTGGTCTTCCGTCTCTTCCCTGCCGCAGTTCCGGCAGGTCTTCGTATGCTGGGTGCTGTCAGATTCATAGCTGAATGTCCAGTCGTGCGGCTGGATCTCACCGACATACTCGCCGCAGTCGGTGCAGTATGTTCCGCAGCCGCGCGCCGGGTCTTCTGCATCCGCGCGGACCTCGGTATGCGCGTGCTTGCAGCCGGTCGAATAGCCGCAGTGGGAACACTGATAGACTGTCTTTCCATCCGCGCCGGTCTCCTGCACATATGTATGGTTGACCGAAATTATGCCGTTCATCGCCTGCACGCAGTAGCCGACCTTATTGCCGTAGCCGCTGGCGCCGCTGCCGACATCCCAGCCGTAGGCCAGCGTGTAGCGAATCGTCAGGGTGTGGGAATCGCCCTCCAGATCGCTCAGATAATGCTCACTCATGCCATGGTTCGGGTATTCGGTGCCGTCGATGGCGTACAGCCAGCCGGAACCCTGCGTGAAGTCGAACTCGCCGATGCTGCTGCCGCCGGGCGCATTGATCTGGATCTTATTGCGGACGATGCAGCGCCAGAGCGAACTGAACGCGGTATCGGCGCCGAAATAATCGTCGATCGCGGCAAGGATCTCATCTGTCGTGGACGCGTTGCCCGGCTGCGGGAAGTAGGTCGGCGTGTCCAGAATGCTTCCGCCGAGCGTCCGCAGATAGAAGCCGCTGTCCAGCGTGCCCGAATAGCTGCAGCTGCCGGGATCGAAGCCGAGCGTCTGGTCGGCCGCGCCGCCGAAGGTGTCGTCAATGTCCTGCCCCCAGACGGTCTTGGCGATGACGTAGGAGACAGGTTCGCCGACGCGCACGGGATAGCTGACAGGGCCATAGACGCCGAGGCCGAGGACGGTCAGGTCGACGCTGACCTGCACGGTCGCGCCGGTCTCCTTGCCGTCTTCGCTGCGCTTGCCCTTGAGGGTGATCTCATACGTGCCCTCGTTGCCGTAGACGTCGCGGGCGTAAATTTTGAGGGTATGGGTGTTTTCGTCGCCCTCGACGGGGTTTTTTGCGTAAATTTCGTATTCCTGTGTATAACCGCTGGCGCCGGTATAGTTGAGGACAGTGCCGTCAAGCGTGACGGTCAGCTCGGAATCGGTGCCGGTGGCGAGAATGTTGCTGATGACGGTGCCGTCGTCGTCCTCGCTCCACGCGCGGACGGTCAGGGGCACCGGGGATTCGTTCGGGATCTCCTGCCCGTCTGTGAGATTGATTTTGATCTCGACCTTCTTATCGCCGCGCTTCTGATAGCGCACGAGGAAGGTGAAGGTATAGCTGCCGCCGTCGGTGTCTGTGGCGGTCAGCTTGAACTGGTTCTCCCCGGCGCGGCCGCCGTTGTCGAGCAGCTGCACGGAGCCGGAATAGGACGAAGCGCCGATGGAGCTGGCGAGCGTCTTGAGCTTGCCGCTTCCGCTCTGGAAGAGGGTCAGGGTGTCGAGCGTGACGCCGGAGGCGTCCTCGCCGGAAATGGCAAAGGTGAACGGAAGCTCCGCGTCGGTCAGCTGGTCGGAGAAGATGATCTCCGGCACGGCCGTGCGGCCGTTTTCACAGGTGACGGACTGCTCCGTCCGCGCGCCGTTCTGCAGCGTCGTATAGCGCAGCTCGGCACTGACGTCGCTGGAATAGGTGATGGTCACGGTGAAGGTGACGGTCTTGCCGGAGGACAGTGTGGCGGTGGCCTGAATGGTATAGGTCGCCGCGCCTGCGCCGGACGGGATGGTAAAGACCGCGCTGCCGCTTTCCTCCATGCGCTGACTGACGCCGGGGCCGGTCAGCTGGGCGGAGGTCAGCTGTGCCTGCGCCGCGCTCTCGCCGGTCAGGGCGAGATAGTACTGGAACAGACCGTTGATGAGCTGATTCTGCTTGACCTTGGCGGCGGCGCGTCCGTTTTTGGCACAGGTGATCTTCTCGGCGGTGACGCCGCTGCGGTACCAAGTCAGCTCGAGGGAAAGATCCTCGTCGCTCTGGTAATCAAGGTAGAACGTAAAGCTCACGATGCGCTTTTCGCCACCCTCATTGACCTCGGCGGTCGCTTTCAGCGTATAACGTTCGGATTCGCTGCCGTCGGGGACGGTGAGCGTGAGCGTGCCGCCCGCTTTGTCGAGCGTGCCTGCATCGCCGTGCGCCGAGGTATAGGTCGCGGATTCGATCGACGCATTCTGCGCGCTCAGGCCGGTCAGGGCGAAGGTGTAGCGGAACGCGCCGTCTTCCAGCTCGCTGCTGCGGATCGTCTGGCGGGCGGAGCCGTCGGCGGAGGCGGTCAGCGTGCTGGCCGTGCCGTTTCGCAGCCAAGTGAGGTCAATGCTCAGGTCGAGCCCGTCCTCGTAGCTGATGACGAAGGTGAAGCTCGTTTCAAGCTCGCGCTTCTCGCCGGTCTCGTCGGTACGGGTCACGGTCGCGTAGGCCTCAAAGATATAGCGCTGCGGCGCGCCGTCCGCGGTCTGCATGGTGACGCTGCCGGTGTCGGAGATCTGCTCTTCCCTGCCGGACTTCGTCAGGATAATTTCATCTATCACGGCGTTCATCCGCTCGGGACCGGCAAGGGCGATCTCGTAGTGGAATCTGCCGTCTTCCAGCTGGGAGGTCAGGACCTTTTTTCCCACGCTGTCATCCGGCGAGCAGGCAATGGTACTCGCAGTGCTTCCGTATTTATACCAGGTCAGGACAGCCGTCAGATCGAGCGCGGATTCCTCCTCGCCGTCGGAGCCGGTATTGCCGTCCTCGGTGGTGTCGTCCGGGGTCTCCGGGCCGTCGGTCGTGCCGATCTCGGCGTTGGAGTAGTCCGGTTTGGCCGCGTCCTGCCCGCGTTCGGGGGACTGGGCGCTGCCGTTCGGTTCTGATTTATCGATATTTTCTTCCCGCTGCTCGTTGGAGCTTGCCGCGCTGCTCGGGTCTTCGTCCGCCGATGCGCGGTTGCCGCCCTCGGCGCCGGTCGAGCCGCCGGTCTCGCCTGCTTCGGCGCGGACGTTCGTCGCACTCTGGCCGGTCTGAAACTCAGAGGCGGCGTCTCCGCCGCCGAGCAGCGTGATCTCGCTGTCTGCGGTCAATTCGGGCGCCTCCGGCTGTGCGCTGCCGCGCAGAGCGGCAGGCAGACCCACACTGAGGATCATCGCCGCGCAGAGAAGCGCGCAGCAAAGGCGATAGACTTGTTTGTTTTCAAAAAAATGCTTCATAGCCGCTCCACATGCCTCCCGCCGCCGGACAGACCGGGGCGGGACGTATTTTTGCTTCCGATCCGCCGGGATCGGTCAAAGTGTCCAGAAACAACCTGTGCGAGGTGCGGAAATCCGCACCTCGCTGGACAGGGTGATCTTGTATGCAGTTCTTACTTGAGTGCTTCCCACGTCTCATGGATGCCGTCCTTCTGGATGGTATAGGTATGGCCGTTGGTAGCCTCCTGCACGTGCAGGTAATACCACTTGGAAGCATCGAGGTTATCGGAGAAGGTCTTCATGCCGCGCAGCAGATCAGACGTCGATGCGGGCAGACGGCCCAGCATGCGGTTGATCATGGCCATGGCTTCGGCTCTGGTGATGTTGGCATTCGGATGGAAGGTGCCGTCCGGATAGCCGGTAACCCAGCCCTTCGCGCTGACGGCGCTGATGGCGCTGGCAGCCCAGTGGCCCGCGATGTCAGAGAAGGACGCGGTATAGCTGCTCTTCACACCGGCAAGCCGGCTGAGGATGGCCGCGAACTCCGCTCTCGTGATATTGGCGTTCGGGCGGAAGGTGCCGTCCGGGTAGCCGGTGATCACGCCCATCGCGGAAAGCGTGGAGACGCTGGTGCAGAACCAGTTGGTCGAATTGACATCGGAGAAGCTGTTGCGGTCGGTCGCCTTGCTCGCGCGGGTCGAATCGCTGAGCAGCCGGTAGAGCATCTGCGCGACTTCGGCGCGGGTGATGCTGGCGTTCGGGCGGACAGTGCCGTCGGGATAGCCGCTGGTATAGGCGATGTGAGTCTCGGTGTTGAGAACGTCGGAGCCGATTTCCGCGCCGCCGTTGATCTTGATGGTCACGTCGTTGGCCGTGGCCTTATAGGAATCCTGGCCGTCGGCGGTAGAGACGAGATAGTTGCAGTTTTTGAGCTTCGTGGTGGCCTTGCCGTCGTAGGTGACCTTGAGACGGAAGGTGCCGACGGTGACGGTATCGGCCCAGTCAGCGCCGCCGGAGGTGGAGACGAAGTTCAGATAGTGGGAGCGGCCGCCGGTGAGGAGCGAAATGTCGCTGGACTTGCAGCCGGTATAGAGCAGCTCGCCGCTGGACTGCAGGGAGAGATATTTGTCGTCGTAATTGATCTCGTCCTGCATGGCGTACATGGCGCCGCTGCCGCTGGTGCGCTCCAGCTCGAGCGTGACGGTGATGATATCGCCCGTTTTTACGCTGATCTCATGCGAGCCGTTTGCCGTCAGGTCAAAGGTGTAGGCGCGGGAGCTATCTGCTGCGAACGCCGTGACGCTCAGGCCGAGCAGCAGGCACAGGGCCAGAAAGATGCTTAAAAATCGTTTCATAAAGTCAACCTCTTCTATCCGGAGTGGTGGGTACGCGGCGCAGGGCTGCCGTGAGCCGTCCTGCGCCGCCCTGTTTGAGCGTTTGGAACCGGAACTGACTTACTTGCTCAGGATGATGCTCACGATCGCAGCTGCATCCTTGACGTCCAGCGTCTTGTCGTAGTTCACGTCGGCACGGAGGAACTTCTCCATGCTGCAGTTGTCGAAGGATGTGTACTTGGCGTTGTACATGTTGTAAACGAGCTGCGCGTCGTTGACGTCGACGGTGCCGGTCGCGTTGACGTCGCCGTTGTAGTTGATGGAGGTCTTTTCACCCGCGGCTTCGCCGATGGCGGCTTCTGCAGCGGTCTTCATCTGCGCTTCGGTCTTGCCGGTCGTGTCGATGACGAGGTAGGCATAAGCGTCATACTTTGCAGACCAGAGCATCGGCGCATTGTTATAGGTCAGGACATTGCCATCTGCGACGGTGCCCTTGACCGTCACAAGCCAGAACTGCGTGTTATTGGCCTTGACGTACTTGGAGACCTCAGCGGTGCGGTTTGCGGTCTTGTTGACGGTGATGGTGATATCCTTGGTGACATCCTTCGCAGCAATGGTGTAGGTGCCGTTATTCTCGGAAAGGGTGATCTCGCCGTCAGCATTCTTTGCCGTGAGCGTGTAGGTGTAACCGGCGGTCTTGGTGACGGTGAAGGTGTAGGCGGTGTTCTTCTTTGCAGTCGCTTCGCCCTTCGCATCAGCGGTGGCGTTACCCTCGAACATGACGTTGACCGTCTCGGCGGGCTTGTCCGTCTGCGTGGCGGTGATCACGATGTCGCCGGTGATGGCGCTGCCCGCAATGGTGTACGTTGTGCTGTTCACAGTAGGAGTCACAGTCGTGCCGCCGACCTTGATGGTAACTTCGTAGGTCTTGGTATTGTCGCTCGTGTCAACAGTGAAGGTGAAGTCGGTGTTGTAGGTCGCCTTAGATGCTGCGGTGACCTTGGAGGCGGCATTGCCTGTCACAGTCACGTCATACTGCTTGCCGGTGCGGGAACCGGTAATGTTCAGGTTGCCGGACACGTTCTTAATGGTGTAGGTGCCGTTGCCATTGTCGATCACATCGGCTGCCTTGCCGCCCATGGTGGCGGAGACGTTCGAATAGTCATAATGCTCGGCGTCTGCGGCGCTGAAAGTGTAATCGCTGCCGCCGGTGACGGTATCGTCGCCGGTGAAGATCGAATCGAGCGTGACATTGTAGCTTGCGGCAGCTACGGTGATGGCTGCAGCCGCAGCGGTGATCTCCGCTGCCGGTGCATTCTGCACGTGTGCATTTTCGGCCGCATCAATGTTAGCCTTGGTGATGGTCACATCAGAGGAGCCGACCTTGAGGCCCTTGAAGGTCAGGACAACGGGAGCCGTTCTGTCCGCGCCATAACCGGCGATGGTCAGCTTGCCGTTTGCAGCACTGACATCTGCGCCCGCATTGTTGTTGACATACTCCAGAACGGTGTTGTCATACGAGACCTCGAAATAGTAAGAGTTGTACGTGTTGGAGGTCGCTGCGTTGGTGACGTTCAGCGAAACGGTCGCGTTGCTGTCAACCGTGGTCGAAGGTGTGGTGGTGGAAGCAGCAACGGAGTATTTGCTGGTCTGAGCGGCCGGGGTGACGGTAACGGTGACAGCCGGACCGGCGGTGTCGCCTGCAGGGACAGGAATCCCAGTCGAATCATCCATACGGCTGCTTACAAGGATCGTCAGTTCAAACTTTGCATCAGCAGTCGAAGTGATGTCACTCTTCGCTGTGAAAATCAGATTCGCAAGGTATTCCCCAGCTGCATACGAAAAATCGCCGCCAGTAGGATTCAGCGCGCTGATCTTATAGTAGCTTCCCTTCGAATCCGTAAATTTTTTAGATACAGTCACGTAGGTGTTTGTTTGGCCGATGCTTACACCTTTATCGTTTACTTTCAGGTCAAATTTAGTATCATCAAAATACAGACTATATTCGAATGCGAAATAATTTTCCATAGCATCCGCAGCCGTTACGGTCACGATCACGTCTTCGCCCGCTTTGATCTCGGGCTTATCGGCGCTGATATTTATCGTTGCAGCGAAGACGCCGATGCTCAGGCTGAAGATGATACATACAGCCAGCAATACAGATAAAACTCGTTTCATTTTAAGTAATGTCCTCCTTCATATTGCACCTTTTCAGGTTACTTACTTTCTGCCGGGAACTTTGAGATCCTGCCGTTGACATACGCATAGATCAGCGCCGCATCCAGCGTCGAAACCTCTTCATCGCCATTGACCCTGCCGCGGGCAAGCTGCGCCTCGCTCAGTTTTATTCTGCCGTTGACATGCGCGTACAGGAGCGCCGCATCCAAAGTGTTAATATCTCCATCCCCATTAACATCGCCGAGGAGATCGGTTGCCTGCCACGACAGGATGGGATAGCCGTTGTTGATGCTGCCGGTGTCGGAGCGGAAGGCTTCGCCGAGGGTGGGGGCGAGGGCTTTCAGCTCGGCTTCGGTCTTTGCGGTGCCTTTTGTGCCGGTGGCGTTCCGGCAGGTGCCGGAAAGGTAATAGGAATTGGTGACGTTCTGGCTCTTATACGCGGTCAGGGAGCCGCACGTTCCGACTGCTGTTACGGTACCGGCGTTATAGCAGTTGGTGAGCGATGCGCCGAGCATGCTGCTGGCGCCGCAGGCGCTGATGCCGCCGGCAAAGCCGTCTGCGCCGGAGGCGGTCACTGCGCCGGTATTGTAGCAGTTTGTGATCGTCACTATGTACGACTGCGTAAAGCCGCAGATGCCGCCGGCCCACTTTGCGGCGATGACGTCCGCAGTGCTGAAGCATTCGCTGATGGCCGCGCCGTTGCGCGCGCAGGCCGCGACGCCGCCCGCGTGCTGCCCGGTGGTGATGATGCTGCCGGTCACGCCGAGCCGCGCAATGCCGGCCGACGTGCCCAGATAGCCGAACAGGCCCTGGTCGTCCGACGCGGAATGGATGAAGAGGTTCTTCACCACATGGCCGCAGCCGTCAAACGTGCCCTTATACGGGTTCGCGCTGGTACCGATCGGCGTCCATGCGACGCCTGCCAGCTCGATATCCGCCGTCAGCTTGCCGGAGATCGACGTCTCGCCGTTATTGACCGCGGCCGCGAACCAGGCAAGCTCTTCGCCGGTGCCGATCAGATAGCAGCCGGAGGCGTCCTGTTTCGGTGCCTGCTGCTTGCCGTTCCACGCTGAGGCGTCCGCAGCTTCCAGTTCGAAGGTCTTCGTCAGGACGCCGTCCTCCAGCTCACCGGCAGACGCTGCATTGAGCGTGAAGCTGCCGCTTCTGGCGATGCAGCCGCCCTTCGTGATCTGATAGTAATATGTGCCGTAGGACAGCGTGTAGCTGCCGGTTTCATCCGGGACGATCAGCACGCCGGAATCATTGTAAATTGCGACCGACGCACCGCTCAGCGCGGCTCCGCTCTCGTCCTGCGGCTCGATTTTGACGGTATAGCTGATCTTTTTGTTTACTTCAATGTGGAGATCGGCCCAGCGGCTGATGTAATAATCAGTCGTGACCGCATTGAAGTTCGTCCCGACGCCCTGATCCGTCATGCTGTAGAGGAAGCCGAACGGGTTGGCCGCCGAATACATGCTGCCGTGAAGATAGCCGCTGTCGACTGTGCACAGCGCGGTCTCCGCGCCGTCCACAAATCCCAGATCTTCCGGGATCGTCAGATCGATCGTGGCGTTGTCCATTTTCTGATACTGCCCCAGATTTCCCTTGGCAGCCGTGCCGCCGACGGAGTAGAAGAGTTCAAAGGTCGTGGGATTGAAGATACCGGAGATCTTGTTGACAGAGCGGTACAGGCCGTCGAAGCTGACGCGGACCGTGTCGCCGGGCATGATCGGGTCTCCCGTGTGGGACAGGTTCTCGACCTCGTAGGTCACCTTCGCCGCACGCACCAGCCGGTAGCTGACGCCGGTGGTATCCTGCATGCGGAGAATGACCGTACCGCCTCTGCCATTGCCGAGGGAATCAAAGTGCTGCAGCGAAACGGTATAGCCGCCGTCCGACGGCTCCGCGGGGAGCCAGCCGGTGCTCTGCGGCTGGAATGCGTCGGTGAAGCCCACCATGCAATAGCTGACTTTCGCCGTGCCGGTGGAGCTGACCGTGAAGTGCAGCTGATTATCGGTCCCGGTATAGAACCATGTGTCGTAGTTATAGTCCCAGTCCGCCAGACGCGTGGTCGCAGCGCCGTCCGGTCTGCTGAACGAGACCTGCGCATCTGCCGTGCCGTGCGTCACCTCGGTGCCGCCCACGACGATCACGCCGGTGCGCTCCGGATTTGTCGCCGGATACAGGCCGCCGTGGGAGCCGTAATTGCCGTGGTTCATATCCATGGCATCATACTGGACATAGATGAAGCTGTCCTGCGCGCCCGGGGCAATATCGGCCCAGTTGGAGCTGCCGTTGCCGCCGTTGACCTCCTTGATCACCGCGTCGCCGCCGAGCGAATCAAGAATGTCCCAATGGTAATCCGGCTCGACCATGATATTGGCCGTATCGGAGTTGATGAGCTGCCAATGGCGGTAAGCGCGTACGCGCGTGGTTTCGGTGAGCGCTTTGAAGCCAGAGGGGTCGAGGTTGACCTGCAGATCCGCTTCGTCGCGATCGGTCGTGATCGTGCCGAGCTTCGAGAAGTCGTGGCTATGACGGTCTTCCGCGGTGTCCGCGGCAAAGGTGAGCGTCATCTCCTGATCGCTGCTCACGCTTCCCAGCCAGCCGCCCTGCGTGACATGGTCATCGCCGCTCATACGCCACGTGTAGCTGTCGCTGCTGCCCACGGAATAGTGCGCGGTCTTCGTCCCGTCGTCATTATGCTGCCAGCGCTCCTCGTTCGGCGCTTCCGCGTCGGGCCACTCGGGCAGGAGCAGGCTGGAATTGAAGTTGTTCCACTGGAAATAGAGGCCGAACTCTGCGTCCTCCGGGACGGTGACGGTCAGCTGACTTGCCGTGGAGATCTGGCCGCTTCTCGATGCCGTGCCGGAGCCCGGCTGGAAGGTCGCATTGGGGTTCTGGGAGAACGTATAGCCCTCCAGCTCCGGATACAGATAATAGATGTACAGGCAGGCGTTGCCGCCCGCATAAAGCATTGCCGGATACTTATCGGTGTCGCCGTCCGTATAGGCGTCTCCCATCTGCGCCTTACATTTCATGATGGGGCAGTCGACCACGACGTGATATTCGTCGTCGGTGAAGGCCGTCTTGTCCAGCTTCTGTGTGCTGGGATAGAACGACACGCACTGCAGATAGAGGTTCGTTCCGCCGCCGGTCAGACCGTCGACATTGGAATCGGTCGGCAGATCGAGCGTCATGCCGCCGAGCGGAATGTCATATTCGCCGGTCACGGCGTTCTTTGCGAACGCGCGGTAGGCGTAGCGCCCGGCCGTGAGGCGGGCATAGAACATCTGATAGCCGTTCGTCAGGAGGCCCGCGTTCGGGTCATACTCCTCCGTGCCATCCGGGCAGGTATCTGTGAAGTTACTGTAGAGGAAGATATTCTGCAGCTCGTCGCCGAGGATCTCGCTGCCGTCTGCATCCTTGTCCACGCTGTAGAGCCGGATGAGCGGATAGCCGCCGGTATAGTCCCGGCCGACGTAGAACGAAAAGTCCATGACCGGATCGTCGGAGACTGTAAGCGTGAGCGTCCAGGTATCCGTGGAGAAATGCACGCCGTCATGCGAGGCATAGAAGCGGTAGATGTATGTACCGGCGGTGTTCTCCGTGATGCAGATCGTCGTTGCGCCGAAGGTCGCTTCCGGGAAGCTCTGCTTTGCGCTCCAGGTCGCGCCGCCGTCGGCGGAGCGCTCATAATAATAGTTGGTGTAATTCAGCTTCTGACCGTCGACCGGTGCAAAGACGCGTCCGCCCTGCAGATCGCCGAGCAGATACGCCATGCCGGTCTTGACCACGCCGCTGCTCTCGGCGGGATAGCCCGCTTTGCGCGTCGGAACTGCCGTGGCCATGGCCGCGCCGCAGACGTCGCATTTGCCGTCCTGATTTTCGTCGGTATGCGCGCCGGTGGCAGGGATGGTCTCGCCGGTCTTGATCTTCTGGTTACAGACGGTGCACCACGTGTCGCCGGTATAGCCGTCCGCGCCGCAGGTCGCTGCCTTTGCATCGCGGACCTCGGTTTTTTCATGCTTACAGGCTTCGCCGCCGGTCACGGTGACGATGGCCGTCGCGGGCGCCTTGCAGGCGCGGCTGGTCTTGCCGGTCTCACCGGCGTTCGGATCGAGCGCCATCAGATAATAGGTGCCGGGGGCAAGCTCCGAGGTGTCGAGCGTGTACTGGTTCCCCTCCTCCGGCGCAATGCCATCAAGCGCTTTCCAGTCCTCATCGTACAGTATCACGTTCAGGCCGGTCACCGGTTCGAACATTTCGGAGCCGCCGTCCGCGACGGACTTCGTGGCATACTGAACGGTCCGGAACGTCAGGTTGGCCTTCGTCGTGGCCTTGTAGGAATCCTGATCGAAGGCGACGAACGCGCCGCCCTCTTTGTAAAAGTCCCAGTTGCTGAACATGGCGACGTCGATCGTATCGCCCTCGGACAGGAGGATATAATCTGCGGTGGAACCCCAGTTGACGCCCATGAGCGGATAGACATGGTTGCGGTAGTACATGAGGTTTTCGTCGTGGCCCCAGAACTGCTGCATGTAGAGGCTCGTAGGATTGCCGGTGATGTTCAGCGCCTTCAGATTGTCCGTATACGGCGTATCGTCGTTCATATTGCTGACGCCGGCATTTCCGGCATGACCCGGGATCCTTACCGCGCCGCTCGTGACTTCCTCCGGCGAATATCCGAGGTAATAGACGCCCAGCAGATACAGGTACAGGTGCAGGGCCGTCGGGCGGCGGACGATCGTGCTGTTGATATATTCGCCGCGGCCGTCCTTTGTCTGATAGCGGTAGAACTTCTCAAGTCCCTGATTGGCCAGATCGAAATACGGGACTGTCACGGGCAGGTGCGCAAGGATCGTCCCGTCCTTTCCCATGAGCGGCATGCCGTCACTGGAGACGGTCACATAGACCGTGACGGAGCTGGCGTCGGTCTCGTCGTAGTTATACTGCCGGGGGTCGCCGTCCTTGCCCTCCTTCACCGTGATGGTGATGGTGTGCGACGCGGTGACGGTCTCGTCCCCCGTGCAGGCGGCGGTGATCGTCAGCGCATATTCGCCCACGTTCGGCTGGACGACGAACAGGTACATGGCATTGCCGTCATCCTTGTTCTCCGCGATCTTCGTCTGCGAGGAAAGGTTTTCGCCGGAGAGTGTGTAGGTCATTTCATGCTGCTCGCTGTCGGTAAAGACGTCGGACATCGCGAGCAGGTACTGGATACCCTGCGTCGTTTCCGCAGCCGCAGGCGCATCAGCCGATACCGTGATGGTATGCGCCGCATCCGCAGCGGACGCGCCGAGCGTGACGGCGGGCAGAAGCCCCGCCAGCAGGGCAAGTGCCAGAAGAAAACTCACCAATCTCTTGTATCTCATGCTTTTCGTTTCCTTTCGCGTTGAACGTCTGCTCCTGTCAGAGCTGAATGCTTTTGCGGATCTCCTCGATCCGCACCGGCGTACCGGCCTGTATGATGATCCGGACCTCGCCGTACTGGATCTCCCGGAGCAGATGCAGAAGCTCCCGCTCCTTGCTGTTCAGGGTCAGTTCTCCGTCGTTCTTCTTTTCCATGCTCCGCCTCCTGCAGACAAAACGAAACGGCTGCGGCGATCAAATGATCGCCGCAGCCGTCTTTTTCCTGCGCATACACAGACCACGCCTCCCTCATCCGAAAGGAGGAGCCTGCACTCATCTTCCACCACCAAGTCTTCTGGCTTACACACTAGAGGCATCTGCCCTGCGTCCGTCCCCTACCTTCTCATGCCTGTGCGGCACAATGGCCAGCTTTCGCTGCGGTGGCGGCCTCGTATGCATACAGCTAACGGAAATAAGCTCCGGATTCGCACCGGATTCCTTTTAACGTCTGCTGTCAGCCAACAGGCGTCGATGATGTGTTATTCTTTTTCGCCTGTAGTATAGCATATTTTTCCGCTATTGTATACACCGGCGTTTTCACCAAAAAATTCGGTATACTTTTAGCGAATTATATCAGATTCTGTTGTTCCCTTCCGTATCGCTCTTCGGGTCCTGCAGGGTCACGATGTAAATGGGATTCTGGCCGGAAAGCAGATGGTAGCGTCCGGCCTGCCGCGTTCCCGCCGCCTGCAGAAGGATGCATTCCGCCGTCTTAAAGTCCTGCATACAGGCTGTGAGCGCGGCGGCGGACTCCAGCGAGACAGCCGTGGCCACGATGCGGGCATGCGGATTTTTCTGCAGCACGACTGACAATATCTCGCGGAGATTGCCCGCCGTGCCGCCGAGGAACACATGCGTCGGCGCGGGCAGCGCCGCGCAGGCCTCCGGGGCCGTACCGGCGACGATCTCGAGATTTTCCGTACCGAAGGCCGCCCGGTTCTTCTGCAAGAGGGCAAGCGCACCGGCATTTCGCTCAACAGCATAAACCGTTCCGGCCTCCGCCTGCAGCGCCATTTCGATGGATACGGAGCCGGTCCCTGCACCGATATCCCAGCAGACGGCGTTTTTCGTCAGCTGCAGCCTGGACAGGCAGACGCTGCGGACCTCACTTTTGGTCATCGGGACAACATGGCCGGGCGTCTCGTCGCGCAAAAACAGTGCGTCCGGCAGGCCGTGGGTCACGACGGCGTCGGGCGCCGGGTTTTCGATGAGCGCGACGCTGAGCGTATCAAACTGTCCGTTTGCCAGTTCTGCGGCCGTGCCACAGGTGATCCGCTCCTCCGGATAGCTCAGCCGTTCGCCGACGCTGACGCGGACACCGCCGAGACCGGCCTCCGTCAGCCGCCGGCACAGAGCCGCCATGCCGCCTTCCCCGCCGACGAGTGTGAACACACGTGCATGCCGCCGCACGTCACGGACGATATCATGCTCGCGGCCATGCAGGCTGACCGGGACAACGTCCTCATAGCTCGTCCCGAGGCGCGCACAGAGGACGGACATGGAGCTGAGTCCCGGCAGCACGCGCGTCCGGCAGCCGGTAAGATACGGCAGGAGCTTTTTCGTCCCGCTGAAGAACCCGGTATCGCCGGACATGACGACCGTGAAGCGGGCGCATTCCGGATGCGCGGCGATCTGCGCCGCGATCTTTTCCGGCGCGATGGCGTCCAGCTGCAACTGCCCCGGCCCTGCCGCGGCCTGCAGCATCCGTCCCGCGCCGATCAGGCAGTCCGCCGCCCGGATGGCGGCGCGCACCTCGCCGGTCTGCGCGTCCTCGCTGCCGGGGCCGATCCCGACGATCGTCACCTCCGGCGTGCGCCGGAAGCCGAAGCGGTCTTCCAGCGCCTGCACCACTGCGGCAGGCGTCATGCCGTCCTGCTCGGCCGGACGGCCGATGACGAGCAGGCGCGCGCCGGTCTTTTTTGCTGCGGCAGCCTTGGCCGCGAAGCCTCCGGCGTCGCCGCCGTCCTTGGTGACGAGCCATGCGGCATGGATGCTGCGGAGCATAGCGGTATTCAGTTCCTCGGAAAACGGCCCCTGCATGGCGAGGATATGTGCGGGCGTCAGCCCCGCCTCGCGGCAGGCGGAAAGCGACGCGTCCAGCGGTAGGACCCTCGCCCAGAAGCGGTTCGAAAAGTCCTGCACGGAAGCGTATTTTGAAAGCTCCTTGCTGCCGGTCGTCAGAAGGACATTGCCCTCGACTGTGTTCAAAATCTCCGCCGCTTCCTCCGCGGACGCGGCAAAGACCGCCGTATCCGAAACGTCCGACGCCTCGCGCAGCAGCCGCCAGCGGTCTGTTTCTGTTTCCCGGCAGGCCTGCGCGATGCTCTGCGTGATCGATCGGGCATACGGGTGCGTAGCGTCGATCACAAGATCAAAGCGCTCCGCGCGCAGCAGCTCCGCGATCTTCTCTACCGGCAGCCGCCGGGCCGAGACGGTCAGATGCTCCGCGGACGGGAGCAGCGACTGGCCGTACTCCGTCGCGACGCAGGCCGTGACCTCGCAGGACTGCGTGTTCAGAAATCCGATCAGCTCGCGTCCCTCGGTCGTTCCGCCGAATACACAGATCTTATACATTGCGGTACCCTCTCGGCGTCACGAGCATGCCGGACAGCTGCTTTGTCGACGCATTGCCGATAAAAACGGTGCAGAACATATCCACGTCCGCCGTCTGCAGTTCGCCGAGCGTCAGGATGCGGCGGCTTTCGCCCGCGCGGCCGATATTGCGCACAATGCCGCAGATGCGGTCCTGCGGCAGCACACGCAGCAGAATTTCGCAGGCGCGCCGCAGATGCTCCGGACGGCCATGGCTGGCGGGGTTATAGATCGCGATGGAAAGATCCGCCTCGGCGGCGCACAGCAGCCGCTTTTCGATCGTCTCCCACGGCGTCAGGCGGTCGGAGAGACTGATGACGGCAAAATCGTGCGTCAGCGGCGCACCGAGGACGGCTGCCCCGCTGCAGGCAGCCGTCAGACCGGGAACGACCTCGATCTCCGGCTCGGCCTGTTCGCCGCGCAGCTCGTATAAAAGGGCCGCCATCCCATAGATGCCGCTGTCGCCCGAGCAGACCACGCAGACCGTCTTCCCTGCCCGCGCAAGCTCCAGCGCCAGCTGGCAGCGTTTGACCTCCTGCGTCATCGGCGTGGCGGCAAGCTCCTTGCCGGGATAGCGGTCCTTGACCAGATCGACATAGACCGGGTAGCCGACGATCACATCGCAGGCCGCCAGCGCGCGGTCGGCGCGGATGGTCATATTTTCATAATTTCCGGGGCCGATGCCCACAACAAATACTTTGTTCAAAACTGTACCTCCCAGGCTTCCTCCGCCACGGCGACGGTCACGCCGCGAAGCGCTGTTTTTTGGACCAGAAGCGTCTGCGCGCCAAGACACGCGGCGCGCTCGCAGACGTTATCGACGCCCGTCACCGACGAGACGAAGTCCGACTTCGTAAATGTACCGGGGACGGCGCGCAGCTGCTCCGCCGGATAGAACCGGACCGGCCAGCCGTTTTCCCGGCAGGCGGCCAGAAGCCCCGGCTCGTCCTGCTTCAGGTCGATCGAGGATACGCCCGCGATCGCGCGCAGGTCCAGCGCGTGCTGCCGGAACACCGTCCGGATGGCCGTCTCGATCGCTTCTTTTGTGCTGCCTCTGCGGCAGCCGAGGCCGACGTGCAGCTTCCGCGGGATCAGCCGCAGTGTCTGCGCAAACGGCTCGCGTGTATCGCAGCCGATATAAATGCCAAGCGCGCCCGTCTGCCCCGGGACCGTGCCGCCGGGAAGAGGCGTCGTGATGGGAAACGCGCTGCAGAGCGGAATATCGCGCTCCAGAATGGCGGCGGCCGCCGCCTTGGCCAGCCGCATATCCGAGATGGCGCAGCCATGCTGCACCGCCCACGCGTCCGGGGCAAATTTTCCGTTCACGTCCGTCGCGGTCGTAATGACGGCTGCCGCACCAAGCGCCTGTGCCAGCCGGGCGGCAAGGGCGTTCGCGCCGCCGATATGGCCGGACAGGAGCGGAATGACGAAATTCGCGCGCTCGTCCAGACAGACGACGGCGGGATCGGTCTTTTTATCGCACACATAGGGCGCGATCTCGCGCACGGCGATGCCGCAGGCGCCGACAAAGATGAGCGCATCCGCCCCGGCAAACGCCGCGGCATAGACCTGCTTATCAAGCGGCAGAAAGTCCGGCTCTGCCAGCCGCGCGACGGTATAGCAGTGCGCGTCCGCCTCCGGCAGGGCGGCGAGCACGCGCCGGGCCGTCCCGCAGCCCGTATGGCTGTAGGCAAATACGGCAAGCTTCATTGCGTCGCCTCGCGGAACTCCGTGGTAAAGCCCGGATGATACAGCAGCGACCGCAGATACTGATCGCCGAGGCAGCCGCCGACCACGATCAGCGACGTCTTGGTCAGGTTGTTCTGCGTCACCGTGTCGTGGAGCGTGCCGACCGTGCAGCGGAATATCTTTTCCTCCGGCCACGTGGCCTTATAGACAACGGCGGCTGGCGTCGACGCCTCATAGCCTCCGGCCAGAAGGTCGGCCTGCAGCTGTTCGGTCAGCGAGGTGCTCAGAAACAGCACCATGGTCGCATGATGGGCGGCAAGAGACCGGATGGATTCCCGCTCCGGCACGGGCGTGCGTCCGGCCGCGCGGGTGATGATGACGGTCTGGCTGACGTCCGGCAGCGTGTATTCCGCGCGGAGCGCCGCCGCCGCGCCGCAGAAGGCGCTGACGCCCGGGCAGACGTCATAGGCGATCTGCCGTTTGTCCAGCTCGTCGAACTGCTCGCGCACCGCGCCGTAGATGCTGGAATCGCCGGTGTGCAGGCGCACGGTCGTTTTGTTCGCCTGCTCCGCTTCGCAGATGACGGCGATGACTTCCTCGAGCGTCATTTTTGCGCTGTTATGGATCTCACAGCCGGGCTTCGTGTAAGAAAGCAGCTCCGGGTTCACCAGCGACCCGGCATAGATGACCACATCCGCCTGCGCGAGCAGCTTTGCGCCGCGCACCGTGATGAGATCGACCGCGCCGCTCCCGGCGCCGACAAAATGTACCATTCAGATCCCCTCCGTAATTCTTTGCAGCAGCGCCTGTGCGTCCGCTGTTTCGCACAGAGCGCCGTATTCCTTGGAAAAAACGATCGCGCCAGCCTGCATCCCGCCGCATTTGCGTGCGAGCTGCTGCCCGATGCAGCCGGAAAGGCGCTGCAGAAGCGCGTTGCAGAGCTGTTCCTCTTTTAAGATCCGCAGCGCGTCGTCGCAGGTCGCGCAGGTAAGAAGCTCCTCCGTGCGCGCGGGCGGCAGGCCGAGCGCGGCGGCGTGGGCGGCAATAATCTCCATCCGGCAGTCGCCGAATTTGGAGTGCGTGTTCCACATGCCGCCCGCCAGCTTCACGAGCTTTCCGATGTGGCCAATGAGCAGCGCGCCGCGAAAGCCCAGCTCCCGGCAGATCTCCAGCGCGTCGCCAATGAAATTGCTGGTCAAAACCGCCGTCCGGGGGTCGATGCCGATCGCGCTGCGGATATAATCCGCGCCGTAATTGCCGGGCGTCAGCAGGATATCCTCCGCGCCGTTTGCCCGGCGCTGCCGCAGCTCGACGCGGATGGTATCGACGAGCGCCTGCTCGCTCATTGGCTCGACGATCCCAGTCGTGCCGAGGATGGAGATGCCGCCGGTGATGCCGAGGCGCGGATTGAACGTCTTCTGCGCGAGCCGCTCGCCGTCCGGAACAGAGATGACGACGGCCAGGCCGCCGGCTTCTCCGCACAGGCGAAGGACCTGCTCCACGTTCTCGCGGATCATGCGTCGCGGCACGGAATTGATCGCTGCCGCACCGACCGGCTGGTCAAGGCCGCGCTTTGTCACGCGGCCGACGCCCTGCCCGCCGTCGATCGTCACGCCGGGCTGCGCGGTCCGGCGGACCGCGGCAAACACGAGCGTACCGGCCGTCACGTCCGGGTCGTCGCTGCTGTCCTTGCGGATGGCGCACCGGACCTCCTCCGGCGCCATCCGGATCTCCAGCACCGGAAGCGTCAGCGGCAGGCCCTTCGGCGTCAGAAGGTCGATAGTCTCCTTTTTTCTGCCGGTCAGCAGCATCCATGCCGCCGCCTTGGCCGCGGCTGCCGCGCAGCTGCCGGTCGTATAGCCGAGGCGGAGCTTTTTTCCGTCTTTTACGATATAATCCTCCATGCTCACCGCCTGATCTGATACAGAAGCGCGTTGCAGATGGCCGCGGCGACGTTGCTGCCGCCCTTGCGGCCGCGGGCGATGATATAGGGCGCGCGGTGATGCTCGATCACAAGCTCCTTGCTCTCCACAACGTTCACAAAGCCGACCGGCACGCCGATGATAAGAGCCGGTGAAAGCTTCCCTTCCTCCATCAGCGTCTCGATCGAGCACAGCGCCGTCGGCGCGTTGCCGATGGCGAAGATGCAGGGCTTCGGCAGCGCCGCCGCCCGCTCCATGGAGACATACGCCCGCGTGATGCCGCGCGCCTTTGCCTCCGCCGCAACGTCCGGGTCAGACATGAAGCAGTGCACCGTCCCACCGAGGGAGGACAGGATCGTCTTGTTGATGCCGGCTCTTGCCATCTGCGTATCGGTCACGATATCGCAGCCGCCGCGCAGGGCGGCAAGACCCTTCTGCACGGCATGCTCGGAAAAGACGAGATTGTCCGCGTAGTCAAAATCGGCCGTCGTATGGATGGCGCGCTTGATGACAAGTTCATTCTCCGGGTCGAGCTGCCGGTCCCCCAGCAGCTCTGTGATGATCTCGAAGCTGCGCTTTTCAATGTCCATGGGCCGGATCGTTTCAAGCATATCGGTGCTTCTCCTTTCGGCAGGCGTCCAGAAAGCGGACGGCAAATGACGGATTTGCGTAAAAATGAAAATGCGGATAGCCCGCATAGAGCGTTTGACTTGCATGGACGCAGGGCCAGCTTCTGCCGGACGGCTTTTCCGCGGTGAACGCGGCGCCGGGCTGTTCGGCGTCCCAGTGGTGAAATTCGTGGGCGGCGATCTGCTCGCCCGCGCGGCAGAGAAGATTGTCCTGCCGCGCCGTCAGGGTGAGATAGCCGAAGCGCGTCAGCTTCCCCGCGTCAAAGCAGCCCCCGGGCAGAACGCCTGCCATCGGCTGCGCCGCGATCGACTGCGTCAGATACATGAAGCCGCCGCATTCGGCGATGCACGGAAGGCCGCTCTGCACCGCGGCGCGGACGCTTTCGCGCATGGAGGTATTTTCGGCGAGCTGCCGGGCATACAGCTCCGGATAGCCGCCGCCGAGATACAGCCCGTGCAGTCCTTCCGGCAGGGCTTTGTCCGTCAGCGGGCTGAACAGCACAAGCTCTGCGCCGAGCGTCTGCAGAAGGCCGAGACTGTCTTCATAGTAAAAGCAGAACGCCCGGTCCCGCGCCACGCCGATGCGGACGGGCTCCCCGGCCTCCGGCAGGGCGGGCGGCGTGAAATCCAGCGGCTCCGCGCTGCGGGCGATGGAAAGAAGGGCGTCCAGATCCAGCCCTTTTTCCGCTTCCGCGGCAAGGCGCTGCAGCTTTTCGCGAAGATCCGTCACCTCAGCCGCGGTCACGAGCCCCAGATGGCGGCTTTCGAGCCGGCAGTCCGGCAGCTGCGGCAGAAAACCGCAGGCGCGCACGCCGAAGCGCTTCTCCAGTTCACGCGCGAGCGGCGCGTAGCTCATGGCCGTGCAGCCGTTTAAGATGACGCCGCAGATCCGGTTTTCCGGCTGGAACTGCACAAACCCCTGCACCGCAGCCAGCACGGACAGCGCCGCGCCGCGCGCCTGCACGACGAGCACGACCGGGCTTTTGGTCTTCTGCGCGGCCTCATAGGTGCTGGCGCGGGTCGTGGTCAGACCGAGGCCGTCATAATAGCCCATGACGCCCTCGATGACAGCCACATCGCAGCCCGCCGCGTTCTGCGCGAGCAGGAAGCGGAGCGTCTGCGTGTCGAAGAAAAACGGGTCGAGATTGGAGCTTTTCGCGCCGATGATCCGGCTGTGGAACATCGGGTCAATGTAATCCGGGCCGCATTTGGCTGCGGCCACGCGCAGGCCGCGGTTCACCAGCGCCTGCAGCACAGCGCAGGTCACGGTCGTTTTGCCGCAGCCGCTGTTCGTCCCGGCAAGGACGAAGCGCGGAACGTTCTTTTCCATCGTCACACCTCACCGCACAAGAATGGTCGCAAAATAGCTGAGCGCGGGCGGGAGCGCCCGCAGATCATGATAGACCTGTTCGGTCGGCAGGCCGCAGTCGGCGACGAGCGCGGCTCTGTCCAGAAGATTGCAGCGCTCCAGCGCAGCCACGGTCTCGCCGATGGCGCTGCCGGACTTCATCAAGACCTTTGTGCCGGGAAGGCGCAGCGCCTCGTCCAGCGGGAGGCTGCCCGGCAGGATCTGCAGCGGCTGTTCCATCTCGGTCAGGCTCTGGCCGAGGCGGGCAGCCACGGCGCAGAAGCTCGTCACGCCGGGCGCCATGACGGTCTCATAGCCGTCCGCGCGGATAAGCTCCAGAATGTAATACGCGGTCGCATAGACCGATACGTCGCCAAGGTTGACCATGGCGGCGCTGCGCCCGCGCTGAAGCTCCGCTTCGATCTGCGAAGCTGCCGCGCGGTAGCTCTTTTCGCGCACCGCCGCATCGTGCGACATGGTAAAGGCAAGCGGCAGGATGGTCTTCCCCTCGAGGCTGACTGCGCCGCGCGCGATCTCCAGCGCCAGCATCCGCCCGGAGGCGGTCTGCGGGGCGGCGATCACCTCGCACTGCGTCAGGATGCGGCAGGCCTGCCTTGTCAGCAGTTCCGGGTCGCCGGGGCCGACGCCGACGGCGTAAAAGGTTCCCTTCTGATGTTCCATATCGTCCCTCACGGTACAAATTCCAGTGTATCGAAGCAGGGGTCATACTGCCCCGGCTCCATGTGATAGAGCTTCGCGATATATTCGCGCGTAAAGATCTCCTCCGGCGGGCCGACGCGGTCGATGCGGTCGCCCGCGACGCAGACGACGGTATCCGAGACGCGCTCCGCCAGCTCCAGCTCGTGCAGCGACATGAGGACCGCCAGCTTCCGTTCGCGCACCATGCGCTTGAGGATGCTCAGCAGCTCCAGCTTGTAGCGGATATCGAGGAAGCTGGTCGGCTCGTCGAGGACGATCAGCTCCGGCTGCTGGCAAAGCGCGCGGGCAAGCAGGACCCGCTGCCGCTGGCCGTCGCTGACGGCCCGGAAGTCCCGGTCGGCAAAGCTCAGCGCGTCGACCTGCCGCAGCGACTGCTCCACGATCTCGCGGTCCTCCGGCCGCAGGATGCCGAGACGGCCGGTATACGGATAGCGGCCGGTACTGACCACGTCGCGGCAGGTCATCAGCTCCGGGTCCATGCGCGCGGTCATCAGGATCGCCATGCGGCGCGCGATCTCGTTGCGGCTGCGCGCGCCAAGCTCCTTACCGTCAAGCAAAACCGTGCCGCCGATGCGCGGCAGCTGGCCGACGATGGTCTTGAGAATGGTCGACTTTCCGGAGCCGTTCGGGCCGATCAGCGTCACGATCCTTCCGCGCTGCACGGCGAAGGCGACCTTTTGAATCAGGGCTTTTCCGTCATAGCCGACGGAAAGATCAGTTGTCTGCAGATAGCCGTCCATCTTATCCCGCCTTTCTGTGGATCATCATGTAAATGACGACCGGTGCGCCGAACACGGCTGTGACCGAGCTGATGCTGACCTCCGTCGGGGCGAAGGCCGTGCGCGCGATCAGATCGCACAGCAGGCAGAACACGCCGCCGCCAAGGAAGCTCGCCGGGATCATGACGAGCGGCTCCGCCGATTTGAACAGCGATTTCATGAGGTGCGGCACCGCGATGCCGACAAAGGAAATGGGCCCCGCGAACGCCGTCACGCAGGCGGACAGGACGCTCGACAGGAGGATCAGCGCCGCGCGGAAGCTTTTAAGCGGCACGCCCATGTTCTGCGCGTAGACCTCGCCCAGCTGGTAGGCCCGGATGGGCTTGGACAGCAGCACTGTCAGTACGAGCGCCGCGCCGCAGACCAGCGCCATGGTCCGGACGTTATCCCAGCTCATGCCGGAGAAGGAGCCGAGCGACCAGTTGTGCAGGTTCACGATATTGGAATCGTCGGCGAACGTCACAAGAAAGTCCGTCAGCGCCGAGCAGATATAGCCGATCATGACGCCGCACACGACAAGCAGGCTCATCCGCCGGACGCGCTGCGAGATGAGCAGCACAAAGCCCATGGAGAGCATCGCGCCGAGAAACGCGGCGGTGATGAGCACGGCGGAGGAGGACTGCAGGCCGCGGCTGAGAAGTAAGATCATGGCGACGGAGACCGTCAGCTTTGCGCCGGAGGAAATGCCGAGCACGAAGGGGCCTGCAATGGGATTGTGGAAAAATGTCTGCAGAAGATAGCCGGAGACCGACAGCGCGCCGCCGAGGATCATCGCGGCAAGCAGCCGCGGCAGGCGGATCTGCAGCAGGATCCTGCGCTGCGTGGCTTCCCCGGCCCCGTGCAGGATCCCCCATATCTCAGACGCGGAGAGCGAAACGCTGCCCGCGAATAAATTCCAGATCAAAAAAAGAACAAGCAGCAGAAGGAGCAGCAGAAAGCCGCCCCAAAGCCGAACCGTTCGGGTGTTTTTCATACTGCTCCTCCAATCAGGATAATTTGTGCAGGAACCGCAGCCCGCCGGTGTCCGCATCCGTCAGGATAGCGTGGACGTCGAGCATCATATCGCCGAGCGCGAGGGATTCCTGATAAAAGTTTTTCGAAATGCACCAGACATTGCCGCTCTTCACGGCCTTGAAATCCGCCAGCAGCGGACTTTTGGCCAGAAGCTCGTCGATCGTCCGGATCTCGCCGTCGACGGTGCTGTTATAGATCAGCACGTCCGCATCGACGGCCGTGTCATAAAAGGTCTCCATCTGGATGGTCATAGTGGACAGGGCGTTCTCTTCGCCGCTCTCGTCGAACGCGACATAGTCGCCGCCGGACATGCGGATGGCCTTGGCGATATAGTCGGCGGACTTGCGGACGTTGACGGCGCCGCTCGTCGTGATGTAGAAAAACGCGACGCGCTTGCCGGTCGGCGTCTGATCAAGAACGCCGTCCAGTTGCTGCAGGATCGCGTCATACTGTGCGCAGGCCTCGTCCTCTTTGCCGACGAGCGCGCCGTAGAGCTTCAGCCATTCCATGCGGCCAAGCGGCTCGGATTCATAGCTCGACCGCTCGACAAGCACGGGGATGCCGAGGCTTTGCAGCTGCTCGATGACCTCCGGGGTATGATAGATCATGGTATTTTCGATGGCGAGATCGCAGCCGTTTTCCAGGATCGTCTCATAGTCCGGCGCGGAATATTTCCCGGCGTAGACCATGCTCCCGTCCTGCATGGCGGCCGACGCGGCGTCGATATACCAGTCGCTCTCCTTCTGGCCGCTGAGCGCGATGCAGTCAACGGCGTCAAGATGGCTGAAATAGTCCATCGCGGCCGACGCGACGAGGTAGATATGGCCGAGCGGCTGCTGCAGGACCGTCGCATCATCCGGGATGCCGGACGGGACATCCGCGCCCTCAGCGACGAGCAGGAAGGTCTGATCATCGCCGATCGTGATGCGGGTATAGTCCTCCCCGGCATAGCTGACGGAAAACTGGTTGGCGTACTGCAGCGGCATCGTCCGGTCAAAGGACAGCGCATCCCAGCTGACCGTCTGCGCCGGTGCAGCCGGCGCTTCGTCTGTCTGCGGCGGCTGCGGCGCGGCTGCACAGGCAGCCAGCACCAGCAGGAGCGCCGTCAGCAGAATCAGATACCGCTTTTTCATTCTGCGGCCGCAAGCGTTGCGGAATCGAAGGTCAGCGTGTATTCGATCTCGTGCGGGGTGCTCATGGCAGTCGTGTCGCCGATGACGGTCAGCGCCGTGTCGAATGCGGCCACGGGGATCTCAAACGTGGAGCCGTTTTCGGTGGACAGGACGTCATAGCGCACACCGTCTACGAGCATGTAGTCATACTTGCTGCTGCTCCAGACGATCGTCGCCGTGGCTGCGCCGTCGGTGACGGTCACGGTGCAGGGCGTCAGGACATATGCCTTGCCGGAGCCACCGGCAAAGCCGACCTCGACCGTGTACACGCCGTCGGTCAGGCCGAGATCCTTGACGGTCTTCCCGGCCTCCGCGAGCGGAACGGGGTTCGAGACGGAGACCTTATGGTCGTACCAGACGCCCTTCTTGCCGATAAGCGCGACGTCAAACTCCGTATCGAGGGCGGGAACGGGGATATCGAAGCCGTAGACCTCATCGGACAGACCGTCGGAATAGGTCACGGTGTCGGTCGTGGGCTGCAGCAGCTCCGCGCCGTCCTTCTGCGCGTCTTCGGCAAGACCCGGGAAGAGGTTCACGATGCTGGTCGATGCCAGACTGACGTGGATGGTCATTCTGCCGTCCTCGACGGTCAGGGTACCCTTGCCGTCGCAGGCTTCATTGGCGTGGAACATGCTGCTGTCGGTGTTGAACTCCGCCGTATAGACGCCGTCCGCCAGCGCGGGTTCGGCTTCCTCAGCTGCGGGAGTCTCTTCCTCGACGGGCGCTTCGGACGTTTGCTCCTCTGCGGGCGCGGGCGTCTGGTCCGCGGGTTCGGTCTCTGCGGGTTCCGGGTCGGCGGCGGGTTCCTGTTTCTGTGCACAGCCGGTCAGCAGCGCGAGCAGCAGCAGAGCGGCCAGCAGCAGGGCGAGATATCTCTTCATAGTGTTTCCTCCATAGAGCGCAGTTCGCTCCGGAGCGGCAGCCGCCGCTCCGGAGCTTTGCGTGAAAGTATTGATTACGCGTTCAGGGCTTCGATGGCAGCCTTGGTGTGGGCGACATAGAGCGCCTGCACATCGGCGATCTCACCGAGACCGGAGATCTGGCAGTCGACGTTGAAGCCGGCAGCCTCGAACATGGTCTTCCAGGAATCATCCTCGGAACCGGCCATATCGTTGTTGGCGTGGTCGCCTGCAACGACCATCAGCGGACGCAGGACGACGTTGGTGTAACCGGCAGCCTTGACGGCTTCGATCACAGCTTCGCAGGCGGTCTCTTCTGGCTCGCCCTCGACGGTGCCGATGAAGACGTTCTCATAGCCGAGATTCTGCATCTGGGTCTGCATCTGGCTGTAGGTGACCTTGGCGACGTGCGCGGTGCCGTGGCCCATGAAGACGAAGGCGGTGCCAGCGTCCTTGGCGGCGTCGAGGCTCTCAAAGCCTGCGTCCTTGACGGCGGCAGCGGTGATGGCCTTGGCGACAGCTTCCTTGTCGGCATTGATGACGGTAGCGTCGGAGCCGACCTCGCCGAGCATCGGTTCTGCGATGGAGACGGACTCGAACTGATCGCGGTAAGCGTCGATGGCTTCGCACATCTCGTCATACTCGGCGCCGTGCATCAGGTGCGTCGGCTGGACAACGAGGTTCTTGACGCCGTTGGCAACTGCGCGGTCAAGTGCCTGCGTCATGTTGTCGATCTTTTCGCCGTCACGGGCCTGGATATGGTTGATGATAATCTGCGCGGTGAAGGCGCGGCGGACGGACCAGTCCGGGAAAGCTTCCTGCAGCGCGTCCTCGATGCCCTTGATGTCGGCAACGCGGCTGTCGTTGTAGGAGGTACCGAAGGAGACGACCAGCAGCTCGTTCTCGCCGATCTCGTCCTGATTGCGCGGATCGTCGTTGGAAGCGTCGCCGGTGTCAAGGCCGAAGTAATCGGGGCTGGCTTCGTCGCCTTCCACGAGTTCCTTCTGCGCGTCCGTCAGAGCGTCCCATGCGGCCTTGGCGGCTTCGCACTGGGCGTCGGTGTCCTCGGTGCGCTCCTGCACATAGATGGCATCGATCAGAGCGGCGGCCTCATCGGCTGCGGCCTGATCCAGCTCTTCCTGGGTCGGCTCTGCCGTTTCCGGCTCGGCGTCCTCAGCGGGGGTCTCTTCGTTGGTAGTGTCTGCTGCGGGCTGTTCGGTCTCGGCCGGTTCCTCAGCCGGAGCTTCGGTCTTGCTGCTGCATGCGGACAGCAGGCTCAGCAGCATGACAGCTGCGAGCAGCAGTGCGATGGTCTTTTTCATTGGGGATCTGCCTCTTTTCTAAATTTTCTGTCTGGTAAAATATAAAAACGGCTGCGTTTCCGCAGCCGTTCTCCCCATCTGTATCGTATGACGCCCATATATCTGTACTCAGGACGCCGCAAACTTGCAGGAAGGTCAACCCGTAGGCAGCGGATTCGAGATTCCACGCCATGGCAGGTCTCCTGACTTCGGTCAACGCGGCGCCTGCCCTTCCCGGTTTCCCAGTGGTTTTTGCAGGACCGCTCCCTTACACAGTGACTGTATCGCTCCGGATTCACACCGGATTCCCTCTTCACCCGCCTTGCGGCAGGCACCTTGGCGCTACAATTTTATATTTTTCAGACAGACCACATTATAGCATAGAAGCAAAGCAAGTCAACTGTGCAATCCGACGATTTTCCCATGGAAAAAGGCAGAAAATGCGTCAGTTTATATCATTTCCATACTTTTTATGGCAAATCCATTCTGTTTTTCCTGTTACCTGCGCGAGCCGAGGCGGCTGCAGGCAAGAATGATGCAGTCCACGCCGAGCAGCATCAGATAGAAGCTCACCAGGTACTCCAGCGACAGCAGCGAGAACCACGGCCGCGCCAGCATCATGACGCCGAGCACCAGCCCCAGCACGTTCATGACGAGCGTGAACCAGTAGGTGAACCGGCTCGCAAGCAGCCGCACCGTGCGCAGCCCCGCCAGCCGGGAAATGCAGTGCGTCAGGAACCACAGCGGGAACAGAAGGCTCATCACCCACTTGCCCGCGTTCGGGTAGACCAGAAGCATCACGCCCGTCATGACGCTCAGCGCGCCGGAGACGAGCGAGACGATCGGCCCGAAGCCGGTAAACCGCTCAACGCGGATATAGAGCAGGATGTCCGCCACGCCCATGATGACAGCGATCAGGCCATACAGGACAATCCAGCCGGTCAGCGCCCGGTCGGGCCATACGACCGTGTAAATGCTCAGGAGGATCAGAAGGATGCCCTCGATCAGCTCGAGCCATCCGAATCCGGAACGTTTTTTCATTGCTTTCCGCCCTCCTGCTTTAAGATCTGCATGAACTCGTCGCCGGTGATGGTCTCCTTTTCATAGAGGAACTGCGCCAGCGCGTCGAGCCTGCCGCGGTTTTCCGTCAGGATCCGTTTTGCCTTTTCATGCTGCGCTTTGACCAGCTCCACGACCTTTTCGTCGATGCGCTTCTGCGTGTCGGCGGAGCAGGCCAGAGATGTATCGCCGCCGAGATACTGGTTCGTGACCGTCTCCATGGCGACCATGTCAAAGTCCTCGCTCATGCCATAGCGGGTGATCATGGCTCTGGCAAGCTTGGTGGCCTGCTCAATGTCGTTGGAAGCGCCGGTGGTGATCTCGCTGAAGACGACCTCCTCGGCGGCGCGGCCGCCGGTGAAGGTGGCGATCTTGTTTTCGATCTCCTGCTTCGTCATGAGGTATTTATCGCCTGTATCGACCTGCATGGTATAGCCCAGCGCGCCGGAGGTGCGCGGAATGATCGTGATCTTCTGCACGGGCGCGGAATGCGTCTGCAGGGCGGCGACGAGCGCGTGGCCGATCTCATGGTAGGCGACGACGCGCTTTTCCTGATCGGACAGGACAGCGTTTTTCTTCTGATAACCGGCGATGACCGTCTCGATGCTCTCTTCCAGATCGGCTTCGGTCACGATGACGCGGCCGTTGCGCACGGCGCGCAGCGCCGCCTCATTGATAATATTGGCCAGCTCAGCGCCGGAGGCGCCGGCGGCCATGCGGGCAACGGTATGGAAGTCGACATCGTCCGCCGTTTTGATCTTCTTGGCGTGGACCTTCAGGATGGCTTCGCGGCCCGCAAGATCCGGCAGCTCGACCGGCACGCGGCGGTCAAAGCGGCCCGGACGCGTCAGCGCGGGGTCGAGCGACGCGGGGCGGTTCGTTGCGGCGAGGATGATGACGCCGGTGTTGCCCTCGAAGCCGTCCATTTCGGTCAGCAGCTGGTTGAGGGTCTGCTCGCGCTCGTCGTTGCCGCCCATGCCGCTGCCGCCGCTGCGCTTCTGGCCGATGGCGTCGATCTCGTCGATAAAGACGATGCAGGGCGCTTTTTCCTTGGCCTGCTTGAAGAGGTCGCGGACCTTGCTCGCGCCCATGCCGACGAACATCTCTACAAACTCCGAGCCGGACATGGAGAAGAACGGCACATTCGCCTCGCCGGCGACGGCCTTGGCCAGCATCGTCTTGCCGGTACCCGGAGGGCCGACGAGCAGCAGGCCCTTCGGCATGGAAGCGCCGGCTTCGGTGTATTTCTGCGGGTTATGCAGGTAGTCAACGATCTCCTGCAGGTTTTCCTTGGCCTCATCCTCACCGGCAACGTCGGAGAAATGGATGCCCTGCGTCGACTGGACGTACACTCGCGCGTTGGAATTGCCGGACGCGCCGAACATCAGAGAGTTCTTGCCGCCTGCGTTTTCCAGCAGCTTCTTGCTCAGATACTGACCGATGCCGATGAAGATGACAAGCGGCAGGATCGTCGTGAGGAGGAAGCTCACGACCGGTGAGGTGGTCTGCTGCACCTCTTTGGTGAAGGTCGCGCCGCAGTCATACAGGCGCTGGGTCAGCGTGGGGTCGTCCATTGCGCCGGTCGAGTAGACCGTCGTCTCGTCCTTGTCGGTAAAGACGATCTCGTCGCTGTCCACCTGCACCTTGCCGATGTTCTTTTCCTCGATCATGCGCATGAAGGTGCCGTAGTCCACCTCCGTGACCTGCTCCTGCATGAGAAGCGGGGACACGATCAGGTTGAACAGAAGGATCACCAGCAGGATGATCCCGTAGTAGTAGAGAAGCGGTTTTTTCGGGGATTTCACTTCTTTCATCGCGTACACTCCCTTTGTTTTTTCTTCATTATAAAAACCTGCTTCGCGAATGTGTGAACACGGCATGAATGATTTCCGCTTTTTGGGCACATTCCCGAATTTGACAAAAACCGCGGGCCGTCCGGATACACGAAAAGCCGGGCCGTCCATCGGACGGCCCGGCCATTTGGGTATCAGCTGTTTTTTACTGCATGAAGGTACCGGCGATCATCTCGTCGATGTAGGCCAGGTACTTCTCCTGCACGTCAGCGGGAACGAGGTCGCTCAGAGCGCCTGCGGACAGGGTGCCGTTCTGCAGCGTGCCGTAGAGCACTTCGCCGCCGAAGGTACCGGCTTCAACAGCCTCCATGGAAGCGACGACCATGGCGGAGTTGTCGGTGACCTGCGAGCAGATGATGCACTCGTTCTGGCCGAGGATATCAGCAGGCTGGCCGATATCGTAGATCGTAACGGAGCCGGAGGCTGCGTTGGCAGCGTCGATGGCTTCGCGCGCGCCGGAGTCAACGGCGGAAGCGTCGCCGAAGAAGACATCAGCGCCCTGCGCGATCAGCTCAGTCGCAAATTCCTTGCCCTTGGGAGCGTCGGAGAAGGAGTTGGCATAGGGAACGTTCAGGAGCTCAATTTCCTTGCCTTCCTTTTCGCCGACAAACTTCGCAGCCTCTTCATAGCCAGCGATCTTGCCCTTGGTGGTATCCAGCTCCATGCCGCCGATGAAGCCGAGCTTGCCGCTCTCGGTCATAAGGCCCGCCAGCGCACCGGCGATCCAGCCGATCTGCTGTGCGTTCGGGAGCAGGGAGGAAACGTTCTTGTTGACAGCCTTTTCCGGCGTGTTGACAGCACCGTTCAGCAGCGCGAAGGCAACGTCGGGATATTCCTCGGCAGCCTGCAGGACTGCGTCGGTGTACTGGTTGCCGGGCGCGTAGATCATGTCATAGCCCAGTGCGCAGTAGGCAACGATGGAATCATAGTAGGCGTCCTGCGAGATGGAGTCGGTAACTTCCGTCTGCCAGCCCTTCTTCTCGGCAGCCGCGATCATGGCGTTGTAGCAGGCAGCGCCCCAGCCGCCGTCGTTGATGCTGGAGTCGCAGATCATGGCGACCTTGTAGGTCTTGCCGGCGGGCGCTTCGGTCTTGGTTTCGGTTTCCGCGGCAGCGGGCGTTTCCGTTTCGGAAGCGGCGGGCGCCTCGGTCTCGGTCTTGGCCGGTTCGGCCGTTCCGGCGCAGGCGACGAGCGTCAGCAGCATCGCAAGAGCCAGAAGCAGTGCAAAGATCTTCTTCATTCGTTTTTCCTCCATAAAATAATATATAATAGCGTTTTGCAACGTTATTACCGCATTACCGCTGCTCGCGGCGGTAGGGCTTGCCGTTGGCCTTGGGGCCTGCCTGCTTCGTGCCGATCAGGCTCAGGACGACGACGGTCGCCACATAGGGGATCATCTGGAAGAACTGATACGGGATGCCGATGCCGGACACCTGCAGGCGGATCTGCAGCGCGTCGCAGAAGCCGAAGAACAGGCAGGCAAGCAGGATGCCGCCCGCGTTCCAACGGCCGAAGATGACGGCGGCCAGCGCGATGAAGCCGCGTCCGGCGACGATGCCGTCGGTGTAGGTGCTGGAATAGCAGGTCGTGAGGTATGCGCCGCCGATACCGGACAGCGCGCCGCAGATCACGCACGCAAGATACTTGACGCCGACGACGTTGATGCCGAGCGTCGCGGCAGCCTGCGGATGCTCGCCGACGGACTTATAGCTGAGACCCGCGCGCGTCCTGCCGAAGAACACTGCCGTGAAGATCACGAGCAGGATGGCAAGATAGACCATCGGGCTCTGGTCAAAGAGCAGCGGGCCGATGACAGGAATGTCCTTGAGACCCGGAACGGCGATGGACGGCATGGTGACGATCTGCTTGAGGTCGGAGCCGGTGCCGAAATAGACGCGGTAGATGAACGATGCCAGCGCGGGCGCGAAGATATTGATGGCCATGCCGTAGACAGTATGATCCGCGCAGAGCGTAACGGTGGAGAACGCATAGATCATATTGACGGCGATACCGGCCAGCGCGCCGCACAGAAGCCCCAGCCAGTTGGAGCCGGTCACGTAGCACACGAGGAAGCCGACGAGCGCGCCGATGGCCGCCAGACCCTCAAGGCCGATATTGACCATACCGGCCCGCTGGCCGTAGAGCTCGGCGAGCGAAATGAGGAGCACAGGGATGGCCAGACGGACAGTTGCCAGAAGTAAGCTGGAGATCCAATCCATTACGCTTCACCCGCCTTTCTCTTTCCAAACACGCGGTTTTTCCATGCTTCAAACTCCGGCAGCTTCGTCAGCGCCATGCCTGCCACGGAAAAGACGATCACGAGCGCCTGGATGATATCCGAGACGCTGGTCGGCACGCCGGTGGCCGCCTGCATGGTGGTCGAGCCGACGCGGAGCACCGCGAAGAACAGCGCCACGACCATCGTCGCCAGCGGATGCAGCTGACCGATAAGCGCCATAGCCACGCCGTCGAAGCCGTAGCCCGCGCCGAAGCCGTTGATAAGACGGAACTGGGTGCCAAGCAGCTCCGCGCTGCCGCCGAGACCGGCGATCGCGCCGGAAATAATGAAGCTGGCGAGCATATAGCGCTTGACGGGGATACCGTTGAAGCGGCTGGCCGTCATGTTATATCCGACGGCGCGCAGGCGGAAGCCCGCGCTCGTCCAGAACAGGACATAGTAGAGGATCAGGCCGACCGCGACCGCGATGACGAGGCCCCAGGTGAAGCGCATGCCGGAAATGATGCGCGGCAGGTGCACGGCGTCCACGATGGCGGGCGTCTGCGGCACGGAGGCATCGCGGATCCAGCTGGTGTAGATGACGCCCATGAAGAGGGTCGCCACGTAGTTGAGCATGATGGAGATGATCATTTCGTTCTGCCCGCGCGTGATCTTGAGAACGCCGGGGATCATGCCCCAGAAGCCGCCGGCCAGCATACCCGCCAGCAGCGCCAGCACGACGCCGCCGAAGCCGGTCGCGCCCGTGAAGTAGCACGTCAGGAATGCCGCGATAGAGCCCATGAGGAACTGGCCCTCGCCGCCGAGGTTAAACACGCCGCACTTATACGCGAAGCACGCGCACAGAGCCGTGAACATGAGGGGCGTGGCCTTGGTCAGCGTCGTGCCGATACCGGCCTTGGAGCCGAACGCGCCCTGGAACAGATATTTGACTGCGAGGAACGGATCCGCGCCCAGCGCCGCCATAATAATGCCGCCGATGATGAACGCCAGAAGGATCGACAGCAGCGGCACAAGGAACGCGCCGAAGCCTTTTTTCAGTTTTTCCATATTACGCTGCCCCCTCTCACTTACCGGTCATGGCAAGGCTGATCTCGTCGACCGGCGGATTCTTGCCGGAAAATTCGCCCATGATCCTGCCCTCGAAGCAGACGATGATGCGGTCGGACATTTCCAGGATCTCATCAAAGTCCGCGCTGATGAGCAGAATGCCGACTCCACGCTCCCGCGCGGCGATCATCTGCTCGTGGACGAAGCTGGTCGCGCCGATATCGAGGCCGCGCGTCGGGTGCGCCATGACGAGCAGCTTCGGGCCGCTCTCCAGCTCGCGCGCGAGGATGACCTTCTGCTGGTTGCCGCCGGAGAGCGAGCGCACGCTCTGCCCTACGGACGTGCAGCGCACGTCATATTTCTGCACCATGCTCTGCGCGTAGGCGTTGATGGCGCGTTTATTGAGGTGGAGGCCCCTGCCCTGACTGAACCGCGGATCGTCGGTCTCCTTCAGGACCAGATTTTCCGCGATGGACATATCGCCGATCAGGCCCTGCAGGTTCCGGTCCTCCGGTACGTGGCTGACGCCGTATTCAATGAAGCCGTTGGGGTCGAACACCGACACACGGCTGCCCTCGATGTGGACCTCGCCGCTCTGCGGTGCGATAACGCCGGTGATGAGCTGCGCCAGCTGCGTCTGGCCGTTGCCGTCGACGCCTGCGATGCCGACGATCTCGCCGCTGTGGACCTTGAGGGACAAATCGTTCAGGCCGCTGTGCTTGCTTTCCTTATTGAAGTCGACATGATCCAGCTCCGCGACGACCTCGCGGCCGTCCGCTTCGATCTTTTCGTACTGGGAGACGGTCAGCTCCTTGCCGATCATCATGCTGGCGAGCTTCTGCCCGTCCGTTTCCGACCGGTTGACCGTGCCGACCACCTCGCCGAGGCGAAGGACGGTGATGCGGTCGGAGATATGCAGGACCTCGCGCATCTTGTGGCTGATAAAGATGATGCTCTTGCCCTCGCTCACGAGCTTTTTCATGATGGCGAACAGACCCTCGACCTCGATATCCGTCAGTGCGGCGGACGGCTCGTCGAGGATGAGCAGCTCTGCGCCGTGGTAGAGCGCCTTGAGGATCTCCGTCCTCTGCTGCTCGCCGACGGAAATTTCCGTGATGAGCTTATCGAGCTGGACGTCAAGACCGTATTTCTTTGACAGCTCCTCGATCTCCCGGCGGCGGGCCGCGCGGTCGATGAAGACGCCCTTGGCGTGCTTATCGCCGAGAATGATATTGTCAAAGACCGTCATGGCCTCGACCAGCATGAAGTGCTGATGCACCATGCCGATGCCAAGCTTGACGGCCTGGCTCGGAGATTCGATGCGGACCTCCCTGCCCTCCAGAAAGATCTTGCCCTCTGTCGGCTGATACAGGCCGATGAGGATGTTCATCAGCGTCGATTTCCCCGCGCCGTTTTCACCCAGAAGCGTCAGAACCTCTCCGCGGTTCACCTGCAGACTGATGTCCCGGTTGGCGTAGAAGCTGCCGAAGCGCTTGCTGATATGCTCCATGCGCAGCAGTTCACTCAAGCTCAAGCCCTCCTTTGTTCGTTTCTCTTCTCTGCTACTGAGTATAGCATGGCATGGTTATCTTGAAAAGAATTTTTTCTCAAAGCTGACTGTTTTTCTCTGTTTTGCCGAAAAAAAAAGCGCCCAATTGGGCGCTTTTTTCCGCGTTAACTTGTGAATAACTTCAGTATTCATATAGCTTATAACGGCGGTGGTATAGCTGCCGCCGCACAACCGACAGAAATCCGCACCTTTGCTTACGGGCGGATGACAAGATCTGCCTGCAGCTGCTTTTCGGCGATCACATACATGTTCGTGATTTCGCCGACACACAGCTTGTTCGTCAGGCCGTAATAGTTGAGGCACGTGCCGCAGGTGAGGATCTCCACGCCGAGCTTTGTAAGCTCGCGCAGATCGTCCAGCGAAGTGGAACCCTCACAGGTGACGCTCGCGCCGCCGTTATAGAACAGGATCGTGGATGGAAGCGTTTCCTGCTGCGTCAGAGCAAAGAGGAAGCCCTTCAGAAGAATTTTGCCCAGCTCGTCGTTCCCCTCGCCCATATGGTCGGCGGAGATGACGACGACCACCTTTTTCTGTGCGGCGGGAACGGTGCAGAAGCTCGCTTCGTCGCCGGTCTGCTGGACAGCTCCGCTTGCGGTGAGGGTGACACGGTATTCCTTTTCGGATACCTGTTCCGTTTTGATCGTGCAGCCCTTGTTTTCCGCGAGCCGCGTCAGGTTCTGTACGGCGACCGCGTTGTCGACCAGCACCTCGACCGTTCCGGCGCCGCCAAGCTCCTTCAGCGCATTCATTGTTTTGATCACCGGCAGCGGGCAGGCGTCGCCGATGGCATTGACCCGGATCATAAAAACCGTCCTCCTTGAAAAAGTATTACGGTTTCATGATAGCCGCCTTGTCCCCGTTCGTCAAGTGTTTCCCGGCGTTATTTTTATTCACATATTTCTCTATAATATTCATATTTCTGTATATACAGGTTTACTTATGCATTCAGTTGTGCTATTCTGAACTCCGGCTGCATGCTGCAGCGCAAGGAGAGGTATCATAAACGGAAAAGAAATCGAATCATTTTTCCGGCCAGATCGGCTTTGTTCTGGCCGCGGCGGGCAGCGCCGTCGGCGTCGGGAATCTATGGCGGTTCCCGTATCTGGCCGCCAAGGACGGCGGCGGACTGTTCCTCCTCGTCTATCTCGTGCTCGTGCTGACGTTTGGCTTTACGCTTCTGACCTCCGATATTGCCATCGGCCGCAGGACGCAGAAAAGCGCCATCGGCGCGTATGCCGAAATGCACCCGAAGTGGAAGTTCCTCGGCATTCTGACGTTCCTCGTCCCCGTGCTCATCATGACGTATTACGCCGTCATCGGCGGCTGGATCACAAAATACGCCGTGGTCTATCTGACCGGGCAGGCCGAAGCCGCCGCACAGGACAATTACTTTATGGGCTTCATCACCTCCCCCGTCGCGCCTGTCATTTTTGCGCTTTTATTTATGGCCATGACGGCCCTCATTGTCTATAACGGCGTGGAGGGCGGCATTGAAAAGGTCTCGCGGTTCATGATGCCGGTCCTGCTCGTGCTTGTCATCGTGATCGCAGTCTATTCACTGACGCTTAAATCAACAGACGCCGCCGGGCAGGTCCGCACGGGCATGCAGGGTTTCCTCTATTATATTACGCCGCACGTCGAGGGTCTGACCGTCAAGCGGTTCCTGCAGATCCTGCTTGACGCCATGAGCCAGCTGTTCTTCTCGCTCAGCGTCTCGATGGGCATTATGATCACCTACGGCTCCTACGTCAAGCCGGAGGTCGACCTCAATAAGGCCGTCAACCAGATCGAGTTCTTTGACACGGGCGTCGCCCTGCTGGCGGGCGTCATGATCATCCCGGCTGTCTTCGTCTTCTCCGGCACGGACGGCATGAGCGCTGGCCCCAGCCTGATGTTCGTCTCGCTGCCAAAGGTCTTCGCGGCCATGGGCAAGGCGGGTACGGTCGTCGGCGCGCTGTTCTTCATCACGGCGATCTTTGCGACGCTCACCTCCTGCATTTCCGTGCTGGAATCGATCACGGCGAACTGCGTGGAGATCTTCCACGTCAGCCGCAAGAAGGCCGTCCTTGTCCTGTCGGTCATCTATCTTGCCGCCTCGGCCGTGATCGCGCTGGGCTACAGCGTGTTCTATTTTGAGGTGCAGCTGCCGAACGGCTCCGCCGCGCAGCTGCTGGACATCATGGACTACGTCAGCAACAGCGTCATGATGCCGCTCATCGCCCTGCTGTCCACGATCCTGATCGGCTGGATCAAGACGCCGCAGTTCGTCATCGGCGAGATGGAGCGCAACGGCGAGCGCTTCCGGCGGAAAAAAATGTATATCATCATGATCCGCTACATTGCGCCCGTTCTGATGCTCATCCTCTTCCTGCAGTCGACGGGGATCCTGTCGTAACTTCAGGCAGCAGCGCACATTTCGCTGCTGCTTGCTTTTTTGTGGGCGAGTCCTTATAATATTTCTGCATTATTGATTATGAGAGGGCATCATGTACCGGGATCTGACAAAGGGAAGCATTGCAAAGGGGCTGCTGCTGTTTGCGCTGCCGATGATCGCAGGCAATCTATTGCAGCAGCTGTACAATATCGCCGACACGCTCATCGTCGGACAGGCACTGGGCAAAAATGCGCTGGCCGCCGTCGGCTCGGCCTATACGCTCATGACGTTTCTGACGTCCATCCTGCTGGGGCTGTCCATGGGCGCGGGCGCACTGTTTTCCATTGAACTGGGCAGGAAGCAGAAAGGCAGGCTCCGCAGCGCGGTCTTTCACGCGGGCGGGCTGATCTTTGCCGTGACGCTCGTTCTGAACGCGGCGGTCTATGTGTTTCTGGATCCGATTCTGCGGTTTCTGCAGATCCCGCAGGAGCTGTACGGGCAGATGCGGGAATACCTGGTCATTATTTTCGCGGGGCTTCTTGCCACGGCGAGCTATAATTTCTTCGCGTGCCTGCTTCGTGCGGCGGGGAACTCGGTCGCGCCGCTCTGGTTCCTTGGCGCGTCGGCGCTGGGGAATATCGGGCTGGATCTGCTGTTCGTGCTGGTATTTCACTGGGGCATTGCAGGCGCGGCGGCGGCGACAGTCATCGCGCAGATCTTTTCCGGCATCGGTCTTCCGATTTACACGGCGCTGCGCTGCCGCGAGCTGCTGCCGGGACGGGCAGAGATGCACTTTGACAGCGCAGTTCTCCGCGAAATTCTCGATATGTCGCTTCTGACGTGCGCGCAGCAGTCATCCATGAACTTCGGCATTCTGCTCATTCAGCGGCTGGTGGACAGCTTCGGCGCGATCACCATGGCCGCGTTCGCCGCGGCCGTCAAGATCGACTCATTCGCCTATCTGCCGGTACAGGACTTCGGCAACGCCTTTTCGACTTTTATTGCGCAGAACTACGGCGCGGGGCTTACCGACCGTCTGCGCCGCGGCTTCCGGCAGGCCGTCACGCTCAGCGCTGTCTTCTGCATCGTGATCTCCGCGCTCGTCTTCGCGTTCGCGGGGCCGCTCATGCGCATTTTTGTGCAGGCCGGTGAGACGCAGGTGCTGGCCGCGGGCGTGCGGTATCTGCGCATCGAGGGCGCGTGCTACATCGGCATCGGCTGGCTGTTCCTGCTCTACGGGTTTTACCGCGCCGTCAAGCGGCCGGGCATGTCGGTCGTGCTGACCGTCATTTCGCTCGGCGCGCGCGTGGCGCTGGCGTATCTTCTGGCAGGGCCGGTCGGCGAGGTCGGCATCTGGCTCGCCATCCCGTTCGGCTGGGCGCTGGCCGACGCATTCGGCTTCGGCTTCTACCTGCGCCGCCGCACCGCGCTGCTCTCCGACACATAAAGAGATCTCCCGGCTGCTTTCAGACAGCCGGGAGTTTTTTGACATATGTGGCTTCTCCGTCCTTTTATCCTCTGCTCAGCCCTGCCCGTAGTAGGCGTTTTTGCCGTGCTTGCGGAGGTAGTGCTTATCGAGCAATTCCTGCTGCATGCGGGTCTGCGCAGGATTGAGCTGTAACGAGTGGAAATTCATGAACGCGACCTCTTCTAGGACGGCGGCGTTATGAACGGCTTCCGCGGCGTCTTTGCCCCATGTAAAGGGGCCGTGGCTGTGGACAAGGACAGCGGGGATGGCCATGGGGTCTTTGCCTTGGAACGTTTCGACGATCACGTTTCCGGTCTCCGCCTCGTATTCGCCCGCGATCTCCTCCGGGGTCATCTCACGGGTGCAGGGAATTTCGCCGTAGAAATAATCCGCCTGCGTCGTGCCGAGGGGGGCAATGCCGACGCCCGCCTGTGCAAAGCTCGTCGCCCAGCGCGAATGCGTGTGGACAATGCCGCCGCAGGCCGGGAAGGCCTTATAGAGCACCAGATGCGTCGGCGTGTCGCTCGACGGCTTCCAGTTCCCCTCGACAACATTGCCGTTTAAGTCGACAACGACCATATCGTCCGCCGCCATGCCGTCATACGCCACGCCGGAGGGCTTGATGACAACGAGGCCGCTTGTGCGGTCGATGGCGGAGACGTTGCCCCATGTAAAGGTCACAAGGTGATGCTCCGGCAGCGCCAGATTGGCCTCCAGCACCTGCTTTTTCAGTGTTTCCAGCATTCTCGTTCCTCCTGTTCTCAAAACGCCTGCACAGCTGCGCGCTGTGCGGCAAGGCCGCTGCGGTACTGCGCGAGATAACGGCCAAAGCCGGCTGCATCCGCGGGATCGGGTGCGAGCGTGGTGCGTCTGACACCGGCAAATATTTCAGATTCCAGATACTGCTCGAGCGTCTGGCCTGGCTTCTTCTGCACCAGATACGCGGCCAGCAGCGCCATGCCATACGGTCCGCCCTCGCCTGCCGATTCCATGCAGGTGACGGGCGCGCGGCAGGCCGCGGCCATGTATTTCTGGCCGACGATAGGCGTCTTGAACAGGCCGCCGTGGCCGGTCAGAGAATCGATTGCGACATGCTCCTCCGCTAAAATATCCATGCCGAGCTTGAGCGTCGCCATGGTGGCGTAGAGCTGGGAGCGCAGGAAGTTGGCAAGGGTGAACTTGCTTTCCGGCCTGCGGACGACCATGGGTCGGCCCTCGTCCAGGTGCGTGACGCCCTCGCCTGCCATGTAGTTATACGTCAGAATACCGGAGCAGTCGGCGTCGCCCTCGAGGCTCTTCTGATAGAGCTTGGTAAACAGCTCGCCGGTGGAGACTTCTGCGCCGAAGAGCTGCGCGGTCTCGCCGAGCAGGCTCACCCATGCGTTCATGTCGTTCGTGCAGTTATTGCAGTGCACCATGGCGACGGGTTTGCCGGTCGGCGTCGTGACCATGTCGATCTCGGGGTAGACCTTCGACAGGGGCTTTTCCAGAACGACCATAGCAAAAATGGATGTACCTGCCGAAACATTGCCGGTTCTGGGCGCGACGGCGTTCGTCGCGGTCATGCCGGTGCCTGCGTCGCCCTCGGGCGGGCAGAATGGGATCCCCTCCGGCAGAAGTCCGCCCGCAAAGGCCGCGCCAGCCGCCTGCAGCGTCCCGGCAGCCTCGCCCGCGGCCTTGACGGCGGGCAGAACGTCGCGGAGCTTGCGCGCAAAGCCATGCTGCGCGCTCATTTCATCAAACTGCGCGAGCATCCGGGCGTCATAGTCGCAGGTCTCACTGTCAATGGGGAACATGCCGGACGCTTCGCCGATGCCGAGGACGTTTTCGCCCGTCAGCCGGTAGTGCACATAACCGGCCAGCGTCGTGATATGCGCGATCTGCGGCACGTGCGCTTCTTTATTCAGGATGGCCTGATACAGATGCGCCACAGACCAGCGCTGCGGGATGTTGAAGCCGAGGGCCTCCGTAAGCCTGTCCGCCGCTTCGCCGGTCATGGTGTTCTGCCACGTGCGGAACGGGGCAAGCAGGTTCCAGTCCTTATCAAAGGCCAGATAGCCGTGCATCATACCGGAAATGCCCATCGCGGAAATTTCGCCCGGCAGTTCGCCGAGGTTCCGGAGCGCGGTCTGCAGGCCGGTCTGCACCTCGTCCATGTGATATGTCCAGACGCCGTTTTCAAGTCGGCTCTTCCACGTATGATCCCCAGTCTTTACGATCTGCCGTTCGCCGTTCAGCAGAACGGCCTTGATGCGGGTCGAGCCGAACTCGATCCCGAGAAAATATTGCGCCATAGCAGCCTCCTTACGCTCTTTGCAGGTCTGATCGATACCTTCTGATATTTGTATTATACCGAATCGCCCGCAGCGCTGTCAAATACAACCGCAGCGCAGGCCGTGTCAAATGGAAACAGGCGGCAGAAAGCGCGCATGCATCCGGGCGGATGCATGCGCGTTCGGAGGGGGATCGGAACACGTTTCACATCAGATCATGCCTGCGGCTGCTTGTTCCGCTCCATCAGTTCCTTCATAATTGTGGGATATTCCTTAGGGCAAGCCCTCCAACTCTGCCCGTAGCTGCCTCAAAATCATCTGAATACGCCGCCCGGTTGTGTTGCCAGCCCGTCCATATCTCCGT
>ERZ1673752.463-NODE-463-length-69534-cov-18.647620_pt1 | contig 69534 bp, 64 predicted proteins | sample MGYA00580195_ERZ1673752 | MGnify/ENA primary metagenome ERZ1673752 (study PRJEB41218, sample SAMN15661744) | gut metagenome | host: Homo sapiens | place: Canada: London | collected 2015-08-20/2019-03-30 | study: EMG produced TPA metagenomics assembly of...
TCTGCCTAAATCTGCATATTCCTGCCCTTTTTGAAAAGAGCACTTCTATGCAAATCGTTCTGTTTCTTCCTCATTATCAATTAGTTTACGCCAACTTCGATTTCTTTTCATTTTCGTTGATTAGTTACGTTTCGATTAAACCGTAAACGCATTGCGATTACGTTCTAATGGCAACTTGAATAGGCCTTTAACGCGGTTTGAGTGGTTTTCATTGAGTGTGAATTTCTGAAAAATAGGAGGCGTGGACATTTGTTTTCTTTCTATTATGAAGAATTTTAACGCTTAAAAATTGGTAAATAAGTTTGATATTTTTGGATTTGCATTGCATTTTTACTCTTAGCGATGTGATGGAACTTGAATGAGCGTTAAGCCATGTGTTCGTAGCTTTTCGTAGCGTGTTCTCGCATGCGTCGCAAACCCTATATTATAATTTATAATGTTGATTTTCAATTCTTTAATTTATAATTTGTAATATTAAAAAACATAAATAGTTTGGCTCGGTGAAACTTTTTTCGTACTTTTGCAGCCGATAAAAATAAGGATAACAACTGCTTTTTGTTTTAGTGGGGCTATTCGCTGAAGTATCACGGAACTGAGACTGTGGCTAAACTTTTTCTCATAAGCATAGTCGTGAAGTCGGTTTGATTTCAGGTTCCATAAATTTCAAATTATGGAGAAATTACTAAAGACATTCATCTTAGGTGTAATGTTTTTCACTATTTTGCCTGTACAAGCAGGGAATGTTTTTGACAAAACGGGCAATTATTCAAAATTTGACTGGACAAAGGTTATAGAAGCCATTATTATGGTAGAGAGCGGAGGCAATCCGCGAGCTAAAAGTGGAAATTCGGTTGGGGCGATGCAAATCACGCCCATTTTGGTTGCCGACTGCAACAAGATCTTGAAAGGTAGGAATAGTAAGAAGCGTTATACCATGCGCGACAGGTACAGCGTTCAGAAATCTAAAGAGATGTTTCTCATATACCAGTCTAAATACAATCCGACTAACAGCATAGAGCGAGCCATTAGGTCGTGGAATGGTGGTCATAATTATAGTAAACGCAGAACGCAGCGTTATTTTGAAAAAGTGAAAGCTGTGATGAGACGTGGCAAGTAGCTTTCGAATATCTGGTTGAAGATGTCTCGTTCTGTCTGTTCAATGCTAATAGTCAGATGTTCGTATAGCCTTCGATGGTTTATTACATAACAGTGAGCCCAGCTAAAAGCTGGGCTCATGTCGTTTGAAAAATGGTGAGAAAAATCCTGTTTGTTAGCGTGTGGGCTGTTTTTCTCGTTTTGCTTTTTCGTCACAAGCGCGGCGAAATTGGCGCATGAGCCACTCGTTCTGCTCGTCGATGGTGATATGGCTGTTGTCAAGCTCTATCGCGTCAGCGGCTTTTCTCAGTGGCGACACTTTGCGGTGCGTGTCTATATAGTCGCGTTCTTGCACGTTTTTCAATATCTCGTCATAATTGGCGGGCAGCCCTTTGCCCTTTAGTTCGTCGTAGCGTCGTCGCGCGCGCACGTCGGCAGTGGCCGTGACAAATATCTTAAGCTCGGCGTCTGGAAATACCACGGTGCCAATGTCTCGTCCGTCCATCACCACGCCTTTGTCTTTTCCCATCTGCTGTTGGCGCTCCACCATGGCCGCCCGGACAAATGGTATGGCGGCGATGGGGCTGACATGGCCGCTCACTTCCATGTTTCGTATCTCGGTTTCAACCAGTTCGTCGTTTAGAAAAGTATCTGGGCGACCAGTCTCTCTGTTGAGTTTGAACGAGATATGAATGTTTGGCATGAGGCTTTGTAGGCGGTCTGTCTTCACGGTGCCGTCCGCATTGAAAAGTGAGTGGCGCATGGCGAAAAGCGTGACGGCACGATACATGGCCCCCGTGTCAACATATACGTATCCTATTTTTTGCGCAAGGTCTTTGGCCATCGTGCTTTTTCCGCATGAAGAAAAGCCGTCGATGGCTATTGTAATCTTTTTCATGATTGTGGTGGTGATGGTAGTGTGTTAATAATAAATATAGATATGTGAACGTCGTGTGGCATAAGACTACAATGCGTAAGCCGCGTTGACCGTAATACTTGAGCTTGAAACGTGGTATTTGGCGTAAGCCACGTTGAGTTTGAAACGCTCCAAGTTCAGTCCTGTGCCAATGGACAAGCCCGCCCTGCCGTTGGCGTGACTGCCATCGGCAGATATAATTCTCATCTCTCTCGCGCGTCTGAAGTTGTATCCTCCGCCTATCCAGAATGTCTCTGTGAGCAGGAAGTCCGCCCCAAGCACGAGGTGGTCGGCCATGCTGTAGTCCAAATGGTTGAGGTCCACGATCGTGGCCGAGACGCGAAGAGGTATGCCGCGCAAACGCTTGGTGGCACCTAATTGCATGTCTATGGGCATATTGTCGTAGTTGTCATGGTATGCCTCCAGTTGACCGCCAATGTTTTTCAGCACAAGGGATACAGACCACTCGGTGTCTGGGTGGTAATAGTTTAGGCCGAGGTCAACGCCAAAAGCCAAAGAGTTGTATGGCCCGATATATGACGTGATGAGCTTGGCGGCGACGCCTCCGGCGATGTGTCGCCCCAACATGTAGGAGAAATATCCAGCCACGGCGATTTCGCGGGCAGAGAAATCTCCGGTTTGTACATTGTTCTCGTCCACCTCTTTCATTTTGCCATAATCCATATATTGCGCGGACACCGCCCACGACGCCCGCTCTTTGACCACCCGGTTGAAAGCGGCACTGGCCGTGTTGACACCCGACATATAGTTCATGTAGTTGAGGTTGATGGTCTTGTCGCTCACCGATGACAGCAGGGCCGGATTGTGAAAGATAAGTGCCTCGTCGTCCTCGGCAAGGCTCACGTTGTCGCCCCCCAGCGCGGCGGCGTGGGCACTCACAGGAAGTCGCAGAAAGTTGTATGCGGTTTGACTTTCGTTTTGCGCCTCGGCATGAATGGCAAAAATCGTTAAGAGAAAAGCAAAAAGGGCTTTTTTCATTTATTTTTTCTAATTATTCGACAAAGGTACTCCTTTTATCAGGATTTGCATTAAATTTGCAAAGCATTTTGATAATTAAACGTTATCGGGCAAAGATTATTGTAACATGGAAACCAAGAAAGTAGAATCGGCCGATTTGGAACGATACCGCGTGGGAGGATTTCTGCTCGGCCTGATAGTGGCTTTGGCCTTGACGCTTGCTGGTTTGGAGTTTTCCACTCGTCCGGCCAATTACGATGACGCAGACAATATGCTTGATAATTTGGCGGAAGACATGGAACTGTTACCTGCCATGAATACCCATGACATGATATCCGCCGCGCCGGCGCCAGCGCGGAAAGCCATCACGGAGAACGTGAAAGAGACTTCGACGCCTGTAGAGACTATGCCTAACGTGTCAGCCTCTACGCCTCTTGCGGTGGATGGTGATGGGTCTGGAGCGATTGACGAGGCAGAAGTGACACAAGCGTTGCCACAGACGGATGTGGACAATAGCGGCGACGTAGCTCGCGTGGTGGAACAATTGCCCGAGTTTCCGGGGGGCATGGTGGAGTTTATGAAATGGCTTACGCGTAACTTGCGTTACCCTTCTGCTGCGCAACAGCAGAAAATAGAGGGTAGGGTTGTGGTGACATTCATCGTGAACAAAGACGGAACCATCGCCAATCCCAAGGTAGACAAGCCTGTCAATCCGTTGATAGACGGCGAGGCTCTGCGTGTCATCAAGATGATGCCAGCGTGGAAACCTGGCCGTAATGGCAACAAGCCGTGCCGCACGATGGTGGCCATCCCCATCAATTTCAAATTGTAAACACAAGTCTTCGAATATAAACAACAAAGAAAATAGCCATGATTCAATCCGCTGAAAAAATACTGCGATGGGTAAACGAGTATATTGAGCAACTGTCTGTAGACAGAAAGCCCGACACGCTCTATGCTCCCGTGAACTATGTGCTCTCAATGGGTGGCAAGCGCATCAGGCCCACTTTGATGCTGTTGGGATACAATCTCTTCAGGGACGATCCCGAAAATATACTGTCGCAGGCTGTAGGCTTGGAAACCTATCACAATTACACGCTCTTGCACGATGATCTCATGGACAACGCCGACCTGCGTAGAGGGCATGAGACTGTGCATAAAAAATGGAACAACAACCAAGCTATCCTGTCGGGAGACTCTATGCTCGTGTTGGCTTTTCAGCGTATTGCCAATTGCGCCGAGGACAAGCTCAAACTGGTTTTGGATATTTTTACAGAGACCGCTTTGGAGATAGGCGAGGGGCAGCAGTATGACATTGATTTTGAAACACGAAATGACGTGAGCGAGGAAGAGTACATAGAGATGATCCGTCTCAAGACAAGCGTGCTCTTGGCATGTGCTCTCAAGATGGGGGCTGTGCTCGCGGAGGCGCCCGAACGTGATGCCGACAATCTCTATAAATTTGGCGAGCAGATAGGCCTGGCGTTCCAATTGCAAGACGACTACCTTGATGTGTATGGCGATAGCAAGGTTTTTGGCAAGACCATCGGGGGAGATATCGTGTCAAACAAGAAGACATACATGCTTATAAATGCCTTTAATCGCGCCAATGACATGCAGCGCAAGGAGCTGGCCAGATGGGTTGGCATGGAATGTTTTGACCGCGACGAGAAGGTCAACGCGATGACAACCTTATATAACGAGATAGGGATAGACGAGCTGGCACGTCAGAAAATACACTATTATTTTGAGCGAAGCAAGCGTTATCTTGACGCTGTGACAGTGGCGGATGACCGCAAGCGCGAGCTGCGCGCATACGCAGAGGCAATGGTTGAAAGGAAATATTAGGATGCAAGAGTTACCAAAATACGTGGACACGCACGCTCATCTTGATGGCGAGGAGTTTAAAGATGACTTGCCCGAAGTCATTGAGCGGGCCAAAGCGGCTCGTGTGGGTGCGATATTTTTGCCAGCTATCAATCGTCAATCTATCATGTCGGTTCGGGCGGTGTGTAGCCATTATCCCGGCTATTGCTTTCCGATGATAGGCTTGCAGCCTGAGGAGGTGGGCTCCGATTGGGCGGATGTGCTTGCCGATATGCGCAATGCGCTTGAGGACAACCTTCGTGAGGAGGCATCGACACCTCTGAGATATATCGCGGTGGGCGAGTGTGGGCTGGATTTTTATTGGTCAAGGGAGTTTGAGAAAGAACAACTTGCGGCCTTCGAGGAGCAGGTGAGGTGGGCTGTGGAATATCAATTGCCTTTGATGATACATTGCCGCAAGGCACAAAATGAGATGTTGCATGTGTTGAAACCATACGCCAAGGTGTTGCATGGAGGCGTATTCCATTGTTTCACAGGTAATGCCAAGGAGGCGGAAGACTTCTTGCGCATTGACAATTTTTGCCTTGGGATAGGCGGCGTGTCTACGTTCAAGAGCAGCCATTTGCGTGAGGACCTGCCCACCGCGGTGCCTTTGGAGCGTATCGTTTTAGAGACAGACAGCCCCTATATGGCTCCGGTGCCACATCGTGGAAAACGCAACGAAAGTGCGTTCTTGAAAGAGGTGTTGGAGGTGTTGGCCCAAAGTTATGGAGTTTCAACAAGCAATTTGGCCAAGATCACTAATGACAATGTGCGCCGGGTGTTTGGAATTAATCTTTAAAGAAGCTTAAAATTACATGGCACGACTTCGTAAATCGGGCAAAATGTAATACTTTTGCACTCGCAATTAACGATTGCGCTTTCTATTATTCAGAAGGAGAGATGCTCGAGTGGCTGAAGAGGCACGCCTGGAAAGCGTGTAAACGGCGAAACCGTTTCCGGGGTTCGAATCCCCGTCTCTCCGCTGGATAGGTTTTATACTTGTTGTAGATTTAATCGCGTTAAGAGATGAAAGTTTTGTTTGTGCGTCTCGTATTTTCCTTTATTCTGTTTTTTTGTCTTGGCAATTCGTATGGTCAAAATGTGGTAAGCAGTAAGCATGGTCAGGCTATGTCCACCCCAACGGATGTGGATTCGACCGCGAAGACTACGTCAGATGCGTCTGACGAGCTTGATAGTGCGACTGTTACTCAGATGCTTGGTGGCGAATCGCATGGCGATGACAGTGCCTTGGAAGGTTCTGTGGAACAAGTCGGCTTTCACAAGGCTTTGAAAACAAAATTTATAGAGGGTAACGCGGGCTTTATGTCCTTGGTCGCTTTGGCGTTGGTGTTGGGTTTGGCATTTTGCATAGAGCGCATCATTTATCTGAGTTTGTCGGAGATTAACGCCAAGAAGTTTATGGCAGATTTGGATGATAAGATAATGCGTGATGACATAGAGGGGGCAAAAAAGCAGTGCCGCGAAACTCGGGGGCCAGTCGCGTCGATATGTTACCAAGGATTGGAACGATTGGATGAGAGTATTGACAACATAGAGCGGTCTGTCACAAGCTATGGATCGGTGCAGAGCGCGAACCTTGAAAAGGGTTGCTCGTGGATCACTTTGTTCATCGCTATGGCTCCATCGTTGGGTTTTTTGGGTACGGTTATTGGCATGGTGATGGCTTTCGACCAAATTCAAATGGCTGGCGACATTAGTCCGACAATCGTGGCTTCTGGCATGAAAGTGGCATTAATCACGACAATTTTTGGAATTATCGTGGCGCTCATATTGATGATTTTTTATAACTATATCCTGTCAAAGATAGAGCATTTAACATCGCAGATGGAAGAGTCTGCCATTAGTCTGCTTGACTCTGTGATGAAATACAAGTTGAAAAACGAATGATGGGTAAGATTAAAAATTGGAAAAGGTGGCCTGTCGAGAGGCTGTCCATGAGCGTCTTTTATACGCTTGTGGCTTTGAGCGTCTTGATTTATGCGTTGCTTTGGTTTGTAGGCTATAGTCGTCCATTCGATGAAAACCCAAACTTCAACGCTCCTTTATTTACCAATGCGCTCATCGGATGGGTATATTTGCTTGTCATTGGAACTGTCGGCATGGTTGCATGGACAGTTTTTCGCACCTTGAAAGTTAGGGGAAAGAGTGATTCCTACGACAACAACATACCAATCAAGAAAATAGGTTATGGTGTGGTTTTTGGCGTGATGGCATTGCTTGCGTTAAGTTTTCTTGTTGGATCTTCTACAGAAATGCTGATTAATGGCACTCGTTATACCACTTTTTTTTGGTTGAAAGTATCTGATATGTTCATCTATACATCATTGGTTTTAATGGTGATAGCTATCGCGATGGTGGTCTACGGCTCTACAAAATACATTCGAAAGAAATGAGATTTTACCGTCGTCGACATAGCGTTCCAGAGCTCAACACGACCTCAACGGCTGACATTTCCTTTATGTTGTTGATCTTCTTTCTTGTCACTACTAATATGGGTATGGACAAGGGGCTGTCTCGACAGTTACCGCCGGCAGACAAACAAGAGCGGCAAGAGTCGTTTGTCGCTAAAGGTACGATGATGGTTTTGCGTATTGACGAAAACGGCAAACTGTTTGTTGATGGGCGCGTTTTGCCTGTCAACAAGTTGCGAATGTGTGTGGAAGACTTTATCAAAAGGATGGGAAAAAGGCATCTTATTAAAATAGACGTGGCCCCGGAGGCAAGTTATGATGCTTATTTTCAAATGCAAAACGAGTTGGTGACGGCCTATAAAAATTGGCGAAACAGTGTGGCTAAAAGGACTTTCAAAAAAGACTTTGACGTGCTGTTGCCCAAGCAACGAGATGTGATAATGGCCCAATGTCCACAGCGTATAGCCGAACAGTACAATGGAACGATGACCAATCATTTCGCGGACGGGCAGGAAGGAGGCGAGCCATGAGCATGTTTCGCCACCGTGACCGACAAGTGCCGGGGCTCAACACGGCCTCCTTGCCAGATCTTATATTTACGGTTCTTTTCTTTTTTATGATTGTCACGCACATGCAAAAGGTGGCAGTCAAAGTTCAATACAGGTTGCCGCAGGGTACCGAGCTTACACGTTTGACCAAGAAGACGGCTGTTACCTATATATATATAGGCCAACCGGCTGTAGGGACAAAGTTGGCGAAAGACGGTAAAACCTATATTCAGATAAATGATAAGTTTGTTAATGCTGACGATATCGCGGACTATGTGTCAGCTGATCAGGCTCGAATGCTTCCTGAAGACCGTGAGATAATGACCGTCTCCATTAAGGCAGATCGCGACACACACATGGGAATTATAACTGATGTAAAGCAAGCTTTGAGAAAGGCCAAGGCCACACGCATTACCTATTCGGCTGAGAAAAGAAAAAAATAATTACGTTGTTTATTGTCGTAGTAGCTATAAACAGAACGTTTCTAATTGCGAGAATAGTTAATTTTCATAACTTTTTACAATTAAAAAGTGCTAAATAAACATGATTATTCCATTTTCTTTGTAACTTTGGGGAAAAATGAAGATACAACATGGCACGTCACAATTTAGATTCGTTAGATAGAAAAATTTTAAGACTTATAGCTGCGGACGCTCGCGTTCCGTTCTTGGAGGTAGCGCGTTCGTGTAATGTTAGTGGTGCGGCGATTCACCAACGCATTCAGAAACTCACGGCGTTGGGAGTGTTGAAAGGCTCTGAGTTTATCATCAATCCTGAGAAAATAGGGTACGAGGCCTGTGCTTACGTAGGCTTGTTCCTTAAGGATCCATCGAGTTTTGACGAAGTGGTCGAGAAGCTTCGGCAGATACCAGAGGTTACCGAATGTCATTATACCACGGGCGGTTACGATATGTTCATCAAGATATACGCCAAAAACAACCATCACTTGCTGGATATTATTCACGATAAATTGCAGCCGTTGGGTTTGTCACGAAGTGAGACTATCGTGAGTTTTAATGCCGTCATAGACAGGCAGTTGCCTATGCCGGGAATCGATGAGGAAAATGACAATGAAGTCAATGATGAAGATTAGTGCGTAGACTGTTATATAGCCTCATATTCAATAAAGGAAAAACCATCGTGTTTTTCCTTTTTTATTTCTTGCCATTTAGCCATATCTATCTCCGGAAAGAAAGAGTCTGCCTTGTTGGGACGACGTTCGACCAAGGTGAGATAAATGCGGTCGGCCATTGGAAGGAATTGTCTGTAAACGCTCTCGCCGCCAATGACAAACACCTCTGGCTCATCTTCGCAAGCCTCCATAGCCTTTTCTACAGAGGGATACACCTCGCACCCGTCTAAGTAGCGCTTGGTGGCGCTGATCACGATATTCCTTCTTAGGGGAAGCGCTCCGCAGGGAAGCGATTCAAACGTCTTTCTTCCCATTATGACAGCGTGACCCAGCGTGAGTGCCTTGAAGTGCCGAAGGTCTTCTGGTATGTGCCAGAGTAAGTGGTTCTCAAAACCGATAGCACGGTTGATGGCCATAGCCACGATAACGCTAATCTTCATATTGGCGACTTTAGGAGATTTCTATGGGCAATACTTGTATGGGTGTCTCGGGTATGTGCGAAGTCTTAATCTTCCATTCTTGAGGGTAAAGATTATTGGCTCGCGTACCTATGTTTTTGACAAATCCGATGGGATGTCCTTTAAATTTAATGAGGACAAAACCTCGTGGCGTGCTTGGGGGAAGTGTGACGCTCTCTTTTCTTAAGAACCTGACGGTTGTGGCCCAGTCGGTCTCAACACTTGCAAAGGCTTCGTTATTGAGTTTTGTGGAAAGCGCCAGGGATATATCGGGAATAATATCTTGGCCTTTTTGCTTTCCCAATGTCACGCCGGCATGAAGCACACGAAGCGTTTTCATGGCATGATCGTATAGTGTCAACCATCGATTGGGGATGGCCACGAGCCCCTCGTTGTTCTCCATGGTGGCAAAGTCGCCCACTATCCATTTGTCGACCAAACTTTCAGTCGCTCGTCTTAGAGGCTCTCTTTTTTTGTCACGTTTGTTTTTATGGGAGTTTTTCTTGTTGCCTTTGTCTGAATTTTCCAAAGTGGCAGAACGCTCGCCATGTTTTCTCAGCGCTGCCACAAACAGTCCCTCACCTTTTGTTTTGCCGGGGATGAACCTGTACATCGGCTCGGGGCATCCTATCGCTCCGGAGATGTTCCACTCTGGGGCGGTTTCTATCTCAATCCAATCGGCACCGAGCGTCTTGGCTATCCATTTAGCGTTTTCCTCGTTTTCGCGCGTGTTGAACGTGCAGGTAGAGTAGATGAGCAAGCCTCCCTCGTTCAGGCAGGGCCAAATATCCTGCACGATGGAACGTTGAAGGTCACGGCATTTACCCACGTTTTCAACGCTCCATTCAGCTATCGCGCCCTCATCCTTTCTGAACATACCCTCGCCAGAGCAAGGCACATCTGTGAGAATAACGTCAAATTTTAATCCGCTTTGTTTGTAATCCCTTGGGTAATTGTTGGTCACCATCACGTCTTGGTGCCCAAATTTCAGCACGTTCTCCAACAAGATGGACGCCCGTGCCTTTACCGGCTCATTGGCCACGAGCACGCTTCCCGCCGGCAGGGCCGCCCTCGCCGCCGTGGTCTTTCCCCCCGGGGCAGCGCATAAGTCGAGCATTGCCACAGGCTTGTCCACCAATTGTCGCAACACATGCCCCACGAACATGGACGAAGCCTCCTGCACATAGTACAGCCCTGCATGGAACAAGGGGTCGAACGTGAAGTTGGGACGACTCGGCAGGTACAGCCCATCAGGGTTCCACCCCACACGCGTGGCCTCGCCATTCTCCACCATAGCGGTTGCTATACCCTCGTGTGTCACAGTCTTGAAGGGGTTTAGACGTATACTAATGGGAGGCTCGGATGCCAACCCATGACATAGCGTGTCATAAAGCTCGTCGCCCATCAGCGCTCGTGTATAGGTCTCGAAATCCTTGGGTAAAGTCATAATAAACGTATTTCGTTTTGCAAAAATAGTTTTTTTTCTGTTACTTTGCAACTATTCATACTACCGTTTCGTCTTACGGTCAGAATAATATAAATAAACAAGCGCAAATGAAACAGATTATTTTAACATTAATAATGGTCTTCTCCCTTAGTGCCAACGCCTCTGGGGTGAAACCACGGCACCGCCATCATCCACAAGTGGAACTCGCAGACTCTGTCAGGCATGATAGCATGGAGGCCTATTCGGACACCACCTCCACCACGTTAGCAGGTGATGAGGACAGCACTTACACCGCTTCGGCTATGGGCCACGACATTGATGATGTCTCTGGTCCAGACAAATTTGTCAAAGAACTGTTGACAGGAACGTTGGGCTTCGGGACCGTTGTTATCATTATTTTCGCCATGCTGATTGGATTGATCTTCGTGCTTGCGCCATTAATAATCTTGTTTTTGGTAATCAGATACTTCATCAATCGACACAATTCCCGTGTTGCTTTGATTGAAAAAGCGATGGAAACTGGACGCCCCATACCCGAGGAGGTGAAGCCGATGGTGAACGAAACTCCCGAAAATTATCGCAAACGTGGTATCAAGAATATAGCCATTGGCGCGGGGCTGTTTTTCATGTTCGCCATCTGGGGATCGGGGGGGCTCATGGGAGTGGGCGCGCTGATCGTGTGTTTGGGTATAGGACAAGTGGTTATCAGTAAAACATCCAAGTAAGTGAACCGTGCGGAGGAAATCAGTTTGGTCCAACAGGTGACTGTCTTTCATGATCAACGCGCTTTCGGCATGTTGATGCGTGAATACCAGTCGCCTGTGCGGCGGTTTCTTTTGTCGCAGACTCTTGGCGACAGTCAGTTGAGCGACGACCTTGCTCAAGACACGTTTGTCAAAGCTTATACGCATATAGATCAGTTCCAAGGCAAGTCTTCTTTCCTTACGTGGCTTTTCCGCATAGCCTACAATGTGTTCTATGACTATGTGCGCGGCCGCAAGTCCACGCTCGATCTTGAAACAACCGCCGTTAGAGGCAAATACTCAGAGCGGATAGACAGTACCCTTCGGATGGACATCTACGAGGCGTTGCAGTTGCTCAACCATTCCGAGCGTGTCTGCATCACTCTCCAGCTCATGGAGGGACAACCTATCGACAAAATCTCAGCGATAACTGAGATTCCGGAAAACACGGTTAAAAGCCATTTGGCGAGAGGCAAGAAGAAAATGGCAAATTTTCTCCGTGCCAACGGGTATGGTTAATGTGCGAGATCGTTTAAGTATTTATAGCAAAAAAGATTATATATTACCTCAATGAGAAATGATAATGAAATAAAAACCGACGACCAACTATTGGAGCAGTTTTTCAGCTCGTTCAAGCAAGACATTCCAGACGATGGCTTTTCTCACAAAGTCATGCGCAGGTTGCCCTTGCGCGCTAAGCGTATGAACACGATATGGTCTATCTTCTGCCTTATGGTAGGTGTAGCGTTGTTCATTGTGTTTAATGGGTTGGGTGCCCTGCGTGTCATCGCGTCTAATTTTGTGGGCGATGCCATTGGGTATGTTGCGTCTATCCATCTGAGCTTATTCTCGCTCGTGTCGCTATGGGCTACGGTGGCCTTGCTGGCGGTGGTTGGATTATATAATGTTAGCTTCACTCAACGATGATGTTCACGCCGTTTTCGTAAAGTCCCTCTTTTTCTTTTGTGTTTTCTTTCGGCTTGGGTGGATTTTTCAATTTTCCATTCTTGTCGAACATGCCGTATGTAGTGCGTAGCACGCTGAACTCCGTGCGCCTGTTCAGCTGATTGCAAATTTCTTGTTTTTTCTCATCTTTAATGGCTTTGATAAACGCCTCCGTAAGCACGTCGCCCTCTTTTAGCCATGTCAATTTCTCTGTTAATTTTTTCTTGATGGTTTTCGGTCTCTCTTTTCCGTACCCTTTGGGGGTGAGCCTGTCGGCCGCGATGCCATGATCTATGAGATACGCTACTACCGCCTCGGCGCGTTTTTGCGACAATCTTTTGTTGTATGCGGCCGCCCCTTTGTAGTCGGCGTGAGCGCTCAATTCGATTGTAATGTTGGGGTTTTCATTGAGCAATCCCACCAACTTGTCCAATGCCATCTTGGAGGAGTCGCGCAATGTAGCCTTGTCGAAATCATAGAAAATATTATCTATCAACGTCGGTGCAGAGATATTAGCCAAGGCAAATTGCAACGTGGTGTCTCGCGACTCTTTGGGGTTGACCAATGCCGTCACTTCCTCTTTGTGATTTAGAAAACCTTTGCAGGTGGCCAAAAACAAGTATGTGACACCCTCGTCCAGTATCTTTGTGAACGACCCATCGCTGCGCACGCTTAGTCGCTCGTTGGTGCCATCGCTTCCCACTACGTACACTTGGGCGGCTGGTAGCTCGTAGCCATCCATCTCGTATACCCAACCTTTGATAGTTTGCACAATCTCCGGGTTCACAAAAGAGTAGATATGGTCCCAGCCGCGGCCGTCATTTCGGTTTGAGCAGAAGTAGCCCCGATTATACACGCCCTCGAAGGTTAGGCCGAAATCGTCACCCTGCGAGTTGAGCGGATATCCTGGGTGTGACAGGTGATAGCGATGGTCTTTGCCCACCTTGGCTATGAAAACGTCCAAGCCTCCCATGCCCGGATGTCCGTCGCTGGAGAAGTATAGGTCGCCGTTTGGCCTGAAAGTGGGAAACATCTCGTTGCCCTCGGTGTTGACTGGCGCCCCTAAATTTTCCACGCCTCCGTAGCCGGTGGGCGTTATGCGTACTCGCCAAATATCCAACCCGCCCTTGCCCCCCGGCATATCTGATACAAAATAGAGCCACTGTCCATCGGGCGAGATGGCTGGGTGGGCGTAGCTTGAGAGCGTGTCGTTGGTGAGTTTCACCTCAATGGCTTTGCTCCATGCGGCGTCAGAGCGATTTGATTTCACGATTTGGGCGTATCGTGGATATTTGGGGTCTGTGGCGCATTGGGTGAGAAACATCTCCCGCCCGTCCGTGGAGAGGCAGGTGGCCCCCTCGTCAAAAACAGTGTTCAGGCCACCGTCCACTGGCCTTGGCTTACCCCATTTGCCGTTGTCGTCTTTCTCGGATACAAAAATGTCTGCTGGCTTGGTGCCCGTTATGCCACTAAGCTCACTGCCTGTTGCCTCGTTGCGTGTGGAGGTGAAATAGAGCTGGTCAAAGTTGTCGCCTGCCAACATGGGCGAATAGTCGGCTTTTCGTGAGTTGAAGATGTCCATTTTTTTCACCGTGTACCTGCTACCCGATTGCTTGATAAGGGGAGCGTTTGTGCCCGATGTCATTCCAGCCTTGGCCAAGACGTTTGCCGGAAGAGAGTCTAATACCAATTTAAATTCGTCTTTCGCCTCCTTGTAGCTGCCGTTTTTTAATAGCAGCCGTCCCAATCGCAAGTGGTCGTTAGCATCGGCTTGGTTGTAGCGTATGGCGTTTCGGTATGCCGCGATGCCCTTGGCTGTTTGTAATCCCTTGTCGTAGCAGTAAGCCATTTTTTTGGCGATACGCCCTCGTAGGTCTCTGTTTTTGGGTTCGGTTTTTCGGTACGCTTGCTTGAACTCGTTGGCTGCGCCATAGTATTCTCCAAGCGCCAAATGTCTCTCGGCACGCTTGATGTTTCTATCGGCGCCGCATGACATGAGCAACGTCGTTGCCAAAAAAGGTGTTAATATATAAAGGAGGCTTCTTTTCATCTTCATAGATAACGTGATACGAGCGATGATTATTATATTTATCGTTTGTGTTGGATCCAAAATTGTATGATGGATGATGTGTATTGACCGAGAAATGTGGTTGCTGGTATGACAAGAAAGCGTTGTGTAATGATGTGGTATCGCTATGGATAAAAAACTTTACAAAACCCTTCTCATGTTTGGCGAATTTGAAAATGCGACACCTTTTGTTTGAAATACGCTAAAAATAGACATGTTCTGCAAATTGCTGATAAATAGAATTTTACAGCGTTTTTGGAGTTGCGGTGTTTTCGATGAAATTTCACTGTGCCCCGATTGGGCCTTTATCGCGATGCGATTAATACCTCAAGGCGATGCGATTGAGTCGTAAACGCGGTGTGTTTAGGGCTTAAACATGTTGCCAAAAGACCTTAATCGTCAGAACGAAGGTTAAAATAGGCTTGCGGGCTCAGGGTTTATGGCTCTAAAAAGTGTGTGGACAGTTGGAAAAAAAACAAATCAGACTCTGTAAGCATGGTTTGCCAAGCGTCTTTTTTTGTGATGAATTATTGACAAAAACGATCGTCAGCCATAGTCTTTACCATGCTCTTAGACACTATTCTTCTATTTCTTGCAATGAGCGGGCAAAGTTGTGCAGGTAGTTGCTTACAGTCTCGAGAGGGGCGTATTCTATGTAGCGTAGACTTCGACGCAGGTTTCGGCGCAACAAGGTGGAATTGTTTTGCACAAATCCCGAGCGGCTTTGCCTGAAGTGCCACTCCTCTGCAGTGTCAATGGCAGTGTGCAACACAGAGCGCAACACTAATTTGTAAGCGGCAGGTTCCTCCCGTGTGACAAATGGTATCTCGTCTTGGTCAAAATTGAATACGGCCATAAGCATGCTGCCTTGCAGTTGTGCCATGCGCCGAATGTGTAGCTTGCTGAGCCACGTTTCCAGCTTGACGAAATCCACCTTGTCGCCTTTGTTGCGCAGGTAGCTGCCCAAACGGATGATGCCACTGAGCATCATTCCCTTGTTGAGCATTCCCGAAACGTTGGCCACGATGATTTTGAGCACCTCTATCGAAGCCATGTTGGTGTCGATGGCATGGCGCTCTGCCTCTATGATTTTACGCAGGCGATGGTTCAGTAGGCGGTTGCTAAGGCTTGCGTTGTTTTCTTCGTCAGATGTGTCCATGTCGTCTCGGACAAGACGTTTTGGAATATTCATCATGGCGTCGAATTGGTGATTTCGTACCCCTTTTTGCGCGGAAGCTTCCACATGTTGTGCGTGCACCATGCGGTCGAGACGATCCCATTTAAAATTGGACATTGGCTCCAATTGCTCGTACTCGTTGAGGGCGCCGGAACGAAGCAGTCTGAAAAAGTTGCGAGTGATGATATCCATGATCCAAAATGGTTTTTAGGGTTGCTCAGCCATGTCGCGAGAGAGGCAGAGGTGGCTATGGCAGAGGGGTGACAAAGATAAGCTGTGACCCGCGCTTGGCAGGTATGGGCCAAGCCTTCGGTCTATCATGTTTACATTTCGTATGCTTATGTTATTTTCTAATGTAGTCTTTGCCGTGGTTTTTTCAGGGCATGTTTAGAGCTGTGTACGCTGATAGAAATCCACATTCTCTTGTGAAAGTAGCTCGATGGGCATGTAGTTCACAGGTTGAACTTTCTTTTTCAGTACGATAGCCTTGAATAGAGTTGTAACGCAGCAATAGCCTTGCTGGTATGCATGCTGTGCGATGAGAAATGAGATGCTACCTTGTCGAAGGCATTCGGCATTACGCCCTACCATGTCATAACCCATGATTTGCACGTCTCTGCGATTAGTACGCAGCAAAAAAGTGCCCATGACATGCGCTTTTGACCCCATGGTGATACATTGGTGAACATTGGGATAGTTAGTGAAAAAATTCTCTAACATATTGTCGTAGAACTGTCTGGGTTGATCGATGGGTAGTTCTAAATCGTGGATTGTTACGCTTGGGAAGTGCTCGTGCATGTAATGGCGAAACCCAACTTCACGGTTTTCTTGTTGCTTGCTTACCACATGGCCGTTCTTGGTGAACTTGAGGATCATGATTTCGGTTTCGTCTCGAGCTATGAGCATGAGCATCCGGGCTGCGAAGTAGCCACTCGAGAAAGAGTCTTGTCCATAGAAAGACAGCGGCTTGAGGTCGGGTAGATAAGAGTCGAGCATGATAAATGGAATGCCCAATTGGTGCAATTGATCGGTAAATTCTCGTGTGACATTCAATCCGGTGGGCACAACGACCACGCCATCAGGTTTGGAGGCAAGGCATTCGTGTGCGGCTTTCAAGAAAGAAGCATTGTCAAAACGCTCGTAATAAATGATGTGAGCCATAACGTGAAAGTCTCGATAAGTCTCTTGTGCCATTTTGACTCCTTCTTCTATTTCCTCCCAATAAGCCACCTGCTCATGTTTGGGAATAATAATTTGGAAATTGTAAGAACGGTTGTAAGCTAAGGCGGAGGCATACATATTGGGTTGATAGTCCATGTCTTTCAATGCCTTTTCTACTTTTATCCTTGCTTTGGGAGATACATTGGGGCGATTATGCAACACTCGATCCACGGTTCCTACAGATACGCCAGCGCACTGGGCGATGTCCTTTATTCTAATCTTGTCTACCATAATGTATATGCAATATATACATGCAAAAATAGTAATAAATGTTGAAATGATTATAAATATAGCTCCATTATTTGATGAAAAAAAATGTTTTTGGTTTTTTGTGGGGGTTAATTGGATTTTATTTTTTATTTTTGTAAATTATACTTGGGAATTAATCTCTAAACAACATTTATTAAAAAATTAAAGAAAAAAAACATGGCTAAAATTGTAACATTAGGTGAAATTATGCTTCGTTTGTCACCAAAGGGTAACGATCGTTTTGTTCAAGCAGAGCAATTTCGCATCATTCCGGGTGGAGGCGAGGCCAATGTGGCCGTGAGCGTGGCTAATTATGGGCATGACGCTTATTTCGTGAGCAAGTTGCCGAAGCATGAAATTGGGCAGATTGCAGTGAACGCACTGCGTAGATATGGCGTTAATACGCAGTATATAGCTCGCGGTGGGGATCGTGTGGGGCTTTATTACGCAGAGACTGGTGCCGCCATGCGCCCTTCCAAGGTGATATATGACCGTGCTCACAGCTCCATTGCCGAGGCTGATGCGTCTGATTTCGACTTTGACGCTATCATGGAGGGAGCTGATTGGTTTCACTGGAGCGGCATTACGCCAGCCATTTCGGACAAAGCCGCGGGGATAACCAAGCTCGCTTGTGAGGCTGCCAAACGTCACGGCGTGACGGTGTCAGTAGACTTGAACTATCGCAAAAAACTCTGGACTTCGGAAAAGGCCATCTCCGTGATGCGCTCGCTGATGCAATATGTCGACGTGTGCATAGGCAATGAGGAGGACGCACATATGTGCTTGGGTTTCAAACCTGATGCTGACGTGGAGGGCGGCAAAACTGATGCCGCTGGCTATTACAATATTTTCAAGGGAATGATGAAAGAGTTTGGTTTCAAATATATGGTATCTACACTACGCGAATCGTTCTCTGCCTCGCATAATGGATGGAAGGCTTTAATCTACGATGGCAACGATTTTTATGAGAGCAAGCGTTATGATATCGAGCCAATCATAGACCGTGTGGGTGGTGGCGACTCTTTCTCGGGTGGCCTTATTCATGGATTGTTGACCAAAAAGACACAGGGCGAGGCCCTTGAGTTTGCTGTGGCGGCATCCGCTTTGAAGCATACTATACCCGGAGACTTTAACCAAGTGAGTGTCGAGGAGGTGGAAAGTCTGGCTGGCGGCAACACTAATGGTCGCGTGCAGCGATAAGAATATAATATGAAGCTATAAGAAAAAGACGACAATGGCAAAGTTTAACAAGGTACAAGTGATAGAAGCCATGGGAGAAACCGGTATGGTTCCCGTGTTTTTCAACAAGGATATAAATATCTGTAAGCATGTTATCAAGGCGTGTTACGAGGGCGGCGTGCGCGTGTTTGAGTTCACTAATCGAGGCGATTTCGCGCATGAGATCTTTGGAGAGCTCGTGAAATGGGCCGACAAAGAGTGCCCTGCGCTCATACTTGGCGCTGGTACGGTGGTGGACGCGCCTACCGCCGCGCTCTATATACAGTTGGGATCTAATTTTATCGTAGGCCCAAACTTTGTTCCAGAGATAGCCCCTGTGTGCAATCGCAGGCTCGTTCCATATTCTCCCGGATGCGGCAGCGTGACCGAAATAAGCAACGCGCAGGCTTTGGGCTGCGATGTAACGAAAGTGTTTCCGGCTGGCAACGTAGGCGGACCATCATTCGTAAAAAACGTGCTTGGCCCATTGCGCTGGTCTAATATCATGGTAACTGGTGCGGTATCGCCCGACAAGGAAAATCTCACGGAGTGGATAAAGGCCGGCGTGCTATGCGTGGGCATGGGCTCCAAGTTGTTCCCTAAAGATGTCGTGGCAGCTGGCAACTGGAACGCTATCACCGAAAAGTGCAAGGAAGCGCTTGGATATATCAAGGCGGCTCGCGCCTGATAGAAAAATTATGACTTGGTCATGGATTAAAGAAGGCATGCGTTTTGAGCGCTCTTTTTTAATGTGTGACCTTGCTTTTGTTTTATTACTGTGGGCACATTGCGTAGATATAAGCCAATATTGTTATTGATAACCGTCTTCTTGGTTATCTTGATCTCGGGCTGTGCTCACCGGGCTGATGTTCGGATAGACCGGCTTAACGAGCTTTCCTACGCCTTTCATTACCGAAATTTAGATTCTACGGAGTTTTACGCTCGCAAGAGTTTGCGCCTCTCTGACAGTTTGGGCGTGGACGGAACGGAGGCTCTTAACAATCTGGCTTTTGTGTGTTTGGCGCGTATGCAATATGCCAAGGCTGCCACTTTGTTGCGGAAAGTGCTTACCCAAACTAACAATCAAGTGGAGCTTCTTGTGGCCGACATACAGATGATGAGGCTCTGCCAGCGCCAGTCGCGCAACAAGGACTTCTACATTTATAGGGAAATCGCCATGCGCAGGCTTCGCAGAATAGACGACGAGTCGGACCAGCTCTCGCCCCATTACGCAAAAAGGCTTATCTATGCGAGGTCCGAATTTAGCATTGTAGCGTCTACTTATTTCTATTATGTAGGTTTAATACAAGAATCTGTCAACGCGCTTGCCGAAATCGATCCTAACGGTAGCATACAGCAAGACATGGCACAACAGTTGTCTTATTGGTATAACGTCGGTGCCGGAGGCATTGTGAAAGCCCATAACAAGAAAGATGTGGCGCAAAAAGAGTTTGATTATCTCATGCGCTGTTATCTCTTGTCGCGCGAGTATGATTATCCATACTGGGAAGCCCAAGCCATGCAAGGCATGAGCGAGCATCTGCAAAATCCACGCATGAGAGCCATGCTCATCCGCGACAACCTGCCTGCCATGAAGTATATCAACATCGATAGGATGCCCGATAGCCTTTTGGCCGGCAACTTGGCGCAACGCGCCCACGACATGTTGCTGGCTTATGGCGACGTGTACCAGATAGCCGGCGCCAACAGAACGCTTGCCGAGTGCTTTTGGCATATCAAGGATTATCAGTCGGCTTTGGCTTGTTTGCGCAGGGCGTTGGAGAGCGACGCTGCCATCAATCAAGCTCCAGATCTTGTGGCTTCCATACGAGAGCAGCTCAGTTTGGTTTATTCTGCTGTGGATGACAAGGTGAACAGTGACCGCAACCGCAACCTATACCTTGACATGCAGGAGCAAACTCGGCAAGACAGGCAGTTGGAGGCGCGAGCCGCCCAACTTGACAAGTCGTCGTCCCAACTCAATATGATGCTCGCCGCGGTAATCTTTATGATCATCTTGGTGAGCGTGTTGCTCGTGGCGTTTGATGTAATGCGCCGTCGCGGCGACGCTCGTTTTTCGCTGGACACATTGCTTGAGCCCCTCACCCAATGGCGTAAACGCAACGAGACGCGGGTGGAGCGCGTGAACGACCAGTATGACCGGCTTCGCGAGCAAACCTACATATTGTCACAGCATTTGCGTCAAAACAAACGCCTGAACATTGAGCAGCGCGCCAAGATACAATTGGCCAACACCGTGACGCCACTGATAGACCGTATGAAAAACGAGGTGAAGCGGCTGAAAACACGCAATGATTCTCCATACGTGAGACAGCAACGCTATCAGTACATTGCCGAGTTGACCGACAGTATCAATGATTACAATGATGTGCTGACCCAATGGATACAAATGCGTCAAGGAGAAATAGGACTCAAAATAGAGAGCTTCGAACTGCAGTCACTTTTTGATATTGTTAGCCATGGCGACATGAACTTCAAGATGAAAGGTATTGATCTTGAGGTAGAGCCTACGGATAGCGTGGTCAAGGCGGACAAGACACTGACGCTGTTCATGATCAATACCATTGCCGACAATGCCCGCAAATACACGCCGGAGGGCGGAAAGGTGCGGGTGAGCAGCGCGGAAACCGACGATTATGTGGAGATAAGCGTCGAGGATAACGGTCGGGGCATGGCCGAAGACCAACTTGGGCATATTTTTGACCGGACCTATACGGGCGGTCATGGCTTTGGTTTGAAAAACTGCAATGGCATCATTGAGAAATACAAGAAAATCAGTAGAATATTCAAAGTGTGCTCCATCTATGCCGAGAGTGAGGTTGGCAGGGGGTCGCGCCTGGCATTTCGGCTGCCCAAAGGTGTGGTGAGACGCGCCTTGACATTGTTGTTGTTGGTTGGTGCGCATTGGGGTGCGGCTCAAATCATGGCCCAGCCTAAGGGCAATCCCTATAGAGCCACCTCTGCCATGACCTCCGCCGAGCGTATCACGGCAGCTCGCGACGCAAACATGAAGGCCGCGCGCTTTGCCGATAGCGCTTACTTCTCAAACATCAAAGGCACTTATGCCGAGACCATGCGCTATGCCGACAGCTGCCACCACTATTTAGAGCCAACGGATACAGCGCTCATCCTTGACATTAGTAACGAGACGGCAGTGGCCGCTTTGGCCCTCCACCAATGGGATGTGTATCAAAAAAACAATCGTATCTACACTCAACTCTTTCGCGAGGCCAGCGCCGACGATTTGTTGCCTGCCTATGTGCGAAACATGCAAAAGAGCGAGACCAACAAAAATGTGGCTATCATACTGTTGCTGTCGCTCCTCGCTGTCATTTTCCCAGCTTATTATTTTCTCTATTATCGCTTCAGGCTCAATTACCGTTTCTGCATAGACCGTGTCAACGCTATGAATCAATTGTTGCTGTCCGACATGCCAGACACGGAAAAACTGCATGGGATAGAACGGTTAAACGATTTTAAAAAATACTCCATTTCCATAGAACAACAAGAAAATATAGATGCCATTGTCAACCGTATTCGGCAGGCGTTGAGGCTCTCTATCGATGAGACGTCCAAGCGAGAGACCTCTATGGAATGGGCCGAGGATAACTTGAGACGATTGGAGATGGACAACGACCGCTTGCATGTGTCTAACAGTGTGTTGGATAATTGCCTGTCCACATTGAAGCATGAAACCATGTACTATCCCGCACGCATACGCCATCTTGTCAATGGCACAGACGATAATCTTCATGGCATAGAACAATTGGTGAACTATTACCATGAGCTTTACCATATCCTCTCGTTGCAGGCGGTGAACCAAATTACACCATTGAGAATAGATGCGGACGTAACGGATTTCCTGTTTGAACTGTTGAGAGATGCCAATCATGGCGAAATGCCAATGGTGTCGCAGTGCGAAGCCAATGAAAAATATGTTGTCATGGATGCGCGAATGAGTCTTTTGAGATTGGACGCGAACCAGTGCCATAGGCTGTTCACGCCCAATACCATAGACCTGAAATTTTTGGTTTGCCAACAAATTGTACGCGAGATGGGTGAGCAAACCAATCTCAGACGTTGCGGCATCAACCCATCGCTCACACCGCAGGGATGTGTCAAGCTCGCCATCGTGATGCCCAAACGATTTGCGCCTGCGCCAACAAAAATAGCAGTCATGACCAACACTGATAACAAACAAGATTAAACGAACGATTTTAGATATGAAAGATTTTAACGTGATCATTGTCGAAGATGTGCCTTTGGAACTTAAAGGTACCGTTGGAATTATTGAAAATGACATACCCGAGGCCCATATCATTGGCACGGCGGACAACGAGCAGAGCTATATCAAGCTGCTCAAGCAACAACTGCCCGACTTGGTGTTGCTCGATTTGGGATTGAGCGGCTCCACGACAGTGGGTGTGGAGCTGTGCCGCTACACCAAGGAAGCCCATCCGGAGGTTAAAATTCTCATTTTCACGGGTGAGATACTCAATGAGAAGCTTTGGGGTGATGCGCTCGACGCAGGTTGCGATGGCATTATCCTCAAGACAGGAGAGATGCTCACTCGTGGCGATGTGGCCAATGTGATGGAAGGCAAGCGGTTGGTGTTCAACCAACCCATACTTGAAAAAATAGTGGGGAGGTTCAAACGTAGCGTCAATAAGGAATTGATGAGACAAGAGGCTCTTGTGGATTATGAGATAGACGAGTACGACGAACGTTTTCTCCGTCATTTGGCTTTGGGCTACACCAAGGAGCAAATTACCAATCTACGAGGCATGCCTTTTGGCGTGAAGAGTTTGGAAAAACGACAAAACGAGTTGAGCCAAAAACTTTTTCCCGAGGGCAAAGGAAGCGTTGGCGTCAACGCCACTCGGCTTGTGGTGAGAGCGTTGGAACTTCGAATACTTGATGTGGACAATCTTAGTCCTGATGAAAATTGATGTAGCATTTGTTACTTTTGCCTCACAACCGCTGACATTAAAAAATCACATTCAAACGCATGAAAAATGACAACGCTGTTACATCTCTGAGCAGAGGGCGAAAGATACGTTCTGCCATCTATGTCTTGTCACTGTTGCTTGCTTTGCTACAGGTGGCGCTTGTTTTTTTGTCGTGGTTGCTTACGGCGGCCATGCCTGATGTCTCCATGCGTTCGCTCATTAGTTCGGGTGGTGCCAGGTGGCTTTTTGGAGAGTTTGTAGACAATCTCTCCGGACCGTCATTGGTTAGTCTTGTCGTCATTTTTATTGCGTGGGGTGGCTTGTCGGCAAGTGGGTTATGGCAGGCTTTGAGATCTGTTGTCTACGATCGTTCGTCTCATATCACCTCCCGTCAACGCTTTGCACTTCGTGGTTGTGGCTTGTTGTTTGTGATAGAGGTGGTTGTGGTCATGTTTCTCACGCTCTTGCCGCATGCTGTGTTGCTGAGTGTCACGGGCGAATTGTTCCCTGGCAGCTTCTCGGCAGGGTTGATACCTACTATCGCTTTTATGCTCGTCACGGTATCTGTGTCTTATGGTATGCTCAGTGGTAAGCTTCGAGGATTGTATGATGTGGGACAGTGTCTTTGCTCGGCAGGCTCACAGCTCATGCCCTTGCTGTTGCTATATATATTTGCATGTCAGTTGTACCATTCCTTGATCTACGTTTTTGTTTTATAGGTAGCCATGCCCACGTGTATGGAATGACAACGACGCCCAGACTTACCAGATGTTTTGGGGGCTATCCGGCCTGATGGCCAGTCTCGCCTTTGTTGTACAAGAAAGATTGCTAAATCATGGCAAGTGTCAAATAAAGCGTCAAGATTTTAGGTCGGTAGTTACTGTCATTCTACAGAGCAAAAATGTGCCAACAGACCGATTTCCTTGTTTTTTTTATCTCTTTGCTTTAGCGTCTTGAGGCGATTGATACCTATTGGCACGCGGTTTAGGGTGCAATGGCACGCCGTTTAGGCTTTAGTGGGATTGCCATTAAGGCTTTATCGCACCGCGATTAATACCTAATGGCAGGACGAAAGGAAAGTTATTTACCGCAAAACAAGCTTTTTTCGGCGTAAAAGGTTTATTTCCAGAGTTTTATGAAATACGCTCAAAACTGGCGTATTTGCAAGCAAACGTTTTGTCGTTTGCAAATATGTTAAGCACAAGAGGCTTTATGTCATTTTTTTTCAATGATTTATTTACCTTTTCCATGCTTTCGTCGCATGGCCTGTTTGATGATCGATATTATGCTGGATGACATTTGATTGTGCGCCCGGGATGTGTGTTAACATGGGCTTGCAAATTAGAAAATCCCTCTCAAAACATGTTTGAGAGGGATGAATGGTGGTGTGTATAATCTATATTGTTGGTTTCTCTTTGTGGCCCGTAGGTCAGAAATCAGTGTCGTCGCTTATCTCTTCGGCTTCGTATTCCAAGTCGTTTGGATCGGTGTCGTAGGTGGTTCGATAGCTCTCCTCGGTGAGCTTGTCCTCGTCAAAGTCGTCTTCTTCCTCCTCTTCGTTGGTTTCTTCTTCTGGCAGTAGCTCTTCTTCTTCCTCCTCGTCAAGGTCTGTTTTTATGGCAGGCTTGGTTTGTCTGACCTCTATTTCTGGTTTTTCCTTGGCAAAGATGGCCTCCGCCCATGTGCCCTTGGGAATTTCGAGTACTTCGTAGCCGTCTTTTATTTTTTTCTCATAGAGACCACCGGCTTTGTGAAGCCTGTCTTGTGGTAGCGTGTTGGTTGAGATGTCAAATCCTGCCATGATAATGTCTCTGGCGCTTTGGGATAGCGATTCCCATCCGCCACCAAAGTTGCGGCCAAGTACTTCGATCAGTTTTGACGCGGAGATATGGTGTATGTTTTCATACGTCAAATCGGTCACGCGCATGATAGGACGTTTTTTGATGGCTATTTTTTGTTTGTTGTTGTCGTTCACCCGTGTCGTTCCGATTTTAAATCCGCGCTCCTCGTATTTCTTGATGACCTCTGGTTTATCTATCTTCACCTCTTCAAGTTCAAACGCACTCCGAATAATGTCTGTGTAACGACGCATGTTGTCTTTCAAGTCGGCATCACGCTCAGCGGCTTCCCACATGCGAAACACATCGCTTTCTTGTATGGACCATACGTTGCTTTTATTCAACGTCTTCAGTGTTACGGCTTTCTTGTCTTTCATATTGTTGCTGTGTATTTGCTGCAAAAGTAAGTATAAAATCGTAATTTGCAAACAATTCTTGTTTTTTTTTGGCCATGTTGTTTTTTCCTTGATATTGTCAGCAAAAAACAATGCGTCAGGCAGGGCTTGAGGATCGCTGTTTTATGTCCAAAAAGAGCTGTCTCCAGTGGCTGCCATTCGTGCGCCGCATTGAGGGCAGGTGCGCATGTCCCATTCCGCGATGCGGTCGCTGCCACATCGCAGGCACAGCCTGCCCGTCAAGCCGCTGAACGATGGGGCTGAGTCGCCGATGACCCCTCCTACAACCAATGGCTGTATGGTGTGGCAATCGGGGCAGCTCACCATGACGATGTGTTGCCCCATGAATCCGCGCCCTTTGTACACATCAGTGGTGTAACCACAACTGGCGCATTTGTATTTCAAGACAGTTGCCATGCCATCATAATGTTTTAAAGGAATTTCCGGTAGATGGATTCATACTGCTTGGCCACCTTGATGTAATCGTGATGCTGCCTTACGTATTCCACGCTTTCTATTTTGAGACGGTTCAATTGGTTTGGATTTAATACCAAACGCTCTATCTCGTGGAACACGCTCTCGTAGCTTGGTGTTACGTTGATGATAGGCTTAAGTTTGCGCTCGCCAATGATATCATAGCTTTCTGGCTCTCCGCCACCAACGCAAATGATGCCGCGGTTCATGGCCTCGAGCGCGTTCATGGCAGGGGTGTAACTGTAAAGCTGATCGAGGATGACATCCGAGCCATTCATCATCTCTACGTATTGGCTGAACGGGACACCCTCCGCGACGTTCAAATTAATTCTTCCGGGATATTTGCTGCTTACAGCTTGGGCAGCCGCAAGCATTATATCCGTGCCCTTGTACTCATTTCTCGACTTGCTGATCCCGACAAAAATGTTGATAGGATCGCCAGTCTCTCGATGCTTGGGAAGTAGGGTTTCGTGGGGCTTGATGGGCAGGGGGACGAACGATGTCTTTGTGGGGAAGAGAGGAGCGTAGCACGCCCAATATTCGTATAGGCAGGCTATGATGCCGTCACAGTCGTTGGCGATATATTTGTTGAGCCGCTCTTTAGGTGTGTCTAACCAGTCTTGGCGCTCTTTTTCGGTGTCGGAAGTGTGACGAATGGTATCTCCTATGTTAAAATCACTGTATCGCAAGGGTTTTCTTTGGATGTTTTCGTTCACCCAATAATAGTCCATCCCAAACGCCCCCATGAACATTTTGCCATTATGTTCGCGCAGCCATTTGTAGATGGGAAAGATGCGCTCGGCCTTGAGGTCTATAAAGATGGGGTTTACGATTTGCACCACGTCGTAGCCTTTCAGTCGGTATAGGTTGCTGCATAGTCGCGTTAGCAGCTTTGCTCCGCCCAGTATTCTGGTTTCTCTGGCCAAGTCTATGTCGCGTGGGTAGTTTTTCCAGTAATCGCCGTTGCTGGCCACAGTTACCTTGTGCCCAAGCTGTCGAAGCCCATCGGCCAACGTGTTGTGAACGTTGCTGTACTCGCCAATTAGCAGTATCTTCATGGATGGTTGTTATAACCGTGCTTTGCGTTTGCGCTCTCCGAGACCCTTGCGATGGGTCATGGCTTGTCCTATCTGATGGTGGCCAACAATATGCGTCGGCCGATAGGATTGCCAACGAGCGCCCTGAAAGTGGTGTATTTTTTAGTATAATTTTTCTTGGGCAATGGGAAGAGCCCATGACGACGCAGCGTGTCGATAGCTTCTTCGAGGTGCTTGCGGCTATGCGTCAACTTGATGATGTTGTAAAGATAGTCCATGGACAGTTGGGCCACGCGACGGTTGAGCGCGACGCGGTCTATCTCCGGTCCGGAGTTGGCCACACCTTGCAGCTTCAATATGATGTCTACCATGTCGCTAAGCCGTTTAGCCACGTGCCGTTTGCTCTTCTTGCTCATAATAGATTCTGGACGCTTGCGGTAAAAGTACGCTTCCGCCGAGGTTGAGAACACTCGCTCGGCGCGCAGCATGAGCTGTGGGGTGAATTCCTCGTCCTCGTGCAATCGCCCCGAGGTGAACCGCAACGAGCCCAAGATAGAGCGGCGAAAGATGTAGCCACAAGTCGAGGCGCGAAGGTTGTTGCGATGCATATAAGTCACTCCCGATATGGGCCCATCGTATTCGAGTGGGATGCTTGGTTTGTTATTGCTGGTCTCATGGAATATCACGATGTCTGCATTCTGGTATCTTACGATGTCGAGACAGTGCCCATAAGGGGCTTGGATAAGATAATCATCACCATCGACAAATTGTATGTATTGCCCCGTGGCACATCTTAGCCCCATGTTGCGAGCCGCCGAGAGGCCTTGGTGAGCTTGCCGAATGTAGGTTATGTGGTCCGCGTGGTCGGGCAAATTATCGATTGCAGGTATGTCCGATCCATCGTCCACAAGGATAATCTCGTGCTCTTTCTTGGCAAGGGAGAGGCGTTCTATGCTCTCCACGCACGTTTTGAGCATGTCTGGCGGCAGATTGTATGCCGTGATTATAAAGGTGATTAATGGAGTTGATGAAATAGTTTGTGCAGTTGGCATAGGCGTTTAATACCGAGTAAATGTAATAATTTGAGCTTAAAAGTATGCTTGAATGGCAGGGTGGGGAAGTACTTGGATATTTGTCCACTCATTCTGTACACGTCCAGTTGGATATTCAAGATGTGCGCGTAATAGTCTTTCATATATTCGTGGTACGCGTTCTTGGCACGATTGCTCTTACTTTTTCGGAGTATGTTAGTTAATGTCCGCGTGTGCGCCTCGAGCAGGTTTTGCATGTCTTTGCCGGTGGCTTGCTCAGTGATGCCGTGTGGATTGTAGCAGTAATAGTATAGTCCTACGTCTGTGGTTGCTACCATATTACAGTTCCTTAAAAGCCTTGGCAGCGTGAACACGTCCTCGAATCGCTTGCGGTCGGGGTACCTAACGCCATCGAAAACCTCTCGCCTGTATATCTTGTTCCATGCGTAAGCGTGTTTGTACGCTTGTCCCTCGAGCCAATATAAGAGCATGTCGGTATATTCTTTGCGCTGGAATTGCAGCAACCTTTTGTTTTTGGAGCCGTAGTGTTCGTTTACTGGATACTCAAGAATATCATAATCGGGATGCGTGTTCAGAATTTCGAACAGCGTCTTGTAGGTGTTGTCTTGAATGAAATCGTCACTGTCAACAAACGTGATATACTCGCCCTTGGCCTTTTCTACGCCGGTGTTTCTCGCCGTGCTTAAGCCAGAGTTTTTTTTCAGGTGGGTCACTTGTATGCGATGGTCTTGCTTGACATATTTGTCGCACAAGGCTGAGCTGCCGTCAGTCGAGCCATCGTCGACCAATATAAGCTGCCAGTCTCGAAACGATTGTCCGATGATACTGTCAAGGCATCGGGGTAGTGTATCCACAACTTGGTATACTGGTATTACTATGCTTAATTTCATATTGCAAAGATAATAAATGTTTTGCATTTTCGTTTTAAATGTAATGGAAAAAGAAAAAAACGACGACACCTATTTTCATATTCTCAAATACACAAGTTTGTTTGGCGGCGTGCAGGGATTGAATATCCTTGTAGGTTTGGTGCGAAACAAGCTCGTGGCCATGATTTTGGGACCAGATGGAATGGGAATTGTCTCGCTTTTTAATTCCACGATACGTTTTATCTCAGACTCCACGGGCTTGGGTATTCCTACGAGCGCGGTGAAAAATCTTTCCCAATCCATTTCCGAGCGTGAGGCGAACATACGCGACACTGTGCAACTGGTACGCTCTTGGAGCCTTCTGGCGGCTTTGGTAGGTTTGTTGGCATGTGTCATTTTGAGCCCTTTGCTCAACGACTGGACCTTCTCTTGGGGCGACCACACATTGCATTTCGTGCTGCTATCCCCAGTCATTGCTCTCATGGCCATCACCGGCGGCGAAGTGGCTATCCTTAAGGCGGCACGCCGTTTGCGCGCCTTGGCGATGGTGAGCGTGTACGGTATGCTGTTGGCCCTTTTTATTTCGGTGCCCATTTATTATTTTTTCGGGCAGGCTGGCATTGTTCCCTCGCTTGTCTTGATGGCGCTGTCCCAATGTATTTTGACCATCGCCTATTCTTATAGGCTCTACCGTCCATCGTTCGCGTTTGGCAAAAAAGAGTTTCGCGATGGGCAGGGCATGGTCAAGTTGGGCATCGCTTACGTAGGAGCTGGCGTGATGGGCAGTGGCGCGGAGTTCGTGGTTAGGTCGTATCTTAACAATGTGGGCGACCTTGGTGTGGTGGGACTTTACAACGCGGGCTTTGTCATGACTATCACTTACGCCAGCATGGTGTTCTCTTCCATGGAGACTGACTATTATCCACGGCTTTCGGGCATCAAGGAATTTGGGCATGAACTCAATCTCGCCGTGAACCGACAAATCGAGGTTTCATTGTTGCTTCTCTCGCCTTTGCTTGTGTTTTTCATGGTCAGTTTGCCTGTGTTGTTACCTTTGTTGTATAGCGGCAAGTTTCTTCCCATACTTGCAATGATGAAGATAGCCGTGCTCGCCATGTATTTCAAGGCTCTCACTTTGCCCGTGGAGTATATAGCGTTGGCGCGTGGCGATTCGTGGAGCCACTTGTTGCTGGAGACTATTTACGCCGTGTTTTTTGTACTGTTGGTTGTTTTGGGCTATAGCTATTTGGGATTGGTGGGCACCGGATTGGGGCTCGCACTGACAGGCCTTGTGTTCTTGGCCTTTGTCTACGCCTACGCGCATTGGCGGTATCGCTATGTCGCCTCGGCTTCTGTCAAGGCGTATGCGCTGGCTCAAGTAACCATAGGCGTGACGGCTTGTGTTTTCACCCTCTGTTTGGATGGTATCCTTTATTGGATTGTCGGGCTAATTTTGGCCATGATTTCATTAGTTATATCCATTTGGATATTGCGTTCCAAGTCAGCCCTTTGGGATGCGTTGAGAAAGCGATTCATGGACAAGTGGAATCGGGCCAAGACGATTAGGCATAAAAAGTAGCGAATGGCCGCCAACCATTTCTTCCATACTGATGGGCTGATTGGCATGGGTTGGAAATGGTTGAGTGCAGGAATGCGATGATGTCAAGCGATTGATATTCCGTATGATAAATTTTAATCCTGTAATTACAAGTTCTTGGCGGCTTGCAAAATATCGTTCACGTGAGCCATGATTGTATCGGCCGGCCGATGCCAAACGTCGCCGAGCAGTGCCGCTCCGCCAAATCCCAAGGCATGTAGTTGCTTAAAAGCCATTGGCGTTACGCCGCCCAATGCCACCACACGACTGTCTATGATACCTCGACGACATGCCTCGCGCAGCTCCTCGATACTGAAAACGGATTGGTATCCCTGCTTGGAGATACTGTCAAAAATAGGACTTAAAAACACGTATCGCATGCCGTCTTTGTGTTCTTCCACCTCTTGCAAGGAATGACATGAGCGCGACAATCGTCCTTTGAAGCCCGGACATGGAGTGGGGTGACGGCCATTGAGGTGCAGTCCCCCTATCTGAAATTCCTCGGTTAGCTCAAAATGGTCGTGCAGCACCAATCGGTCGTGCCACCGAGCGGAAATGCTCGCTATCAACTCTCGCATCTGCCCAGCGGTGTATTTAGGTTTTCGCAAATGTACATAGTCAACCCCTTGCCGTAGCATTTCCTCGATAATACGAGCTTCCCCCGCTTTGCAGTCGGGGGAAGTGACAATAATGATTTGCATGTGACTATTTTTTTGCCAGCTCCTTGATGATAAGGTTGGCCACCTTTTTGCCAGACAGCAACATGCCACCGAAGATCGGGCCCATGCGCGGAGTTCCTGACACGGCCGACACGGCCATGCCGCACACATACAGCCCGGGGTAAATCTCCTTGGTGCCCTCGACCACAAGGCGCTCGCCCTCATCAACATTGAGCGACCCCTCGCCAACTACTTGACCTGTGGGCGTGCGCAACTCAGCTCCGTTCTTACGCGCCACAACTTTGCAAACCTCGCTGTCGTGCCCGGTTCCATCAATGACACAGCGCGCCATGATGTTCAAAGGGTCCACGTGCAAGCCCTCGCGCAGCACTGGAGTCCAGTTCACTACTACGCCGCTCACTTTCTTATCCTTGAATACCACGTCTTCCACCGAGTAGCAGTTGAAAAGTTTGGCGCCTGCGTGCACGGCCTTGTAGAGAATGGCCGAGGTACTCTCGATAGAGTCGATGGTGTAGAGGCCATCCTCGTATTTCTCGTAGTTGATGCCAAACTCCTTGATGATATCCATGGCTTCCTGTTGTATCACCACTTGGTTGAACATCATGGCGCCGCCCCACATGCCACCGCCGGGAGACAGCTTACGGTCAAAAAGAGCCACTTTTAGGCCTGCTTGCGCCATATAATAGGCGGCCACAATGCCACTGGGGCCTCCGCCGACAATGGCCACGTCAAGTTCCAAGCACTTTTCAAGTTTGTCAAAATAGGTACTGATGATACCTTTGGATACTTTTGTTTCAATCATTTTTTTAGGTTTTATGATGTTAAACTTATCATTGTTCGTCACATTTCTCTATTGTCTGACTGATGCGCATGGCACAGAAATGAGGCCCGCACATGGTGCAATAACGACCGCCCACGTCGTTAGATTGCTTGTAATATTCCAAAGCTCGGTCAGGGTCGAGCGACAGGTTGAACTGGTCTTTCCACCTAAACTCATAGCGCGCCTTGCTTAGTGCGTCGTCACGCAGCGTGGCTCCCGGAAAGCCTTTGGCTATGTCGGCGGCGTGCGCGGCTATCTTGTAGGCTATCACCCCAGTGCGCACGTCATCCTTGTCGGGCAGACCAAGGTGCTCCTTGGGTGTGACATAACACAGCATGGCCGTTCCCATCCATCCTATCATGGCTGCCCCGATGGCCGACGTGATGTGGTCGTAGCCCGGAGCGATGTCTATAACCAATGGGCCAAGCGTGTAAAAAGGCGCTCCGTGGCACTTCTCTATTTGGCGCTCCATGTTTTCTTTTATCTTGTGCATGGGCACATGTCCTGGTCCTTCTATAAAGGCTTGTACGTCGTGTGCCCATGCCCGTTCCACCAATTCGCCCATAGTGTCAAGCTCGGCGAACTGCGCCGCGTCGTTGGCATCGTGCGTGGAGCCCGGGCGCAATCCGTCGCCCAAGGATATTGCCACGTCGTATTGGCGGCAAATCTCGCAGATGTCATCAAAATGCTCGTATAGGAAACTTTCTTTTTGGTGCACTTGGCACCATTTGGAGATGATGCTTCCGCCCCGGCTTACCATGCCCGTGAGACGGCTGTTGGCCAAGTGGATGTTTTGCAGGCGGATGCCGCAATGTATGGTGAAATAGTCTACGCCCTGCTCGCACTGCTCTATTAGCGTGTCGCGAAAGATCTCCCAAGTGAGTTTCTCCGCCTTTCCGTCCACTTTTTCAAATGCCTGATACATTGGCACGGTGCCCAGTGGCACGGGGCAATTGCGCAATATCCACTCGCGAGTATCGTGGATGTCCGCTCCAGTGGACAGGTCCATGATGGTATCTCCGCCCCATTTACAACTCCATACGGCTTTCTCCACTTCTTCTTCGATGTTGGAATTGTTGGCTGAGTTGCCAATGTTGGTGTTAATTTTTACCCGGAAGCGTGGTCCGATAATCATGGGTTCCGACTCGGGATGCCGGCGGTTGGCCGGTATGACGGCGCGGCCCGCGGCCACTTCCTGCCGCACGAACTCTGGCGTGATGTAGGTGTCGATGCCCCGTTGCTTGCAATCCATGGTTTCCCTGATGGCCACATATTCCATTTCCGGCGTAACGATTCCCTGTTTGGCATAAAACATTTGGGTGCCCTCGCGCCCCTCTATCCATGACTCGCGCATGCGTGGAATGCCACGGCGCAAGTCAATGTCTATTTCTGGGTCGCTGTAAGGACCGCTGGTGTCATAGACAAGCAGTGGCTCGTTGGGTTTCTCGACGCGCTTGCCTTCCTCCATTTTTATCGTGGGAGTGAGGTTGATACGACGTACGCCGACCCGTATGTCAGGGTAGATTTTACCATGAAGATACACTTTCTCCGAGTCTGGATAGGATATTTTGATGTTATTTTCCATGTTTAGGGTTTGTTAGTCGTTGTTTATCGCTGTTTAATGGTTGGCGTTCCCGTCAAGCGCGGCCATGAAACGCCGAGTTTCCGCTGTGGGATTTTCCGCTTGGAGAATGGCTCCACTGATGGCTACGGCTTGGACGCCAACTTGTCGCAATGTCTTGATGTCCGCCAAGGTGATGCCACCTATGGCCACCAATGGAATGTCAATGCGTTCCCGGCGCATGGTGTCAATGATTTTCTTATAGCCATCAACGCCAATGATTGGAGCCAAGCGGCTTTTGGTGTGGGTAAAGCGAAAAGGTCCGCAGCCAATATAGTCCACCCCCTCGGCCACCAATCGACGAATGTCCTCTATGGTGTTAGCGGTGCCGCCGATGATGTATTCGCCTTTGGGCAGCAACTTTCGAGCCTCTGCCACGGGCATGTCGTTTTTGCCTAAGTGCACGCCTTGTGCCCCAACCTCGCGTACCAGAAGCGCTCGGTCGTCGAGAATGAGAGTGCCACCGAGTTGTCTGCAGTGTGGCAACAATTGTCTGGCGGTTTCCGCGAACTCAGTGTCGCTCGCATCTTTCATGCGCAGTTGTATCCATTTGCAGCCGCCACGCAGGGCGGCTTGGGCTCCCTCCATGTAGCTTACACGCTCGTTAGTGTGCGTGATAAATTGCAATGGTATCATCGCTTGATGAGTTTTTGAGGATTAAAAAAATGGTTCACGGGGCCGTGTCCATGTCCTATTGCCACGTCCGCGCCATGGCGCAACGCCTCGCCAACGTATGCTTTCGCCTTTCTGACAGCGGTTGGCAGGTTCTCTCCTTGGGCCAAGAAAGCCGTGATGGCAGACGAAAGCGTGCAGCCCGTGCCATGTGTGTTGTTTGTCCGCACGGTTGGCGACGTGAGCCTTATGCATTGACCGTCATCGGTGAGTAGCAAGTCTGTTTTCTCCTCGCCGTTGGCATGCCCGCCCTTGACGAGCGTGGCGTGGCATCCCATGTGCGTAATGGTCTCGGCGGCGCGGCGCATGTCGGCTTCGTTCTTGATGGGCATGCCAGCCAAAATCTCCGCCTCTGGAATGTTAGGTGTGAGCAACGTGGCACGTGACACGAGTCGCTCGCAATATTTTTTGAGCGTGTCGGCTTGCATCAAGCGGTCGCCTGAGGTTGCCACCATTACTGGGTCTACCACCAAAAGAGCGGGCCATTGGCTGGAAAGCGTGTCGCATATGGCGTTGAGCGTACCAAGGTCGTTTACCATGCCTATCTTCACGGCCTCGGGCGACAGGTCGTCCATGACGGCTCTGATTTGTTGGGCTATAATACTGGGCTTTACATTCTGCACGGCCTTGACTCCAAGGGTGTTTTGTGCCGTTATGGACGTAATGACCGAGGCAGCGTAACAACCCAGCGCAGACATGGTTTTTAGATCGGCCTGAACGCCTGCTCCACCACTGCTGTCTGATCCAGCGATGGTCAATGTGGTGATATATCTCATACTTGCCTTAATATAATGTGCACAAGTCTAAGAAGTGTGGTGAGGAAGGCGCGCCCGGACGAGCGCATGAAAAATCAGATGTCGTTTCACATTCCCTACGGCAGCATTATCTGCATCAGGTTAAACGGGTATGATCTCAGCAAACCAATGGGTTTGCACCCCTCGACAGAACACTCTGTTTATTTTTTACAAAGATAGGTACTATTTGTATGAAATGCAAGCGACAGCACCTATTTAACAGTAATTAATATTCGCTGGCGCATGGATGGGTTGATGCCTTTTGTTTAAAAAAAATCAATAAAATAGTGTCTTGCCACACGTGTGTTTTAGCGTGAAAAAGGGCCATCTTTTTAAACATGGCACACTCTGTGTAATGCGCTAAAATAATAATACTTTCATGATTAAGGCTCAATCACGTGCGGTTTGGTGCCTAAACGCTTTGTCTTTGGAGCTTATTGGCAATGCGTTTGGCATCTAATCGTGCCACGATGAGGCACTAAAGGCAACGGAAAAATATGAATATTGTTTGCCAATGTCTCGTTTTTGGGCATAAAGCGTTCATGTTAAGGCTTTTATGAAACGGGCTCATTTTGGGCGTATTTGTGGCAGCCATGCTTGCTGTTTGTAAATACGCGAGTTTCAAGAGAGGTTTTGTCATGTGTTTTCACTTGCGTATACATCTCAAGTCATGGTGGGTTAGCGTGTCACCCCTGTCATAAGGTTGAAGAGCGACGTGCCCTTAGTGGGTTTGGGGGGCGTGGGCATGGTCATCTGTTGGGGACGCGATGATAGTTGACGCACGTTTGAAAATATTTTTTTCGTGTAACAAAAAAAGAGACGAGCGTCGCGAAACGGACACTCGTCTTCTGTTTTACAGGTTTGCCAATGAAATGACGTTACGCCTTGGCGGCATCTAAAAGAAGTTCATTGAGCGTTGGGTGGATATGGACGATATCTACCAATTGCTCGCGTGTAACGCCGAAATTCATGAGTGAGGCCACCTCTTGCACGATGCTCGAAGCACCAGCTCCGAAAGCGTGGCAGGCGATAACGTGATTTGCCTCGTCGAAGAGCAACTTAACAAAACCGTCTGTTTGCTCCATAGCTTGCGCTCTGCCGTTGGCGCGACAAAGCACCTTGCGTGTGGTGAAAGCTATGCTGTTGTTTTTGCAAAAATCGTCGGTCGGCCCTACGGAGGCTGCCTCTGGATAGGTGAACACGGCCGCTGGCATGATGTCCAAACGTATGTTGTCAGTTACACCAAGTATGTGGTTCACGGCGCGCCTACCTTGGAACGTAGCCGCGTGAGCCAGCATCTGCCGACCGTTCACGTCGCCAATGGCGTAGATGTGTGGCAGATTGGTTTGCATGTTGTCGTTGGTCACGATACCCATCCGACTTGTCTCAATACCAATGCCTTCCAAATTAAGATCCTCCGTGCGTGGCTTCCTGCCCGTGGCAACAAGTATGGCGTCGGCCTCAACACAACTCTCAGTTCCCTTTTTGGTGTCTTTGATGACTACTTTGTTGCCATCTATGCGCTGCATGGCGGTGGCGAGATGGAACTTGATGCCCCGTTTTTCCATGATTTTGCGTAGGCGGCGCGCTATCTCGGCATCCATCGTGGGTAAACATTCTTTTAAGAACTCCACCACGGTGACTTGTGTTCCGAAAGCCGCGAATATGGACGCCATCTCCATGCCGATTACACCTGCGCCAACGATACAAAGTGATGATGGCAATTCCTCTCGGCTGAGCAGTCCCTCAGAGGTTACGAAATATGGGCTCACGGGTTGTCCGTCGGCCCCCAACCCTGGCACGGGGGGCAATTTGGCGGTGGACCCTGTGGCGATAATGATGTTTTTAGCCTCTATCTCTTCGCCGTTCACGACAATGGATTTGGCTGTCTTGAAAGAAGCGTGCCCCTGCATAAAGGTTATGCCGGGTTGCTTCATCAAGGCTTCCACACCCTGCCTAAGGCCAGCCACGACCGCATCTTTGCGAGCGATGGCTGCACGGAAAAGTTCCTCGCCGTTTTCGCGCCCTAACACTTTCTCCGCGTCATGCACAAGAGATTTGGTAGGTATGCAACCACAGTTGAGGCATGTGCCACCAGCGTATTTCTCTTCGACGATGACCACTTGCAGCCCTTGCGAGGCGGCATAAGCGGCGGTCTCGTATCCACCGGGACCGCTGCCGATAATGATTAGATCTGTTTTCATTGCACGTTCTCCGGGAAAATTAAGATGGGATTGCGTGCGGCCATCACGTCATCCACTCTTGAAATGGGCGTGTGTTGTGGCGCGCCCTTGACAATTTCTGGCTGTTCGGTGGCTTCTTTCGCGATGCGTCGCATCACGTCAACGAAACTGTCGAGCGTTTCCAAGCTTTCATTCTCGGTGGGTTCTATCATCATGGCCTCGTGGAAAAGGAGCGGGAAGTAGATGGTGGGCGCGTGGAAGCCAAAGTCGAGTAGGCGTTTGGCCACGTCCATGGTTGTGACGCCGGTTGACTTGTCACGCAGGCCATCAAAGACAAACTCATGTTTGGACAATGTCTCAATGGGCAAGTCGTATACATCTTTGAGACGAGATTTGATATAGGTGGCGTTGAGTGTGGCCAATGGTCCAACCTGCTTGATGTTCTCTTTGCCGAGGGTTAGGATGTAGGTAAGCGCGCGCAGTTCCACAAGGAAATTGCCATGGTATGGGTTTACCATGGGGAAGAACTCTTGCAAGCCCTCGCGAACACCCACGGGACCGCTGCCAGGACCGCCGCCACCATGGGGGGTGGAGAATGTCTTGTGCAGGTTTAGGTGAACCACGTCAAATCCCATATCGCCAGGCCGGCATACGCCGAGTAGGGGGTTGAGATTGGCGCCGTCGTAATACATCAATCCGCCAAGGTCGTGAACCATCTTGACAATATCCTCAATATTGTGCTCGAACAGTCCCAAAGTGTTGGGATTGGTCATCATCATGGCTGCCACGTTGTCATCGAGCTTGCTCCGCAAGTCGTCGATATCCACGGTGCCGTCCTGTTTGCTTTTAACTTCGACAACCTCAAGTCCACATACTGCCGCGGAAGCGGGGTTGGTGCCGTGCGCGGAGTCTGGAACGATAACCTTGACACGCTTGCTGTCGCCGCGGCTCTCATGGTAGGCCTTGATAATCATCAGGCCTGTAAGCTCGCCGTGAGCGCCTGCGCATGGTTTCAACGTGAAGTCGGCCATGCCGGTAATGGAAGCCAAAACTTTACGCAAGGTGCACACTGCCTCTTCTGCTCCTTGAGTGGTAGATTCGGGCTGAAGTGGGTGAAGGTTTTGGAAAGCGGCACTTGCAGCTATCTCGTCGTTTATCTTAGGATTGTATTTCATGGTACAAGAGCCCAAGGGATAACAACCGTTATCCACACCGAAGTTGTTGCCGCTATGGTTGGTATAATGTCTCACTACGGTGAGCTCGTCACATTCGGGCAAGTCGGCTTGCTTTTCTCTTAACGAGCCTTTGGGCAAATCGTGTTGTGGAAATTCGCTCTTGGGCAGGCTGTACCCTTGTCGTCCGGGGTGGCTAAGCTCAAAAATGAGATGCCCATATAATTTGTTATTCATAGTCGTTGCTCCTCCTTATTTAATCAAACTCACCAATGTGTCTATCTCGTCCTTGGTTCGTTGCTCCGTCACGGCGAGCATCAGTGTGTCGTCAGAAACCTTGATGCCACCGAAAAATCCGTTTTCGAGCCATAATTGTTGCAAGGCATCGAGATCTCCATCGTACTTGACACAGAACTCATTGAGAAACTCTTGCCCGGGAAATGCGTCTTTGAAATGCCCCGTGCCCACGAGTGCGTCGTGCAGATAATGCGCTCCGTCACATCCTCTTTGCGTCACCTCTTGCAGTCCCTTCTTGCCCAGCAGAGACATATAGAGCGTAACCCAAAGCGTCATCAATCCTTGGTTGGAGCAAATGTTGGACGTGGCTTTCTCACGACGAATGTGTTGTTCGCGTGCCTGAAGGGTTAGCACGAAGACCCTGCGCCCATCTTGGTCGACGGTTTGGCCTACGATACGTCCCGGCATTTTGCGCATGTGTTTTTGCGTGGTGCACATATATCCAAGGTATGGACCGCCCCATGCCATAGGTATGCCTAAGCTCTGAGCCTCTCCAACGGCAATGTCGGCTCCCCATTCGCCCGGCGATTTGAGCAAGGCGAGGTCGGCGGCGACGCTGTTGATGATAAGCAACGCTTTCTTGGCATGGCATGTGTCGGCTACGCCCGAGAAGTCTTCGATGTTACCATAATAGTTGGGTTGCTGTGCGATGACACCGGCCACGCCACCCTTTGCCAAAGCGTCTGGAAGTGCGCCGAAGTCGGTTACGCCGTTTTTCTGTGGTATCATCTCGATGTCAATGCCTTGGAAATGGGCGTAGGTCTTCACCACCTCAACCACTTTGGGATCTACGGTCTCTGATATGAGCACTCTGTTGGATTTCCTCACGGAGGCGCACGCCATCATCGCGGCTTCCGCCGTGGCGGTGGAACCATCGTACATGGAGGCGTTTGAAACCTCCATGCCCGTGAGACGGGCCATCATGGTCTGGTATTCGAAGATGTAATGGAGTGTACCTTGTGACACTTCGGCCTGATATGGCGTATAACTTGTGAGATATTCTGAGCGCGAGGTGATTTGTGGTATTACCGCTGGCACATAATGGTCGTATGCTCCCGCACCAGCAAAGCAAATGGTTTGCTGGTTCTTTTCGCCTAATTTTTGGAAAAATTTACGTATCTCAATCTCACTCTTGGCGCTTGGGATGTCGTAGTCTCCCTTAATGCGCACGTCTTTTGGTACGTCTGCGTACAAATCGTCCAAAGACTTTTTCCCGATGACATCAAGCATGTGCTGAATGTCATCGGGAGTATGTGGAAAATATTTGAACATATAGTTGTTAAGTCTGGCTTATTGAACAGATGCGAGATAATCCTCTTCGCTCATCAGGTTTTCAAGTTCTGAGGGGTCGGTGAGTTTAACTTTGATGATCCAGTTAGCGTTGGCATCTTTGTTGATGAGTGCCGGCTCGTCTTCCAAAGCCTCGTTCACCTCAACAACGACACCGCTTACCGGAGCGGTCAAATCGCTGGCAGCCTTTACGCTCTCAACAGCTCCAAAGTCGTCTCCAGCCGAAAGTTCGTCGTCCACGTCGGGCATATCCACGTAGACAATGTTACCTAATGCTTTCTGGGCATAGTCTGTAATGCCGATGTAACCAAATTCGCCCTCTACGCGAACATATTCATGTGATTCACAGAAATAAGTCATAAAATAATATTTTTAGGTTGTTTTATTTTTTGTAATGCTTCTCGTAGAATTTCTTTTTAACAATCGTTCCAGGCACCTTTTTCTTTCTAATCTGTATCTCCAAGGTGTCGCCAAGTTTGAATTCAGGATCAACCATGGCCACCGCGCAGCTCTTGTCTGTGGAGATGAGCCGATAACCGGTGGTTACTTCGCCCACTTCACGGTCGCCTTTGAACACTTTGTAGCCATGACGTGGAATAGCGTGCCCTTCCAATTCAATGCCGCGTTGGCGTTTGGCGGGGCCTTCTGCTTTCTGCTGAAGTAACGCTTCCTTGCCGATAAACTCAGGTTTGTCAAACTTGCAGAACATGCTTAAGCCAGCCATCACCGGTGTGATGGTGTCTGAAAGCTCATTGCCATAAAGTGGCAATCCAACCTCAAAGCGTAAGGTGTCACGACATCCTAATCCACATGGTACACAGCGTTTGCTTGCCATGAGCTTGTCCCATTGGTCGACGATGAACTTGTGCGAGCCGTAAATTTCAAATCCATCCTCGCCGGTGTAACCCGTTCGGCTGACAATAACCTCGCCATCATTGTCATCAATGGTCTTTGCGGTATAGAATTTCAGGTCTTGGCAATCTATCCCAAGTACCTCTTTCATCACTTGTTCAGCCTCAGGGCCTTGTACGGCCAATTGCCCGTAACGGTCAGACGCGTTGTCAATTTGCACGTCGAAACCATCTGCGTTCTTGGTAACCCATTCCACATCCTTGTCAATGTTGGCTGCATTCATAACGATGAGAAACTCTTCTTCGCCCAGTTTGTATACCAAAACATCGTCCACGGTGCCACCATTGGGATAAAGCATCATGCCGTAAAAAATTTGGTAGATGGGTGCGTTGGACACGTCATTGGTATAGATGTGGTTGACAAAACGCTCGGCATCTTTACCTTTTATAAAGAGTTCGCCCATGTGGGAAACGTCAAAGACACCACAATGCTGGCGTACAGCGTTGTGCTCTTCTATGATGGATGAATACTGGATGGGCATGTCGAAGCCCCCAAAAGATTGGATGAGTGCACCCATATCGGCGTGACGCTCATAAAGACAGGTTTTTTTATTCAAGGTTATTGTAGTATTATGGTTTTTGTTTTCTCAATTTTAAATGCAGTGTCAATGTTATGCCAATGCAAATTCGTATCAGATTTAAGATTGTTGCCCGTCTAAACCTCTGACATGAGGATAATGATGTGCAATGCTCTGTGATTTTTCTATGTCTGCAAACTTAAGAAAAAGTTTTGAGATAAATAGATATTAATCATAAAAAAATGTCAATATTCTAATCTTTTTTGGAAAAAAAATAATGCGTTCAATATATTGGACGCATTATAATGTGGCATATTGATAGTTATGGGTACTTTTCTACGCCAGTCTATTCGTTTCTTATTTGTTCTGAAGTTGCATAGTGAAAGATATATCGCCATTATGCTATCATCAAGATTTGCTTGCCATTTGCACTAAAAAAATATCCTTTTTTTTAAGTTATTCGCACATGACGACCTTGAGTTTATTTGTATGATCATATCACTTTCTGCAAAAGAGAAGAATCGTTTTGTCACAATTCTATTTACATTTTCTTTCAGATAGGACACATAAAAAGGCATATAGGGCTTACACGTTGGCAATGCTCATGATATTGGCGAATACGCCAGCCGCTGTAACGCTCGCTCCGGCGCCATAGCCTTGGATTTGCATGGGATATTCTTTATATCGTTCAGTGGTGAGCATGACGATATTATTGCTTCCTTCCAAACGATAGAAAGGGTGGTTACGGTCCACTGCTTGCAAAGCGACTCGCGTTTCGCCCCCCTCCATTGTGGCCACAAATCGCCAGCGTTTGTGCTCCGCCTCGAGTTTGCTGCGCTTCTTTTCAAAATCTGCGTCAAGCTGTGGCAGCCTTTGCCAAAAATCTTCCACCGAGCCCTCAAAATATTCGTCGGGTACAAATAGCGATTTTTTCACGTCGGCCTGTTCCACTTGATAACCTGCCTCGCGAGTCAAAATCACCAATTTTCTTATAACGTCTATGCCGCTCAGATCTATTCTCGGGTCTGGCTCGGCATAGCCTTGCTGCCTTGCTCTCTTCACGGTTTCAGAGAACGGTACGGTTGCTGACAACTCGTTGAATATAAAGTTGAGCGTGCCACTAAGCACCGCCTCGATCTTCAAGATGCGGTCACCAGAGTTTCTCAAGTCGTTAATAGTCCCGATAATGGGCAGGCCAGCGCCCACATTGGTTTCATAAAGGAATTTTACTCCACGTTCCAAGGCAGTGTCTTTCAAAAGTCTATAATTCTCGTATTTGGAACTGGCAGCTATCTTGTTGGCTGTCACCACACTGATATTATGGCTTAAAAAAGATTGATACAGTGTCGCGATGTCTTTGGATGCGGTGCAATCCACGAACACGGAGTTAAAGATATTCATATCGAGAATATGCTCGCGCAACTTCTCCGGGGTACTTGGCACAGACGCTTTCAGTAATTCGCGATAGTTGTTAAGGTCTAAACCTTCACGGTCGAATATAGCATTTTTGGAACTTGCGATACCCACCACATTGAGTTTCAGTTTGGAATGTTCTTTCAACTCCTCGTATTGAGTACGGATTTGCTCAATAAGTTTGCCGCCAACAGTACCTACACCACAGATGAAAAGGTTGAGAACGTTATACTCTGACAGGAAAAAGGAGTCGTGAATAACATTGAGTGATTTGCGTAGATACTTCGTGTCAACCACAAATGAAATGTTGGTTTCTGAGACACCTTGCGCAAAAGCTATGACGGAAATGCCGCTTCGGCCTAATGTTCCAAATAGTTTTCCAGCTATTCCGGGTGTGTGCTTCATGTTCTCGCCCACTATGGCAATGGTGGCCAAATTGCTTTCCGCTTGCATTGGCACCATCGCACCATCGTCAATCTCGGCCTTAAACTCTTTATTGAGTACTTTTACGGCCGCTGCCGCATCCTCGTCTCGCACGCCTATGGATGTGGAGTTTTCTGATGATGCTTGCGCGACGAGAAACACGCTAATGCCTTTGTCGGCGAGTGCGGTGAATATTCGTCTGTTCACACCTATCACACCCACCATCGACAGACCGGACACGGTGATCAGTGTAGTACCCTTAATACTTGAAATTCCACGGATAGCCTTGCTGTTATTCTCTATTTTGCTCTTAATAACCGTACCCCTGTTTTCAGGATTAAAAGTGTTCTTGACATGTATCGGAATGTTTTTAATACATACAGGATATATCGTAGGAGGATAGATAACCTTTGCGCCGAAGTTGCAAAGTTCCATAGCTTCCAGATAACTCAGTTCATCAATAGTATAAGCTGACCGTATAACCTTGGGGTCGGCAGTCATAAAACCGTCTACATCTGTCCATATTTCTAAAGTTTCCGCATCTAATGTGGCGGCAATAATAGATGCCGTGTAATCAGAACCTCCACGCCCAAGATTGGTGGTGTCGCCCGAATTTTTATCTGTGGCGATAAAACCCGGCACAAGAGCAATACGTGGCAACTCTTTAAAAGAGTCTATAACTAATTTGGTTGTCAGCTCACTGTCAAGTGTGTTTTTACCATTTAAGACCTCTGTCTTGATAAATTCGCGCGCATCATAGAGCTTTGAGCCCCGAACAAATGTACTCACTATGTTTGAGCTTAAGCGCTCTCCATAACTCACGATGGTATCTAAGGTTTTCTTGCTAAGGTCGTGTATGAGATATACTCCGTAATAGATGGAGTGGAGCTCAGTAAACAATGTGTCTACCTTATTAAATAATAGCTCGCGATCTTTGGTGTTGGTGATGATAGTATCGATGATTTTATGATGGCGCTCCACCATTTGCTCGTACTCTTTTTTCCAGTTTTCATCACCCTCAACAGCCAGTTGAGAGGTGGATATGAGTTTATCGGTTATTCCGCCGAGTGCGCTTACAACGACGATAACAGGTTGGTGTCGCGCCTCTTTCTCTACAATGCGTTTTAAACTGTGAATACTCTCCACGGAACCTACTGATGTTCCGCCAAACTTCAATACTTTCATTGGTTTATCAAAACTTTAGTAATGTGATGCCACCCCTGAGACAAACAGGGCCGAAGCAAAACTTGGATGCAAAAATAATAATAATAATTGTGATGTGCAACGGAAATGTTGACAAACTGACAGCAAGCGTAAACAAAAAACTATAAATTATTTATCTCGTTCCTAACAAAATGGTATTTACATGGCATGAACTAAGAAACGATTAGTATCCTGTTTTCGTAACTTACGTAAGTAATAGAGAAGTCTTTGACGATGATAATAGGCTGGTTCTAAAAAATAGACGTGTCGGTTTTTGAGTTTATTTCTGAATTGGAAAGAAACAGAATGTGACAGGATGTTAATCATGTCTTTTTTATACTTTATGCAGGGGTAATTTTTAGCCCCAGCCTATTAAGGAAGATAATATTGCCTTATTGTTTAAGGTGGCATGACAACCAAAAAATTTTAAATAAGCAAAAAATATTTTTTCGTTTCAAAGGGCGGCATTAGATGATCTTGTCGTCTACTATTCGCCTAATATTTGCTCTGCGTGCTCCTTCACTTTGATCTGCTTGGGTGTGAAGATCTTTTCTATGACACCGTTTTCATCTGTGACGAATGTGGTCCGGAATGTTCCCATATAGGTTCGGCCGTACATTTTCTTCTCGCCATAAACACCTAACGCCTCCACTAATTTTTTATCGGTGTCGGCTATGAGTGGAAATGGTAGTTGATGTTTGTCGATGAATTTCTTGTGCGACTTCTCATCTTGGATGCTTACGCCTACCACGGCATAGCCTTTATCAAGAAAGCGCTGGTAGTTATCACGTAAATTGCATGCCTCATTGGTGCATCCAGATGTCATATCCTTGGGATATGTGTATAGAACCAACTTTTTGCCTTTGAAATGACTCAGTTTAATTAGTTGTCCATCTTGGTCTTTGCCTAATACCTCAGGCAGTTTGTCTCCTATTTCCATTGTTGTATTTCTTTGATGTTAATAGTACAAATTTACACAAAAAAACGATAATAAGCAAGTAAATGTCAGAATAAATGAACTCAGAGTCATACGCTACGGATGGTTCTCAAACGACTTTTGCTATACCATAATTTAAAAATAGAGTACGAATTATACGACGTTATTATTTAATTTTTTTATCTTTGCAAAAAACATCATAATATGAATAACGCAAGACATATTATCGTGACAGGTGGCGCAGGCTTCATAGGGAGTCATGTGGTCAGACTTTTGACAAACAAGTATCCAGATTATCATATCATCAATGTGGATAAGTTGACTTATGCAGGCAATTTAGCGACGCTAAAAGACATAGAGGATAAACCGAATTACACTTTTGTAAAAGCTGATATCTGTGATTTTGACAAAATGTGCGAGCTGATGACACGTTACCAAGTGGATGGCATAATTCACTTGGCTGCTGAAAGTCATGTGGATAGAAGTATTAAAGACCCATTCTCATTCGCACAGACCAATGTGATGGGTACGCTAACTTTGTTACAGGCAGCGAGGCTTTATTGGGAAAGTTTGCCCGAGGGTTATGATGGAAAACGCTTCTATCACATATCTACAGATGAAGTTTATGGTGCACTGAGGCTAACCAACCCAGAGGGCATTGAGTCTCCTTTCACTACCAAGGCATCATCGGGACATCATCACGCATACGGCTCGGACTTCTTCACGGAAGACAAAAAATACCAACCACACAGCCCCTATTCTGCGTCGAAGGCCAGTAGCGATCATTTTGTACGAGCTTTTCATGACACCTACGGAATGCCTGTTGTCGTGACCAATTGTTCCAATAATTACGGGCCATACCAGTTTCCGGAAAAGTTGATACCCCTGTTTATCAACAATATTCGCCATCGCAAACCATTGCCCGTTTATGGTAAAGGCGAGAATGTGAGGGATTGGTTATACGTAGAAGACCATGCGAGAGCTATCGACTTGATATTTCACAAAGGAGCTGACGCGGAGACTTACAACATAGGCGGGTTTAATGAATGGAAAAATATAGATATTATCAAGCTGATCATCAAGACTGCTGATCGGTTGTTGGGCCGTCCTGAGGGTGCGGACGACGATTTGATTACATATGTCACGGATAGGCCGGGACACGACGCTCGCTATGCCATAGATAGTCGTAAATTGCAGCGCGAATTAGGATGGGAGCCGAGTTTGCAATTCGAGGAGGGTATAGAGCGTACCGTGAAATGGTATCTTGACAATCAAGAGTGGTTGGATAATGTGACATCTGGCGACTATCTCAAGTATTATGACGACATGTATAAAAATCGCTAAGATAGCGTAACAATATTCTATTATGGCAAACAACAATCATGTGGTAATCATGGCGGGAGGCATAGGAAGCCGGTTTTGGCCTATGAGTACGCCACAATATCCCAAGCAATTTATTGATGTGATGGGCGTAGGCAAATCGTTAATCCAACTCACTGTTGAGCGATTGGCACCTCTTGCGCCTATGAATAATTTTTGGATAGTGACTGGACACGATTATGTCAATATTGTCAAAGACCAGCTTCCTGATATTCCTGATCAAAATATATTGGCCGAACCTGTTGCTCGCAACACAGCTCCATGTATCGCATACGCTTGTTGGAAAATAAAAACCAAGTTTCCTGACGCCAATATTGTGGTTACGCCATCGGACGCATTGGTTATAGATATAGCAGAATACCGTCGTGTTATCAAGGTAGCTTTGCGGTTTACGGCTGACAGTGATAACATTATGACTGTTGGCATACAGCCTACTCGTCCTGAAACAGGGTATGGATATATTGCCGCTGCCCACCAATTGGAGGATAGCGAAATATACAAGGTAGAGGCGTTTAAGGAGAAGCCTAACCTCGAAACAGCAAAAAAATATTTGGCTGATGGAAACTATTTTTGGAACGCTGGCATCTTCGTGTGGAATGTTAAAACCATTACATCGGCTATCAATAAGTTTTGCCCAAGTTTGGCCGAGAAAATGAAGGATATGGCTAAAGATTTCTATACAGACCGAGAACAAGCCACATTGGCTCGCATTTTTCCTACATGCGAAAAGATAAGTATAGATTATGCCGTGATGGAGAAATCGGACCGTATCTACACTCTGCCTGCCAATTTTGGATGGAGTGACCTTGGCAGTTGGGGCTCTTTGCACACTTTACTTGATAAGGATGATGAGGGCAATGCGCATGTTGGTGACAAAGTGCGGTTGTATGATAGCAAAAACTGTGTGGTTCATGCACAAGACGCTCAACAAGTTGTGGTGCAAGGTTTGACCGATTACATCGTGGCTCTGCGTAATGGCAGGCTGTTGGTTTGCTCGTTGCATAACGAGCAATTGATAAAAGAATATTCAAAGGAATAGGTTTAAAATGTTTTCAAAATATTATCCATTGCTTTTTGAGCCAAATCTCCATACTGTGATATGGGGTGGCGACACGATTACTAAGTGGAAAGGCCTTCCCGCGAACGAAAAACCCATAGGTGAGTCATGGGAGGTTAGTGCCGTTCCATCAAGTGTTAACATTATTTCAAATGGCGAATATCGGGGAAAGGATTTAGTCGCTTTTATAGACTCAAATCCTGAAGAAATTCTCGGTTCTCATGTGGCACGGCAGTATCACAACCAATTGCCTTTGTTGGTGAAATTTATCGACGCTCGCCGTGACCTGTCTATTCAAGTGCATCCTAATGACGAAATGGCGCAAAGATTACATCATAAAAGAGGCAAGAGTGAGATGTGGTATGTCTTGGATGCGGCCCCGGGTGCTTTTCTCTATGCTGGATTTGCTAAATCACTGGCATCAAATGGCAATGGAGATGTGAGTAATAATCGTGAAACGGTGATCGACGCATATCGCAGGAGAGTTGCCGATGGTACTATTGTTGATACGTTGGCCAAGCACGAAGTGAAAGCTGGCGACGTGTTTTATCTGCCCGCAGGCCGAGTGCATGCCATATGTGGTGGCATATTGTTGGCAGAGATACAGCAAAGTAGCGACGTTACTTATCGTATCTTTGATTATAACCGACTGGGCATTGACGGCAAACCTCGCGAGTTGCATACAGAGCTGGCAGCTGAGGCTTTGGATTTTAGGGTCGAAGACGATTATCGTACACAGTACAGCTATGAGCCAGAGCGTCCTAATGTCCTGGTGGATAATACTTTTTTTACAGTGAGAATAACAGAAATGACTTCGCCCTATCATTTCAACTTGTTGGAAGAGGATAGCTTTGTCATCGTGATGTGTCTCAAAGGCGATTGCCGTATTGTGGTTCATGATGCAACGGAGGCGGTACAATTAAAAGAAGGCTATAGCGCATTTATACCTGCCACTGTGGCAAATTACGAAATTATTCCTGATAATAAGGATGGCTTTACAAAAGTACTTGATGCCTATGTGGGTTAGAAGAATTAGTGGTGTCCTTTGCCATTAATCGTCCAATAGGCAGTTTGTGTGCAGTAATGAAAACGACGTTAAATGTGGATATCCTATAAAAGCCATAGCTGAATGTTTGTCGGTGTGATATATTTTTTTTGCCTTTACATACCCCCGAATGCCTCATCACGGGTAGAATCGGAGGAAATCCTTTAAAAAAAATATTGCTGTCCGGTAAAACTTTTATTAATTTACAAAATTAGGGCTGACACTTCTCACGAGGTATCAGCCCTTTTAGTTATCTTTGATTTTATAAAAAAATTTATAACTGTGAACAAAGTTAGTCAATTTCCCGGACAATTGGTCTATAGTTAGGTCTTAAAGTTGGTTGATAAATATTAAATTCTTTAAATTAATTGTGAAATACAAGGAAGTGAGTTTGATGTGAAGTGTTTTGACGGCTATACGCATTTTGTAGCAATGCTGATGGAGTCTTGAAACACTTTGATTCCCTTCGTGAGTACGAGATAGGCATGAAAGCGGAAGCGCACTAACTCTGCCACTTCGGATTGAAATATATAGTATCGTCAGAGGACGTACGCTTGCGGAGGCAAACATCCGTCGTCCACAAGCGTTCTTTGCAGGCGTCTGTTCCTATCTTTTGGAGAAGTATGCCAAGTTTTTAGCGGACAGCCAGCCTTCCAAGAGTTATAAGGGACAGACACATGAACCCAAAGACTGGGAAAAGCTGCTTTATGTGATAGACTCAACCATGATCTCCCCCTTTGATAACATTCTTAAAGACATAGGCAGACACTCTAAATACGGTAAGAATAAAGGTGGAAAGAAGGTGCATACCTTGATGAAATATCATGTTTGGGGGCCGATGGTAGTTCAGCTCACATCTGCCGCCAAACACGACCATTACCTACTTAAAGAGGCGCAATTGCCCAAAGATGCCACTTTGACAATAGACAGGGCATACATAGACATTGTACAGTTCCAATGACTTGCAGAGGAGGATGTGTGCTATGTTACCAAAATGAAGAAGAAGCTCAAGTATGAGGTACTTAAATCGATAACATACATCAATAATAAAGGACTTGTAATACACATCGACCAGAAAGTGCACTTTACCGGAGAAGAACTTATCCATGAGGCATGGTGGGTGGAAATCTTTTACGAAGACAAGAAATCGGTAGTTTAACAGACCAATAACTTTGACAATTGCCAATTTGCTCATCACCGTCCTCGCAAGAAGCATCCAAAGAAATCGTGCATTCTCGCATGTTATAACTATGGTGTGTCTTACATTAATGTCTTACATTAATATTATCAGATTTTTGGAAAATCCGGGCAAAATATCCTTGCCAAAGAGCAACAAAAAGCACCACCGCAACTACCCTTGTTTGATTAGGGGGGCTTACTTTTTGAAAAAGAAAGCTCGAAGTCCGATTATAAAGGGCTTCGAGCAAGATCATTATGTCCTTTTAAGTTTTATCGGATAGCAATAATTTTGAATATCTACCTTATCATCCCATGCCCAAATAGGTGATTGGACATGGGATGAAAAAAGTAGGTTGCATCCATGAAAAAGATCATGGCATGTGCTTAGCAAACTTTCTCGAGCCTCTTCATCATAGAGAACATGAAAACTGCGGCAAGCAAGCAAAGGCCAATGAGAATGCCCCAGATGGCCGTAAGCGGCAGATCTCCCCAGAGACGACCTGTGATTTGCACCGCATAATTGCCAATGGCTGTGGCAGCAAACCATCCGCCCATCATAGCTCCCTTGAGTTTTGGAGGAGCCACCTTGCTGACAAACGAGATGCCCATGGGGCTAAGCAGAAGTTCAGCAAACGTGAGCACAAGGTAGGTACCTATGAGCAGGTTGGGTGATGCGGGATTAGTAAGCAAGTTGGCATCTGCACTCAGTGCGGCGGGTGTAGGCATGCCCATACTGCCAACGGAGAGCAAACAGTAAGCCAAAGCGGCTATCAGCATGCCGTATGCGATCTTGCGAGGGGCTGTTGGCTCTTTACCACTACGACCCAAGGCTGAGAACAACAGCAGAGAGAAAGGTGTAAGCGCTACCACGAAGAATGGATTGAACTGCTGGAACTGTTGAGGCAGGATGGTGAAACTATCGGGTAATTCGAAATAGATGCTGCCAGCACCCACCAAACTCAGTGCAGCTACAACACCAGCGATAGTCTTGCTCTTGCTCGTCTTTGACTGGAAAAACGAGAATAGTGAGTAAATAAGAATAGCAAAAAATGCCAATATCCATACATTGAAGCCCATTCGGGTAGCACCTGTCACAGTGCTTGCGGTATAATCGCGTGCAAAATAGGTGAGCGTCAAACCGTTTTGGTGGAATGCCATCCAGAAGAAGATAACCACAATAAATACCAATATAAGGGCCGTTACGCGCTGACGAGTCTCTTGCGGAGTTAATTCTTCCTCTATCACGTTGGCATTATTAGCAGCCTTGGCATCTTCTACCATCTGCTTGGAGTTGCCCTCAACGTGTTTGAAAAGGCGGCGGCATGAGAAATAGATTACAGCAGAAAGTATGAGCGATAAGCAGGCAATGCCAAATCCATAGTTGTATGACCTTGACAAACTTTCTATGTACTGGTGTGCGAAGGTTACCAAATCGCCTGTATAGTTAGTGGCGATGGCCCCGCTTTTGATGAGTCCCTGTACCAAATCGGTGTTGGCCTGTGAAGCTGTTCCGTCAATGATTTGATGTGCGATGGACGGAATGCGGCCATCATAGACAAAACCATCGCGCCCCATCATCCAATTGGTCATGGCCGTGGCAGCGGTCGGAGCAAACATGGCACCGATATTGATAGCCATATAGAATAACGAGAAAGCTGTATCGCGCTTGCTCGCATAACGCTTATCATCATACAGGTTACCCACCATCACTTGTAAGTTACCTTTGAACAAGCCGGTGCCCAACGAAATAAGTGCCAATGCACCTATCATGCTCCAATAAGCCACATTATCATTGGCAGGTATGGCCAACAGCAAGTAGCCTATAAACATAACGGCTAAGCCTGTAACGACCATCTTGCCATAACCAAACTTGTCTGCCAAGATACCACCGATAAGTGGAAGGAAGTAGATGCCGGCGAGGAATGCGGAATAGATGCCGGAGGCTTGCCCCTCATCGAAACCAAACTTCGCCTGTAAGAAAAGCGTAAAAATGGCGATCATGGTGTAATAACCAAATCGCTCGCCAGTGTTGGCGAGGGCCAAGGCAAAAAGGCCCTTGGGTTGATTTTCAAACATACTTGATTTAATTTTAAAGGTTTATAATCTTAATATATCATTCAATGGTTAGTGCCGGGATAACTGATTGCTATGAGTGCCCCTGTATCGAGTAATATCAAAGAGATAGGATAGTTTGAGCATGATTGTCCCAAAATTGCTCGACCCGAAATAGTCACGCTTGGAATCGCCATAAATATTTGCCAATCCATAGTAATAACGCGCTTCAAGCAAGAAGTGCCCTATGCGCGGATGGCTGTATTCCAACCCCAAGCCAGCAGTAATGCCATAGTCAAATTTGTTCTCCACAGCCATGGTGTCTTGCGCCACGATGGTATTAGCTCTATCGGCCATGTTGCGAGTTGCCCATTCAAAATTGCTCTTAGTGCTCTCGTTCAGATACCATCCGAACTGTGGTCCGGCATTCAAAAAGAAATTGAAACCACGTTCTTCTCTGCCCCATGCCAAATGCGCCAAGAAAGGAACTTGCACGTAATTAATGGTGCGACTGTACTCTTCGGGTTGGCCTGTCGTCTCGTTGATAACAGACTGATCATTCTTGTCACGGATGTCCTCGCTCCAACCCATCTGTCCATAATTGACCTCTACAGCTACAGAAGCGATGGTGGCAAAATACTTTTCAACCGTATAGCGCATTGAAAAGCCACCAGACAAACCACCTTTCATCTTCTGTACAACTTTTGGCGTGAACCGAATGGTGGAAAGGTTATAGCCTCCATTCACACCCACCGAAAAGGTGTTGCGGTGCTCGCCCACTTGTGCTAAAACAGCGAGTGGCGTTAAAAATAGCAGTGTGATGATGAGATGCTTGGTCATGGGTTAATAAACGATAGATTCTATACCGCCTCCGGGGACAAAATGTATGAGCTGGAGAAAATCATTTTGCATACCAGCAGCCCCTACTTGTTTAAAAATTAACGGATTTTGTAAAGCTGTGTAAGAATTTTGCTCCTTACTCCCCACGAAGCTCCTACCATATTTTTTCATGCCACGCAAGAAGAACTGCGCTTGATCATAGCCCATGATAGCAAACCGTGGCAAAGCTGTCTGCATGTCCTGCCTGAACCATCGACGATAGTTTTGCTCTAAACGACGTGTTCTGCCATCCAACGGATTGTAGTAAAAATGTGTGGGAATATAGGTGTCGAAACGATGGAAACGCTCTGTGTTGTTTTCCGTATACATCAGCCATTCGGTATAACCGAAAAGTGAAATCTTTAACCTCGGATTGGCATTTTTTAGAGATTCTAACTTGGCTATTGCCACATTCAACTCGGGCGAGCGCCCTGTGTTGAGAATGACAACATTGGGCTGGGTCATGCTAAATGCCTTGGCAAACATGGTTTCGCTATTGTTCAAGTTAGTAATTTTATAGTGTATGTTTTTATTTTCCAACCTATTGCGTAGGGCAAACGTAAAAATCCCTTTTTGAGAAGTAGCATCGTTACAGTCTATAAAAACAACGTTGGTATTAGGAAAATGACGCATAAAAGCATCGATCGCACCATTATTGAGTTTGTCTGCCGACTCCCAAACTTGGAAAATCTGTGGATACCTTGCCACATCGTCGCCATTGATAGAGAACGGTATCACCATCTTGATATTGCGCGCCTTACAAAATTCGGCCAATCCATGTACCTGATGACTATAGAGCGGTCCGAAAATAATATCGCATTGGGCAGCCTCAGCCTCCTTGGTTAAATGGGATATGTCCGCGTCAATGTTTACATTCCATGCGTGAACATCAATGGAAAAACCAGCTGCTCGCAAGTCATCGCATGCCATGAGAAAGCCACGATAATATTCCACCATGCGCCTTCCGTCTCCATCCACATTGTGTAGGGGCAACATTACACCCACTTTCAAGGCATTCGTTTTGGGGGTGGATTGAGCCGTGGACCTGCTATATGGAATGAACACCATGTCACCTTTTTTTAGTTCATAGCCCTCGCTTTTCATTTCAGGATTGGCATTCATCAACTCTGGTATGGATATACCATACTTTTTGGCAATGCCGAAGATGGTATCCTTCTTTTTCGCTTTATACATATCACGCCATTGGCCAGACTGTGCCATTGCCTCCATAGCGAAACACATAGTGACAACCATCAACAAATATATGGAAAATCTTCTCATTTGTTCACATACTAAATATCATATAGTTGTGCAAAAATACAAAAGTTAGATGTAAAAATCGAATAAAAACAAAAGAAATACACTGACAATATTGCGCATAAAGGCCAAATTTAGACAAAATGTTGGCAAAAAATCTATTTTGAAAAATAAAAGTTTAAGATTTTTGAGATCATCTATTCGCCCAATGACGGAATTTATAAGGTTGCGAGACAAAAGAGACCGCAGTGCACAAAAAAACCTTGGACAAACTATCCAAGGTTTAATCATTTTATTTTGTAGTCGATAGGGGAATCGAACCCCTATGCCAAGATTGAGAATCTTGTATCCTAACCATTAGATGAATCGACCATTTGAAGTTGTGATCTCCGCGGAAGCTGGGGGATTCGAACCCCCGGTACGCTAACGCGCACGGCAGTTTAGCAAACTGCTGGTTTCAGCCACTCACCCAAACTTCCATTCCGGAGGGTTTGTCAACCTCATTGCATTCTTGAAATGCGGTTGCAAAGGTAATAGATTTATTTGGTATCACCAAACGTTTTGTGATGTTTTTTCAAACAAAAAAACATTTAACATGCTTGCGTTACTATTTACACTTAACCCAAGCTCTATCTGTTTTTATTCTTGGAACCTGGCTTTCGACCACGCTTTTTGGGTTTATCTTGAAGCACTGGGTGGCACTCCATTTGCTTCATTTTGTATTCGCGTGGCGTCATTCCGGTGTTTTTGAAGAATGAAGCATAAAATGATTGTCTATTGGAAAAGCCCACGGTGTCGGAAATTTCTTCCATGGTCAAATCCTTGTAGCGCTTATCTACCAATAGCGTCATAGCCTCCCTGATGCGATAATAATTGACCAAAGAAGTATAATTCATGTGGAACCTTACGTTCACGACGGCCGAGATATACCGAGTGTTGGTACCCAAATCCTCAGCAAGACGTTTGGCAGAATAGTTCTTGTCACGATATTTTTTTTGGATAATGATAACATCGTTGATGCGCGCTTCGAGTTCATCCATCATCTGTGGACTTACCAAAGTCCTATACGAGGCCTCTTTTTCTTTTATTTCCGTTATGTTATACTTTGCCATGACTTAAGGATTTTGAATCGTTAGTAAGAACATATCGCAAAGATAATAAAGTTAAATTTATTTTCCAACATTTTTAATATATTTTTCTAAGATTTGTTTAATGTTTTTATGAAAATCATAATGATTTTGTTATACCATTATCACATTGTGTTCATCTTCCCATATCCTATGTATCAAGCAAACATGCTGTTGTAGGCTTCCCTGAGATGACAAGATGGCTTTGTTTGGAAAACATAGATCATGTAGAGGTTTAGCACACGCCACATCAAATGTTATTCAAAAAAAATACTTAATTTTACGCTTACAATCAAATAGCATAAATTTAGAATTCTCATTGAAAAAATATTATCATCCGCTGTGTCTTTGTACCACGTACCACCTTGACAACGGCGTCGAGCAGGCAGGAAATGGCATTCAGGATAGTTTTGTCTATTTATACCAAACCACTCCGCAGGCACCAAAGGGTTGCGTTGGCATCATGGATGTCAATGGTTGTTTTGACTGCCTGCGGTGCAAAAATATAGATGTTGTCTGCAATCTGCTACAAGACTTTGACGGTAACATTTCAGACAGCGAAGCCCATAACAAATTCACAAAGCAGTCAGCCTCTCTGGAAAGCATTGAAAAACTGCCTGAAAGATGCGGACAAATTATCTTGATGAACAAACTAAACGGTATGAAATGCCTATAAATAGCATGCGAAGTGGAAACCTCAGAAAAACATGTTGGTTATTAAATGTGCAAAAATTTGAAACGCATCAGGAGCTATGGAACATACCCTCCTTACGTATTAACCTATCTTACTTAACGATAAGAAAACGGCAAAACAATATTGTAACCAAAATATATACACGAAAATGCCATTTTTTTCTACACAAAATCATATTTAATGCGTATATTTGCACACTTAATTTCCGTTTTGATGTAATATCACTAATAATTTAACGACACTAACAAACATGATTAAAAACTTACGACTAACAATCTTTTCGCTATTAGCATTCATTTCGACGGCTGCGTTGGCAAACGAATACAGACATGTGTTCGATGCCGCGACACTTAACGGCAACGGCGTGGTTGAATTAAGCCACGTGAACTGGGAAATCACCGCTACAGGCGCCGGCTATTGGGGATACCATGTAACCAAAGGCCAACAAATAGGTAGTGCCAATAAACCAGCAAAGACCATTATGCTTTCCACATCAGACATTAAAGGCTCAGTATCGAAGATAATAGTAAACACAAGCGGCGCGAAAGGTATCGACGCCACACTCTCCGTGACAGTAGGGAATACGACGTTTGGCACGGCATACAAACTCACAGAGTCTCCATCATCGGCATCATTCACCGATAACGCTTCTGGAAAGATTACGCTTCTCTTTCAGCAACAATCCTCAAAAGCTATCTATATCAAGTCTATCCAAATAGTATATAGCGAAGGCGGTGGCACGATAAATCCTCCCGCAGAAGAAAAGATAGCCAAGGTTAATAGTATCGCGGAATTTGTAGCTTTACCTAATGGCAAGGAAGGAACGCTCTATTTAAGCAATGACATGAACGCTCGTGTGACATACGTACATGGCTCCACTGCCTATTTGCGTGACAAAACGGGCGCCATATGCTTCTATCAGTTTGACAAGACACCCACAATGGCATATAACGACCATGTGGCGGGCTACATAACTGGTAAAAAAATGATGGTGGGCAATATGCCTGTCATGGTAGCAACAGACAAAACCAATACCAATCTACTTGCCATCGCCAAACCTGTGACCGAGTTAAACGTCGAGCCAATAGTCATTAAGGCCGCAGACTGGTCTAAGCATTACGCCGATTGGGTTACTATCAAAGATGTGAAAATGCAGGACGCAAACATAGGAAACGATGGTACCGGGAATGTAAATGTCGCAAATACCTTTAAGATAACCCCTATTGACGCCTTGGAGGCCAGCTGCACATACAACCTTTCGGGCATCGCAAACGCCACAACGAATGGCATCGACGAACTCAGTTTGGTGTACAATGAGGCTTCGGCGAGACAAGGAAACCCATCAGCAGATGTTGCCGCGAAGTTCTCGCCCATAAGCAAAGTCACGACAGGGATTGGCGCACTTGTTAACAATAAGCAGGGCCATGCCATCATATACGACATTACAGGACGACGTGTTTCGCCCGCAAAAATGTCGAAGGGCATTTATATCTTTAACGGAAAAAAATACATAAAATAGTTTTTGTTCATACCACCTATTATTATATTGAACACATGAAAAGACAATTGCTTTTTATATTCGCCATATTTATAGCTTTCAACGCCACTGCTCAATCTGACAAAATGGTTAAGAGCGTGACGCTAAAAACTGGTGTCGCTTTCAACTATGACAAAGATGCGCAAGACAGTGTGCGAGTGATTTTCACGCCAAGTGGCGACTCGTTGGGTATCAAAATATACACAAAGAGAGAAGGCTCGGTAGATTTTCTTTACTCCCAGATACACCATGTCGTTTTTTGGAGCAACCAACCCTCAATTATTCCCGACGGCACCAATGTCAATAAAAATAACGAAATAGACTTACAGAAAAACCCAGAGGCTTGGCGATTGGAGTTTCCAAAATTGTACCAAGGTTCTGACATTACTTTTGAAGTAACTCACTCCACGCCCAATTATGGTATCACTTATTCGATAGAGTGGGATGGCAAACGGCGCGCTAACAGATGGTCGTGCTATCAAATGTATGCCGGTAACATGCTAAAAAACGTGAAAAGACAGGATGCTTTTATAGAAGACCCCAAGATTCCATCTGTCTATAATGTTTCTCCTAATGAATATAGTGGCTCTGGCTACAGCCGTGGGCACTTGTGTCCATCAGGAGATCGACTTTGCTCAAAAGAACAAAACTCACAGACATTCTACATGTCTAATATGCAGCCACAAATTCAAGTTCATAACGGAGGCGTGTGGGGCAATTTGGAAAACAAGGTAAGGGGTACGTGGGCACCACAGGGAAAAGATTCCAAAGACACTTTGTACGTTGTAAAAGCGGCCACAATTGATCCGGGAAACATCAAAGGATATACCAAGACAGGACTTATCGTGCCCAAATATTTCTATATGGCACTGCTTTATTACAGCAAGTCTTCTAACAGTTATTCGGCCATAGGCATATGGTCCCCACACGAGGAGAACAGCACAACAGAATACATCACCATAGATGAATTGGAACGAAGAACGGGCATAGATTTCTTCTGCAACCTGCCTGACAATATAGAAAACGAGGTGGAGAGCAAGATAGATAACGAAAAATGGGGTACTTAAAATGCCTTATTCAACCAATGATAAAATATAACTCACTCTTCTATGCTGGAAAGTCAAGGTAGGTGGGGACAAGACATATATTTCCAATAACAAATCATAAATGTCAATAGCAAAAACGAGAAGCGCTGTTAACGAATAGCCAAGAACTCCATGACTTGTTAAAATATTTGTCAAATATTATTTTTTCAAAGCGAGTGGAAACGTTCGATAAAATTTGATTTCTGGTTGTCAATTGCTTGCGGAACATGTGTTGTTGAGTGGGTGGTATGGCAATTAGTGCCTAATCGTGTGACAATTAGGTATCAATTTGTCCGTCAATGCGTGCTGATCATGCGCTCATTAATGCTTAATTGCACGGCGATTAAGCATTAATGGCAAGGGATAGAAGCGCCCATAGTTTCTCGTGAATTTAAGAACCGTTGTAATTTTCTGAATTACAAGACATTATGCTAAGCATCTTTTTCTGTGTTTTTCAGAAGAATCTTGTGGCTTTTGACGTTAATAAGGTGTGACAATAGGTGTTGTTGAATTATTTCATCATATTTTTAATTTGTTGTTTCACCGTCGCTATATGTACGTGTGCACAGTACATCGCACGGTGGGGGCTTAATTTATCATGTTACGCTCCCTCGGCCGCGCGTGTTCCTCTTCGTTGCGATTCACAATTTAACGACGACATTCATGACATTGTTTAATAATATGTTGTAATGGCGAATCGTGACAAATTGCGACCCTGTTTTTTACGTCGTGGCTGTTTTTTGTTATGTCAACTCAAAAGCTGATAAAGTTGATTTTGAGCACTAACCTCTATATTGTTTTGCAAGATCACGATATGCTAATATCTCACTACTTTCCTATGATAAGTGTAAGGATATGTTGAGAATACATGGTTGAGACGAGAGGGCCACGCCAAATTTGTTGGCACGGTTGCGACGTGAATGTCTATGGGCGGATAGGGTTTATTTTTTTGTATTGTAATAATGTGCAAAATTGTAGAACGGTTCTTGGATGATGTCAGCGCTTCTTGCGGTGTACACATTGCCATATGGGTCGGTGGCCTCGATGATAATGCCATTGCGTCGTGACTTGGGCTTGTAATAGTAGAGGTGGTTCATGATGAGATAGCCATTGTGCTTGCTGACAAACCAATAACTGACAGACTGGCTGTACTGGTGATGGTAGCCTGTGGCGAAAGCGTCTTGCCCTTTGCTGTTGATACGGGTCATGGGATGTTCTACGCCATTCTCGATGGCTACAATCTTCCATCGTGAGTCGGCGTTGAACACGTTGGCCACCACCACGCCGCTGTCTGTAGGCAGTTTCCAGTCTTTGGCATAACTCTCTTTGTTATAATTAGCGTCTGCCCTGAAGAGAGTCATCTGCAATGCCGGCGACAATAGCGTGGCTTTGTACCTGCAATTTGCGAGGCTGCTCGATTTGAATTGATAGATATAATAGCCATTTGGCGTGCCACAGATATTGATATTTGATTGCCAGATGGCTCCGCAAGCGGCAGCGTGGCAGTGCTCAAGCACGTGATGTCCATCGAGGTCGATCTCATGATTGAGCGCGAAATGCGTGTGCCCACAGAATAACTCGTACCCCCCCTTGAACCGCTCAAGCAACGCAAGTAGCGTTTTGAGGCGTGAGGAGTAAAAATGTCCACGCTCGGTGGGCGCTTGCAAAGGCACGGCAGTGCTGCTGGGACTGTTTCCAAACGTTAGCGGAATGTGGTAACAGAGCACCACTTTTTTGCTGGTGTCGGCTAAGGCAAGGTCTTGGGCTATCCATTCCATCTGCTCATCGGTGGGCTCGCCCGGTGAGTAATAGAGCGCGCCATGATAGAAGTTGCAATCATTGAAACACACATAATGCACGTCTCCTCGGTCGAAAGAATAATCGGTGGGCCCCCAGTTTTGTTCCCATTTCTCGGTATAGATACGCTTGCCATCTTGGTCGTGGTTGCCGATGACAGAAAAAACGGTCATCTTGGTGGAGCCGAGGGCTTGGCGCACCTGTAGCTCGAGCGAGTCGTTGTACCCGCCGTAATACTGCACGTCGTCGCCCATGGACATGCCATAAATGGGTGTCTCGGCCGGCAGCGAGTCGATGGTGTGCCTGATGTCGGCTATCGTCTCGTCGGTGAAACGTGCCACGTCCGATTTCTCCACCAAATTGTCGTTAGGTCCTGTGTAGTAGGGATTGATGACGTTGGTGGCTTGTGGGTCGCCAATAATTATCATGCGATGGTCAACCTCCTTGCCGTTCTTGAGCCTTGTGAGTGTGAAATCATAGATGGAGTCGTTGGCGTTGATGGCCTTGTAGAAACATGCCGTATGGTCGTTGGGGGCGTGCGTGGGAACCTCGCAATAATCGGGCACGGTGTAATAGACGAACCTGGCCTTGGGGTTGCGGTGCAACGCATAGTGCCCGGCAGAGTCGGTCACGGTGCAACTGTAGCTGTCGCTTACCACAACGCCGGGCATTGCGGTGCCGGTGGTGTCGGTCACGGTGCCTCGAAGGCTGTCTTTCAAAGCTCGTTCGGCTTCGGCATCTCTGAGTGCTTGTGCCATAATTGAGTCGTACTCAGCTTGATAGCGCATGGCGTTGATGCGGTCACGCTCTCTGATTTGAGCGGAGTGGCTGATCATAGAGCTAACCATGATACCTGTAAAGACTAATACGGCCACGAACCCGAGGCTGATTTCTTTTCTCATCTTGTTCTCGCTCATAAACTGTTTCGGGGGTGCTTTGTTATGTTTGTTGGAGTTTTTTTCTTTTCAACGCGGATGCGTGGTAGCACGGTGGGTGTCTTGGTACGTGTCGAGCACCGTGTAAAAAGTGGGAATAAAGGTAAAAAACATCCCATACGAACCAAAGTGTTTTGGGATGTCTTTTTGCAATAAATGTCGTTTTGGGGCAACATGAAGGTCGTTTAAAGCCTTGCTGGGTGTACCGTAGAATGGTATATGCCGCCCTTTTAGATTTATCTTGCGGCGAAGAACCTCCCGTCATTCATGGCCATGCGCACTTGGTACAGCCCGGCCTCGTCGGGTGTGACGTTCAGTTTTGTGCCGTCAGGGAGGTTGGCTTGGATGGTGCCATCACTGTTGAAACGAAATATCTCGGTTTTCTTGCCTTTTTGAATTTGCGACCAAGCGTCTGTTTTCTTGTCGTAAACGAAAGAGATAGTTTCTCCGGTGGGGAGCTTGATGTCGTAGCCGTCGGCTTTGTAGGTTACCGCATAGTATTTTCCATCTTGGCCCATCACCTGTTTGACAGTGCCCACTTTCATGGCCATGGGATTGTCCCCAGTCCAAAACTCAATGGTGTTGAGAATGAGCATGTCTGCCATTCCAGCTATTGCATAGGCTGGAGAGATAACGATGAAGATAATTTCGTTAAGAAATTTGTTGTCTGTGGCGTTTCTGTTCCATGACGCCAACTTGTTGAACATGGAGAATGTGCCCACGCAAGAGGTCGTAAAGAAGATGCCAGCCATGAGGCATGTGGCCAATGTTAAATGTCTTGTTTTCATATTTGATTATGATGTTTATACTGAAAAATCGCGTAAATTTAGATATATAATTTTGTAAAAGATGGTTTTTGGATAGATTTAACATAATTTTCTACGATTGGTGTAGATTGGAGTGGCGTGATGAGGCTGAAAGCATTTTCTTAATATTCCTTAATTAAGTGGAGAAAAAATGGCAATATGAGGTTGGCAATGAACTAAAAGTAGTAACTTTGCAGTCGCTTCCACGAGATGGAGGCATAATTCAAACCTTATATAAAAGATTTAAAAACAAAATGGCAACAAAAATCAGATTGCAGCGAGGCGGTCGTAAGAACTATGCGTTCTACAGAATCGTTATCGCAGATGTAAGAGCTCCACGCGATGGTAAAATTACAGAGAAGATTGGTACTTATAATCCCAACACCAATCCTTCAACCGTAGATTTGAATTTCGAGCGCGCTCTTTATTGGGTAGAAACTGGTGCACAGCCTACCGACACCGTACGTAACATTCTTAGACAAGAGGGTGTGTACATGATGAAACATCTTAAGGGCGGTGTGAAAAAGGGTGCTTTTGACGAGGCCGCATGTCAGCAAAAGTTTGACGCATGGAAAGCGAGCAAAGATCAAAAGTTGACAGAGGCTCGCAACGCAAATGCTAAGAGTCGTCAAGACTTGGCTGCGAAAGCATTGGAACAAGAGAAGAGTGTGAATGAGGCTATTGCCAAGAAAATAGCAGACAAGAAAGCTGCCGAAGCTGCCGCAAAGGCTGAGGCTGAGGCCGCCGCAAAAGCAGAAGCTGAGGCTAAGGCTGCCGAGGAATCTGCTGCACAGGCAGAAGCAGAGGGTGCTAAGACTGAAACAGAGGGCGCTGCGGCAGAATAAAGCCGTACGACGTAATACTATCTTGCATTCCCAAACACAGCTAAGTGTTTGGGAATGTCATTTAAGGACAGCTCAGAAAATTACAAACATATATAATAATGTGAAAAATTTCAATTATGTCTTGTTATCTTTGTGTTTTCTTAAGTTCAAAACGTAGGTTCGTTTTGTCACGTGGCTTGCTACGCTTGCAATCTTACGGAATATATTTAGCTTGAAAACAAACTCATAATTTGGCATGGTTGATTTTTAAAACTATCCTTAAGAAAAACAAACGCAACGAGGTTTTTAGCCTTGTTGCGTTTTCAGTTGGCACGCAATGTCAGCTTTGATAAGGCCGCCGTGCGAGCGATGCGAGATCATGTGTGCGGTGGGAGACTTGGCGCACAATTGTTAATGGAGAAAAGTGGCGGAAACACTTGGTTGTGTTTTCGTTTTTTATTTATCGCAACTTTTGGTAGAACCGAAAAATAATCTTAACTTTGTAAGCATCACAAAAGGGAAAGCCGCTAAAAAAATATCTATTTGATGGCAGAAGAAATATCGACAGTAATACCGGCAACTAAAAGGACAACCAAGACGACAAAGGCTGTGGTCGGTGTCGGTAAGGGTAAAAAGCGCGAGGTTAAACGCAATATCCCCACGGAGCTTATACCCGTGGAGGAAGAGACATGGCTGCTTCAACCCATAGCGGTAACCATGATGCGGCACGATTATTCGCTGATACAGATCAGAATACTCGTCACGATCGTTGAATTCATGCAGAACAAGCTTCATAAGATTCTTAATAAAGAGAAGATGGAGCCAGGCATTTTTTCGGATGTGGAACTTGACAATGATGGCCGGCTTGAAATCAAGACGCTGTTTAAAACATTGGGCGTAGACCCAAACCATTACCCTCAATTGCGTCAAAGTTTGAAAATGCTCGCAGCCATTCCGGTGGAGATACCTTATAAAACCACGGACGGGCGTAGCTACCTTAAAGTGACCAACTTGTGCGATGTGTATATTCCTAAAGACACTGGGCTGTATGAAAAGTATGCGCTATTGAAAATAGATCGCACCGTGGCTCAGCGTTTGGTGTCGCTCGATTTGGGGTACCATAGGCTGGGAAAACAGATTGTGTTTGCGTGTCGTAATCGGTACACACAGCGAATATACATGTTTATAGAAAGTTGGCTTGACAAAGGTGGAACAAGAATAAAAACGTTGGATTTCAGGAAAATGCTACGACTGGAAAACAATTACAATAAATTCAGCGACTTCACGAGGCGCGTGTTGAATCCTGCCAAGGAAGAGTTGCAGTCTCTTGCGGAGAATGGTTTTTGTGATTGTTACTTCGATTACGAGAAACGTTACAATCATGGGCAACGTGGTGGAGAGCCTGACGAGTTGGTGTTTACTATTTTCAGGGCTAAAAATAAGCTTAATCACCAACTTAAAGACATCACGGAAATGCAGCGCAATCAGTTCTCAGACATGTTGATGCGATATTTTGGATTTGAGGTGGCAGTGGCTAAAAAGATGAGTGAGCGAGTTACGCCAGAAAACTATCAGGGAGCTGTCTCGAAGTTGGTTGATTTGAGAAACAGGTTGCGTAGCGACTTGACCATTCACGACAGGGCAGCTTACACATATCGTGTGTTAGACAACTTGTTTAGAGGAGTGTAGATTAATTTTACTATATAATATTATTTTGTTTATAGAATACAACATGAAATCCAGAACATCAGATTGGTTTGAGACCAAAATAAAATATGACAAGACACAGGAGGATGGGTCGCAAAAATCCGTAGTGGAGCAGTATGTTGTAGACGCCCTTAGTTTCACGGAGGCGGAGAGCACGCTCATTGAAGAGATGTCGGCTTATATCAGTGGCGATTTTAAGATTGCCGGAATAAAGCCTGCGCCTTACCATGAGATATTTTTCAGTGACAGTGCCTCGGCTGACAAGTGGTATAGAGCCAAGTTGTCATTTATCACCATTGATGAAAAAACGGAAAAAGAAAAGCGTTCCACGGTGAACTATTTGGTTCAGGCCGCTTCTTTGCCGGGAGCGGTGAAAAGCATAGAAGAGGTTATGGGTGGAACGATGATCGACTATGTGATAGCCTCGATAGCTGAGACATCGTTTATGGATGTGTTCTTGCATACCGACAATATGGCGAAAGGGGAGGCAAACGACGTTCCAGAATACGAAGCGCAGTCACAAGAAGAGAAAGGAACGGAGTGATGAAGGTTGATGTTGCTAAAAACTTAAGTAAAGTACTTGAGCAGCTTCCTGAAGGCGTTAGTCTGGTTGCCGTGAGCAAATTTCATCCGAAAGAATATATAGAGGCTGCCTATCAAGCTGGACAGCGCATATTTGGCGAGAGCCATGAGCAAGAGTTGCGAGTTAAAGTGGAGGAGCTGCCTAAGGATATCTTGTGGCATTTCATTGGACATTTGCAAACCAACAAGGTGAAATATGTTGCTCCTTACATTTCAATGATTGAGGCTGTGGATACCCTTAAACTTTTGAAGGAGATCAACAAGCAGGCTGCTAAGTGTGGACGCGTCATAGACGTGCTGCTTGAGTTGCATATCGCGGAGGAGGCGACAAAATATGGTTTCTCCATAGACGACTGTCGAAACATGCTGAAAGCGGGTGAATGGAAACAGTTAGCTAACGTTCGGATATGCGGCTTAATGATGATGGCCAGCAATGTGGACGATGAAAACCAAATCGCGGCAGAGATGAACCAAGCTGCAGATTTTTTTGATGAGGTAAAGCGTGATTATTTCGCTGACGCTGATTATTTTCGTGAACGGTCATGGGGCATGAGCCAAGATTATAGGGTAGCAGTGAGATGCAGGTCTACGATGGTAAGAGTTGGAACCTATATATTTGGGCCAAGGGTCTATTGAGACGATGGTAAAAAACAAGATGTTTAGTAACGCTCGAAAGATATTGGACGATTTTTTAGATGTCACAGCTGGAAGAAAAACGCCGGAGCGATATGCCATCTTGGAAGCCATCTATGATATTGATGGGCATTTCACGGTTGAGGAGCTAAACGACCGACTCTCTAATGAAAAGTTTGTGGTGAGTAGAGCCACGCTTTACAACACCTTAAAACTTTTTCAAATGATACACCTTGTGGTGCGTCACAAGCTTATTGACAAAACAAAATATGAAGCTGCGTTAAGGAACGACTCGCACAGTCATCAGATTTGCACTATGTGTGGCAAAGTGAACGAGGTGACATTGCCTGACGTGGAGGATAGCATTAGAGACGCTCGCTTGCGTCGTTTCAGAAAAGAGGGCTTCACGCTCTATATTTATGGTATTTGCAGTAGTTGTCAATCACGGTTGACTCGACGTAGAACCATCAGAAATAAAACTAAATCGGACAACAAATAATTATATAGATAGCTTATGAATACCGGGAAAGTGGATGTCCTGCTGGGTTTGCAGTGGGGTGATGAGGGTAAGGGTAAAGTTGTAGACGTGCTTACTCCGAAGTATGATGTGGTAGCTCGTTTTCAGGGAGGACCCAACGCTGGGCACACCTTGGAGTTCGAAGGGCAGAAGTATGTTTTGCGCAGCATCCCCTCTGGCGTGTTTCAAGGAGGCAAGATCAATATCATTGGCAATGGTGTGGTGCTGGCTCCAGACTTGTTTATGAATGAGGCCAAAGACTTGGAAAAGAGTGGCCATGAGTTGCAATCTCGTCTGCACATTTCATCCAAGGCGCATCTCATCATGCCTACCCATCGCATATTGGATCGCGCGTTGGAAGTCGCGAAAGGCAAGGCCAAGGTGGGCACAACCGGCAAAGGCATAGGTCCGACCTATACAGACAAGGTCAGTCGTAACGGGTTGCGCGTAGGAGACATTTTGGAAGGTTTCGAAGAGAAGTATGCGGCACATAAAGAACGTCACATGAAAATGCTCTCTTCTATGGGCTGGACTGATTTTGACGGATTTGAGGAAACTGAGAAAACATGGATAGAGGGTGTCGAGTTTCTCCGTCGTTTCAAGATAGTTGATAGTGAGCACGAGGTGAACAGGACTCTCAAAGATGGTAAATCCATTCTTTGCGAGGGAGCGCAAGGCACCATGCTCGATGTTGATTTTGGTAGCTATCCCTTTGTAACCTCAAGTAATACTATTTGTGCCGGAGCCTGTACGGGTTTGGGAATTGGTCCGAACAAGGTCGGAAATGTTCTCGGTATTATGAAAGCTTACTGTACACGCGTAGGTTCAGGACCGTTCCCGACAGAGCTTTTCGATGATACCGGAAAGCGCATCCGTGACCTTGGCCATGAGTATGGAGCGGTGACGGGGCGTGAACGCCGTTGTGGATGGGTAGACCTCGTGCAACTAAGATATAGCATCATGGTGAATGGTGTAACCCAGTTGATTATGATGAAGAGTGATGTGCTTGATGATTTTGACACCATCAAGGCTTGCGTGGCTTACGAATTGCCTGATGGCAGCACCACCCCTGATTTCCCATACGACATTAACAACGTTAAACCTGTCTATGAAGAGCTGGAGGGCTGGAAGACCGACATGACCAGGTTCACGAGCGAAGAAGAGTTCCCCAAAGCGTTCAATAATTATATCAAGTTTATCGAGGATCAATTGGAGACACCTATAACCATCGTCTCCATAGGTCCGGATAGAAGTCAAACCATCATAAGGAAATAACAAAGAGAATGGGAAACAACAAACCATCCATCCCTAAGGGCACCCGAGATTTTGGCCCTGACGAGATGGCCAAACGCAATTATATCTTCGACACCATCAAAGAAGTCTATGCTCTATACGGTTTTCAACAAATAGAGACACCGGCTATGGAGACGCTTCGCACCCTCATGGGCAAATATGGAGAGGAAGGTGACAGGCTACTTTTCAAGGTATTGAACTCTGGTGACTATTTTAAAGGTATCACGGACGAGGAGCTTCAAGAGCGTAACACGCTGTATCTTCAGACCAAATTGTGCGAAAAGGGCTTGCGATACGACCTCACGGTTCCTTTCGCCAGATACGTGGTGATGCATCGTGAAGAACTCCAAATGCCATTCAAGCGTTATCAAATCCAACCTGTTTGGCGCGCTGACCGACCACAAAAAGGACGGTATCGCGAATTTTACCAATGTGACGCGGATATCGTTGGCTCCGACTCTCTGCTCAACGAAGTGGAGTTGATGCAGATTGTCGATACTGTTTTCCAAAAATTTGGCGTCAACGTACAAATCAAAATCAACAACAGGAAGATACTTACCGGCATTGCAGAGGTTATTGGTGAGTCCGAGAAAATCATCGATATCACTGTTGCTATAGATAAATTGGACAAGATTGGTATTGACAATGTCAATGAGGAATTGCGTAATGCCGGTATAGCCGAGGATGCTATCGCACGCCTTCAGCCTATCATTGCGTTCCAAGGAAGCAACAATGAGAAATTGGATACCATCGCGGAAGTTCTTAAAACATCGGAAACAGGACTGAAGGGGGTGGAAGAATCTCGTTTTATCCTGAACACATTACAGGCAGTTGGCCTTCACAACGAAATACAGTTGGACCTCACCTTGGCTCGCGGGTTGAATTATTACACGGGTGCTATCTTTGAGGTTAAAGCCCTTGACACGCCTATGGGCTCTATCACTGGCGGTGGTCGATACGACAATCTCACCGGTATATTTGGCATGCCGGGCCTTTCCGGTGTAGGCATATCGTTTGGTGCCGACCGCATTTATGACGTGCTCAACACGCTTGACCTTTATCCCAAGGATGCCGTGGCAACCACGCAATTGCTTTTTATCAATTTTGGTGACAAGGAAACGGCTTATTGCATGCCTTTGGTGGCCAAGGCGAGAGCTGCCGGAATACGCACGGAAATTTATCCAGACAAGGCCAAAATGAAAAAGCAGATGACTTATGCCAATACCAAAAATATAGCGTATGTGGCTTTGGCCGGTGATAATGAGATGGCGGAGGGCAAGGTTACGCTAAAGAATATGGCTACGGGAGAACAGTTGTTGTTGACTGCGGACGAGCTTATCGAGACCGTCAACAAACAATAAGCGTTAGATGTCGTGTATAGATAAGGTTGCCGTTAAGTTTTATTTAACGGCAACCTTATTTTTAATCTGTGGCGGTTTCAACATGCAAATGCACTAACGATTGCAAAGTTAAAAAATATTTTCAT
>ERZ1673752.465-NODE-465-length-69511-cov-24.899735_pt1 | contig 69511 bp, 51 predicted proteins | sample MGYA00580195_ERZ1673752 | MGnify/ENA primary metagenome ERZ1673752 (study PRJEB41218, sample SAMN15661744) | gut metagenome | host: Homo sapiens | place: Canada: London | collected 2015-08-20/2019-03-30 | study: EMG produced TPA metagenomics assembly of...
GACGCCGCCCTCTCAAGGCGGAGATCACCAGTTCGAATCTGGTACGGGCTACCACGCATTTGATACCCGGGCTTCCCATGGAAGGCCGGGTTTTTTATTTTCAAACAACCGTCTGCAATTCCCGTTTGAACCAGAGCTTTGCGTTCTGTCTATGGTCCTTGCGGGTACAATATCCAAGATATTTTGACTGTTAGAAGGAGTCTCATGACGGAGTCCTCTCAGCATACGTCTAAGCCCCAGGTCGAGGTTGAGGCCTCGGGCGGAGATGACAATAAGAGCGCACGCCGCGGCGCCATCTTTATCGGCGTCGTGCTGGTGGGTTATATCGTCTATCTGGTGGTAACCGGGCAGATGGGGCAGTTCTGGGCCGCAATGTCGAGCGTCCAGGCGTCATGGCTCGTTGTCGCGTGTCTTTGCATGTTCATGTATCTGTTCTTTGGCATTGTGGCCTATGCGATCGCCGTCTGGCTCGACCCATTTTCACCCGTCGGCATCCGCGACCTGATTTCGGTCGAGGCGAGCGGCATCTTCTTTGGCAACCTGACGCCCATGATGATGGGCTCGACTCCCGCCCAGATCTACCGCCTGACCAAGGCGGGCCAAAATGTCGGCGAGGCTGGCGCCACGCAGTTCACGCGCTTTATCGTGTATCAGTTTGGCCTCGTTGCCTGGGGCGCTATCCTACTGCTTGCTCGCATGCCGTTTTTTGCCGAGCGCTATGGCGACATGACGCTGCTGTGTGTCTTTAGCTTTGGTGGGCACTGCTGCATCTTGCTGGGCATCTTCGCCGTCGCGCTCATGCCTAAGACCGTCACGCGCGTCGCCCATTGCATCATCAATTGGCTTGAGCGCATTGGTGTCTCGGCCACTAAGATCGAGGGATGGCGCACGTTTGTCGATGGCGAGATCTACTCCTTCTCTGAGAAGTTCAAGCTTTCAGCCGGACATTTTTCTTCCATGCTGCTCACGGTGGTCATCACCATGCTGCAACTCGCGTTTTTCTACCTCGTGCCGTATTTCCTGATGCTTGCCTTTGGCCACCACGAGGTCGACTTTTTCTCGGTCATGGCCGCGAGCGCCTTTGTCCAGCTGCTGAGCTCTGCGGTCCCCCTGCCCGGTGGAACTGGTGGCGCTGAGGGCGGCTTTGCATTGTTCTTGGGTCATTTCTTTGGGTCGGCTTCGACCGCTGGCTATCTGCTGTGGCGCCTCATTACGTTTATTGCGCCGACCATTTTGGCTGCGCCCCTGCTGGGACTTAAGAGCGCCCACAACGAGAGCATCCATGCGCGCTGGGATCGTGTGATGCGCAAGCTCGGCCGCACGCCTCAGACGCCCTCTGCGCCCACTATGCCGCACCCCACGAATGCTGTTACCGTTGATCCCAAGAAGCGCGCTCAGAAGGCTTCTGGGACCGCTAAGCCGGCTCATAAAGCCTATGTGCGCCAGACAGGCGATGGTATTCGCGTATCTCCGTCGGCACTCAATAAGAAGAAGCATCCCAAGTCGCAGTAGGGCAGTCGTGCGTTCTTCATGATGCGGGGCATATTTGTGCTGTATGGGGGATAATCCTCTTACGTAGATTATCTCTCATCTGTTGATGAATGCTCGCATATCGAAGGGACACGCCCATGGCAACCAGCAAACCGCGTCTTGATCGTCGCATCGTTCGCAGCCGTAATGCCATCCTTTCCGCTTTCGAGCGCCTGCTCATGGAAAAGCCGCTGGCAGACATTACGGTGAGTGCCATCGCGCGCGAGGCCAATGTCGACCGCAAGACCTTTTACGTTCACTTTGGTACGGTTGACGGCCTGCTCGATGCCATTGCCGTCGATGTGGTGGAGATGATTGTCGACTCGGTCGAGAAAACGCTTGCTTCAATGGACGGCGACACCAATGAGCGCGCTCTTGGCGCGGCGGCGACCTTCTTTAAAACCGTTAACGAGGCACTGTGCAACAATTTGGTGCTCAATCGTCAGCTGATCGAGAACATTCCGCTCGATGATTTTATGGCTCGTCTTCGTGCGCCGCTCGAGCACGAGATTGCCGAGCGCGATCTGCTGCCCCAAGGTCTCAAGGACGAGATGTTCGACTACTATCTGGCGTTTTTGCTGTCGGGTATTATCGGTATCTATCGCACGTGGGCATTGTCTGATGGCTCGGTTCCTATCGAGCGCGTCTCGGAGGTTGCCAACGACCTCACACTCAACGGCCTGTCGAGCCTGGAATCTCGCTTCGAATAGCATCGATAATTCAACAACTTAAAGAAGTTGCGGTGGAATAGGGATCGTTTGGTTATTGGAAGGCCGATCTAGTCCCTATTTCACCGCAACTTAGTAAAACTGTTTTGATGGTAAGGCGGAGCAGCCTCGAAGATGAGCCTCGAGACTGCTCCGCTTCATTTCTGAGCGTTTGTCGTGTAGAACAGCATTAATCGCCGTTTTTGAGCGTGCGGCCCTGCTTTTCGAACTTGTGCATGTCGCTATCGGCCATACCCTGTGACTTATCCTCGTGACGCTTGGCGTATAGCGGATCGTCGGAGTCGTTCCAGATGCGGTCGGCGACAGGTGACCATGCCTCGGCGGCAGCCTGGGTCTTTTCGCGCAGCTGCTCGGGTGACTCCTTCTCGATAAGATCGGTGCTCATTGCGCCACTCTCGGCAACCATTTTGGGTAGCACGTCGGGATTCTCGAGCATGGGGCATGGTTTGAGGTAGTTGTCGTTGAACGGCATGTTCTCGTAGTACTTCATAAAGAGGGGAGAGCGCAGCGCGTCGAGTAAGCTCACATCGTGGATGTTGGCGTTTGAGTAGTGGATGAACACGCACGGCTCCACGTCTCCGGCGGCGTTGATGTGCAGGTAGCGGCGGCCGCCGGCGATACATCCGCCTACAAACTCGCCGTCGTTTTGGAAGTCGAGCGTAAACAGCGGCTTCTTCTCACGCATTTCGCGGATAAAGTGATACATGTGCTCGCGCTGCTCGGGCGTGGGCATGAGCTCGGGGGTTGCATTGCGGCCAACCGGCATAAAGTGGAAGTACCAGCAGAAGAGTGCTCCCTTGCCGATCATCCAGTCCATGTTCTCCTCGGTAGCAACCGTATCGGCATTGGCGCTGGTCCAACAGGTGGAGATACCAAATGGCAAGTCGCGCTCGCGCAGGAGTTTCATGGCGTGCTCGATCTTTGCGTAGGTACCCTCGCCGCGACGGGCGTCGGTGGTGTGCTCATTGCCCTCGGCGCTGATGGCGGGGACAAAATTACCTACGCGAATCATATCGTCACAGAAGGCCTCGTCGATCAGCGTGGAGTTGGTAAAGCAGAGAAACACGCAGTCCTGATGTTTTTCGCAAATTCTGATCAGGTCGTGCTTGCGGACGAGCGGCTCGCCGCCGGTATAGATGTAGATATGCGTACCGAGCTCTTTGCCCTGCGTAACGATAGAGTCGATGTCTTCGAACGAGAGATTCTGCTTGTGGCCGTACTCGGCGGCCCAGCAGCCCGTGCAATGCAGGTTGCAGGCGCTCGTGGGATCGAGCAGGATGGCCCACGGAACGTTGCACTGGTACTTTTCGCGGTTCTTTTCCTGCTCTGGCCAAGCAAGCAGGTTGGCGTCGACAATGAGAGTCTTAAGCAGTTTGGTTCGCATCTGGGGATTAAGGCTGAACACACGCATGATCAGGTCATACCAATTGCCGCGGCTCTTGATGACATTGGTGAATGCCTCTCGCTGTACAGGAAATACGCGATTGGGGACCAGCTTGTTCACGAGATCCATGATTTTGTCGATGTTTTCTTGCGGGTTGTCGTCGAGATAATCGATGAGCTTGTTAAGCGCTGCACGCTCTGCTGACTGTGTAAGCGACATGGGTATATCCTTTCACGTGTGCTTCATGTGTGATAATACCCACTTGTGGATTAAACGAAGTCTAAAGATTTGTAATGTGTCTATTCAACGAATCAATTTAATTTGGGGTGAAGCGTTATACGCCGACACCTTCTAAGTTGCGGTGAAATAGTGTCAGATGGGGATGCGGACGATTTCTTGGACCGCGCCTAGGCGTATCCATTGGAATCCTCCGATGCGCCTTCGCACGCTCGCATGACCTCGATACCATGCGAGCGTGCGAACTCGACGAGCTCTGCGTTGCGGGCGTTTATGGTGCCGAAGGCGGCGGGGCACACGATAAGGCGCGCGCAGTGGACGAGGAGCTCTTTGGCGCGGGCTATGGTTTTATCCCCGATCGGCTCGAAGGCGCGCTCGGCCACGCATTCCGTCGCCAGGTCGCGCGCGAGCTCGCAGTCGATGTCCCCTTCGTGCAGAACGCCCGCGTAGAACGCCTTGCCCTGCCGGATGAGCTGGCGAAACACAGCCGATCCCGTACCTGCGCCGGCGATGACGAACGTGTGCGCATCGCCGTGTGGGCGCCCAATTTCCACGCTGCCGAAGCGCTCGTTGAAGGTGCCATGTTGAAGGCCGTAGAGCTCGCCAATCGTCTCGCGCGTGAATATGTCCTCGGGTGCGCCGGCGCGGAAGACCCGGCCGTCCTTCACGCAAATCACCTTGTCGGCGCTTTTCTGCGCGAGCTCGAGTTCGTGGATGGACATGATGACAGCCACATTCCGCGATTTCGAAAGGTGGCGAAGTATTCGCAGCAGGTCGATCTGGTAGCGGATATCGAGATACGACGTGGGCTCGTCGAGCACGAGCACACGCGGATCCTGCGCGATGGCGCGTGCGAGCATGACGCGCTGGCGTTGCCCGTCGCTTATCTGCATGAAGTCGCGCTCGGCGAGCTCTTCCACATGTGCGGTTTTCATGGCCTCGTCGACCCGATTATGGTCATCGGGCGTGAGTGTTCCCATTCGCCCGGTGTAGGGATGCCTTCCCGCCTCTACGATATCGCGGCAGGTGAGGAGTTCGGTCCGGGGGCGATCTGTCAGCATAACGGCAAGGTTCCTTGCGAACTCCGCCGTCTTCCATCGGGAAATCTCCCGCCCGTCGAGCTCGACCGCGCCGGCAAGCGGTGCCAGATGGCGTGTGATGGTTTTCAAGATGGTCGACTTGCCCGAGCCGTTCGGCCCGATGAGCGCCACGACGTCGCCCGCGCGAACCTCCAGATCGACGCCTTCGACTACGACCTTCTTGTCGTAGCCCGCCGACAGGTCGCTTATGCGGAAAAGCGGTGCTCCGTCAGCCTGCGTTTCGACCGGGGTTTCGAGGTTCGACTCCGCTCGGAGGAGGCGTTCAGCGCGCAGTTCCGCACGAGCCGAAAGTGCCTTCTGGCGCTTTCGTGCGAGCTCAGGACTGTCTAAGCATGGAATGTCCCCTCCGAGCGTTTTAGACCGTGGCACGAATTCCCCCATCTACCTCACCCGCTTCTTCAACATGAGCGCGATAACCACCGGCGCGCCGAAGATGGCGGTGACGGCGCTGATGGAAAGCTCGACGGGAGAGAACAGCGTGCGCGCGATCAAATCGCAGCCCGCGCAGAAGATGGCGCCTCCCAAGAAGCATGCAGGAATCACGCGGATGGGCTTCGACGACTTCAGCGCCGACTTAACGAGATGCGGAACCGCGATGCCTACGAACGACACCGGACCAGCGAACGCGGTCACGCAGGCGGAGAGCATGCTCGCTAGAAGGACGAGCACCACGCGGAAGCGTGCGACGTTCACGCCGACGCTTTTCGCGTAGGCTTCTCCCAGCTGGAAGGCGGAAAGGGGCTTCGATATCGCGAATACGCATGCGCTCACGGTGATCACCACGACAGCGATGACCGCGATGTCGTCCCAGCTCGAACCCGAGAAGCTACCCAAAGACCAGTTGTGCAGGTTCACGATGGACTGGTCGTCGGCGAAGGCGATAAGGAAGTTCGTCGCCGCCGAGCAGATGTATCCCACCATGACGCCAGCCACGATGAGCATGGCCATGGAACTTATGCGCCGTGCGATGAGGAGCACGAAGCCGATGGTGATAAGCGAGCCCAGAAACGCTGCGGCCACCATGGCCGGCGAGGACATGGCCTGGTTCGCGCCCAGAAGTACGATCATCGTAAGCGCGACGACGAACTTTGCGCCCGAGGAGACGCCCAAGATGAACGGGTCGGCGATGGGGTTGTTGAAAAACGTCTGCAGCAGGAACCCGGAGAGGGAAAGCGCCCCGCCGAGAAGCACGGCTGAAAGCACACGCGGCAGGCGAATCTCCCAGATGACTTGGCTTTCCATGGAATTGGCCGCGCCGCCCGAAAGGATGCCGGGGATGTGGTCTGCGGGCACGAGCACGCTCCCGATGCACAGGTTGGCCCCGACGAGCACGATGAGGGCAACAGCGAGCAGCGCCGTCACGACGCGACACCGCGCGGCGCGCCCCGATTCGTCGTATGTCATGGAAAGCCGGCTTCTCATGACGCTAGCCAAGCTTCCTCAGATAATGGAAGTCGCTCGCGTCATCGCCGGTGAACGCCCCGTGCAGCTCGTCGATAATGTCGGCGGTAGAAGTCATCTGCTGGTACATGTCGGCGCTTGTGACCCAGACATTGCCATTCTTCACGGCTTTGAACTGCGACAATAGCGCGTTTTTGCCTACAAAGTCGTTCAAGGTGACAATCGATTTGTCGATGGCGCCGTTGTAGACGATGATGTCGGCATCCTTCGCCGTCGCGTAGAAGCGCTCCATTTCAAGCGTTACTGACGAACCTGACGTCGACGCCGTCTGCGCGTCATCGAGCGCGTAGCTGCCGCCTGCAAGCTCGATCATCTGCGCCACGTAGTCGCCCGCCCGCCGCGTGACGGCGGCCCCGTTCGAGTTAATGTAGAAATACGCCACGGTTTTACCTGACGACGCGAGCCCCGACGTTTGCTCGACGCGGGCCTTCTGCTCGTTGAACAGGTGCGCGGCCTCGTCTTCCTTGTCGAACAGGACGCCGAAAAGCTTAATCCACTCGACTCGCCCGAGTGCTTCGGGCTCGCTCGACGACTGTTCGGTGAGCACGACGAGCCCGAGTTTCTGCAGCTTTTCCTTCACATCGGGCGTGTGGTTGATCATGGTGTTCTCGATGGCGAGCGTGCAGCCCGAGGCCGATATTCGCTCGTAGTCGGGCGCGCTGTACTTGCCGCCGTAGGCGATCGCCCCACTTTCGAGCGCGCTTTTGAAGCCCGCGACCGAGCAATCGTCGGCCTTCGTGCCCGACATGAGGATATTGTCGTTCGCATCGAGCGCGTCGACCAGGCACATCGTCGCCGACGACACGAGGTACACCTTGTCGGCGGGGCGCCTTATGACCGCGATGTCGGAGCTCAACCCATCAGGTACCTTTGCATTTTGCGGCACCACGAGGAAGCGCTCCCCGTTCGAAATGCAGATAAGCCGCAGGCCGCCTTCGTACTCGTCGACAGTGAAGTGCTCGGCGTATTCAAGCTGAAGCGTCCCCGTCGGCTTCCAGCCGCAGCCCAAATCGGCGTTGTGGAAGTCGGCCGCGGCGTTTGAAGCCGTTCCCGCAGGGGAGCCGCCGCTTGCTTCGTCGCCCGATTTCTCCTTCATGGTGGATGAATCGAAGTGGAGCGTGTAGTCGATGGTGTGCGGCGTTGACATGGCGACGGTCTCGGCCGACACGGCGATGTCCTCGTCGAGCGTGACGGGTATCTCGAACGTGGAGTTGCCGCCGTCGTTTACGGGCGCGTAGTCCACGCCGTTGACGGTCATTTTGTCGTAGTTCGAACTCGACCAGGTGATGGTCGCGGTGTAGGTGTCGCCATCCTTCACAATTGTGGTGGGTGAGGCGATGCTTGCGCGCCCTGACCCACCGGAGAGCGAGACGCTCACAGTGTATTCCTGAGAGCCTGCCGTGCCACCGGTCGCGTTCGGGCTCGCACTGCACCCCGCGAAGGGAAGCGCGAGCAGGGCGACGAGAACGCAGGCGATCGCGCGCACCGCGATGCTGCGACGCTTCCTGCTTTCCCCCTTGGGAAGAATCGACCGCATGGCGTTACTTCAGTGCGTCGGCGCGTAGATCGACGCCGGCGGATTCGAACACGAGCGTGCGGTCGTACCACTGCTCTTTTCTAATACTCCACGCGGCGCAGGCGGTGTCCTCGTCGAGCGCTTCAACGGGCACGTCGTAGGTGTACTTGCCTTCCGCGTTTTCCACATAGGGGATGAAGTCGGCCTCGCTCGCGGCGGCAGCCTCGTCGCCCGTGCCCATGAAGAGCTTGCCGTAGCCCGTGCCGGAAAGCGTCATCACGCAGTGCATGGAGCCGTTTTCCACGATGAGCTGGGCGTCCACAATCCTGAACATGTTCGAGCTGGAATCTACGGTGATCGGATAGGTGCCGTCGGCCACCTTGTCGGCGGTGATGGGGGCAGCGCTTGCGCCCTCGGGCGCATCGGCCGCCTGTTCGGTCTTTTCCTGGGAATCGGCATCGCTTGCCTTTGCGCTGTCGATTGAATTTCCGCCGCAGCCGGCGAGCGAGAACGCGAAAATCGCCGCCGACAGGGCGAATGCGAGGGTTTTCTTCAACATGGAGGGGGTTCCTTTCAATCGCTTCGACCGCCCGCTCGTGCGGTGGGCGGGCGGGACGCGAATGCAACGGGCATGCGCCGTCGGTCGGGGAAGGCGCATGCCCGTTGCACGAGGACGCGACCGGCGCCCCCGTGCGCGGCGAGTTTACAGCTTGGCGATGGCGTCGTCCACGTGCGAGACGTAGATGTCGTCGACCGCGACGTTCTGTCCCAGACCCTGGAGCAGGCACGTCACTTCGAAGCCGGCGGCCACGAACTTCGCAGCCCAGCTGTCAGGGTCGGTCTCGTCTGCCATGTCGTTGTTCGCGTGGTCGCCCGCGACCACCATGAACGGCGCGAGCACGGCCTTCTTGTAGCCTGCGGCGCTCGCGGCGGCGATAACATCCTCGCAGGTCGGTTCAGCCTCGACGGTGCCGACGAAGAACTGCGTCAAGCCCTCGTTCTTGAACACTTCCTGCATCTTGGCATAGTCGGCGTTGGAATCGGCTTCGGTGCCGTGACCCATGAGGCACAGCGCCGTCTTGCCGTCGTCGAAGGACGCCATGTTCTCCTTAATGGCTGCGGCCACCTTCTTGTAGTCGTCGTCGGAGGTGAGCAGCGGGTCGCCGAGCGAGATCTTGTCGAACTTGTCGGCGTACTTGTCGAGCTCGTCTTTCACGTCGGTGTATTCCAGGCCACCCATGAGATGCGTCGGCTGCACGACGATTTCCTTCACGCCGTCTTCCACGCAGCGGTCGAGCGCCTCGGTCATGTTGTCGATCGTGATGCCGTCGCGCTTCTTCAGCTTGTCGATGATGATCTGCGCGGTGAAGGCGCGGCGGATGTCGTAGTCCTGCCAGTACTTCTCGCGGATAGCGTCTTCGATGGCGCCGATGGTGATGTGGCGCGAGTCGTTGTAGCTCGTGCCGAAGCTCGTGACGAGGATGACCGGCTTCACGGCCTTCTCCTTTTCACTCGATTTCTCGGAACTCGCGGAGGTGTTGGAGCAGCCCGCGAGCGCGATTCCGGCGAGCGCGACGGCTCCGGTTGCTGCGGCGCCCATGAAGCCGCGGCGTGACATCTGGTCGGACATGGTTTTTCCTTTCCTCGGTTTGCCGGTCCCCCGGCGACAGTTGCTTGTCGGCACAAGCGAAAGAAAAGCGCACCCCTCGGGGTTCACAAGGAGCTAACGCCACGGCGATGCCGTGAGGAAAAGGCGAAGCAGTCTGGCTTGGGGCGCGAGGCGGTTCGCCCGCGCGTCCTATACAGTAATGTCCCTTGCCCAGGATTCCCACCTGGTTCCCTCCGCAAGCCAGCGCGGGCTGTGCGGGCGCCGCGCCGGTCATTTCCTTTTATCCGATTGTCATATGCTCGTTGCCGAATCTTTTACTATGATAGTGGGCACTTGTGAACGTGTCAAAGCCAGGGCGGGCGGCATTGCGCCTCCTGCCTGCGTATTTGCGCCGATTGCCGCCGCAGGCGCCGTGTTTTGCCCGCTGCGCGAATGGCGGCGTAAACGGTTGCGATGAGAAACGGGAAGGGAAGGCTCGGATGATTCATATCGTTGGCGCAGGCTCGGGCGCCGCCGACCTTATCACGCTGCGCGGGGCGCGCCTTCTACGCGCAGCCGACGTGGTCGTTTGGGCGGGAAGCCTTGTGAACCCCGAGCTGCTCGCCGAGTGCAAGGAATCCTGCATCGTCTACGACAGCGCGCACATGACCTTGGAGGAAGTGCTCGACGTGATGTGCGCGGCAGATGCGCGGGGCGAGGACGTGGTGCGCCTGCACACGGGCGACCCGTGCCTGTACGGCGCCATCCAGGAGCAGATGGACGCGCTCGACGCGCGCGGCGTGGACTACGAGGTGGTGCCCGGCGTGTCGAGCTTTTGCGGTGCCGCGGCGGCGCTTCGCCAGGAATACACGCTGCCGGGAATCAGCCAGTCGGTCGTGATCACGCGGCTTTCCGGACGTACCCCCATGCCCGCGGGCGAGGGCATGCGCACCATGGCGGAAAGCGGCTCGACTATGGTCATCTTCCTGAGCTCGGGTATGCTCGCCGAGCTTTCCGCCGAGCTTTTGGCCGCGGGCCGCAGCTCCGACGAGCCGGCGGCGCTCGTGTACAAGGCGACCTGGCCTGAGGAGCGCGTGGTGCGATGCACAGTGGGCACGCTCGCCGATGCGGGCGCGCGAGAGGGCATCGACCGCACGGCGCTCGTGGTGGTGGGCCGCGTGCTCGGGGCTCGCGGCGGGCTTGCGCACAACGGCGCGCAAGCGGAGTCGTACGAGCGCAGCAAGCTTTACGACCCTTCGTTTGCCACGGGGTATCGGAAGGCGAGCAGCTAGCGTGGCCTTCGAGCACTACATATATACCGGGACGACCCGCCTGCGCTGCGGCTACACCACGGGGAGCTGCGCCGCGCTCGCGGCGAAGGCAGCCTGCGAGATGCTCTTGTCACGAAAGCCCGTCGGCCTCGTGTCGATCGTCACCCCCGGCGGGCTGCCCGTCGAGACGGACGTGGTCGACGCATGCATCGGCGAGGGGTGCGCCCAGTGCGCCGTGCGTAAGGACGCAGGCGACGATGCCGATGTGACCGACGGCGTGCTCGTGTACGCGCGCGTGGAACATTCGGGGTCGGGCACGGGTGCTGCGGACAGCAAGGACGTGCCCGCGCACGAATCGGAAGTTTCCGTCGATGGCGGCGTGGGCGTGGGGCGCGTGACGTTGCCCGGGCTCGAGCAGCCGGTGGGGGCGGCCGCCATCAACGCGACGCCGCGCGCGATGATCACTTCGGCGGTGCGCGAGGTGTGCGCCGCGCACGGCTTTTCTGGAAATATTGCTGTGACGATTTCGGTACCCGAGGGCGTTTCCCTTGCCGAAAAGACCTTCAACCCGCACCTGGGGATAGAGGGCGGCATCTCCATCCTGGGCACGACGGGCATCGTCGAGCCGCGCAGCCTCGCTGCCTTGCGCGACAGCATCGAGCTCGAGATCCGGCAGCATGCGGCTATGGGGCGGCGCGGAGTCGTGCTCACGCCCGGCAACTACGGCGCGCAGTTCATCTCGGGGCATTTCCACCTAAACGGTGCGCCGGTGGTCTTCATCTCCAACTTTGTGGGCGATGCGATTGATTGCTGCGTTCGCGAGGGATTTACCAATGTCCTTCTTGTGGGACACATCGGCAAGCTGGTGAAGGTCGCGGGCGGCATCATGGACACCCATTCGCGTACCGCCGACTGCCGCGCGGAGATTCTGGCCGCCCACGCGGCCTTGGCCGGCGCGGGCGCGAAGACCGTTCGCGAGATCATGTCGTCGGTCACGACCACGGCGGCGCTCGAGGTAATCGAGGCCGCCGGCGTGGGGGACGCTGCGCGCGCCTCGCTCGCTGCGGCAATCGAGGACAGGTTGCGCCGCCGCGCGGCGGGCGCATGCGACATCGCCGCGGTCGTGTTCGACGCCGAGCGCCACGAGCTTTTCCGTACGTCGGGCGCCGATGCAGTTATCGGGGAATTGGGGGCGACGTATGAGTAAAGGCGTGCTGTACGGGGTGGGCCGCGCAATCGGCTGGCCGGGGACGAAGGTGGTCATGAAGGCGCGCCGCTCGCTTGCGGACACGAAGCGCTTCCTTTGCGAGGAGGGCGCCTTCGACGGTGCCGAGCTTGTAGAGGACTGTGGGCTTCCGGGCGAGCGCGTGTACCGCTCGCTCGACGATGTGCCCGATCGGGGCAGCTACTTCTCGACGATTGTGGTGCGCTAGATGAGGGTTTCCTGCATAGCGTTCACTGAGAGGGGTTATGCGTTGGCGGAGCGCACCGCACACGCGCTTTCCGATTGCGCGCAGACAAGTGAAGTCGACCCTGGCTGGGACGTTTCCGTTTCGCGCGGGTTCGGCGAGGGGAAGGCCGACCTGCGCGCATGGACGGCGCTCACGTGGGAAGCGTCGGACGCGCTTCTGTTCGTGGGCGCGGCGGGCATCGCCGTGCGGGCGATCGCGCCGCATGTCGCCTCGAAGGCAAACGATCCCGCGGTTGTGGTGATCGACGAGGCGGGGCGCTTTGCCGTCCCGCTTTTATCGGGGCATTTGGGCGGTGCGAACGAGCTTGCGCAAACTGTGGCACGCGCGGCAGGGGCAATCCCCGTCATCACCACGGCGACTGACGTCCGCGGCGTGTGGGCGGTGGATACGTGGGCGCGCCGTGCGGGGCTCGCCGTTTCGAATCCCGAGGCCATCAAGCGAGTGTCGGCGCGGCTGCTTTCGGGCGGGCGCGTGGCGCTCTATTCCGACATGCCGATTTCGGGACAGCCGCCTGAGGGGGTTGACATTGCGTCCGACCGCGCTCGGGCCGATATCGTCGTGTCGCCGTTCGCTGGCGCGAATGCAGGCGCGTCCGTTCTCGCGGCGGAGACAACGGACGAGGTCGTGCCCGCCGGTGAGACGGGTAAGCCCGCGGGCGTGCGGGCGCAAGCGCCTGCGCCCGAGCCGCTTCGCCTTGTCGTGCCCTGCATCGTTGCGGGCATAGGGTGCCGACGCGGTGCGTGCGCCGAAGCGATCGGGGAGGCGTTTCTTCTCGCGTGCGGGCAGGCGGGCATCTCGCCTTCGGCCGTGCGCGAGGCGGCGACGATCGACGTGAAGGCGCACGAGGAGGGTCTGCTCGCCTTCTGCCGCGCGCGCAATATTCCGCTTGTGACGTATTCCGCAGATGAGTTGTCGCAAGTCGATGGCAGCGTTTCGCCATCTGATTTCGTGCGCGCGACGGTGGGGGTCGACAACGTGTGCGAGCGCGCGGCGCTCGCGGACGGGGGCAAACTTATCTTCCCGAAGCTCGCTCACAGCGGCGTGACCGTCGCGTTTTCCAAGGTAACTATCGAACTTTCGTTTAAGGAGCGGTGATGGGAAAGCTCTTCGTGGTGGGGATCGGCCCGGGCGGCCCCGACGGCATGATGATTGCGGCCCGGCGCGCGCTCGAGGCGGCGGACATCGTTGTGGGGTACACGAAATACGTGGAGCTCGCGCTCGCCGCCGTGCCCGACGCGGCGCATCTCGCGACGCCGATGATGCACGAGGTCGAACGGTGCCGCCTGGCGCTTTCGCGCGCGCAGAGCGGAGAAGCCGTGGCGCTTGTGTGCAGCGGTGACGCGGGCGTGTACGGCATGGCGAGCCCCGTGCTGGAGCTTGCGGAGGACTACCCCGATGTAGACGTGGAAGTTATCGCCGGGGCCACCGCGGCTCAGAGCGGGTCGGCGGTGCTCGGCGCCCCGCTTGCCCACGACTTCGCGGTCGTGTCGCTCTCCGACCTGCTCACGCCGTGGGAGGTCATCGAGCGCAGGCTTGCCGCCGTGGCGAGCGCCGACTTCTGCATCTGTTTGTACAACCCGCGCAGCAGAAAGCGCGCCGACAGGCTCTCGCGCTCGGCGAAGATTATGCTCGAATGGAAGGCCCCCGACACGCTCTGCGGCTGGGTACGCAACATCGGGCGCGAGGGGCAGCAGTCGGGCATGTGCAGGCTCTCCGAGCTGGGGGAGATCGACGCCGACATGTTCACCACCGTGTTCGTCGGCAACGCTGACACGAAGCTCGTAGGCGGCCGTATGGTCACGCCGCGCGGGTATCGGGAGATTCCATGCGAAAGGTAACGATCATCGGGGCGGGGCCCGGAAACCCCGACTTGCTCTCGCGCGCGGCGCTCGACGCGATCGACATCGCCGACGTGGTTATCGGCGCTCATCGCGCGCTTGTCGGCATCGACGTGCCGCCCGACGTGGTGAGATGCGAGCTCGTGAAGACGGCGGACATCGTCGCCGCGCTCACCGATGCGGCGTCGTGGCAGCGCGCCGTGGTCGTGATGACGGGCGATGTGGGGCTGTTCAGCGGCGCGCGCCGCCTGGTGGAGGCGCTCTCCGGCGATGCGCAGGTGGACGTGCGCGTCATTCCCGGCATAAGCTCAGCGTCGTATCTCGCCGCGCGTCTCGCGCGCCCATGGCAGGATTGGCGCTTCGCGAGCGCTCACGGCGTGGCGTGCGACATCGTGGCCGAGGCCGAGCGCGCAGGTGAGCTCTTCCTCGCCACGTCGGGCGGGGAAGACCCCTCGCGGCTTTCGGGCGAGCTTGTGCAGGCGGGCTTCGGGGACGCGCGCGTGACGGTGGCCGAGCGCCTGTCGTACCCCGACGAGCGCATTACCTGCGCGACCGCAAGTGAAATCGCAGGTCAGACGTTCGACGACTTGAACGTGATGCTTATCGAGTTTGCAGGCGGCGCCGAGTCGCCTGAGGGCTCTAGCGCAGCCTCCGAGGCGCCGGCCGGCGCGTCTGCGCCCGCGGCGGACTCTGCGGGCGCATCCCGTTCCGCGAGCTCCCGCTGGCCGTACGATTCCTCGGGCATTCCCGACGAGCTCTTCATCCGCGGCGACGTTCCCATGACCAAGCAGGAGGTGCGCGCCGTCGCGCTCGCGAAGCTGCGCCTTACCGCGACCGACACCGTGTGGGACGTCGGCGCCGGCACGGGGAGCGTGTCGATCGAGGCGGCGCTCGTCGCGCGAGCGGGGTTGGTATGGGCGGTCGAGCGCAACGCGGCCGGCGTTCGGCTCATCCGGGAGAACGCGGATGCATTCGGGTGCGGCAACGTGCATGCGGTCCCCGGTGTCGCCCCCGAAGCGCTCGCGAAACTGCCCGTCCCCGACGCCGTGTTCGTCGGCGGGAGCGCGGGTAAGCTTCCCTCCATCGTGGAGGCGGCGCTCGAGAAGAACTCGCAGGTTCGCCTGTGCGTGCCATGCGTCACCGTTGAGACGCTCACCGAGGCGTGCGCGCTCCTTTCGGGTTCGCGCTTTAAGGGGTTCGAGGCGTGCCAGGTGTCGGCCGCCCGCGCCGAGGCTGTAGGCTCGCACCATCTTATGAAGGCGCAAAACCCCGTGTTCCTCGTCAGCGCGCGTGGTGCGGGTGGGGAAGGCGGCGCCCGGTGAGCACGTCCATTCCGCGCTTCATGGTCGCTGCGCCCTCGAGCGGGAGCGGCAAGACGGTCGTAACGTGCGCGCTCCTGCGCGCGCTCGCGCGCCGCGGCCTTGCATGCGCGGCCTTCAAATGCGGCCCCGACTACATTGACCCGCTCTTTCATCGCCGCGTCGTTGGTGCGCGCTCGGGCAACTTAGACGGCTTCTTCACCGACGCCCCGACGCTGCGCGCCCTGCTCGCACGCGGCGCCGCGGGTGCGGATGTCGCGGTGCTCGAGGGGGTCATGGGCTTCTACGACGGCATGGCGCCCGGCGTGGCCGACGCGAGCAGCTACCAGGTTGCGCGCGACACGGAAACGCCGGTCGTTTTAGTGGTGAACGGGCGCGGGGCGTCTTTATCGCTCGCCGCCGTAATCCGCGGCATCGCCGAGTTCCTGCCTTGTGCGAACGTGCGCGGCGTCGTGCTGAACAAGACGAGCGCCGCTGCCTGCGCCTACGCAGCGCCTGCGATCGAGAAGCACACGGGCGTCGCGGTTTTGGGGAATATCCCCGCCGACGAGGCGTTCTCGCTCGAAAGCCGGCATCTGGGGCTTGTGACCGCCGGCGAGGTCGAGCAGCTCTCCGCGCGCATCGACAAGATGGCCGAGCTGGTGGAAAAGAGCGTCGACGTCGACTGCTTGCTCGAAATAGCGGCGACGGCACCCGATATCCGCGAGGAACCTTACCGGTTGGAGCCGATCGCGGGAGCGCGGCCCATCGTCGCCGTCGCGCGTGACGAGGCGTTCTCGTTCTACTACGAGGAGAACCTGCGCGCGCTCGAGGACCTGGGTTGCGAGCTGGCCTTTTTCAGCCCTCTGTGTGATAGCGAGTTGCCCCGGGGGACAAGCGCCCTCTATCTGGGAGGCGGCTACCCGGAGCTCCATGCGCGGCAGCTCTCCGAGAACGTGCCGATGCGCGAGGCGGTGCGGCGCGCGGTGGAATCCGGCATGCCGACGGTCGCCGAATGCGGTGGGTTTCTGTATCTGCAGCGCGAAATCGCCGATAGCGAGGGGCGGCGCCGGCCTGTTGTGGGCGCCCTTGAGGGCGCAAGCGAGAACGGGGGAAGGCTGTCCCATTTCGGGTACGTGGAGCTCACTTCTCAACGCGACGGGCTCTATGGGCCGCGCGGCACACGCATCCGCGCGCACGAGTTCCACTACTGGCAGTCCACCTGCCCGGGCGGCGACTTCTGGGCGCAGAAGCCACGGCGCGACAAGGGCTGGCCGTGCATGACGACCATCCCGTCCCTGGTTGCGGGCTTCCCGCATGTGTACTATCCTGCGAACCCCGACGTTGCGCGCGCGTTCGCGTCTGCCGCTGCGTCGTTCGCAGAGAGGAGACGCCATGGCTGAAGCAACCGAAACCGCGCTTGCCTGCATCCGCGAGGAAGTCGAGCGCGCGTTCTCGTCGGCGCCGGGCGCCGTGCTCGAAGCCGCGCTCTCCCGGATCGCGCCCGCAGACGAGTGCGCCCGCGCCGCCGCGTACGCCGCGTGGGACTCCATTGCGCACCCCTTGGGGGGATTGGGCGACTTTGAAGACGCCGTCGCGTGTATCGCCGCAGCTCAGGGGAGTGCCGAGGTGGCCGAGTTTCCCCGTGCGCTCGCGGTATTCTTCTCCGACAACGGGGTCGTTGCCGAAGGCGTGTCGCAAAGCGGGCAAGACGTGACGCGAGCCGTCGCGCGCAACATGTGCGAGGGGGCCACGAGTGCCTGCCGCATGGCGGCGTTCGCGGGTGCCGAGGTCGTGCCCGTCGACGTGGGTATGGCCCGGGGCATAGAAGACGCGCGCATGGTGCGCGCGAACGTGCGGCGGGGGAGCGGCAACATCGCGCACGGCACCGCTATGTCTCGCGATGGGGCCGTGCGCGCGATCGAGGTCGGAATCGCCGTCGCGTGCGGGCTCGCCCGCGCCGGCGTGCGCCTTCTCGCCGCGGGCGAGATGGGCGTCGGCAACACGACCACCTCGGCGGCGGTGGCCGCAGTGCTCATCCGGGCGGACGCGCGGAGCCTCGTCGGGCGCGGCGCGGGGCTCTCGGACGCCTCGCTCGTGCGCAAGCGCGACGTGGTCGAGCGCGCTATCCATGCGAACTCGCCCGATCCCGCCGACCCGATCGACGTGCTCTCGAAGGTGGGCGGCTTCGACATTGCGGCGATGTGCGGCTTCTACCTGGGGGCCGCGGCCTCGAAGGCGCCGGCACTCCTCGACGGGGTCATATCCTGCACGGCGGCTCTGTGCGCGGTGCGCCTGTGCCCCAACGCCTTGGGCTACCTCGTGGGCACCCACGCATCTAGCGAACCCGCAAGCCAGGAGCTCCTTCGCGAGCTCGGCATAAAGGCACCCCTCGTCGCAGGCATGCACTTGGGCGAGGGCGCGGGCGCCATGGCGTATCTGCCCCTTCTGGATTCGGCGCTGCGCGTGTACCGGGATGGGAAGACGTTCACGGCGACTGGCATGGCTGCTTACGAGCATTTCGAGGCTGGGAAATGACGGTGACGTTCGTTATCGGCGCCGCAGCGAGCGGCAAGAGCGCCTATGCCGAGTCCCTGTGCCTCGGGCACGACGGCCCCCGCGTGTACCTGGCAACGATGGAGCCCTTCGGGGAAGAGGGCGCCCGCCGCATCGCGCGCCATCGGGCGCTGCGCGAGGGCAAGGGGTTTTCCACCCTCGAGCGCACGCGTGACGTGGGCGCCGCAGCGTCCGGGCTTCCGTGCGGCTGCACGCTTCTTTTGGAGGACGTGGGCAACCTGGTTGCGAACGAGCTCTTCGCGGAAGGCGGCTTGTCCCCACGTGACCCCGATGCTGCGGCGCGCGAGGTGCTCGGAGGCATCGAACGGCTCGCTCAGGCCGCTGCGCATACGGTGGTGGTCACCGTCGACGTGTTCGCCGATGGGATGCGCTACGATGAGGGGACCGAGGCATGGAGGCGCGCGCTCGCGCGCGTGAACGCGGGCGTGGCGGCGCTGGCCGACCGCGCAGTCGAAGTGGTATTCGGGATTCCCGTGTGGATGAAAGGCGAAGGACCTACAAGGTGAAGATAGCAGAGGCAATCGGCGCGGCGTTCGGAACGTTCTCGCGCATCCCCGTCCCGAAATCGGCCTGGACCGATTTCGGATCAACCCATGCGCTTGCCGCGTTTCCCCTGGTGGGCCTTGCGGAAGGCTTCCTCATGACGGCGTGGGGGTACGTGGCGAACCTGCTCGGCGTACCCGCGACCATCGTCGCGGCCGTGCTCGCGGCGCTGCCTGTGGCGGTGACGGGAGGCATCCACCTAGACGGGCTCTGCGACACCTCCGATGCGCTTGCAAGTTGGGCCCCGCGCGAGCGAAAGCTCGAGATCATGCACGACCCGCGGGCGGGCGCCTTCGGGGTCATCGGTGTTGTCGTGTACCTTATTCTGCAGTTTTCCCTGTTCACCGCGCTGCCGCTTACGGCGGGGGCGTTCCTCGCGCTTCTGTGCTCGCTCGTGTTCTCCCGTGCGCTTTCGGGGCTCGCCGTAGAATGCTGGCCTGCCGCGCGGGCGGACGGCATGGCCGCGGGACTCTCGCCTGCTAAGAAGCGCGCGGCGATCGTCGTGCCGCTTTGCGCTTTCGCTGCGGCTTCGGCTGCAGGGATGGTCGCGTGCGCTCAGGCCGTCGGCGCCCTTATGGCGGTGGCGGGGCTTTTGGCGCTCGCGTGGTACCGTCATGTTGCCCTGTCCCGCTTCGGCGGGGTGACGGGGGATTTGGCCGGATGGTTTCTGCAATGGGCCGAGCTCGCGATGCTTGCCATGCTGGTGGCGGGGGGTATGCTCCTATGATTCTCGTGGTAGGCGGCGCGCATTCGGGGAAGAGGACCTTCGTGCGCGAAAAGCTCGGGTTCGCGGCGGACGATTTCGTCGACGCGGCGCAGCTTGCGGAGGGCGGCGTGCCCGCGGCTTTTGCCGGCCGTGTCGCGTACCGTGCTGAGGAACTCGTACGCGCGCTCGACGCTGACCGGGCGCTCGAGCGGCTGATTGGCTTCGACGCAGTGATTCTGCCCTTGGTCGGCTCGGGGGTCGTCCCCATGCGTGCGGAAGACGCCCAATGGCGCGAGCGCGCGGGGCGCTTGGGATGCGCGCTTGCTGCGCGCGCCGACGTCGTCGTGCGCATGACGTGCGGGATTCCCCAGGTCATCAAAGGAAACCTTGCCGATGCGCCTCGAGGGACGCAGGGCGCGGGCGCGCCTTTGGAAGTCGTCTTCGTGCGCCATGGTGCCACGGCGGGCACGGAAGACCATCGCTACAGCGGGGCGGGCACCGACGAGCCCCTGTCGAGCGCGGGCGAGCGCGCTTTGCGCGACCTCGCGTGCGGTCGTGACGTGTTCCGTGTTATCACGAGCGGCATGGCCCGCACCGACCAGACGGCGCGCATCCTCTTCCCGAACGCGGAGCTTATGGCGTGCCCCGGTCTGCGCGAGATGGATTTCGGCGACTTCGAGGGGCGAAGCGCCGCCGAGCTTAAAGAGGATGCGCGCTACCGCTCCTGGGTAGACTCCTGGTGCGAGACGCGCTGCCCGCATGGCGAGGGCAAGAGCGATTTCACCCGCCGCGTCGTCGCGGCGTTTCGGGAGGCGTGCGAATCGGAGCGCGCCCAGGGGAGTGGGCGCGCCGTCTTCGTCGTACACGCGGGTACCGTGAAAGCGCTGCTCTCCGAGCTAGCTGTCCCGAAAATGGGATATTTCGACGTGCATACCGAGCCGGGCGGCGCATGGGCCGCCACCTGGGATGGGCGCTGCCTTCGCGACGTTCGCCCCGCTTCGGGGGGCGATGCCCTGTGATGACGATTCTTGCCGTCGCCGCCGGGTTCGCGGCCGACCTTGCCTTCGGCGACCCGCGCTGGCTTCCCCATCCCGTCGTCGCCATGGGGCACGCGATCACATGGGCCGAAGGCCGCCTACGGGGTGCATTCCCGCAAACGTCCGCGGGCACGCGTGCCGCAGGGCTTGTGCTCGCCGTGGCGCTTCCATTTGCGTGTGGGCTTTTGACCTGGGGTATCCTACATCTTTGCGGCATGGTTCACTCCGGCTTGCGCTTCGTGGCCGAGGCATGGGCGAGCTATCAGATTCTCGCGACATGCGAGCTGCGCCGCCAGAGCCTGGCCGTGGCCCGCGCGTTCTCGAAGGGCGGCCTTGTCGCGGCGCGCGAAGCCGTCGGGCTCATCGTGGGACGCGACACGTCTGTTCTCGACGAGCAGGGCGTTGTGCGCGCCGCCGTGGAAACGGTGGCGGAGAACGCGAGCGACGGCGTCATCGCGCCGCTTTTCTACCTTATGATCGGGGGTGCGCCCTTGGGCATGGCGTACAAGGCTGTGAACACGCTCGACAGCATGGTGGGCTACAAAAACGCGCGCTACATCGACTTCGGCTGCGCCTCGGCGCGCCTCGACGATGCGGTGAACTGGATTCCCTCGCGCTTATCGGCCCTGCTCATGATCGTCGTGTGCCCGATCGTCGGGCTCGACGCGCGCGGGGCGGCGCGCATCTGGCGCCGCGACAGGCGTCGCCATGCGAGCCCCAACTCGGCGCAGACCGAGTCGGCGTGCGCGGGCGCGCTCGGGCTGCGCCTGGCAGGACCCGCGGTGTATTTCGGCAAGCTCGTTGAGAAACCGACGATAGGCGACGCGTCCCGCGAAATCGAGTGGGGAGACATCGCCCGGGCGACTAGGCTCATGCTCGCCGCGTCCGTATGCGCGCTCGTCGTCTTCGGTGCCGCACGTGCAGCGGTCGTGCTCGCCGTGGGGGCGATGTCATGAGGGAAGACCACGCCGCGTCCCGGGCTGCCGGGGGAATCCTACGCGCCCGTGCGCATGGGGGTAGCACGCAATCGCTCGGCATCGCTTGCGAAGGGGGCGCCTCCGACCTCATTGACTTCTCGGTGAACGTGAATCCGGCAGGCCCCTCGCCGCGCGCCGTCGCCGCAGCTTGCAAGGCGCTTTCTCGAATCGACGCCTACCCCGATAGGGAAAGCCGCGCCCTCGTTCGCGCCCTAGCGCGCGCCCAGGGCATTCCCGAAGATACTATCGTCTGCGGCGCGGGCGCGTCCGACATCATCTGGCGGCTCGCCGCGGCGGTACGCCCGAAACGCATCGTCGTGTGCGCGCCGACGTTCTCTGAATATGCGGAGGCGGCATCGTACTACGGCGCATGCGTGCAGGAGTTCCCGCTCTCCGAGGCGGACGACTTCGACTTGCCCGCCTCCTTCGCCCGCGCGATCGAGGGGCCGGGAGACGTGGCGTACCTCTGCAATCCGAACAACCCGACGGGGCGCCTCGTCGACCCCCGCGTGATCGATGCCGCGGCTTGCCGCTGCGAGCAGGTGGGCGCGCTGCTCGTCGTGGACGAGTGCTTCCTCGGATTTGCGCCCGACGCCCGCGAAAGGAGCGTGGCCGCACGCGCCGCGTGTTCGCGCCATGTGGCCGTGCTCTCCGCGTTCACCAAGCTCTACGGAATGGCGGGGTTGCGGTTGGGATATCTGATCAGCGGAAACGCCCAACTCATCGAGGGGATTCGCCGGGCGGGGCAGGCGTGGCCCGTCTCCTCGGTCGCCGAGGCTGCGGGCATCGCCGCCCTGGAGGACGTCGAATACGTCTCGCGTACGCGCGATGTATTGGTGGGCGAGCGAGCGTGGCTTTCCCACGAGCTCTCCTCGCTCGGGCTTTCCGTCGTGCCGTCGGATGCGAACTTCCTTTTAGTCCGCACGCCGGCGAAAGACATCCCCGAGCGCCTGTATAAACAGGGGGTTTTGGTCCGCACGTGCGACTCGTTTTCGGTACTGTCCCGTTTCTGGTGCCGCGTCGCGGTGCGCACGCGCAAGGAGAATGCCCGGCTTGCGATGGCGTTCGGCCGCGCGCTTTGGGCGGAAGGCGCATCGGGCGAAGGCGAACCCGACAAACGGGGCTGCGCTTCTTGCAGCGGCGCTATGGCGGGCGCGTATGGCCGAGGCTCGACGAAGGAGGTCGATACCCGTGGGTAGGGCGAAGCCCATCATGATCCAGGGCACCATGTCGAACGCGGGGAAGAGCCTGCTTGCGGCGGGGCTGTGCCGTGTGCTTTCGCAGGACGGCCTGCGCGTGGCTCCCTTCAAGAGCCAGAACATGGCGCTCAACAGCGGTGTCACGGCCGACGGGCTCGAGATGGGGCGCGCTCAGATCATGCAGGCCGAGGCGTGCGGCATCGCGCCCGACGTGCGCATGAACCCCATCCTGCTCAAGCCCGAAAGCGATCACCGAAGCCAGCTCATCGTGGCTGGCAAGGCGCAGGGAGCCTTCGCTGCGAGGGACTACTTCGCGCGAAAGAAGGCGCTCATGCCGCAGATTTTGGAGGCGTTCGATTCGCTCGCGGAGGAAAACGACGTCATCGTCATCGAGGGCGCCGGCAGTCCCGTCGAAATCAACCTTGCCGAAAACGACATCGTCAACATGGGGCTCGCGCGCGCCGTGTCCTCCCCCGTGCTGCTCGCGGGCGACATCGACCCAGGCGGGGTGTTTGCCCAGCTCTACGGCACGGTCGCGCTCCTTGCGCCCGAGGACCGCGCGCTTTTGCGGGGGCTTGTGGTGAACAAGTTCCGCGGCGATGTGGAAATCCTGCGCCCGGGTTTGGCTCCGCTCGAGAAAATGTGCGGGGTTCCCGTCGTGGGGGTCGTGCCGTATCTTACGCTCGACCTGGACGACGAGGACTCGCTCGCGCCGCGCCTAACTGCCCGCGAGGCGCGCGGCGTCATCGACGTCGCCGTCGTGCGCCTTCCGCATCTGTCGAACTTCACCGACTTCGACCCGCTTTCGCGCGTGCCCGGCATGGGCGTGCGCTACGTTTCCTCGACGACCGATCTGGGCCGACCCGACCTGGTGGTGCTTCCCGGCTCGAAGTCCACGGTCGACGACGCGCGCTGGCTTGCGGCTAGCGGCATCGGAGCCTGTGTACGCGCGCTTTCGGGCGCGGGCACGCCGGTGCTCGGCATATGCGGAGGCTACCAGCTTTTGGGAGACGAGCTTTCGGACCCGCACGGCAGGGAAGGCGCTGGCACCGCGCGCGGGCTCGGGCTCATCCCTGCAAGTACGGTGTTCAAGGAGGAAAAGCGCCTCGCCCAGTCGGAGCTGCGCATCACGGGCGCCCAAGGCGCGTTCTCGGTGTGGAACGGCATGACGGCGCGTGGGTACGAGATTCACGACGGCGAAACGACCGTCTCCTGCGCCCCTGCGGGCACGATTGGCGGCAAACCAGAAGGCGCGGCCTGCGGAAACGTGTTCGGAACCTATCTCCACGGCCTGTTCGACGAACCGGGGGTGGCACTCGCCCTCGCGCGCTCGCTCGCGCGCATGCGCGGCCTGCCCGAGAGCGTCGTGGGTGCTGAGGGCGCGGTGTCCGCGGCCGATCACCGTGCGCGCGAGTTCGACCGCCTGGCCGACTCCGTGCGCGGGGCGCTCGACATGGAGTATGTCTACCGCATTATCGAGGAGGGCGTATGATCCACGTGTATCATGGCGACGGCAAAGGCAAGACCACGGCGGCGATGGGGCTCGCCCTTCGCATGCTCGCCGCAGGCCGCCGCGTCGTCGTCGTGCAGTTCCTGAAAGACGGCGAAAGCGGGGAGGTGCGCCTGCTCGCCGAGCATTTCGGCGTGCCCGTGTTCGCGGGGAAGGCGTCGGACAAGTTTACCTGGTCCATGACGTCGGAAGAACTTGCCGCGACGCGTGAGTTGCACGATGGGAACCTCGCTTCCGCGCTCGCCGAGCTCGAGGGCGCGCAGGAGGGGCTGCTCGTGCTCGACGAGGCGCTCGACGCGCTTTCGAAGGGGCTTGTCGACGAGGCGCTCGTGGACCGCGCGCTCGATATGTCCGCGCACGGCGTCGAAGTAGCGCTCACCGGGCGCGCGCCTTCCCGCAAGATCGTGGAGAAGGCCGACTACATAACCGAGATGCGGTGCGAGAAACACCCCTACGAGCAGGGGATATGTGCAAGGGAAGGAGTGGAGTACTAGATGGATTCCAAGGAGATGGCGCCCGGCGACATCGAGCGGCGCAGCTTTGAGATCATCACCGAAGAGCTCGGCGGCCGCACGTTCCCGCCGCTCGAAGAGCCCGTCGTGAAGCGCGTCATCCACACCACTGCTGACTTCTCGTACGCCGATTCCCTCGTGTTCACCCATGACGCCGCGCACTGTGCGCTCGACGCACTGCGCGCAGGGGCCACGGTGCTCACCGACACGAACATGGCGCTCGCAGGCATAAGCAAGCCCGCGCTCGCGAAGATCGGCTGCCAGGCCGTGTGCTATATGGCCGACCCTGATGTCGCCGCAACGGCGCGCGCCGCGGGCACGACTCGCGCCGTTGCGAGCATGGACAAAGCTTGCGGCATCGAGGGTCCGCTCATCGTGGCCGTCGGCAACGCTCCCACAGCACTTCTGCGCCTCGCCGAGCTCATGGACGCGGGGAAGATCGCGCCCGCGCTCGTCGTTGGGGTGCCGGTTGGGTTTGTGAACGTGGTCGAGGCGAAAGAGGAGCTACTCGCGCGACGCGTGCCGGCCATCGTCGCGAGGGGTCGCAAGGGCGGCTCGACCGTGGCGGCCGCCATTATGAACGCGCTGCTCTACCAGATCACGCGCCCAGGCGGCCCGAAGTGACGGCCCCCGCATCCGCGCCGGCGCTGCGCATCTTCGCCGGCACCACCGAGGGCCGCCTTCTGTGCGAATGGGCGAGCGGGGCGGGAATCCCCGCCCGTGCCTACGCGGCAACCGAGTACGGAGGCGAGCTTTTGGGCGAGCTTCCGGGCATCGAGGTGCATGCGGGCAGGCTCGACGAGGCCGACATGGAGCGCGAGCTTTCCGGCGCGCGCATCGTCGTCGACGCCACGCACCCCTTCGCTACGCTCGCAAGCGGCAACATCCGGGCCGCTTCGCTCGCCGTGGGTGCACGATGCCTGCGCCTTGCGCGCCCGGCCGAGTCGCTGCCCAAAGGCGTCGTGTCGGTCGCGTCGATCGCCTGCGCGGCGCGCTTTCTCTCCGAGAACCCGGGTCGCGCGCTTCTCACGACGGGGAGCAAGGAGCTTGCTCCCTACACGCGCGTCGCCGATTTCGCGGAGCGCTTCTTCGTGCGTGTGCTCCCGCTGCCCGGTGCTATAACGAAGTGCATCGACGCGGGGTTTTCGCCGTCGCACGTCATCGGCATGCAGGGGCCCTTCACCCGCGAGCTCAACGAGGCGATGCTTCGGCAGGTGGGCGCCCAGTGGCTTGTGACCAAGGACTCGGGAACCGTAGGCGGCACGGCCGAGAAGCTCGCCGCCGCGCGTGACGCGGGAGCGCGCTGCATCGTGGTCACCCGTCCCGCCGAGGGAGGCGGGGCCCTTTCGCTTCGGGAAGTGGAAGACGCGCTCTTACGGGAGTTCGCGCGCTAGGCGCTCGCCGCGCCTACGCGCCATCCCGCCCGCGAGGAGGAGCGCCCCGAGCAAGCTCGACCCGTACAAGCCCGTCATCCACCAATAGCTCGAGGACGACGCCCGGAACTGGCGTAAACAGCCCTTCAATGAGTTGCGGTGAAATAATGTCTGTTTTTGCTGCTAGATAGCATATTCAGTCCCCAATTCACCGCAACTTGTTGGTGGTGGCTTACTGGTAGCGTAGGCACTCCACCGGGTCGAGCTTTGCCGCGCGTCGAGCGGGGTAGAAGCCAAAGATTACGCCGATGCCGACGGAGACGGCGAAGGCCAGCAATACCGTGGCGATTGAAAAGCTCGGTGTGATTTGCCCGCTGGCACCGAGCTCGCCAAGAATCCCGGATCCGGAGGCAAACATCGCAAGAGCCCAGGCCAGCAGATAGCCAATCAGGACACCCAACAGTCCGCCGGTGACGCACAGCGCCGAAGACTCGGCCAAAAACTGGGCGGTGATATCGCGACGACTTGCGCCCAGAGCGCGGCGGATGCCGATCTCGCGGATGCGCTCAGTCACGTTGGTGAGCATCATATTCATAATGCCGATACCGCCGACAAGCAGCGAGATGCTGGCGACAGCACCCATGATGAGCGAGAATGCGCCCATAAAGGAGTTGAGTGCATCGATAGCGCTTTTCATGGATGTCGCCGATACACTGTCGTACTCATCATCCTCCGCGATGCCCTTTATCGCGCGCACCTTGGACTCGATGGTTTTGCAGAGCTCATCCATGTCCGTGCCCTCGGCGGCAAGTGCCGTCACGCTGGGGAAGGATGGATTCTCGTCGCCAAACAGGCCTGAGATGGTTTCGCGTGGCATATACAGCGTGAGCGAGCCCATGGAGTCGCTGCCGCCATCAATCACGCCGACAATCTGCACTTCGCCGTTGGACACCTTAATAGTCTTGCCCACCGCGTCCTGTTCGTTGCCGTAAAGCTGATCGGCGCCGTTGCGGCTGATGAGCGCCACGCGCGAGCCTGACTGGGACTCGGCCTGGGAATAGGTGCGCCCCGCAACGAGCTTGCTGGCCCCCACCGCGTCGAGCATGTCGCTATCGACACCTTGTGCCATGACGGTATAGCTTTTATCGCCGGTCTTATACTCGGTATACGCGCTGTCGACAATGCCGATCTGCTCTATCTGCGGCACCAGTTTTTGAAGCTTCTCGATGTCCGACTCGGTGAGTTCTTGCGACGAATAGATTTGCACCATGCGTGCCGCATTGAGGCCCAGACTGTTGACCAGGCTGTTTTGGATACCGCCGATGAGCGAAGTCATGGCGATAACCGAGGCGATGCCGATGACAATGCCCAGGATGGTGAGCAGGCTGCGCCCCTTGTTGGCTTCGAGCGAGTGAAGGGCTTCCTGGATGAGATCGCGGGCGCTCATGCCACCACTCCTTTCGGCGGGTTGGCGGAGGCGGAAATCATGGGCAGGCTATCTACAGCGCTGCGTAGGGTCCGCGGTGCATGTGGAATATACGCGCCGTCGTGAATGCGACCGTCGCGGATGGTCGCGGCACGGTCGGCCTCGGCGGCGATGCCGGGGTCATGTGTGATAAGCACGATGGTTTTGCCGCGCTCCTGAAGTCTATGGAAGGTCTCCATCACAAGCGCTCCGGTGGCGGAGTCAAGGTTTCCCGTCGGCTCGTCGGCCAGAATGATGGGCGGGTCATTGACGAGGGCGCGTGCGATGGCGACACGCTGCATCTGGCCGCCCGAGAGCTCGGATATGCGGTGGTCCCAGTGGTCGACGGGCAGCGTGACGGCCTGCAGCGCGTGCACGGCGCGCATTTCGCGCTGGCTACGGGGCACATTGGTGTAGGCCAGCGGCAGCATGACGTTTTCGATAACCGACAGGCGCGGCAGCAGGTTGAAGCTCTGAAAGACAAAGCCGATGCTCAGGGCGCGAACTTCGGTGAGCTCGTCATCATCGAGCTCGGCCACGTTGACCCCTTGCAGGTAGTAGTCGCCTGCCGTTGGCTTATCCAGGCAGCCTAGGATGTTCATGAGCGTTGATTTGCCCGAACCCGAGGGGCCAGTGATAGCGACGAATTCGCCGGGATTTACCGCCAGGCTCACGTTGTGCAGGATGTGGGCGCAACCTGCCTCGCTCTCAAAGATGCGGTGCACGTTGCGGATGTCGATAACGGGACGCATTACATGTCCTCATCGGCAGACATACTGCCCGAATCCGCGCTGTAGCCGCCGTCAGCCGTTGCGTCCGCTCCGGTGTCCATGACGAGGGTGTCACCATCGCGCAGCTTGGTAACCGGCACGTTGGGGTTGATCTCGTTGCCCTGGTCGTCACGCTTGACCTGTGTCTTGCCGACTACGGTTTCGTTGTCGTTTTGCGTCACGACGGTCACCTTGACGCGGCGGGTTTGCTTGCCCTCGTCATCGGTTGCCACGTTGACGTAATAGTGTTCGCCGTCTTCGGTCATGAGCGCCATCGTCGGCACCATCACCACGTCGTCGAGCTGCTCGGTCACCACCGAGACCTCGGCCGTCATGCCCGGCTTCAGGCGCGCGGCGGGCGCCTCGATGAGGATGTCGACGTTAAAGGTCACGCTGCCGCCGCCGTTGGCGGCGTCGGAGTTTGCCACCGACGCGATAGCCGTGACGGTTCCCTGGCTCACGATATCGGGAAACGCGGGATACGTGACGTTGGCGCTCTGCCCAACGGCGATCTTGGCGATGTCCTTTTCGCCCACCTGCACGGTCACCTTCATCTTGGATAGGTCGGCGATCTGCATGCACTGCTTGCCGCCGCTCGTATCGCTTTCGCCCATGATCGTGCCTCCGGTCACCGTGGCACCGACTTTGGCGTTGAGCTCGACGATGTTGCCCGAGCTGGGGGCCTTTACGGTGCGCTCGGCCGCCTTTGCAGTTGCCTGCTCCAGCGTTGCCTGGGCCGAGGCGAGATTACGCTGGGCGGTCGAGACGGCATTTGCGTTGGTGGTTGCGTCCGATGGGCCGGTCGATCCGTCACCGTCCGTTGCCGGTGCGGCCTGTGCGGCCGCGAGCGTCGCCTTTGCATTGTTCAGGTCTTCCTGGGCGGCCGCGACCGCGCGCTGCGCCTCGGAAACAGCGTTATCGAGCGCGTCGTTCTTAATAGTCATGAGCACGTCGCCCTCGTTGACGCTCTGTCCGGCCTGCACGTTGATCTGCGCCACCGTACCATCGACGGAAGGGGAGACGACCGAGGCTGAAATAGGCTTGAGCTGTCCCTTGGCTTCGACTGTGGTGGTAAACGTGCCTTCGGTGACCATGTCGGTTACCGGTCCGTTGGTGCCTGCGGGTTGCGCGTTGATGACCAGCGTTGCGATGATGGCAATGATCGCGATGGCAACAACGACACCGACGGCGATACCGCGTCGGATGAGCTTTTTGCGCCGACGCTCGGCACGCTTTGCCTTGAGCTTTGCATAGGCTTCTTCATCGGAAATCTCGGCGGTATCATTCGTGCGTTCGCTCTGCTTTTCGGCATGTACGTTTGTAATCAAAGGAATCGTTTCGGTGGCACCTTCGGGCGTGTACTCGGCATCATCCGGGCCTGGGGTGATGGTGGGGACATTCGGCATAGCGTCTCCTTTATAGAAAGTTCCTTAATAAGTATATGCGCCCGTCGCGTAAGGCGGGCGCATATGGCGGATTCTTTCGGAACTGTTAGATTGGTCGCAGCAGCTCCACGTTGTGGGAATGCGCGCGTTGCACTACGAGTGGACAACCACGCACAGGCCGACTTTGATGCAGTCGTGAAGTGCCTTTGCATCGGCCAGGCGCAGGTTGATGCAACCGTGGCTGCCGCACCACTTGTACGACTCGGCATTATCGAAGCTCTTGTCGTTTTGCCAGGTGGCGTCGTGGAATCCGACCATATTGCCCTCGAACGGCATCCAATAGCTGACCGGGCTCTCGTATTTGGGCTTGCCGGTCTCGGGGTCCTTGGCACCGATAAGCTTGCTGGCGCCATTGTTGCTGTTGATCTGCCATACGCCCTCGGGGGTGGCGTCCTCTCCCGGCTTGCCAGAAATAAAGTTGGCCTCCCAAACGATATTACCGTTCTCGTCATAGTAGCGCGCGTGTTGCTCGGACAGATCGACGTCGATATACGCCTTCCAGTCGGGCTCTCCCTTTGCGGTAAAGGTGTCGGCCTTCTGGGAGTACTTGATCTCGATTTCGCCGGTCTGCTTGTTGTTAATGGCGTCCTCGACCTGCTTGGCGAGCGAGCTGCTGTCGATGGACCAACCAAAGTCACCGCCTTCAACGGCACACTGCTTGCCATCGGCGCGCGTCCACCAGCGAGTGGAGCCCACGGTATTAAAGCCGTTGGCGAGCTCGGCTGCCCAGCTGCTGATCTGCGACGTATCGAGCGTGGGGTTGGCCGGATCGGCAAAGCTGATCCACTGCAACACGGAGCTGCCATCAACCTTGCCGGCATCCTCGCCGTTGAGCTTGAGGGTCACGTTGACGCCCAGGAAGTTGTTGGCGGCATCGCATGCGGCCTGAATCTGATCATCGGTCAGCGTTCCATTGAGCGGCTCATAGGCATCGTTGCCGAGCTTGGAAAGATCTACGGTCTCGGCCAGCGAGGCAAGCTCGAGCTCGGCATACTTAATGACATGCTCGCGGTTGAGTTTTTCGTTGGAGCGCGCCTTCTCGACGGTAAACTTGCCGGCCTGCTCGTCATAGGAGCTATTGGCCTCGAACGTGCCCGAACGGCCCTCGTTAAACTCGTTGATGGCGGCGCCCAGATCCTTCTCAAACTTCTTTTGGTCAAAGGTGTCGGAGAGCATGGACAGGTCGACGTCTTGATCAAGATCGACTTCGTTGGAGGTAGCGGTTGTTTTGGTCTTGCCGCTTAAGGATTCCACAAGGCGGACCGGCCAAATAAAGGCTTCGTTGTGGTTGATGATCTCTTTTGCGGCAGCTTCGCCATCGACGATGGGTTCATCGGACTCGGGCTGATAGGTCCAGCTAAAGTCATCGCCTGTCACGGCGAGCTTATAGTGCTTCCATGCCGAATTGACCTTGGTGGCGGCAGACGAAGCGTTGGAGAACGAGACGTCGACGCCGGCGATGGTGGTGTTGGGGTAGGCTACCTGCGAAAATGCTACGACGCCTACGATATAGACAATGACGATTAGACCCAGGACGACAAAGAGCGTCGTCTTTTTGCCCGACTTATTGTTGCCGGCGGACTTGCGCGCGGGGCCACGATCGCCTCGAGCGTGCGTGTGGGGCTGCTTGGGCGCATTGCCGTTTGCCTGGCGCTGCTGACGTTGTTGACGCTGCTGTCGCTGTTGGTTCGGGCGTTGGGAAGCGTTTGCTGCACTACGCTGCTGACCGTGGCTCGGCGCGATAGGACGCGGTGACTGAACGCCGCCGGTGTGCCTGCTCGGCTGCTGCGGATCGGGAATCAGTTGAGTTCGATCGTTTTGCGACATCGTATGCATATCCTTCGAATTTCGCCTTATGGCTCATCGTGTTTTTACTGGGCTTGCATTATAGCGATTGCCCTGCTGTTTGTGGTACGGAAACGGTGGCATTCAAAAGAGGTGGGACAAATGTCCCACCTTTGAGTCATTTTTTGCCGTTATCCGCACACGCCGCATTTTGCACAGGCCGAAAGTGCGGCCGGAGCCTGCGCGATGCCGCCCTTTGCCGTCTCGCGCAGCGTGGCCGGCAACGCGTGACCCACCGAGAGCATGACATGTGCCATCTGGTCAAACGGCACCAAGCTCTTAATGCCTGCGAGGGCGAGTTGTGCAGAGCTAAAGGCCGCTGCCACGCCGATGGCGTTGCGGTTTTGGCAGGGCACCTCCACGAGGCCACCGACGGGGTCGCAAACGAGACCCAGCAGGTTACTCAGCGCGATGGAACTGGCGTCGAGCGCCTGCTCGGGCGTGCCGCCGAGCATCTGCACCAGCGCGGCGGCTGCCATGGCGGCGGCGCTTCCCACCTCGGCCTGGCAGCCGCCCTCGGCGCCGGCAACGCAGGCGCTTGTGGTGAGGTTGAGGCCGATGGCGGCTGCGCAGTAGAGGGCGTCCATGACCTGCTCGTCGTCGAGCTGCAGGCGATCGGCGAGCGCCAGCACGCAGCCGGGCACAACACCCGCGGAGCCGGCCGTGGGGGCGGCGACGATCACGCCCATGGTAGCTGAGCGCTCGAGCACGGCCATGGCGCGGGCAACGGCGTCGGTCTGGACGGTGCCCATCAGGCTTGCACTCAAATCGTTGCAGCGGGTTGCTTCGACGAGCTTGGCCTCGCCGCCGATAAGCCCGCCGAGCGAGCGCTGCGGATTGGCGATGGGGGCCGTGGTCTCCTCGCGCATGACGTCGAGCACGCGGCGCATGGCGGCGACGGCGTGGGCCTCGCCGGTCAGACGTGCCTCGCGAACGGCCATGACGGCACCGATGCTGAGTCCCAGTTCCTCGCACGCATCGAGCAGCTGCTCGCCGTCGTCGAAGATCTCCTTAGCCGAGACGCCGGGGGAGAGCGACGAGGCAGAACCGGGGAGCTCGATAAAGGTCGCGTAATCGACATTGTCGAGCTTGCGGAGCATGGGGACGACGGTGTCGTCGGGCGCACCGTCGGTCTCAAAGACGGAGTAAGCCTGGCCGCCCACTTCGGTGCGGTAGGTGCGGCAGAACGCGATGTTCACGTGGGCGTAGGCGAGCAGGTTGGTGAGCGCGGCGAGTACACCGGGGACGTCCTTGTGCGCCACGAAGAGCGTGGAATACATGCCCGAGATGTCGACGCCGACGCCGTTAATGCGGCTGATGCGCATCTTGCCGCCGCCCAGGCTCTCGCCGCGGACCTGTGCCGTGGCGCCCGTGTCGTCGACCATGTCGATGTCGACGGTATTGGGGTGGATGGAGGCGTCGTCGCCCTTGATGTCAAAGTGATATTCTAGGCCCTGCTCGCGCGCGAGGTCGAAGGCCTGCTTGATGTTCTCGTCATCGGTGTCGAGGCCCAGGATGCCCGCGACGAGCGCACGGTCGGTGCCGTGGCCGCGGTAGGTGTGGGCGAAGGAGTTCCACAGGCCAAAGGTGACTTTGGTGATGCGGCCTTCCAGCAGGCTGGCGGCAACTTGGGCGCACCGCAGGGCGCCGGCGGTGTGCGATGAGCTGGGGCCGACCATGACGGGGCCCAAGATCTCGAATGCCGAGGTCGTAGCTAGTGTTTGCGGCTTGCCTGCCATGTGTGCTCCTGTTCTATCCCGTCGTCCCGAGGGGCGGGGCATAAGGTCGCCTGCTCGGACAGTCCTGCTCGCACGGAGAGCACATTAAGTGCTCTCCGGCTCGTGCGGAACTCGCGATCGACCTTATGCCCCGCCCCTCGGGACTAAGGATACATGGTAGAAGGGCACATGCTGCAAAATTCATTAGCTGGTGACGCAGCGTAGGCTCATATCGAAGCATCTTCACCACCGGATTAATAAAAAAGAAGCACCGCTTGGGGGCGGTACTTCTTTTGAAAGTGCATGCGTGTTGTGACCTTGGTGGTTCCCAATTACAGGCCGCAGGCTACTTTGAGTTCTTCGACTCGGTCGGTTTTCTCCCAGGTGAAGTCGGCGTCTTCTCGGCCGAAGTGACCGTAGGCTGCCGTCTTTTCGTAGATGGGGCGACGCAGGTCCAGGTCGCGGATGATTGCACCCGGGCGCAGGTCGAAGGTCTTCTCTACGGCCTCGACGATCTTGTCCTCGGCAACATGTGCGGTACCGAAAGTGTCGACCATGATTGAGAGGGGCTTGGAAACGCCGATGGCGTAGGCAAGCTCGACTTCGCAGCGGTCGGCCAGGCCGGCGGCGACCACGTTCTTGGCGACCCAGCGCGCGGCATACGCGGCGGAGCGGTCGACCTTGGTGCAGTCCTTGCCGCTAAAGGCACCGCCGCCGTGACGGCCGTAGCCGCCGTAGGTGTCGACGATGATCTTGCGGCCGGTGAGGCCCGTATCGCCCATGGGGCCGCCCACGACAAAACGACCGGTGGGGTTCACGTAGATGTCTGCGTTATCCCACGGCATGTTCTCAGCGGCCATGACCGGGGTGATGACGTCCTCGATGAGGTCGGCCTTGATCTTGCCCATGTCCTCGATCTCGGCGGCGTGCTGCGTGGAGATGACGATGGTCGTGACCTCGACGGGCTTGCCTTCCTCGTAGCGCACGGTGACCTGAGTCTTGCCGTCGGGACGCAGATAGGCGAGAGTGCCGTCGTGCCGCGCGGCAGCCAGGCGCTCGGCCAGGCGGCTTGCCAGGTAGTGCGGCATGGGCATGAGGGTCTTGGTCTCGTTGGAGGCATAACCGAACATCATGCCCTGGTCGCCAGCGCCGATCAGGTCGATCGGGTCGGTGGTAGCGCCGGTCTGGGTCTCGAAGGACTCGTCGACGCCCTGGGCGATATCGGGGGACTGCTCGTGGATGAGGCTCATAACGCCGCAGGTGTCGCAGTCAAAACCGAACTTAGCACGGTTATAGCCAATGCGGCGGATAACGCCGCGGGCGATTTCCTGCACGTCGACGTAGGCCTGGGTGCGGATCTCGCCGGCGACGATGACGGTGCCGGTGGTCACGAGGGTCTCGCAAGCGCAGCGGACGTTCTCCACGTTGGCAGGCACGCCGTTGGGGGCGATGTAGCCCTGCTCCTGGAGCTCTATTTCTTTGGCGAGGATTGCGTCGAGGACGGCGTCGCTGATCTGGTCAGCGATCTTATCGGGATGACCTTCGGTCACCGACTCCGACGTAAAAACAAAGGACCCGTGTTGGGGCGGTATGGAACGAAGTTCTTCTGACATGATTGTCCTTTCAAAAACGTGTCCCGGCGACCGTTACCATTCCGCCGGGCTCTCTATGCAAGGGCACATCATAGCGCGTAAATCAAACATTCACACCCTTTCCGCACCCAATCATTGGGGACAGACATAAATGACCAGCCTTAAACTAAGAACGTCTCCAACGACTGGTCATTTAAGTCTGTCCCCAATGATTGGGTCGGTGCCCTTTGTGCGGAGGTTGCATTGATGCTTTATACTGGTGCAGTTAGACATCCATCCTGCAATCGAGGAGATTTCCATGGCATCAGACGTTCGCGTCCGCTTTGCACCCTCACCGACGGGCAAGCTGCACATCGGCGGCGCCCGCACCGCTATCTATAACTGGGCTTTCGCCCGTGCTAACGGCGGCACGTTCATCCTGCGCATCGACGACACCGACCCTACCCGCTCCACCGACGAGAACACGCAGATCATCCTGCGCGCCATGCGTTGGCTGGGCCTGGACTGGGACGAGGGTCCCGAGGTGGGCGGCGATTTTGGACCCTACGCCCAGACCGAGCGCCTGGACCTGTACAAGCAGGCCGCCCAGAAGCTTTGGGACGAGGGCAAGGCCTATCCCTGCTTCTGCACCAAGGAGCAGCTCGACGCCGACCGCAAGGCTGCGCAGGAGCGCAAGGACCCCTTCCAAGGCTATCAGCGCCGTTGCCGCGATCTTGATCCCGAGGAGGCCCGCCGTCGCATCGAGGCCGGCGAGTCCTACGTCCTGCGCATCAAGGTGCCTGAGGACCGCGGCGACGTCGTCATCCACGACGCCGTCCACGGTGAGGTAACCTTCGACGCCAAGGAGCTCGACGACTTTGTCATCTTCCGCTCCGATGGCACGCCCACGTACAACTTTGCGACCGTCGTCGACGACGCCATGATGAAGATCACCCATGTCATCCGTGGCGACGACCACCTGTCCAACACCCCGCGTCAGGTCATGGTCTACGAGGCCCTCGGCGCGCCCGTGCCCACGTTCGCCCACATCTCCATGATCCTGGGCGCCGACGGCAAGAAGCTCTCCAAGCGCCACGGCGCCACCTCGGTGGAGGAGTACCGCGACGCCGGCTACCTGTCCGACGCCTTCGTCAACTACCTGGCGCTGCTCGGCTGGTCGCTCGACGGCGAGACCACGATCATCCCGCGCGATGTCCTGGCCAGCAAGTTCTCGCTCGACCGCATCTCCAAGAACCCCGCGACCTTCGACCCCAAGAAGCTCGACTGGGTCAATGCTGAGTACATCAACGGCATGTCCGATGCTCAGTTTGCCGACGAGATCATGGTCCCCGAGCTGCACGAGGCGGGTCTCATCGAGGGTAATGTCGAGTACGGCGAGGATTGGATCGACGCGCTCGCTGCCATCGTCAAGCCGCGCACCAAGATGCCGGCCGACGCCGTGACCGTCGCCGCTCCCATCTTCGCTACGGCCGATACGCTCGAGTATGACGAGAAGTCCGTCAACAAAGGCCTGGCCAAGGAGGGCATGGGTGCCATCCTGGATGCCGCCAAGGTCGCGCTCGAGGGCGTGGACGAGTGGACGGCCGCCAACATCGACGCCGCGCTTGAGCCGCTGCCCGAGCAGATGGACCTCAAGAAGCGCGTGGTGTTCCAGGCTGTGCGCGTCGCCGTCTGCGGCAACATGGTGAGCCCTCCGTTGGGCGAGACCATGGCGCTCGTCGGCCGCGACGACTGCCTGGCGCGCATCGATCGCGCCCGCACGATGGCGCTGTAATCGCTGCGCAAACGTTTGTATCCGAGCCCCGTTCACCCTGAGCGGGGTTCTTGTTTCTGTAGACGAATGGGATGGGAGGTGCTGGGGCCATGGCCGAGCAACTGTCACTGTTTGGTTCGCCGGAACCGGAGGAGACTTCGGAGGCGCCGGCATCCGCTGCTGCCCCGGCCAAGCCCGAGCCTGCACCTGAGCCCATCGCCGCCTACACGAGCGTGGTTCTCGACATCCCCACCCGCGCGCTGTCCGAGCCGTTTGCTTACGGCATTTCGCAGTCACTCGCCAACGATGTCCAGATCGGCTCTACCGTCCTAGTTCATTTTGGCAACCGTGCGGCCGTGGGCTACATCGTCGACATCGCGCCCGAGCTGGCCGACCTGCAAGGTGACGACGCTCTCGATCCCGCGCGTATCAAGCCTATCGAGGCTATCCTCAGCAAGCCCCTCTTTACCGCAGAGGCCGCCCGTATCGCACGTTGGATGAGCCGCGAGTATGTCGCGACGCTTTCCGAGTGCCTGCGCCTGTTCTTGCCCCCGGGCGGCAGCCCGCGTGTGGTTAAGGGCGACGACGGCGTGTGGACGGTTGAGCGCCCCGCCGTCAAGCCTATCCAAAACCGCTGGGTCATGCTCACGCCCGAGGGTTTCGACTATACGCCGCCCAAGACTGCTGTCCGCCAGCGTCAGCTCATCGAGGCGCTCCAGTGCGGCCCGGTCACGACGCGCGATCTCAACCTGCTCTACAACAGCATGTCAGCGACCATCAAGGCGCTCGAAAGGCGCGGCGTCGTGGTGGTGGAGGAGCGCCGTGCTTGGCGTGGCTGCAGCGAGCAGACCACGCTGTCCTCGGCAAGCGGCAAGGCGCCGGTCGCACTCACCAACGGCCAGCAACAGGCACTCGCGCAGATTGAGCGCGCCCTTCTGGACGCTCATGGCGACGTGGTGCTGGTCGACGGCGTCACCGGCTCCGGCAAAACCGAGGTTTACCTTTCGGCGATTGAGCGCGTGCTGGCCGCCGGCCGTTCGGCATGCGTGCTCGTGCCCGAGATCTCGCTGACGGCCCAGACCGTCGGCCGTTTTCGCTCGCGCTTTGGCGAAACGGTTGCGGTCTTCCACTCGCGCCTTTCGGCCGGTGAACGCTTGGACCAATGGGATATGGTCGCCAGCGGTGCCGCGCGCGTGGTCGTGGGCGCCCGCTCGGCGCTCTTTTGCCCGCTCAGCGATTTGGGCCTTATCATCATCGACGAGGAGCACGAGACCAGTTACAAGCAGGGTTCCAGCCCGCGCTACCATACGCGCGAAGTGGCGGCCGAGATGGCGCGTCGCTATCGCTGCCCGCTCGTGCTGGGCTCGGCCACGCCTTCTACTGAGGCCCTCGACCGCTGTCGCCGTGGCACGTATAACGGTGCCACCTGGACGCGCGTCGAGATGCCCGAGCGCCCGGGACACGCCGTGCTGCCGACAGTCCGCATTGCCGACCTGCGCCGCGAGTTCTCGCACGGCAGCCGCTCTATGTTCTCAAAACCGCTGATGGAAGGCCTGAAACGCGTGGTCGAGCGCCGCGAGAAGGCCGTGCTGTTGCATAACCGCCGTGGCTTTGCGCCATTCCTGATGTGCCGCGAGTGCGGCTGCGTCCCCACCTGCAACCACTGCTCCACCGCGCTTACGTATCACGAGCGCACGCACACGCTGCAGTGTCATACATGCGGTTCGTCTTGGCGCGTGCAGCCGTATCCCGCGCCTACGAGCCGTTGCCCCAAATGTGGCAGTCGCTACCTGGCAAAAATGGGTCTGGGCACGCAGCAGATCGAGGACGCACTGCATCAGATGCTTCCCGAGGATGTCGCCATTATTCGCATGGATGCCGATTCTACGCGCGGCAAGGACGCACACAAAAAGCTGCTCGAGCAGTTCGATGCGGCGGATTGTGCCGTGTTGCTGGGCACCCAAATGATCGCAAAGGGTCTCGATTTTCCCGAGGTCACACTGGTAGGCGTGGTCAATGCCGACTTCGCCCTCAAGCTGCCCGACTTTCGCGCAGGGGAGCGCGCCTACGATCTGCTGGAGCAGGTTGCGGGCCGCGCCGGCCGCGGCGATCGCCCTGGCGAGGTTATCATCCAGACCTACCTGCCCGAGGACCCGGTCATCCGCGCCGTCGCCGAGCACGACCGCTCGATTTTTACCGACTACGACCTGGACCAGCGCCGCGACGCCCTGTATCCGCCGTTCGTGCGCCTGGCCAACATTTTGGTATGGTCGGCGAATGCGGACGTTGCGCGGGACTACATCGGTCGCATCTCGAAGCTCCTCAAGCGTCGCTGGCATGCCGCCGCGCCCGACTTTTTGCGGGCGGGGAGCGCCGTGCCCCAGGTGCTTGGTCCGGCTTCGTGTGTAATCGAGAGAGCCAAGGACCGTTACCGCTTCCATCTGCTTGTGAAGTCGCCCGTGGGGTACCATGTCTCTGATGATATCGACGCCTGCCTCAAAGAGGTGGGCTCCGTGCGTGGCGTGAGCGTGAGCGTTGACGTCGACGCCTATGATTTGATGTAACAACCCGAAAGGATGGCCATGGAAGCCAACGGAATCGTACTGTCGCCCGACCCTCGTCTGCGCCAGGAGTGCGCCGACATCGAGGAGATCACTCCGGCGATCGAGGCGCTTGCCGAGAAGATGAAGAAGATGATGTTCGAGAACGGCGGCTGCGGCTTGGCTGCCCCGCAGATCGGCGAGCTCATTCAGCTCGTCACCATCGACTGCGACTACAGCGACAAGAACGACTACGATCCGTACGTGCTTATCAATCCCGTGATTGTGGAGCAGAGCGACCATCTGGTGCCGTTTAGTGAGGGCTGCCTTTCCATCCCCGGCATTAGCTGCGAGATTGAGCGTCCCGACCATGTCGTGGTCGAGGCGTACGACTTGGACGCCAACCTGATTCGCTATGAGGCCTCGGGCGACCTGTTCTGCGTGTGCCTGCAGCACGAGATCGATCACCTGCATGGCAACACCATGTTTGAGCGACTGAAGCCGATGCAGCGCATCAAGGCAGTCAAGGAGTACCAGGACGCCCTGGCCCGCGGCGCTCGACCGGGCGAGACAGAGTAGGTCCCACCGTCCCCGGTGCTGAGCGCCCACATATCATCCCGTGCTCAAACATTCTCGCTGCGCTGCGAAACTGCGCGCGGGACGATATGTGGGCGCTCAGCACCGGGGACTGCGTTGTTCTGGCTTGCTTCGCCCGGGTGCCGTTGGGCCAGGGAGGGGCGTCTTCGCTGATAATTGCTTTGTTGGAAGAGCTGCTTTTATGCGGCTCTTTCTTTGTTTTTGGGTATATTTGTTTCTGTTGAATTGTTATTGCGGCTGGGTGCGCTTGCGACCTGGAACGCTTTTTTGTAGCCGTCTCGGCTCGTTATTGAGAGGAGACTATCTTTTATGCGTATTGTGTTTATGGGTACGCCTGATTTTGCTGTGCCTTCGCTTACTTCGCTTGTTGAGGCTGGGAACGAGATTGCACTTGTTGTTACTCGTCCCGATGCTGTTCGCGGGCGTGGTAAGAAGCTCGTGCCTTCTCCTGTTAAGGCTAAGGCGCTCGAGCTTGGTTTGCCGGTTGTTGAGGCTAATCGTATGACGCCTGAGGTTGTTGAGGCGCTTAAGGCTGCCCAGGCTGACATTTTCTGCGTGGCTGCCTATGGTTGCATTTTGCCTGATGAGGTGCTGCATATGGCGCCGCTCGGCATTGTGAATGTTCATGCGTCCTTGCTGCCTCGTTGGCGTGGGGCTGCTCCTATTCAGCGTGCGATTCTCGCTGGTGACGAGGTTGCTGGCGTTTCCATTATGCGTATTGGGCATGGCGTGGATACCGGCGCTTATTGCGCGCAGGCCTCGTCCTCGGTTGCCGGTAAGCATGCTGAGGCGCTGACCATGGAGCTTGGTGAGCTTGGCGGCAAACTGCTTGCCGATACACTTCCTTCGCTTGCCGATGGTTCGGCGGTTTGGACCGAGCAGGATGAGTCGCTCGTCACTCATGCTGCCAAGATTTCCAAGCTGGAGATGCGTCTGGATCCGCAGATGGCTGCGCTCGATTGCGTGCGTCATGTGCTCGCTTCGTCCGATACCGCGCCTGCTCGTTGCGTGATTGCCGGCAAGACCGTGCGTGTGCTCGATGCTGCGTCGGCTGATGTGTCGCTTGGCGAGGGCGCTGTTGCCGTTCAAGCCAAGCGCGTCTACCTTGGCCTTTCCGATGGCTCGGTTGAGTTGCTCGAGGTTAAGCCAGATGGCAAGCGTGCTATGGCCGCTTCCGCCTGGGCTGCTGGCCTGCAGGGCGCCGATCTTTCGTGGGGTGTTTTGTCATGAGCAAGTTGTCTCCCGCGCGCAAGCTTGCGCTCGATGTGCTGATGGAGGCCGATCGCCGCGGCATGTATGCGCGCGACGTGCTGTCCTCTCGCGCATCGGCCAAGGCTATTGATCAGCGCGATTCCGCTTTTGCCGCCCGCTTGGCGCTTGGTGTGGCCGCCACGCAGGGTATTTTGGACGAGCTGCTCGACCAGTTTCTCGATAAGCCTAAAAAGGTTGCGCCGCGTGTTCGCATGGCGCTCCGTATCTCGGCCTTCGAGATGCTCTATCTGCATACGCCTGGCCGCGTTGCTGTAAGTCAGGGCGTTGAGCTGGTGCGCAGCGGAGCTAGGTCTGCCGCCGGTTTGGCCAATGCCGTGCTGCATAAGGTCGCTGACAACGTTGATGACTTTGCCACTGCGTCCGATGTAGATGAGTCTGAGCGACGTTTGGTTCGTCTGTCGCGCCTCATGGGTCTGCCGCGTTGGCTGTGCGCTCGCATTATGGCATCCTTCGACACGCCAGAGGGTGCGCTTAGCTTTGCCGGCAATCTGGCCCCTGCGCCGCTGGCCCTGCACGAGAACGCCTTTTCGACTAAGCCCGATCCGTATATCTCGCAGCTCGTCGCGCCTGTCTTCCCGGGCTGCCATGCCCCGGTTGATGCCCAGGTTACCGTTGCTTCGGGTGTTTTTGAGCGTGCTGCCGCGGTGGCCTCGGACCTTAACGCGCAGCTTATCGCCACAGCTGCCACGCGCCCTGGTAGCTGTCTTGAGATTGGTGCCGGTCGTGGCACCAAGACCTATGTGATGATGTGTCAGGCCAAGCGTGCGGGGTATGAGCGTCAGCATACGGCGCTCGATTTGCATGATCGCAAGTGTGACCTGAATCTTGCTCGCCTGCATAAGGCGGGTATTCAGGGCGTTCGTACGGTTTCGGGCGATGCATGCGAGCTTGATGAGGTGCTCACATCGTTTGATGCCATGCTTGGCGAGCCGGTTAAATTCGACACGGTCTTTATCGATGCGCCGTGCTCGGGCACCGGCACCATGCGCCGTCATCCCGAGATCCCGTGGCGCCTGACCGAGAACGACGTTACGACTGATCTGCCCAAGCTGCAGCTGACGATGCTCAAAGAGGCTGCCGCGCGCGTGGCTGCCGGCGGCGAGCTCATCTATGCGACGTGCTCGGTCTTCGACGAGGAGAACACACAGGTGGTGGACGCGTTCCTTGCTTCTCCCGAGGGTGCCGGCTTTAGCGTGGCGCCGCTTTCCGAGGCGCAGATTCTGCAACTTCCCGAGTTCGATCAGGCCAAGAAGCTGGTAGCCGTCCGTCAAAACGACCGTGGCCTCTTCCAAAGCGTGCCAGTAAACGCCGACTCCTACGACGGCCACTTCTGCGCCAGGCTGGTCCGCAAGTAACGACTAAGTTGCGGTGAAATAGGGATTGAATAGCGGCATCTACCCGCCAAACAGTCCTTATTTCACCGCAACTCATAAGGAAACCTGGGTAGCTTGATTAGCTACCCATAGCGCAAAGAAATAGCCCCGCGATTGGTGTTGGTCGCGGGGCTGCTTGGTTTCTAGTGGCTGTGCGGGCAGTTGGCGCAGCAGCCACTGGTGGCGCTGGTGCTAGAGCTGCCACTTCGCTGGTCGGTGTTGTAGAAACCGCTGCCCTCAAATTTAATGCCGCTGGCTGAGAACGTCTTGGCCGCCGGGGCACCGCAGCTGGGGCACACGACCTCGGGAGTCTCGGACATGGGATGCTCAACCTCAAACACGTTGCCGCAGCTCGAGCACTTGTAATCGTAGCGCGCCATAATACTTCCTTTTCAGCACAAAGCGGGCAGATTACTCTGCCCGCAAAAATTCAAACGTCTGTAACTGTACCCTATATCGGGGGTTTTATCACGCTTCGCCCCAGAATCTATGGTTGTTGCGCAGGAGCTGTGCGGTTTTGTTCTCGGCGGCTGCAATGTCTGCCTCGTCAGCCTGCCAGGTCCAGTTGCCCGTGGCCACGCCCGGAACGTTCATGCGCGCGTCGTCACCAAGCCCCAGGACATCCTGCAGCGGCATCATCACCAGTGGAGCGTCGCTTGCCAGCGCGTCACCCATCAGCTTGGCCGCCGCCTCAACACCGCTCGGTTCATCGCCGCCCGCAAAGGAACGCGTGCACCAACCGGCCAACGTCGACGTATCGTGCGTCGAGGTGTAGAGAATCTTGCCGGGCGTGGGATGCACGCCGCAACGAACGTCGTAGTCGCTAAACTCCAGCACGTCCATGCCGGGGAAGCCGCAGGTCGAAGCCATGGCGCGAACGCCAGGCGTCAGATAGCCCAAGTCCTCGGCGATAAAGTTGAGCGGACCCAGCTCGTCGTAGGCAGTCTGGAACAGGTCCTTACCCGGACCCGCCAGCCAACGACCTTCGGCGCAAGCCTTGCCTGCGGGGATACTGAAGTAGCTGTGGAAGCCCAGGAAGTGATCCAGGCGTACGCGATCATAGAGCGAAAACGCACGACGTAGGCGATCCATCCACCAGCTATAGCCGTTCTGCTTCATGTGGTCCCAGCGGAACGTCGGGTTGCCCCACACCTGGCCCTCGGGTGCAAAGTTGTCGGGCGGCGCACCGGAAATCTCAATCGCCTTGCCGGTATCGGACAGCCAGAAGTTCTCGGGTTCGCTCCACGCATCTGCCGAATCGTCGGATACGTACATAGGAATATCGCCGATAACCTCGATGCCCTTCTTGTGCGCATAGTTCATGAGCTCGCACCAAGCCAGGTCAAAGCGGTACTGCATGTACGCCTGAAGCTCGGCCTCGTTGTGGAAGCGCTTGTCGTCGATCAGATGCTCGTTGTAGCGAGCGACATCTGCCGGCCAATCGTGGCGCGACTCGCCCTCAAAGTACTTCTTAACGGCCATGTAGACGCAGTATTTCTCGAGCCAATCGGCATTGCGATGTTTAAACGCGGTGTACAGCGGATCGGCATCCTCGCCTCCGCGGGCCTTCCAGGTCTCAAAGTCGGCGGCCAGCTCCTCGTGGCTCTCGGGTAGCAGGTCGATATTGCCTGCAAAGGCCGAAGGACCGGCGTAAGGGGAGCGGAAGAAGTCCGTGGGGTTGACGGGGAGAACCTGCCAGTAGCGCATGCCCATGGCGGCCAGATGGTCGATAAAGCGACGCGTGGGTGCGCCGATCGTACCCGGCTTGCCGTCGTCGGTCGGCACCGATGTGATATGGCACACAACACCCGCACCGTGATCGAGCGGCTCCTGCAGGCGCTGCTCGGCGTGGTGATAGATGATCGACGAACCCAGCGGGTACAGATCGAGCGTGACCGTACCGTTGTGGATCTCGCACTCGTGACCGCTAATCACATCGCTTGCACATTCGCCGAGTGCCGGAATGGTCACACGATGCGAATTGCGCAGGCTGCGGTTGATGATAACCGTCGCGGACTCGCCATCCTTGCCCGTGCGGTTGTATGCCAGCACCTCATCATTGAGCGCAAAGGCCTTGATCTCGCCATCGATCATAAACGGCAGCGCGCGGCGCACGGCCGAGGCATTCTTGACGATCGCGAACGTATCGAAGTCGTGCAGGTTTTCCTTGGTCGGCATGGTGCGGCGATTGCCCGGATCGGTGAGACCCTCCAAGCCGTACTCGTCACCGTAATAGATTGAGGGAACGCCCGGGAACGTCATCTGCATGAGCGTCGCCAGCCAAAAGCGGCTCTTGGCCAGGCCCATGGAGTTCTCGTCCAGGCGCCATTTGCTGCGCTCACTCTCGGGCAGCTGCGACTCGTCGGGGCCGCCGCCGAGCACCGAGATAATGCGCGGACGGTCGTGGCTCGACAGCAGATTGAGCGCGCAGGATAATGCCTCGCGCGGGTAGTTCTCGCGCAGGGTCTCGATATCCTCGGCAGCTTGGTAGGCGTTTTTGTAGCCCATCAAAAAGCCGATGACCATGTCGCGGAAGGGGTAATCCATGGCCGAGTCGAGCTCGGAGCCTTGCAGATAGCGACGCAGATGGCCGTAGCTTATCTTGTTGGAGGCGTCTTCCCAGACCTCGCCGAGCAACAGTGCGTCGGGCTTTTCGGCAAGAACGGCCTTCTTGATCTGGGCCAGGAAGTCGTCGGAAAGCTCGTCAGCGACGTCCAGGCGCCAACCATGGGCACCGGCGCGCAGCCATTTGCGGATCACGCCGTCCTTGCCCAGGAGCCTCTCGTGTACCAGTTCGGACTTCTCGTTGATGGCTGGCATGTTGCCCACGCCCCACCAGCAGTCGTACGAGCCGTCCTCGTGGAAGGTAAACGCATCACGCCACGGCGAATCCTCACTCTGCCAGGCACCCACGCCGGGATAGTTGCCGTAGCGGTTGAAATAGATCGAGTCGTCGCCCGTGTGGTTGAAGACGCCGTCCAGGATGATGGAGATGCCCAGCTTCTCGGCTGCCTGGCACAGCTCGGTAAAGTCCTGCTCGGTGCCCAGGATCGGGTCGATCTTGGTGTAGTCGGCCGTGTCGTAGCGGTGGTTGCTTGCGGCTTCGAAAATGGGGTTGAGGTAGATGGCTGTAAAGCCTAGCTCGGCGATGCGGGGCAGGTCTTCCTGGATGCCCTTGAGCGAGCCGCCGTAGAAGTCCCAGGTCTTGATGGAGCCGTCCTCGGCGCGCTCGTACACGGGCGGCTCGTTCCAGTCCTCGACCATCCGGCGCTGAATGCCCTTGCGCGGTTTTTCGAGTTCGGCCATTGTGCGCTCGCGCCAATGCTCGTCACGGGCGTATCGGTCGGGGAAGATTTGGTAGACCATGCCGCGCTCGTACCAAGTGGGGCGGTTCTCGCGGTGCTTATAGACGGTAATCTGGAAGGACGGCACCTCGGCGTAGTCGTAGGTTACGCCCTCGCCGCCGGTGCGGCCCTGGGGCGCGCCCAGGCGAACCTCGGGCTGACCTTCGATATTGCATATAAAGCTGTACCACACAAGACACGGTTCAGTGCATTTGAGCTCGCCGGTAAAAATGCCATCGCCTTCGTGCTCCATCGGAATCAGGGTCTCGCCGACTTCATCGACCCAGGTACGTAGGGTGAGTGTTGCCTGGTTGGGATCGGCATCCTCCAAAATCACCGAGAGTGCAACGGTAGTTCCTGTGGTCACAGCGCCAAACGGAGTGCGAAACTGCGGTAGGCGGCTGTTGTGTATCAATCTCATAGTACGGTCCAGTTCAATAGAATCACGGCCTGCGGGCCATGGGCTTTACGCACAAATTGTAAGTATATCTGTTGTACACAGGGTGTATAAACAACATCCGTTTACCATCGGCGAACGGTTGTCCTAGAAAATCGTTTTACCAACTATCTACAGAGAAGGGGCGCCCGGTTGGAGCGCCCCTTGTTTAGGGTTTTGATTAGGTTTTAGATCGTCTGTGGGCTAGCGGCGCTTGCGGGTGGCCGTTGCCTTGCGGACGGACGTCTTCTTGGATGGCGCCTTTTCCACGGTCGTGGCGGCAGGGGAGACCGGGGTCTCCTTGGCGGGTTCGGGCTTGGCCTTTACCTCGGCCTTGGGCTCCTCTTTGGCGGCAGCGGGCTTGTCCTCGGCTTTAGCCTCTGCCTTGGGGGCGGCTGTCTTGGTCGTGGTCTTTTTGGCCGTCGTCGTAGAGCGCTTGCGCGTGGTGGTCTTGGCGGCCGGCTTGGCCTCGACGGTTGCTTCGGCCTTAGACTCGGCGGGTGTCTCCTCGACTTTGGCGGCCGGCTTTGCGGCTGCCTTGGTCGAGGCGGCCTTCGTTGCGGCAGCCTTGGTCTTGGTCGACTTTGTGACCGTGGCCTTCTTGGTGGTAGTGCTCTTGGTCGCAGTCGTCTTCTTGGCGGCGGTCTTGGCCGGAGCCTTTGCCGCAGGCTTAGCTTCGGCGGCGGCCTCGGCCTTTACCTCGGGGGCCGCCCCGTCCTCGGCGGCCTTCTTGGCAGCGGCGGTCGTGCGCTTGCGCGTCGTCGTTGTCTTGGTAGCGGTCGTCTTTGCTGCGGCGGTCTTGGTGGTAGCGACCTTGGTTGTCGTAGCCTTCTTGGTCGTCGTCTTGCGCGTCGTGGTCTTCTTGGCGGCAGGCTTTGCAGCCGGCTTAGCCTCAGCCTTGGGCCCCTCAGCAGCAGGCGCTTCAACAACCGGCTCGGCCTTGGGCTCGGGCTCAGCCACAACCTCGGGCTCGACCTCAGGCTTCTCAGCCGCAGCTTCAACCACAGCCGCCGGCCTCTCAATCTCCGGATGCATAAAGAAGTACAGGTCCAGATACTTGTCGGCCGAGCGCGTCCAGCTAAAGTCCTGGCTCATGGCCTGCGTGACCAGCTGGTTCCAGGCGTCACGGTTATCCCAGAACAGGCGCGCCGCGCGGAACACCGCGTCGCCCATCTCGTCGCCGTTAAAGTTGCTAAACGAGAAGCCCGTGCCCTCGCCGGTAAACTCGTTGTACGGGATCACGGTGTCCTTCAGGCCACCGGTCTCGCGCACGATGGGCAGGGTACCGTAGCGCATGGCGATGATCTGCGACAGGCCGCAGGGCTCAAACTTCGAAGGCATTAGGAACATGTCGGCGGCAGCATACATGCGCTGTGACAGCGCCGGATCGAACTCGATGCGTGCGGCCATGGTGCCGGGGTACTTGTCCTGGAAGTAGCGCAGGCCGTCCTCGTAGTCGCGGTCGCCGGTGCCCAGCACCGCCACCTGCACGCCGCCGGACAGGATGCGGTCGAGCGCGTACATGACCAGATCCATGCCCTTCTGGCGCGTCAGGCGCGTGACCATCACCATGAGCGGGCGGTCGTCGCGAACCTCGAGCCCCAGCTCTTCCTGCAGCTTGGCCTTGCACACAGCCTTGCCGGAGCGGTCCTCCACGGTGTAGTTGGCGGCAATGCGCTTGTCGGTCGCCGGGTCAAAGCCCGCGACGTCGATGCCATTCAAAATGCCCTGCAGCGCGTACGAACGCTCGCGCAGCACGCCGTCCAGGCCCTCGCCAAACTCGGGCGTCTGGATCTCGTTGGCATAGGTGGGGCTCACCGTAGTGATGGCGTCGGCATAGCGCAGGGCGCCCAGCATGTAGTTGATGCTGCAGGCGTCGCAACGCAGCTGCGAGGCGGCCGCGGGAATATGCGCCACACCAAGGATGTCCTCCATCACGGTGTCGCTAAACTGGCCCTGGAACGCCACGTTGTGGATCGAGAACACGGTCTTGACGCGGTCGTACAGCGGCAGGCCCTGGTAGAACTCGCGCAAAAACACGGGCGCCAGTGCGGTCTGCCAGTCGTTGCAGTGCAGGATGTCGCACTCAAAGCCGGCCGGCAGGTGCTGCAGGCTCTCGGTGATGGCCTTGGAGAAGAACGCGAAGCGCTCACCGTCGTCAAAGAAGCCGTACGGATAGTCGCGCGCAAAGTAGCGCTCGTTGTCGATGAACATATAGGTGACGCCGTCGTGCTCGAGCTTCTCGAGTCCGCAGTACTCATTGCGCCAGCCCAGGCTCACGTAAAAGTCGGAGAAATGCTCCATCTGTGCCTTGTACTCGTCCTTGATGGTGGCGTACTTGGGCACCATCACGATGACTTCGGCGCCGGCGCGCACGAGCGCCGCAGGCAGGGAGCCCGCCACGTCGCCCAGGCCACCGGTCTTCACAAACGGCGCGCACTCGGCCGAGGCAAACACGATCTGCATCTTTTTGCTGGAATCAGCCATATTGTCTCCCATGTTGTTATTCGAGAATAGCCGCCTGGCGCTAACCGGGCGGCTATTCTACATGTTACGAGCGATGTTGCGGTGCCAACGTTAACGTACGATGGTGGTGTCGGAAGTTAACGGAGCCTTGCCCAGCACCAGGATGTTCTCGGGCGTGCCGCGAAGCTCGGTGTTGGTGGGAACCACGTTGTTCTTGTCCAGGATGGCGTTCTCAACGCGGGCGCCGCTCTTGATGATGCAGCTCTGGTTGATGATCGAGTTCGTCACCGAGGCGCCTTCCTCGACCACAACGCCGCGCGACAGGATCGAGTTGCGCACGGTGCCCTTGATGATGCAGCCGGCCGAGATGATCGAGTTGCACGCGTGGCTACCGGTCGCATAGCGCGAAGGCGGCACGTCGTGAGCCTTGGTTAGGATCGGGCGCTCGGGGTCAAAGAGTTGGTCGGCCACGGTCTGGTCGAGCAGGTCCATGCTGCGGCGATACAGCGACTTCTCGCTAAACACGCCCACGACCTCGCCCTTGTACTCGTAGCTGCAAACGTCGATGTTGCCAAAGTCGCCCTGGAGTGCCTCGAGCAGGTCCAGATAGTCGGCGGCCTGGTAGTGGTCGATGATCTCGAGCAGCGTCTCGCGGTTGACGATGCAGCAGTCCATGGAGGCGTTGTCGCCGTACACGACGCCGGCGCTCACGCCCGTCAGGCGGCCGTTCTCGTTAATTTCGAGTTTGGTCTCGTCATCGACGTTGTGCGTGGCCTTGCAGTACACCACGGTCATCTGGGCACCGGAGTTCTCGTGCGCGTCGATGATGGTGTTGAGGTCCATGTTAAAGATGATGTTGGTGCCCATCATCACAACGTAGGGCTTGTCCGAGCGCTGGAACAGCGTCTTGTTGGAGATGATGTCGCGCAGCAAGAAGCGCATGCCGCCCTTGGTGGTGCCATACGCGTTGCCGGGCACCATAAACAGGCCGCCCTTCTTGCGGTCCAGGCCCCAGTCCTTGCCCGAGCCCACGTGGTCGATCAGCGAGCGATAGTTGCCCGGCATGACGACACCGACGGTCTTGATGCCGGCATTCATCATGTTGGACAGCGGGAAGTCGATCAGGCGGTAGCGACCCAAAAACGGGACGGACGCGATGGGGCGGTCCTTGAGCAGCACGCTGCCGTAGGTCGAAGAGTAGTTAGCGGTGATATAACCGATGGCCTTGCGATTGATCATCGGATCATTCCCCCTTCCCGATAACGACGTCATTTCCAACGACGGCCGTATCCTTGGTGGTATCGACAGAGCCGAGCTTCACGCCCTCTTCGACCGTGGAGTTCTCGCCCAAAATAGCGCGGCAGATGTGCGCGCCGCTCTTAACGTGCGCACCCGGCAGCAGCACGGAGTCCTCGACCACGGCGCGCTCCTCGATGATGACATCGGTCGAAAGGATCGAGTGGCGAGCGGTGCCGTAGATCTTGCAGCCGTTGGAGACCAGGCAGTCGTCCAAGCGACCATCCGGACCAATGTAGTGCGGCGGACGCGTGGTGATGTTGGACATGATGGGGAAGTGCTTGTCAAACAGATCGAACTCGGGGTTGTTGCCCAGCAGGTCCATCGAGGTCTCGTGGAAGCTGGCGATGGTGCCGACGTCCTTCCAAAAGCCGTGGAACTCGTAGCTGTACAGGCGCTTGCCCTCGCCGAGCAGCTTGGGGATGATGTCCTTGCCAAAGTCGTGGCTCGAGCGCTGGTCCAGAGCGTCCTCCTCGAGTGCCTCGATCAGCACGTCGGCCGAGAAGATGTAGATGCCCATGGACGCGAGGTTCGAATCGGGCTTATCGGGCTTCTCGGTGAACTTGGTGATACGGCCGTCCTCGGGGTCGGTGGTCAGGATGCCAAAGCGGCTGGCCTCCTCCCAAGGCACGGGCATAACGCTCACCGTGAGGTCGGCGTTGTTCTCAATGTGCGTCTTGAGCATCTTGCGGTAGTCCATGCGATACAGGTGATCGCCCGAAAGAATAAGGACGTACTTGGGGTCGTTGGCCTTGATGTAGTCCAGGTTCTGCGTAATGGCGTCTGCCGTGCCCGCATACCAGGCGCCGCCGGTCTGCGTCTCATACGGCGGCAGGATCGACACGCCGCCGTCACGGCTGTCCAGATCCCACGCCTCGCCGGAGCCCACGTAGGCATGCAGCAGATAGGGGCGATACTGCGTCAGAACGCCCACCGTGTCGATGCCCGAGTTGGAGCAGTTGGAGAGCGAGAAGTCGATAATGCGGAACTTGCCACCAAAGCTAACCGCCGGCTTGGCGATCTTTTGGGTGAGTGCCCCCAATCGGCTGCCCTGTCCTCCTGCGAGGAGCATCGCGATGCATTCTTTCTTACTCATCGATTTCTCCTTCTGTCATCGATGTTCCTAAACCCATTAGCGACGGGCGCGGCGCAACGTCACGCCCGTCGAGTAATGCCGTGCTGGCATAGGGGAGCTCGCGCGCTTTACGCGTGCCAGATCTCGTCGCGGTACTCGCGAATGGTGCGGTCGCTCGAGAACCAGCCCGAGGAGGCGGTGTTGAGCAGGGCCTTGCGGTTCCAGGTCTCCTGGTCGCCATAGCTGCCGGTGAGCTTCTCCCACGCATCCACGTAGCTGCGGAAATCGGCCATGACCAGGTCGGGGTCATTGTTGTTCATGAGCTCGTTGTAGATGCTCTCGAAGTTGCCCGAAAGACCCGCAAAGGTGTTGTCCTTGAGCTCGTCCATCACGCGGCCCAGGCGCTCGCGGTCGCCGTTGAGGGTATCCCATGCAAAGTAGCTGTTGGATGCCCAGAGCTGCTCGACCTCGGGAGCGGTCAGGCCAAAGATGGCCTCGTTCTCGCGTCCGGCCAGGTCGGCGATCTCGATGTTGGCGCCGTCGAGGGTACCCAGCGTAATGGCGCCGTTCATCATGAGCTTCATGTTGGACGTGCCCGAGGCCTCCTTACCGGCCGTGGAAATCTGCTCCGAGATCTCGGCGGCGGGGTAGATGAGCTGGGCGTTGCTCACACGGAAGTTGGGAATAAAACAGACCTTCATAACCTCGTTGACGCGGGGGTCGTTGTTGATGACCTCGGCCACCGAGTTAATGAGGCGGATGGTCTCCTTGGCGAAGGTGTAGCTCGAGGCAGCCTTGCCGCTAAAGATGAAGGTCGTCGGCGTCACGTGGAAGTTGGGATCGGCGATGCGACGGTTGTAGATGTCCATCACCTTCATGATGTTCATGAGCTGGCGCTTGTAGGCGTGGAAGCGCTTTACCTGAACATCGAAGACGGTGTTGGGGTCGATGACCAGACCGGTCTCGGCCTTAACGTAGGCGGCCAGGCGCTCCTTGTTGGCGCGCTTGGAGGCACCCACGGCCTTCAGAAACTCGGTGTCGTTCTGGAACTCCTTGAGCTTCTCCAGCTCAAAGGCGTCCTTGAGCCAGCCGTCGCCAATGGCCTCGGTCACGAGCTTGGCGTAGGTGGGGTTGGCCTCGGCAAAGAAGCGACGGTGCGAGATGCCGTTGGTCTTGTTGTTGAACTTCTCGGGCGTTAAGGCATAGAAGTCCTTGAGCACGATGTTCTTGATGATGTCGGAGTGAATCTTTGCCACGCCGTTGACGCTATGGCTGCAGATCACGGACAGGTTGGCCATGCGAATCTCGCCGTCCCACAGAATGGCGGTCTGGCGCAGGCGCTCCTGCCAACCCTCCTTCGTGGTGTCGAACGACTCATGCCAACGACGGCTGATCTCGTCGATGATCTGGTACACGCGGGGGAGGAGCTTGGAGAACGTGCCGATGGGCCACTTCTCCAGAGCCTCGGGCAGGATGGTGTGGTTGGTGTAGCTCACAACCTGCGTCACGATGTTCCAGGCGTCATCCCACTCGAGCTTCTTCTCGTCGATGAGGATGCGCATGAGCTCGGGGCCGCACATGGCAGGGTGGGTATCGTTGGTATGGATGGCCACAAACTGCGGCAGCAGCTCCCAGTTTGCGCCGTGCTCCTTCTCAAAGGTGTCGAGCAGGCTGTAGATGCCGGCCGAGACAAACAGGTACTCCTGCTTCAGGCGCAGCAGACGGCCGTGCTCGCCGGCGTCGTTGGGGTAGAGGATGGCGCTGATGGCCTCGGCCTCGGCGCGCTCGGCATCTGCCAGGGCGTAGTCGCCGCGGTTGAAAGCCTCCAGATCGAAGTGCTCCTCGACCGGCTCAGCGGCCCAGACGCGCAGCTTGTTGACGGTCTCGCCAGCATAGCCCACAACGGGGATGTCATAGGGAACGGCAAGGATGTCCTGCGTGTCCACCGTGCGGTAGAACGTGCGGCCGTTCTCCTCAAAGCCCTCGACGCGGCCACCAAACTTGATGGTCACGGCCTTGTCCTGACGGCGGACCTCCCAGGGATAGCCATGGGTGAGCCACTCGTCGGTAGCCTCGACCTGGCTGCCGTTGACGATCTCCTGCTTAAACAGGCCGTAGCGGTAGCGCATGCCGTTGCCGTAGCCGGCGATGCCCTCGGCTGCCATGGAATCCAGGAAGCATGCGGCAAGACGGCCCAGACCACCGTTGCCCAGAGCCGGATCGGGCTCCTGGTTCTCAATGACGGACAGATCGAAGCCCATGTCGTCAAGCGCCTCGGCGACCATGTCGCGCACGCCAAAGTTGAGCAGGTAGTTGTCGAGCAGGCGGCCGATCAAAAACTCGATCGAGAAGTAGTACACGCGCTTCTTGCCCTCGGCGGTGGCGCGGGCGTCGCTCTTGGTGGCAACGGTGCGTGCCTTCTCGGCCACGAGCTTGGCCAGGGCGTTAAAGCGGTCGAGGTCGCTGGCGGCCTCGACGCTCTTGCCGCTGATGCTCATGACGGCATCGCGATAGAGCTCGGTAAACTCCTGCTTGTTGTCGAAGATCTTATTCATACGTTCCTTCCCCCGGGGATGTTTCTCCCGGAACGGTCATGACTTGTATCCTACGCCCCGGCGGGGCGGGTAATTACAGTGGTAACACCTTTGTTACGCTTTCTTGGCAGGATCCTTAACGGCAGCTGCCTTGGCCTTGGAAGCAGCCTTCTTGGCCGTGGTGGACTTGGCCGAAGCCTTGGCGGCGGGCTTGGCAGCCTTCGCCTTAGCCGGAGCCTTCTTAGCAGCTGCGGCCTTGGGCTTCACCGAGGACGTACGCTTACGCGTTGCCTTCTTGGGCTTCTCGACCACGGGCGGTTTATAGCTGCTGGGACCGCGGCGCTTAAGCACCACGCCTGCCAGGCCGGGCACCTTCATCTCGATAGAGTCCATCTGCCCGTTCCAGGGATAGGGCTCGCTCGAGCAGGTGTAGGGCTCCTCACCGGCGTATCCGCTGCCGCCAAACTCGGGACGGTCGGAGTCAAAGATGACCTCCCAGTCGCCCTCGCGCGGCACGCCCACGCGGAAGCTCTCGTAGCTCGCCGGGTCAAAGTTGATCAGGATCACTAGGTCGTCATCGACGTCCTCGCCCTGACGCACAAAGCTCACGATGGACTGCTTGGAGTTGTCCGCGTCGATCCAGGTAAAGCCGTCATCGGTGTAGCCGCGCTCGTACAGGGCGGGCTCGACGGTGTACAGGTGGTTGAGCGCCTTGATAAACGCCTGATGGTGCGCATGGGTCTCGTACTGTTCGGTCAGGAACCACTGAATGGACTCGTAGTAGCGCCATTCAATAAACTGGCCGATCTCGTTGCCCATAAAGTTGAGCTTGGCACCGGGGTGCGTCATCTGGTAGAAGGCCAGCGTGCGCAGGCCGGCAAACTGGCGCCACCAGTCGCCTGGCATGCGGCCGATGAGCGAGCACTTGCCGTGTACGACCTCGTCGTGGCTGAGCGGGCAGATGAAGTTCTCGGTAAAGGCGTACATGATGGAGAACGTGAGCAAGCCGTGGTTGCCGGGGCGCCACGGATAATCGGTCTGCATGTAGTGCAGGGTGTCGTTCATCCAGCCCATGTCCCACTTGTAGTGGAAGCCCAGGCCGCCATCCTGCGGCGGATAGGTGACGAGCGGCCACGCGGTGGACTCCTCGGCCATCATCATCACGTCGGGGTAGTGTGCCTCAACGGCGCAGTTGACCTGACGGATAAATGCGCTGGCGTCCAAGTCCTCCTCGGTACCGTACTTGTTGAACTTCTTTTGGCCCGGATCGTCGATGCCAAAGTTGAGGTACAGCATGCTAGACACGCCGTCCATGCGAATGCCGTCCACGTGGAAGTTCTCGAGCCAGTACAGCACGTTGGAGACCAGGAAGGAGCGGACCTCGCCGCGTGCGAAGTCAAACTTGTGCGTGCCCCAGTTGGGGTGAATCTCGTGCTCAAACAGCATGTGGCCGTTAAAGGTGGCAAGGCCGTGGGAGTCGGCGCAAAAACCGCCGGGCACCCAGTCCATGATCACGCCGATGCCCGCCTCGTGGCATGCATCGATAAAGTGCATGAGCTGCTGCGGGTTGCCGTAGCGCGACGTGGCGGCGTAGTAGCCGGTCGTCTGGTAGCCCCAGGAGCCATCGAAGGGATGCTCCATAAGCGGCATGACCTCGATATGCGTGTAGCCCATGTCACGCACGTAGTCCACGAGCTCAACCGACAGGTCGTCGTAGGTGTAAAACTCGCCGCGCTGCGCGGGGAAGGGATCCATGGGGCCGGGGTAGTTGCCGTACTCGTCCGGCTCGCCCTGCGGCGCGTCGCCGTGGCGCTTCCACGAGCCAATATGCACCTCGTAGATGTTAAGGGGTTGCGACATGTGGTTATGGCTGGCACGGCTCTTGAGCCATGCGGCGTCGTTCCACTTGTAGCCATCGAGGGTCCACAGCACGCTGGCGGTACCCGGAGGGCACTCGGCCTTAAAGGCATACGGATCGGCCTTGTAGAGCTTTTTGCCCTCGTTGGTCTCGATGAGATACTTATAGAGCTGACCCTGCTCGGCGCCAGGAATAAAGCCTTCCCAAATAGCGCTCGTATGCACGGGCACCAGTGGGTTGGCTTGCTCATCCCAGTCGTTAAATTCACCAATGACATGGACGCTCTTTACGTCGGGCGCCCAAACGCAAAAACGCCAGCCGCGCGTACGGTTCTGCGTGTCGGGGTGAGCGCCCATTTTTTCCCAGCTGCGCTCCCACGTGCCGATGCCAAATAGGTAGACATCGTCCTTGGTGAGCTCCGGTGCGTGCGGGGCGGCTTTGCGGGTAGCAGGCTTTTTGGTTGCTGGCTTTAGCTTTGTATCGCTCACGTTTGATCCCATCATGACGCGGCAGCGTGTTGCCTTGGTGACTAGATGCGAAAGGTCCAAGGCTGCACGAATCGAAGGGACGGCGATAGTTCTATGATTCGTTCCACCTCGCGTGCTCGGTGGAACTTTCGGCAGAAACTACGATAACACCTGTACGTTAGTTTTATGGACGAAAGTGGATTTGCGGGCGCGTTTAATCGGTAAGCGCCATGTTTATACCACTGGCAGAATTGCCGTGGTAAAACTCTTGACAGTTTTACCAATTAGGTTTTCAAAACTGTTAGGCTGACGTTTGGTAAAACGTTTTTAGCAGGTTGTTTACCATTTGACATCGAAAGGCTCGTTTATGTCCCATACCGCCGCTCCCAAGGTTGCTTTTATTTTCGATTGCGACGGCACACTGGTTAATAGCACCCCCGTTTGGGCCTATGCCCAGCCCGAATTATTGCACCGCCACGGGATTGACGTGACAGTCGACGATTTTGCACAGTTTGAGCATTTGTCCCTCGAGGACGAGTGCCAGGCCTACCACGACACCTGGGGCATTGGCGCAAATGGTGAGGAGCTGTATCGCGAGCTGGGCGAGATTTTGATCGATGGCTACTCCAAGGTGCCGCCGCGCGAGGGGCTCCTGGCATTTTTGGAGCAGGCGAAGGCGGCGGGTATTGCCATGTGCGTGGCTACGTCCACGCCGGCCGAGCTGGTGCAGTCCGCGCTCGCTGGTGCCGGGCTCGACGCTTACATGGAGTTTGTTACCACGACTGGTGAGGCAGGACGCTCCAAGCAGTTCCCCGATGTGTACGAGCTGGCGCTGCGGCGCCTGGAAGAGCGCCATGGGCACAAGTTTGAGTCCGCATGGGTGTTTGAGGACGCCGTCTTTGGCCTAAAGAGCTCTGGCACCGCAGGCTTTAAGCGCGTGGGCATCTATGACCCGCACGGCCGCATGAAGCGCGACGACGTGCGCGCCAACTGCGATATCTTTATCGATAGCTACGAGGAGCTTGACCTGGCCCGCATGCTTTCGTTTGAGGGATAGGCGAGGGCTGTGGCTTGCAAAGTACTAGTAGTCTGCGGCTCGCCCGTGGTGACGAGCGCGGATCTGTTGCGTAGGCTAGCGGGGGAGTGCGATCACGTTGTGGCCGTGGACCGCGGACTCGACGCGCTGCTGGGCGCCGGCCTGGGCTGTGACGTTTATGTGGGGGATGTCGACACGGTGAGTGATGCGGGTCGCGCTTTGGTCGATGCCGCCACCGACTTTGAAGTTGAGCGCCACAATCCCTACAAGGACTATACCGATCTTGCGCTAGCGCTCGATTCCGTCCGCCGTCGCTGGCCGGGTGCCGAAGTGGTTGCGACCTGCGCCACCGGCGGCCGTCCGGATATGGCGCTTACCGTGCTGGGGCTGCTTGCAGGCTACGAGGATGCCCCTATCTGGATTGCCGAGGACAAGGTGGTCGCCCGCATCCTTCGCGCAGGCGAATCGTGGACCATCGAAGGCGCCGAAGGCAAGACGTTCTCCATCATCGCCATAGCCCCTGGGACGGTAGTAAGCGAACACGGTCTAGAGTGGGAACTGGAACACGCCCCGCTGGGCTTGTTGGCCGACACTGGCATCAGTAACGTCGTCAGGTCTTCAGCCACGATCCAAGTCCATACCGGCACCGCCATCGCTTACCTATATCAATAGGCATTTAGAATCTGACCCAAAATAGTCCTTGCACGCCGTGCCAACTTCCCCTATAGTATCTCCACGTCACGGGGGCGTAGCTCAGCTGGGAGAGCGCTTGACTGGCAGTCAAGAGGTCAGGGGTTCGATCCCCCTCGTCTCCACCATCGTGAATGCAAAGGCCTTCGGAATTCCGAAGGCCTTTTTCATACCAAAACACCATGCGCCACAAACCCCACCTACGCCAACAGAAAGTTGCACAAATTTTTTCCCATGTTTGTACATAGTTTGTTAGCCAAACGCGATTATCAGTGTAGATCGCCGTTCCATATGGGCTTCAGGAACGCGCCCAATCGCCGTTAGCATCCCATTAACCTGCATCAACGTGAACAACATCCCAAAATAACCCCCTTAAGCACGCTAAATGAACGATATGTTGTCCAACGCAGCCCAAATCAGTTTCGCTAACAGCTTGTGCTAGAATACCTAACGTTACATGAGTTCAACTGTGCTCGCGGCTCCAGCAAGCCATAAAGCGCAGGGTCGATCAGCATCCGGCCGTAACGGCGGCGCCAGAAACACCACGAGCTCCAATAAAGAAGCCATGCGGCTCTTGTAATTTGCGTTGATTTATTTATGAGATGCAAATTCTGGTAGTTCGTATGCCAAAACGAAGCAGTCCTGCAGCTGTTTGCGTGCGGTCCAGTTTTGTTCCCGCTTGACTGGCTCGCACGCAGCCAGCTGGGGACGCGGTCATTTTGCGATACACGTCCGCGTCTCTAGCAACTGCATTTGTACATACCGTTCATGGTGGGGCAGAGCCACGTGCTTGTCTGACTGGGCTCAGGGTTGAATATGGAGCGCCTTCGCGCACAAGCGCCCTGGCGAAGCCATACCCAAACCCCGTGAGCCACACGTAAGACAGCAAGGGGGTGGTGCTCGTGTGGTATGTAATCCAGGTCATTAACGGTCGCGAAGACGTAATGCGCGAGCGCATCGAGCGCGTGGTGCCAGTGGGCGCCACGCAAGAGCTCTTTTATCCCCAATTTCAAACCGAGATCAAGGTACACGGCGAATGGGTCAATACGACCAAGACGCTCTTTCCCGGTTATCTTATCTGCGACACGGCAGATCCCCGTACCGTGCAACAGTATCTGCTTCGCATGGACGACTTTGCCCGGGTGCTTTCCCAGGACGGTCAGTTTGTGCCGCTGGCAAAAGAAGAGGTCCAGCTTATTGGCGGCTTTACGCACAGGGGAAACCGCGTAGTGCCCATGAGCGAGGCCCTAAAAGACGGTGACCAGGTCATAGTGACGGCAGGTCCACTGTTGGGCCACGAAGGCCTTATCAAAACCATTAACAGACGCAAGAGCACTGCTTATTTGGAGCTCGACCTGTGCGGTCGACGCGTAACTACCCGCGTTGGCCTTGCCGTGCTTTCGGCCGAGCAGCGCGCAATGCGAAACCTTAAAAAGGCAATCGCCTAACTGCGGGCGGCTGCTTAAAGGAGCAAAGGGGATCCCCGGGCCGGGGATAACGGGATCAACAGGGAAGAGAAGAACTTATTTTGAACACTGAATCTAAGAGCGCAAAGCAAAAAGGGAAGCTGAGTGCGTTTGAACCGTATGCGTTGATGGCATATGACATTGTGGCAACTTTTATTGCCGTGTTTGTTGCATCATGGGGAACGCAGCATTGGGCGACGCTCAGCGGGGCAGCCGGTGCTTGTCCGGCTATTCTTGTGCTTGCGCTTGTTAACGTTGTCGTCTTTTGGTTCTTCCATATGTATAGCAGCTTGTGGCGCTATGCGAGCATTTCCGAGGCTGGACGTATTGTTGCTGCTGTAACGGTAGGCTCAGTTATTGGCGATGTTATCTTTAACGTGTTATTTGGCAAGGGCATGACCCTTCGTGAGGACGTTATGGCATGGGCTGTCGTCCTCATTATTTGCGGTGGCGGCCGTTTTGCCATTCGCGCAATATATGGTAGCCAGCTCTGGCGCTTTAAAAGCAATTCCGATGCGCATCTCCCGCGTACGCTCATCGTAGGAGCAGGGGAGACCGGCTCTCTCTCCATCAAACGTATGCTCAACGGAGACCCTGATATGATCGGTGATCCGGTTGCCGTTGTTGACGATGACCCCAATAAGCAAAACCAGCGTATTCATGACGTTAAGGTCTGCGGTACTTGCGCCGATATCCCTACTATTGCGCACGATTGTGAGGCCGAGCAGATTGTCGTGGCAATTCCGAGTGCCACGCATGAAGAGCGTCAGCGTATATATGACCTGTGCATGAAGACTGGTCTTAGGGTTCTCACGCTCCCCAATGTCCGCGATATTCCTCAGGATGGTGTAGGCAGAGTTGCCCTTCGTGAGGTCGAGATCAGCGACTTGCTTTCTCGCGAAGAGAAGTCGCTTGACCTTAACCAGATGGGCTACGTTACCGGTAAGCGCATTTTGGTCACGGGCGGCGGCGGATCTATTGGCTCAGAGCTTGTACGTCAGCTGCTTCCGGCAAAGCCTGCGCAAATCGTGTTGTTCGACATTTACGAGAACACTACCTATGAGCTGTATCACGACATCATCAAGACTGCTCATGATCAAGGCACTGATATTCAAGTCTATATCGGCTCCATTACACATCTCCCTGCGATTACCAAGGTCTTTGAGAAGTACCATCCTCAAGTTGTTTTCCACGCTGCAGCCCACAAGCACGTTCCTCTTATGGAACACAACGCCCGCGAGGCAATCGAGAATAACGTTTTTGGCACGCTCAACGTCGTGCGCCTTGCCGACAAGTACCAGTGCAGCCACTACGTGCAGATTTCTACCGATAAGGCCGTTAATCCAACAAATGTAATGGGCGCCACCAAGCGTATGGACGAGATGATCGTTCAGTATTACGCGGCAAACAGCAAGACCATCTTTACGGCTGTTCGCTTTGGCAATGTTCTGGGTAGTCACGGATCGGTCATCCCGCTGTTTAAGCGCCAGCTTCGTGAGGGTGGCCCTATCACCATTACGCACAAGGACATCACTCGTTACTTCATGACCATCCCGGAGGCCAGCAAGCTTGTCATAACTGCAGGCGCTTTGGCGCATGGTGGCGAGATTTTTGTACTGGACATGGGTGAGCCGGTCAAGATTTACGACCTTGCCATCAACCTTATTACGCTGAGCGGTCTTAAGCCTGGCAAAGATATCCAGATCAAAGAAGTCGGCCTACGTCCTGGCGAAAAGATGTATGAGGAGCTCCTTATGGACAACGAGCAGCTCCTGCCTACCGAGCATTCCGAGATTCGCATTTCCACAGCCGAGGCCGACAAGATGGAAGAGATCAAAGACAAGCTCGAGAAGCTTCAAGACTGCCTCGACAAGGAAAACGACACGGTTAAGTCTGTGCTCGCTGAGGTTGTACCTACATATCATCCACAGTTTAACGATTAGGGATAGGGAGTCACGATGGATATCAAGCCCTTTGAGAAAAAGGTATGGCTAAGCTCGCCGACCATGCACGGCGAAGAGCTCAAATACATTACCGAGGCATATGAGACCAACTGGATGTCGACGGTAGGGGAGAATATCAACGAAGTCGAACGCCAGATGGCCGAAAAGATTGGTTGCGGCTATGCCGTTGCCCTTTCTTGCGGTACTTCTGCGCTGCATCTTGCCATGAAGCTCGCTGGAATTAAGCCTGGGGATGAGGTCCTTTGCAGCGATATGACGTTCGACGCTACGGTGAACCCGGTTGTTTATGAGGGCGGTGTTCCCGTTTTTATTGACACCGAGCGTGACACTTGGAATATGGATCCCGTCGCTCTTGAAAAGGCCTTCGAACTGCATCCGACTGCAAAGGTCGTTGTGGCGGCACATCTTTACGGAACGCCTGGCAAAGTCGAAGAGCTTCGTTCAATTTGCGATGCGCACGGGGCTGTCCTTGTTGAGGATGCTGCTGAGTCACTTGGCGCCACGTATAAGGGTCGTCAGACTGGTACGTTTGGTGACATCAGCGCCATTAGCTTTAACGGCAATAAGATCATTACCGGTTCCGCTGGTGGCATGCTTTTAACTGATAGCAAAGAGGCAGCTAATAAAACTCGCAAATGGTCGACCCAGTCACGCGAAGCCGCTCCCTGGTACCAGCATGAGGAGCTTGGCTATAACTATCGCATGAGCAATGTAATTGCCGGTGTCGTGCGTGGCCAGATTCCGTATCTGGAGGAGCATATTGCCCAAAAGAAGGCTATTTACATGCGTTACAAAGAGGGCTTCAAGGGTCTGCCGGTAAGCATGAACCCCTATAATCCCAGCGTTTGCGAGCCGAATTTTTGGCTTTCCTGCATGCTGATTGATGCCAACGCGATGTGTAAGCAAGTTCGTGGCGAAAGTGAGGCTCTTTACGTAAGCGAGCCCGGAAAAAGCTGTCCCACCGAAATCCTTGAGGCCATTGCCGCCATCAATGCCGAGGGCCGCCCCATTTGGAAGCCCATGCACATGCAGCCTATTTATCGCATGAATGCTTTTGTGACGCGTGAGGGCAATGGTCGAGCTAAAACCAACGCTTACATTTCTGGCGGCGCTACGGGTGCAGATGGACTTCCCCTGGATATTGGAGCGGATATTTTCCATCGTGGTTTATGTCTGCCCTCTGACAATAAGATGACGCCTGAGCAGCAGGACCGCATCATCGAGGTCATCAAGGGGTGCTTCGCGTAATGGCGCAAGCCGTCCACAAAGCCAACTTTTACGAGCGCTGCGTGAAGCGAGTGCTCGATTTTATCATCGCTTTTGCATTCATCCTGCTGTTCTGGTGGCTGTACGCTATCCTGGCCATCTTGGTTAGGGTCAAGCTGGGCACCCCCGTGCTGTTCACTCAGGAGCGCCCTGGCAAAGGTGAACACATCTTCAAGATGTACAAGTTCCGCACAATGACCGACGAGTGTGATGAGAGCGGCGAACTGCTGCCCGACGAGGTGCGACTGACTAAATTTGGCCGATCTCTACGCTCCACAAGTCTGGACGAGCTGCCTGAAGTGTTCAACATCTTGAAGGGCGACATGAGTCTGATAGGACCTAGGCCGCTTCTGGTAAAGTACCTGCCCCTCTACAACGAGGAGCAGCGTCACCGCCACGATGTGCGGCCTGGCATGACGGGATGGGCGCAGGTGAACGGGCGCAACGCTATCTGTTGGGAACAAAAATTCGCCTACGATGTTGAATACGCTCGCAATTGCACCTTCACTATGGACCTAAAAGTGTTCTTAACGACGTTCAAGGTACTTTTCAGCCGAAGTGGAATTAGCAGTGGCACCTCGGCGACTATGGAAGCTTTCACAGGTACGCCATCAGATGGAAAGGTTGAGACTCGATGAAGGTGCTGATCCTTGCCAATAATGATGGAGGCTTGCTTCATTTTAGGGGTGAACTGATCGCGGAACTCGTTAAAGCTGGGCATGAGGTTATTTTCTGTATACCAAGCGGCGAGCTGGTTCCTGAGATTGAAAAACTCGGGGCCTCATTCATTGATAACCCTTTTCTAATTCGGCGTGGCACGAATCCGGTGGACGATGTCCAACTGATTCTTTTTTATCGAAAGCTGCTCAAAAGAATCCAACCCGACATTGTGTTTACATATACAATTAAACCAAACGTGTATGGTGGCATTCTCTGCGGTAAGTTCGGTATTCCCTACCTTGTTAATATTACTGGATTGGGTACTGCGGTCGAGAATGATGGACCGCTTCAGAAGTTAACACTCGGGCTTTATAAGCTAGGGCTGAAGAGGGCACAGGTCGTTTTTTTCCAAAACGAGGCGAACAGGGATTTTATGCTATCCAGGGGGATCGTAGGGAATCGTTGCGATCTGTTGCCTGGCTCCGGAGTTAATCTTCAGCGATTTCGTCTTTTGGACTATCCAAAAGACGATGGGGTTATTCGTTTCTTTTTCTTCGCTCGAGTAATGCGTGAAAAAGGCATCGAAGAATTCCTCGAAGCTGCTAGGCAGATTCGAGGAAGGCACCCAAATACAGAGTTTCATGTCTGCGGCAGCTGTGAGGACGAATACAGAGGTTCCCTCGAGGCTTGCGAGAAGGACGGCGTCGTCATCTACCACGGAAGCGTCAAAGACGTGCGAGAGATGCATGCCCTGTCAAGCTGCACGGTGCATCCCACTTTCTATCCGGAGGGTATGTCGAATGTCCTGCTGGAGAGCTGCGCCTGCGGCAGACCGATCATTACGACGAACCGGCCTGGGTGCAGGGAGGTCGTGGATGACGGGGTCAATGGCTTCGTCGTAAAGCAAAGAGACGCGGAAGACCTTATCTCAAAAATCGAGAATTTTCTTGCCCTGCCCTATGCCGAGAAAAGGGAGATGGGGCTGAACGGCAGGAGAAAGGTCGAGAGGGAGTTCGACAGGCAGATAATTGTCGAGCGTTACCTGAAGGAAATGGCGGTTGCAGAAGAAGCGAAGGAGGCGCGCCGTTGAGGGGGGCGGTGAACAACGTTATCAGCGCTACATGGACATTTTTAAGGATAGCCGTTTGGAAAATCGGGCTGATGGGAAGCCTTCTCCTCAAAGGCGCGATCCAAAGGATTTCACCCAATGAGGTTTGCAACTTCAACGAGGGATCGAAAGTCAATATCGGGCGCACCGTCCGAATCCACAACGGAAGCAAGATTAAGGAGAGAAAAGGCTCGAACGGTACAAACGACGGCAACTTCCGCATCAACTACGACGACATGGTCATCTGTCATGACGCGGTAACTATCGGCGCAGGTACAGACTTCGAACCAAACGTCCTCGTTTATGACCACGACTATACCTTCAGGAAGGCGTCCTCAAAGAGGGCGTCTTCGAATGGTTTTCGGTGGAGATTGGAGAGAACTGTTGGATAGGCGCGGGAACGATAATCCTTCGAGGAACGAAAATCGAGGCGAACTCGGTGGTCGCGGCGGGGAGCATTGTGAAAGGCGAGTTTCTCAGCGATTTCTTGATCTTGCAGCGGCGCACCACAGAAGTTCGGGGCTGCTGATGGCTAATATGGATGGCGTCAGTCACGGGGGAATGACGGCCACCATCGTCATGGCGACGTACAACGGCAGACAGTTCCTTCGGGAGCAGCTTGACTCGATTGTTTCGCAGGTGCGACAGGCCGACGAGGTGGTGATCGTCGACGACTGTTCGAGCGACGGCACGCCGGAATACATCGATGCGTACATTAATGAGCATGGCCTGAAGGACACATGGAGGATCTATCGCAACGAGAAGAACCTCGGGTTCGTTGGCAACTACCTCAAGGGGTGCTCGCTCGCGACGGGTGACGTCATCTTCTTCTCCGACCAAGACGACGTTTGGGCGGATGGCAAGATTTCCGAGATGATGGCCGTGTTCGAGAGGCACGAGGACGCGCTTGTCGTGTCGTGCGATACGACGATCATCGACCAGGACGACAGATCTGACAACACATTTCAGACCTCGCTCAGGCGCACGAAGGAGGGGGTATGGAAGGTTGACTTCGGCCAGCAGGTCTCATCTATGCTCAGTAGCGGCCTGACGCTTGGCGTGAAGCGCTCCTTTATGGATGAGATGACTCCAATCATCGAACGCGAGGACCTCGTGTACGATTCGCCGCTCGGGCTCTTCGCGGCGGCCAAGGGCGGATTCTACCGCGTCGGCGGAGAGGCACTTGTCCTGCACAGGGTTCACAGGAGCAACGCATCCGCGCCCACCTATTCTCTGAAGTCGAGACTGACAAACCCCGAGCAGCACATTAAAGGCAGAAAGCATCAGCTCAAGCATATCGAGGCGTGTAGAAAGTACTGCGCCAACGAGCTGGATTCCGGTACGCTCGACCGACTCGATGAGGAGATTGCGGCACGCGAAGTTGCCATCAAATCCATGGAGGAGCGAAAGCCGCTTCCGCTAATAGCGCAATTGATTAAGAAAGGGCCGATGGCCAACGATAAAATTAGCCTTGTAAACCTCATTGTTGCCCTAAGGAGGCGTTGATGAGGGACATTGCGGCCTGCATCGTTACCTACAATCCTGAGCTTGCGCGCTTTTCGGAATGTCTGTCCGCTGTATCCGAGCAGGTGGAACACGTTTTTGTCGTGGACAACGGCTCAAACGAAGCGGGCGGGGTGGAAGCGCTCTGTCGCGAATATGACAATGTCATTTTCGTTCCCCTGGGGGAGAACAAAGGCATTGCTGCCGCCCTCAACATGGGATGTGCTGCCGCAGACGAGAAGCGCTGCACCGCCGTATTGACGCTCGACCAGGACTCGGTATGTGAAGATGGCTTGGTGGAGAAGCTGGCGGCGCATTTGACCAAAGACGTTGGGATTGCGGCACCTTGGATTTCTTACGCGGGCAACGAGGAATATTACGAATTGCCGCAAGATGGGCCCTACGAGGTCGAATGGACGATAACTAGCGCGTCGTTGACGAGCCTTGACGCCTGGAGGAAGATCGGCGGTTTCGACGAGACATTGTTCATCGACAGTGTTGATCGCGATTTCTGCATTCGACTTCGTAGAGCCGGCTATCGCGTGGTCATTGACCCTGCGACTTCGCTGTCCCATGAACTTGGAGACATGCGGTGCGTCCGGATTCTCGGCAAGGTAATTCACATCACCAACCACAGCAGTTTTCGCAAGTACTACATAGCCAGAAACAAGATTCTATTGGCGAAGAAGGGTGAAATTAGCAGCGCAGAGTGCATGCGAGAAATATCGCAGGAATTCTTCAAGGCTCTTTTGCTAGAAGACAATAAGGCTTCAAAGATATCGAGGCTTATGCATGGAATTGTCGATGGCTTGCAGAGCCGTATAGGAACGCCGAAAACGGGAGTATCTTCAAAATGATTCTTGTTGCTGGCCTCCTTGTTCTTGATTTAACGGCATTGGTGTTCCAGAAGAGCAAAGTGCCCTTTCTCGCCCTTTTGATTTTTCTTTGGTTTGTATTCGTTTTCAGCAATGGACTGGCTGACGATTTCAACTACAGCCTGCATTTGATGAACCCGACTTTAGCGCAGGACAAGGGAATTGGTTACAGTCTGTTAATCAAGTTCTTATCGGATTGCGGCGCGACGCTATTTCAGTTGAAGCTGCTCGTCGGAACTTTCTATCTAGTCTCTATTGGTCTATGCGGCTGGAATTTAACGAAGAGGCCAGGTTTGTTTTTGGCCCTGTATTCGATTTTCCCTTTTTGCATGGATGCAGTACAGCTTAGGTTTTCACTTGCCATCTCCTTTGTTCTGATTGGATATCTCTATGTATCAAAGGCCAAAGGTGGTCTGAAGAAAAAAGCGGCTGTTTTCTTTTTTGCATGTTTAATTGGTTTCAGCTTCCATGCGGCTGTTCTCTTCTTTGCATTGCTGCTATTTGCCAAAGAGCTATCGCATCGTGACGCTCGAAAGTTGTGCCTTCTTGTTTTTCTTGGCCTGATTGTGGTGACACGAACAAGTTTGCTGACTCAAATCGTCACTCTTCTGGGCGTCTCCGCACGACTAAATATGGGTGGCGGCGTTGACGGCTCTGGATTTGCAAATGTTATTCGTCTGGCTGTTCCTTCTCTTGCTTGGATGGCGTTTGGCCTCTATTTGAAAAAGACCAGGGGAGATTCGGATGCCGTCCGGGTGATTCTAAATGCGAACCTGTTTTGTCTCGCATTGATTCCCCTCGTTGGCGTTGCATCCGACATCTACCGCATAGAGACTTCGCAATTTTAAATTTATTACCTTGTTGCGGTCAACACGGTAGGCTGCGCCGGGGGTAGCAACATCCGAAAAGAGCAGGCTGACTTGTTTGGCGTTGCTTGTCTTTTGGGCATTGCCCTCATGGGCGTCACATTGTTGGTCTTGATGAGCATGAACCTTAACACGGTGTTGGTTCCGCTCCTTACCATCAATTCAATATTGGTTTAATAAAACTTAGGGCTTCATATGTTAGGAATCCGAACGAAAATTAGGCATGTATCCGCTTCTTTGAAGTGGGCCAAAGCCAATGGGCACAATAGAACACAACTCGGGCGTTGGGTAATCGGGCTCGACAATGTCAAAATTGGCGATTACTCCTACGGGGAAATCAACGTTCTTACGGCGTCCAAGCAACCCAAGCTCGCCATAGGCGAATTATGCTCGATTGCGCCAAATGTGACTTTCGTTATTCACAACAACCATCCCATCGACCATTTCACGACGTTTCCTCTTCGCCGCTTTGTCCTGGGAGAGACTTACGATGAGGCTTGCGGGAACGGCGGTATCGTCGTCGAAGAAGACGTTTGGATTGGCTACGGCGCGACCATCTTGGACGGCGTCCATATAGGCCGGGGGGGGTCGTCGCAGCAGGAGCAGTCGTTACCAAGGACGTGGAGCCTTACACGATCGTTGGGGGTGTGCCGGCAAAACCTGTCAAGAAACGCTTCAGCCAGGACGTCATCGACCGGCTCCTTGCGCTCGACTACTCGAAGGTGGACAGGCGTTTCGTGGAGACGCATATCGAACAGCTCTATCTTCCGCTGGACGAGCGCTCCATTGGGGAGCTGCTAGATGAGCCAGGGGACAGGCATGAACTATAGATCTCTGGCGGGCAACATGGTTGTCGCGTTCGCGGCCCAGGGCATCTCGTTCTTGGCGAGCGTCGCTATGTCACTTCTCGTACCGAAGGTGCTCGGCGTCGAGACGTACGGCTATTGGCAGCTGTTTATTTTTTACGCGAGCTACTCTGGCTTCTTCATGCTCGGTCTCAACGACGGTATCTACCTCATCGAGGGCGGTAACACGAGAGGCGAGATAGACAAGCGAGCTGTGAACTCGCAGTTCCGCTTCGGCATGGCATTCCAGCTCGTCGTGGCCGCCGTCATCGCCATCATCGCCGTTGTTTGGGCGCCCGAGGCGCAGCGCTCGTTCGTCCTACTGGCGTTCGCCCTCTACACCGTGCTCTGTAACCTTGCCGGATTCCTTGGCTATATCTTCCAGTCGATGAACGAGACCAAGCTCTTCTCGTATTCCACTATGATCGACCGCCTGGTGTTTCTGGCCATCATCCTCGTGATGGTATTTATTCGGGTCCCTGATTTCGAGCCCTATGTTTTCGCCTATCTAATTTCGAAAGCCTGTTCATTGGCCTATTGCATCGTTCGCTCCCGTGATTTCTTCGCAGCCGGAGCACTGGCCTTGACGGAGGCCGTCAAGCTGAGCCTTTCGAGCATGAAGGTCGGCTTCGCACTGATGATATCGAACGTTGCCTCGATGCTCGTCCTGGGTGTTGCGCGCGCGCTGGTAGACAAAGCCTGGGGAATTGAGGCCTTCGGGCGCGTGTCGTTCTGGCTCTCGATGGTGAACTTCTTCATCACCTTCGTGTCGCAGGCGAGCATGGTGCTGTTCCCGGCGCTTAGGCAGGGCACCGAGGGAGAACGAAGAGCTTTCTACCGCTTCGTTCGCGACATGATGGAGGTGACGTTTCCTGTGGTCTATCTCCTGTATTTCCCGATGGCATGGGTGCTGTCTCTCTGGCTTCCGCAATACGCCGACACCATGCACTATTTCGCGATTCTGTTGCCCGTCTGCGTGTTCGATACGAAGATGAACCTGTGCTGCACCACGTATTTTAAGGTGCTGAGGGAGGAACGGACGCTCCTCAAGGTGAACCTTTGCACGCTAGCGGGCAGCATAGCGCTTTGCACCATTGGCGTTTACGTGATCGGATCGCTCGATGCCGTCTTGCTTGGCACCGTCGCATGCATCGTTTGCCGTTCCCTTTGGTCGGAACGGCACTTGAACGCGAAAATTGGGGTTTCCAAAACACCCGCTCCCATCGAAGAGGCCGTTCTCACCGCTGTGTTTGTGGCGCTAGCGCTTTGCGCGCCCGCGCTTGTTGCCGTCCTGGGGTATTTGGCGCTTTACGCAGCTTATTTGGTGCTGAACAGGCATTCTGCGCGAGACATGCTTGCCTTGACCAAGCGAGTGCTTACGCGAGGGAAATGAACGGATGCATAGCGCGGCTGGTCTGGAATAGATACTCAATTACTCAACTTAGAAAGGAATAGCACAATGAAAGGCATCATTCTCGCCGGCGGGTCCGGCACCCGCCTGTACCCGCTCACGCTCGTGACCTCCAAGC
>ERZ1673752.467-NODE-467-length-69463-cov-46.609166_pt1 | contig 69463 bp, 62 predicted proteins | sample MGYA00580195_ERZ1673752 | MGnify/ENA primary metagenome ERZ1673752 (study PRJEB41218, sample SAMN15661744) | gut metagenome | host: Homo sapiens | place: Canada: London | collected 2015-08-20/2019-03-30 | study: EMG produced TPA metagenomics assembly of...
GCACCACCGCCAGCAGGAGAGAAAGCAGCCGGGTCCAAAGGCTCTTTTTCATAATAATTACCTCTTTTCATTTTTGAAGCATCCGAAATGTTCTATCGACTTTCGGGCAGCTTCGTCTATGGCCCAATAAGCGAAAATTGGCAATTATTACCAATAATTTTCAGGCCTCTACTAAAAGAATATATCGTTTCCAACAAAATGTCAATAATTGTTTTCGCAAAAGTTATTGACCTATTATGATTAGCCTGTATTATATGTATTGGTAGCATATTGTCAAAAGATGTACGGTCAGAAAGTCCAGTAGGAAACTCTACGCCAAAAAATAACGCCATAGTATTTTCCAGACCGATTGTCTGTTTCTGCAGTTAAAATTGCATTTTCTTCTTCGCAGTCAATGCATTCCGATTTTGAAAGTGATCTTGCAGAACTCCCGCGAGAACTTTTGACAAGCTGATACAAACGGCCGGGGTGAATGTATGAGATGGCAAAAAAGGAAAATACACAGAGCTGCTTCCAGCGGGGTCTTATATCGCTGCTGATCCTCGCTCTGCTCGATCAGGAAGACATGTACGGATATCAAATCGTGCAGGAAATCACCGAACGCAGCGGCGGAGCCATTGTGACAGAGGAAGGCTCCCTGTACCCGGTACTCTATAAGCTGCAGGATCAGGGCATGCTTTCCGGCGAAAAGGTATTGGTAGGCAAACGGATGACGCGTGTTTACTATCATCTGGAGGAGCCCGGCCGCCGCCGTCTGCAGGAGTTGAGCCGGGAGTACCGGGCGATCACACAGGGTGTTTTTCAAATTATTCAGGGGGGGCAAGGAAAAAATGAACACAGCTGAACGGGCGGCAAGGCGCTATTACCGCAAGGTGCGGTCATGGCTGCCGGGCGGCAAGATGCGCCGGTATGTCATGACGCAGATCAGGGAGACCGTGCAGGAATTCGTCCAGGAACATCCCGACGCGGACGTTGCGGCGATTCAGGCACAGCTGGGAACGCCACAGGAGATCGCGGCAGCGTATGTGGAAAATATGGAAACTGCAGCGGTTCTGAAGGGCCTTCGCATCCGGAGGCGTGTGCTGTTCGCGGTCTGCGCCACAATGCTGGCCATTCTGATTTCCTGGACGGTTCTGGTCACTGTTGAGACGGCCCGAGCTAGAGAAGCGGACGAGAGGTCGCATGTCGAAATATATATTGAGTAAATAGCAAATGAAAATGGGAGGGAATATTATGAAAAGGAATATTATAAAAATGATTGCCGGTTTGCTCGCCTTTGTCCTGCTGCTATCGGGGCTTCCCACGCAGATTGCGCATGCAAGCGCGGGAGAGGAACTGCTGGAAGTCATCTCCTATGCGGACGGCAGCTATCTTGAGATCACGCTGGAGACCCTGCCGCAGGCCAGAGCGTCTGGCTCCGTGACAAAGGCGAAAAACTATGTCTATAAAAATGAAAACAATATTGAGCAGTGGAAGATCACTCTTACTGGCTCCTTTACCTACACCGGGACAGGCTCGACCTGCACGGCCTCCAGCTGCAATGTCACAATTTACAACAGCGTCTGGTCTGTTGCTTCCAAGTCCGCAACCAAAAGTGGAAACACAGCATACTGTTCAGCCAGAATGGTAAAAAAATATCTGGGAGCGACTATTCTTGAGAAACCCTGTAATTTTACTCTGACCTGCGATAAGAACGGCAACGTGAGCTGAGCCGCTCCGGGCAGGAACCACCGATCTCATCTGAAAAGCGATAGCGTGGCACAGGCCGCAATCAATTGAGGAGCCAAGCACGCCGACCGCTTACACCACCGCGCGTACCGCTCGGTACACAGCGATTCAAATTGCATAAGTGCAAAGACTCGCACCGGGCAAGGATGTTGTATTTTCCAGCCTGTGCGAGTCTTTCTCTCGAGATCGCCTATTGCATGGAAAATTAAAATGGACTAACACAAAAGCAACATCTTCAAAAAAACAGAAATCCCAAACTATCAGCATTGATGGTCTGGGATTTCCGCTTTTGCAGAGATTTATTTTGGTTGTGCGCGTAACACCGGGAGGGCATAATAAATGAAAATTGACATCACCAACATACTGATTAGGTCGCAAGTTGGTCGCAAGTTGGTTTTAAGTTAGTCGCAAGTTGAACACAAAAACACATCTGAAATCGCCGGTGAATCACTTGATGATAAACCATCTCGCAGCACTGGTTTTGCCTTTGCAGACCACTTTTCCGTCTTCCTTGAGTTCCCGCATCAGCACTTGAATCTGATTGCGGTTGAGACCCGGCAAAACTTGCTGCAATTCTTTGAACGGAGTACCAACTTCGTTGTTCTGCCGAATGTGCTTTAACAGCAGCTCTTTATTGGTATCTCGATCCAAGCCGACGCGTCTTGTATGCACACCGGTTTTGCCCGTTGCCGCATAGAGGCTTCTGGCAAGAACATACTTCTTGCGGCCGATATGCTCGACAATGCCCATCTCGATCAGCCGGTTCAAACGGGACTGCATCTTCACGTTCAGCGGTCTTTCATGGTACAGAGCATCAATCACGAGGAAATCCTCGGTGGACAGCAGCTCCGCGCCCCTTTCGCTGATCCGGTTGATAACAGAAAGCATCGCTTTGTCGAGGATCAGTCCATTTAGTGTAACGCTGACGAAGAAGTCATCTGTGCCAGTGAAGTCGGGAAGCGGTTTTGCCTCCTGCACACTCAGCTCAAACATCAGGTTCATGCCCTGACCGGAACGCTCCACCATGCCGCAGAGCGAAAGGATCTCAGCAATACGGCGGTTGCGCGGAAGCTGGCGATCCAGTATGTTGTCGAGCGTAATGCCGAATGGAAGTCCTCCGGGGCTTTCGACAACTAACCTGTCGCGGAACTGGCGGACAAAGATACTGCCGCCAAACTGATAGTTTCTGTGGCTCACCGCGTTCAGGATCGCTTCTCGGACAACGCGCTCATTGAAGGTCGCAATGTCAAACACGAAAAAGCCTTCCTGATAGTGCTGCTTGTCGTTCCGCAGATTGACAAGCTCCCACACGCGGTCATAGCAAGCGAAGAAACCGACCTTAAACTCTTCTCTCTGATTTGCTGGACCCGATGCTTCGGAGGAACGGTACTCAAAAATGATCTCAGCCTGCGGCAGATACTTGATGATCGCCGCGTTCTTGCCGAACAGGATCAGAGCTGCATACGTCACGCCGTCATCCGTGATTGCGCCGCAGTCGTGGAGAAGCTGCTCCTTAGACAGCGTGGCAAGCTGCTTTTTGCCGCTCTTTTCGATCCACTTGGCACGGAAGTTTTCAATGGCTGTCTCGTCCAAATCATCGACCGTTGCCCCGGCGCAGATCGTCCCAGAGAAGTCGCCGCCGGTTTCTTCATAGATGCTGCGGCGCATATCCTCCGGCATGGGCTTGAGCGTATCGCCCTCGTAAATCCACGCTACGCCGTCGTATTGTACCGGCATGCCGATGGGACGGCTCTTTACGTCGAAGACCAGAACCCGCTTTCCCTCGTAGTTGAAAAGCTGAAAATCAATATTGACCTTCAATTTCTCAATCAAGCCCATGCGGGTACGCTCCGGCTGGTCGAAAGCTGCGCTCCCGACCACGCTGCGGGGTCTCTTGTCCGTGATGCCAAATACCAACTTACCGCCGCCATTGTTCGCCAAAGCACAGCAGCACTTCGCCGCCTCTCCAAAGTCAAACCGATTTTTGGCTTCCTTGAATTGGACGTGTTCGCCCTCTTTGGCTTCCAGAAGCTCTTGGACAGTTTCTAAATATGGCATAGCGTTTCTCCTTTATGCAATAACACAATTATGTATCCAATAGTTCGCACATGCAATGCATTTCCAAACATAATGCGCCTGGAGCGATTCCACAGCTATGTTCGGACAACGGTATATAATCCAACAGGTACTTCTCATTCCGTGGAAAACCAAGCAAGCGGTATCTGGTTTCATGCTGATACTCCAAGTCTCTTCTTTTATGGTTCAGTTCTGAATACTCGCTATCAGGCTCAAAGTAGAACTCTTTCGTCGGGTCGATATCATAGCTGATCACTGCCTTTGCATACAAAAGGTGGTTTCTATCTAATGCTTCTTCAAGTGCTGCGCAAAAATGTCCAGAACTTGCATAGAATCCCCAAACATCCGCACAATCAAGAAAACCGTTATAAATCTTATCCGGGAAATCATATTCTACTGTGCATTTATACTCGCCCGCTTCTTCTTGAATAGAATCCTCCACAATTTTCAATTCGTCTTTTTTGATTCCATAAGCGCAGAATACAGGTATATTCCTAGATGATTTTCTACGTAGCAGCACATAGCCGCATTCAATTGTCTCTTCAAGATCATCTCCAAAGCGTTTCCTCAGTTTTTCCAGTCGCATATCATCTGTTTTTATTCTTGCAAAAATACCTTCGTATTTGTCTCCCTGCTCGTTGTTTCCACTCGTTTCTGCTTTCGTTATAAACGTTTCTACCGGATTAAAACACACTTGACCGTTTCTCAGTAATTTAATCCACTGCTTTTCGCTAACCTTCATACACAGTACAATATCGTACTTCATACTCGTGCTCCCCACACCGTCGAATTCCGCTTGAAATCCCATGGGGTTTCGTAGGAATCTCGGTTATCTTTTGAACCAGATATGTATTTTGATCTAATATTGATTCTAACATAAAATCATTGGGATTACAACCGAATTCAGGGTGGCGCAGGCTTCTGTGCGGATTCTATTGTATCGAGTTTCGCGCCAAAAGGAAAGCATCAGCCTCAAAAGCTTCCGGCACTGATGCAGCACCTTCCGCAAGCGTACCAATTACGCATTGTATCATCTGGTAAGCGGCCAACGGTATACCCCATGAGATTTGTGCAAATGCCGTCTGCACAAATTGCTCACCCGAACAGGTTTCTGCAAACCTCACATTTTATTGTTGTTTATTCTGAAATATCCGCTTGCTACGGATAAGGCGATAAAACGATTCAGGGACAATGATACTTCCCTATGGGGCTGGCGGAGTACCCGGCAGAGGTGAGATTCCTATGAGTTCGGTCAGCAGCCGAACGCCTGTTGATTTCCTTTTACGCATTTGGGGGATGAGATCGAGTTAAATGCGACCACCAAAGCACAGGATTCGCTTCCTGTGTTTTGGTGGATCGAGCGATCCAAATCTAATAAGAAGGAGGAAAAACGAAATGCCAAACTGTAAAACCATAGCGATATGCAACCAAAAAGGCGGCGTGGGGAAAACCACCACGGCAGTAAACCTCGGCATTGGATTGGCTATGCAGGGCAAAAAGGTGCTTCTCGTGGATGCTGACCCGCAGGGCGACCTTACTACCTGCCTCGGTTGGCAGGACACGGACAGCTTGCAGCAGAGCCTTTCCAATAAGCTATCAGCGGTAATGCGGGAAGAACAGCAAGACCCGTTCTCCGGCATTCTCAGCCACGAAGAAAAGGTTGACCTTGTTCCGTCAAACCTTGACCTTTCAGCGTTGGAGATGAGCCTTGTGACTGCAATGAGCAGGGAGAGCGTGATGCAAAACTATCTCAGCCAAGTGAAGGACAGATACGACTATGTACTGATAGATACGGAACCTGCTAAAGATGAAAGTTTCGTCTTTAGCAGGTTCACGGGAGCACTTTATTTTAATCCGAGGCTGTGATCGCATACCAATGTGCATCCAACTGCCGCTGCCGCTGCACGGTAGGATATGTACCGGTGGGCGCCTTTTCACCATTGGTCCATACCAGTGATGAGTCCGTACCGATATTTGATGTCAGCAGCACCGTGAATCGAATCATATCTTTTGATGCTTCGATGCTGTGCAGATCATCCGAAAACAGCGGAGAAACAAAGGCGTACAGGTTCTGGTATGTTTCGTCGGGATAGCCCTCCGGCGAAATAAAGTATAAACCGCCGTATTTTTTCGTATAGCCGTTATTATAGTTATAATTTTCCCCGAGAGAGTCTGTGCTTGTGATCCACATAAAGCATTCGTTGGAGTCCGTGAACTCCTGCAGGGCCACCTGCGCTGCTTGCAGTTCTGTCTGGTGCGCATCATAAAAATTCAGAGCGGTTTCCAGATAGCTGTCAAAGGAAGCGCATGCTGTGCAGAAAACCAGAATAAACAGGGACAGGATACTTCCAAATACAGGGAAGGTATACGATTGAACTTTTTTCTTCATCTCAATTTACCCCCGTCAATTTTCAGAAATTGACCGTATTGCTTTCCCGAGGAAGTAAAACAAGCCCTTTCCCTCTTCTCTATGCCGGACGGATCACTACGGCCGACAGGGTCATTTTCGCAATATGCGAACATGTTGAGGCCGCTAAAGCTCCAGTTAGAGGAGATGAGTCCATCCGCGTTGATGAATCTTCTGTTTACTGGGTCATAGTATCTGCTTTGCAGGTAGTAGAATCCCGTTTCAGAGTCATAATAGTATCCGCGATACCGCAGCGGATTGATCTCAGCAAGGTTGCCGCCGCTACTCAAGATATATCCCCACGCATCGTAAGTATACTGCGCAACAACATGTCCATTTGCCTGAATCAGTTTGACAACATCGCCCTGCAGATTCAGAACATAATAGTACGTTTGGAAGCTCGTGCCATCCGCCGAATACTTGAGTGCAAACGGCTTTCCAGATGCATCATAGATGAAATCAAGGACCACTGTCAAGGTATTATTCGTCCGGATCGTTTCGCGGGCCACTTTGCCGTTCAGGGTCAGATACTCATGCGTGACAGTTTGTGTTCCGGTGACGTGCATCCCCTGCGGGGAGACGGTTTCATCTTCAGCAGGGGCGTCCGCCTCGACCGGTTCGCCCTCGCCGCCGGACATGATCTCGCCGGGGCTTGTTGGCTGCGGCGGGATGACAATGCTGCTGTCGGGCGTATAGATGGCCGTGATCGTCGTATTGACGTGGATCGCGCCCGTCTTAGGCCACAAACCCGTGTAACCGGCTCTCCTCGGGATTGCCTCCTCGCCCAAAAGGAAAATCATAGGAAAGAAAAATCTGGTTTGCTGCAAATGTACCACCTGCCTGTTCGTTTTTGGTGTACCTGCTAAAGATGAAGGTTTCACCTTTAGCAGGTTTGCCGTTCTGACTAGCACCGAGGTGTCATTTTAATGTAGAAAGCCGAATAAGGCTATTTCCTGCCATTGCTATGGACTGCTTAGAAATGACTTTTACAAGCATCTCAAAAATTATGGACATTATTTTAGTTTCCAATGAAATAATGCGCCAAAGCTTTGAAAGCACTCTTCGCAGATCCAACTATTGCTTTTCTCTTCATAATAGCCGAAATGCAGATCCTCGGGACGCTTGCTGAATTTTGCCCAACAAATCTCGCAGTGAACATGGTCCGTTTTCTCCGCGTCAAATTGCCGCGGGGAAAGCGTTGCATTGTGCAGATAGTCCTTCGTTCTAACAGCCCAGTCATACCAGTTTTCTTGCATAGTTATACTCCAATCATTGGTACTCATTATTTTACAAAATCAATTCTGTTATCTGGGAAAACACGCCACTTGTGACCGTGTCCATCGTAGCCCAGCTTTTCCGGAACGCTCGGGTAGTCGCTGTCCTTCAGCTTGTAGCCGCTGTAGACCTGCATGGTCTTGACCGTAAAGCCATCCGCCACGAAGGTGACCGTGTAATATGTCGTGATCTTCGTGTAGGTCACGCTGACCGTCACATTGCTTTGGACGGGCGAAGTATACCGCTGCCACGCGCCGGTGTAACCCGCCTTTTCGGGGACGGCCGGGTAGTCGCTGTCCTTGAGGGTGTAGCCCTCTGTGACGTTCATGGTCTTGACGGTCTTCCCATCAGCCACGAAAGTAACCTTATAAGTCTGAACAGGGCGGTAAGTATTCCGCGTAACGGTCTTTCTCGTGCGGATGCCGTTTGCGTCGTAGGCGAAGTCGAGGACGTCCTCGGTCGTGCTGTCGCGCTCGGTGGTAGCGCGGCTGAGCTGGCGGCCGTTCTGCCACTCCATGTTCCAGAGCAGCTCCGTCCCGTTCGCGTAAAGCGTCGGGTTGCCGCTGCCGTCGTACTCGAGGTCGATGCCGTCGACGGAGGTCAGCAGGTCGCCCCAACGGCCGTCTTCGTAGGCGTACTCGTGTACTTCGCTCGCGGTGCCCTCGTGGTCCTCTGACAGGATATTGCCTGCCGTGTCATAGGAATAGGTCCATCTGTCGGCTTCTACGCCATTTTCATAGCGAATCGCTTCCTTGAGCTGGCCCTGCTTCTCGTCGTACTCGTAGTGCTCCAGCGAGATCAGCGCGCCGTCGACCTCGGCCTTGATGTCCGTGATGTTGCCGCCGTTGTCGTACTCGTACTGGTAGCCGACGATGATGTCGCCGTTTCCGTCGTCCGAGGCGAGACGGTAGTTGAAGAATTCGACGAGCGCCGTGCTCTGATTGCCGCTTTGCGTGGCATAAGCGTAGCGGTTTTCGAACAGCGGCGTGCTGCCCTGATAAATTGCGCGGCTGCGCAGGCGCTTGAGGGCGTCGTAGTTGTAGCCGATCTTCGTGCCGACGGCCGTGTTCAGCGTGGTCAGGCTGCCGTCTGACGCGTCGTAGGCATACGACTCGCGGTAGCTCGTCCCGCCGATCGTCCAGCCCTGCGCGGACAGGCGGTTCGCCGTGTCGTAAAGCTGCTCCGTGCGCTGCGTGACGGTATTCCCGTCGCGCTGCTGGCTGCGGATCAGGCGGCCAAGGGAGTCGTATTCGAAGCGGTACGTCGCCGTCGGGGCCGCGTCGCCCTCGCCGTAGTCCAGCTCAGCAAGGGAACCCTCTGCATTGTAACGGTAATTCACATACCTGCCGCCAGAATACACCATCCGCGTCACTCTGTCAAGCCTGTCGCGGATTTTGCCATCTTGTTACGGTGCACTGGTGTCGGAGCGGAATCTGCTAAAGATGAAAGTTTCATCTTTAGCAGGTTCAGCATTACTCCTTCCACCATTTCTGATATCGGTGCGGCTTGGAAGCATTCCGGTCGGCGAATTCATATTTCGGTTTCTCCGGCAAAACCGGCAAAGCTCATGTATTGGTAGTCATATAACAGATTCTTTTTCCGGGTTTGAGTTCTTCGTGCGTAGAGGCAAACGCCCAAGAAAGTGAATCATCAAAAAAATAGCAGTCCTCCGGCAACGTTTGCAGCACATCCGGGAGTTCTTTAGGGGCAAGGCATAATACTGCATCTATTGGATATTTCCAGTAGTTTTTTATGAGTATTCTATCTCGTGAATGAATATCCCAAAATACATAAAAATTTCCGCTATGCATCTCGAGGGTACTTTGCATAAAATAATAGGAAACCCGTTCACGCCGAATCATACAGTCCCACAGATAGCCCGTATATCGTAACCCATCAGAAAAAGACTTCATCTGCAGGATATAATTTTGGAAATAATTACAGGTCGTATCAACGAAGGTATCTATAAATAACTGGCGGATATCAGCCGCTTCTCCTCTGGATAGGATGTTCATCAATTTCACCTCATTTGTCCGTGCACGCACCGGACCAAATGTTCATCTTTGTAATAAAAGGAAATCCCGGACTCCTGATAGAAAAATACGCCGTGGAAATCCGGTTCCCATGGGTTTTGTACATCGAGTTCTCTGGTCCAGATCAGTTTCATCGTGTTTTCCTTTCCGTGCTGACGGGGGGTTATATCCGGGTCAGGCAGAGCGCGGCACGCGGCGCATTGCCGGAACGAAACGACAAGCTGCATCCCTGTTCTCTGCCCCGGAGCATCAGCATTGCCTTTGCGAGATAGAGCATGGCCTTTTCGTCTCCAACGATGCGGCACTCCTCCGGAAATACCTGCAGCAGGCCGGGCACATCTGGCTCGCAATCAGATGGAATATCCAGACGGAGCGTTACGGTATCATCGTCATACAGATCAAAGCCATGGGTCTCCTCCCTCGGACTGAACTCCAAAATCAGGGGCTCTCCGACATAGCCGTTCTTGCAAAAGAAAGAATCATAATGCACATGAGCATGACGAAGGGAATTGTTGCACGAAAAATACAGCAGCTGCTTTGCCAAAGCCGCCAATGCCGGACCGTTTGCGCAAATGGACAGGCGATCCCGCTCCGTGTCCACGCGGATGATCCCATCGCTGTCCCAAAATACATCGATAAATCCGCCAAAATAGATGGGGATCTGAATTTCTTCCAATTGCATATGATATGTCCTTCAAGTCTTCGTCAAACGTTACGCCCGGACCTGCTAAAAAAGATGCAAGTTTCATCTTTAGCTGGTATTATATGATCCTCGCTTCTCGGAGCAGTTTCCTGTTTTTCTGGTAGATTTCCTCCAAAAAGTTTTCTGCCCAAGCTTCATCGCGTGCGCGGACTTTTTCTAAAATGAATTCTTTGTGCAAATCACCGGTGGTCTTTTGTTTGCATCTCGGGAATCTTCGAAACAGTTCTATATCATCATTGTATAGCCCAAACGCATTCTTCCAAGTATCCGATTTGCAGGAACCTGTATCGACCTGCAGTGTGCTGACCGTAAACCCGTGCTGTTCCAGAATCGCAGAAAGAACCATTTCCGCGCATTGCCAGTTCCGAATTTTCAAGAACGGAGCAAATTTGAGCATATCGTTCCAAAGATACTTTCCTCCGGCGCATGTATCCATAATCAGCTGTCCATCGCATAACTGTTCCTGCGTTATGATAGAATCCAGCCACGGAACGGCTTTCTGATAAAAAATATCAAGTTGCTCCTTCATCCCAATTATCTCGACCCGGCCATTCGGATCTAGCGACAGAACCGAGCGTCTGCCAAGAAAGGCGATAACGTGGTACTGCGGAATACAGCCGGAGGAAGTCAGCCATTGCGGCAGCAATTCCGAATACAGAGAGAACACGCCAAATTGTATCTCAGCTCCGCCTCGCCCCTTTTCAGTCTTTACGACCTGCAAAATCTCACTGGCCAATACACGAAAGAAAGCCGTTCCCTTTTTTCGGAATCCATGTGTTTTCATAAATTCCGCATCAATTTGTTCTTTATTATACATACAGAAAGCCTCGTTGCAGAAAAATAATAATCTATAATATTGCAAAAGCAACGCCATCGCACTTGCCTCCGGGGCTGGTCGGCTGCGGCGGGATGACGATGCTGCTGTCGTCCTCCCGCGATATAAAGATCAGCGAGAACAGGAGTTTTGTCTGGTTCAAGGGGTCACTTCCTTTCTGTGGGGTGGGGCGGACCTGCTAAAGGCGGAAGTTTCATCTTTAGCGCAACTCACTCGGAGAATCGTGGCTTTCATCAAGGACAGTCCATTCAAATTGTGCATGGAAGTCACGATAACACTCGTCGCAGACCCAATGGTATTTATCCAGTGTACAATAGCCGGACTGCAATAATCCCTCGGCATTTCCGAACTTGGCAAAGCAGAATTCGCAGTGTTCATGGTCGCTGTGAGAGGATTCAGAAAATGTTGTTTTTATCAGTCTTGCCCGAAATAAATAATTCATTTGATTTGTAATGCGCCAATCATTGCACAAATGCCCGCCCATATGTTGTTGCTCCTTATCGCTTTCTCAGGATGAACCTGCAATAGATGAACGATTGCATTGACTTGCATCGGCAGGCGTTTATTCCGCTCTCCTTTTTCCCGGATAATCACACGGCTGCAGCAAGACCAGTTTCGTCAGCTGCTCCAATCGTTTCGTCGTTGCTGCGAACTGAATGCTTTTCCCTCCACGGCGATTGGCGGTTCTGAGCGCCCGCCGGAGATCGGTTTCTTCGTGCACAGAGAGATAGACCCGACTGCACTGGCCGTTTTTGAATATGAGTTTTGCGGAGCGCAGCTCTTCCAGCGGGAACTCCGTGACCTTGAAGCCAAGGCAACGCAGGCAAATGTTCCCTTCCGCGATCGTCACCGTGGACAGTTCCCGGATCTGGCAATACAGGGTAACGGCCAGCATTACTGCCGGGAGGACCAGCCACGGGGGCGTGAGCCGCCAGTCTCCCAGATAATGTACTACCAGAAACGGCATTGCACAATAAATGGCCGATGCTGCCGCGTCCGCCGCCAGCTGCTGCGGTGCCCCGACCCGGCTGCGGTATCTCGGATTCATGGCTGCTCTCCTTTCGTATCCTGTCGGAGGAAAATGTAGGATTTTCCGCTGTTCTCGTCCTTCACAACGATCCTGCTGCGTGCAGCGCGAATGACCGTGCCATCGAACACTCTGCTCCCATCCTCGGTCTCGAAAAAGAACAGATTGCAATAGAACTGGTGCAGCGAAACAAATGCTTCCTGTTTCCCGTTCACCTGAATCGTTCCGGAGGACGTATTGAGGTCCCATGTCGCGTCCAGCTCTTCACAGTACCAGATGCCTTCATGTGGGATCAGATCCGGCGTGAACACCCAGGTATACACGATCAGGACGGGAATCGAGCACAGCGCAAAAATGCAGGCGGCCAAAAGACGTTTTCCTGATGCGCTCATGGTTAACCTCCTTGATAGATAAAAATACTGACAGCAACAACACCGTAATTGTTACGGAGAAACTTATATGGATCACTAAACCTATATACCGGGTGGTTATTAAACACATTAGTCGGTTCGGAGTCGACCACGTCAAAGCCATCCTCCATGGAAAGAAGGATCAGCGGGAAAATGAGCTTTGTTCGGCGCAAAAGGGCACTTCCTTCCTGTAGGTTATGCGGAACCTGCTAAAGGCGAAGGTTTCATCTTTAGCAGGTCCATATCTGTCTGTTTCTAAAACTCCGCGCCTTCGGGGGCCGGGACAGTTGGGATCCATTCGCCCAGATCGCCTACATTCTGCTCCTTGCAAGCGCGTTCAAAATCTTCCTTCTCTGCAAATGGCCCGTAAATCGTGTCGGTCTCTGCATCGATCAAATAGTAATCAGCAGCTTCTGTATCGACGGATTGGATATCATCCAAAAGTGCGCGATCGGCTACAACAAGCCGCCTGACCGCAATGTATCTGCTGTTATACTGAAAACATGTTATATAAGCGTCAATAACATTCTCAAAAAGATCCTTATAATTATCTCGTTCATGTACAACGCAAATATTACAACTGCTCGTCCGAAAAATGTAATAACCATTGCACAGTGGAAGTTCCCAATCACCACGTGGATTCCAATTGGAAGACATAATGAGGCTACAGGATGAGCCAAAAATCAAAAATCCGAGGACTGCGGCCACCACTGCAATGGCAACCACGCGATGTTGTGTAGTTTGCTGTCCATTCATAATCTGTCCCAACCCCCATTTTAGCCGGATTCGTCATAGAAGAAATCCAAAGTCTCCGTTTTCAGAACCGTTCCGCCCACACTCTGCCGGATCGTTTCCCTTGCAACTTTTCCATTCTGCGTGAGGTATTCATGCGTCACGGTCTCGGTCGAGGCAAGCGTCCAGTCGGATTCGGACAAGCCCGGCTCCGCGGCAACCGGCTCTTCCGCCGGAGCCGCGTTCGGATTTGGCTCGATCGGCTCCCACGACTCGTCCTCCAGCGATATAAAGATCAGTGGGAACAGGAGTTTTGTCTGGTTCAAGGTGTCACTTCTTTTCTGTGGGATGGGGCGGACCTGCTAAAGATGAAAGTTACGTCTTTAGCAGGTATTAATCCTTTACAAATGATATCTCAGCCTATTCTCCATCCTTGTAGTCGCCTGATCGATAAGAGTAGGCAATTGCAATAGCATACTCTGATATCTCATCGCGGTTGAATGCGTCGTTTTGGAAGAGAATTGCACATCGTTTATCAAAGTCAGCAGAAAGGACATATTGTGCAAATACATAAATAAATTCTTCCTGCTGCGCATCTTGCATACGCGCTGTTGCCTGATATGCATTGCAACCGTTCCCGAAGTGTTCTCCGACGTGTAATTCCGTGCGCGAAACAATTTCCACGCTCTTGAACATCGAAGCGCAAAATGCATCCGTATCTCTATATGGCGCGTCCTTTCCCAGCTCTCCAACAAAGGCAATTACCCGCGCATCGTCTCCATAAATGCAATAGGTTGCATCATCGATTGACTCTATGTGCCATGTGTCCGGCAGCAAAAAGTGATGTTCATCAAAAAAGGTCACCTCATTCCAGCCCTGATAATTGCTGTTGATGTAGGAATTATCCAGCCGCTTTACCTGTTCCTTCGCCATACCGTTTATAAGCATTGCAGGGAAAAATGCGATCAAACTGACTATCACAACAAGGACCACTGCGATGATGGCGGGAATGATCCATTTTTTCTTCATGATATGGCCTCCTTTCTATTCACAAGACTCTCACAGAAGCATATTCACGATATCTTTTATGTGCTTAAATGGATGTTCAAAATAGTCTGCATTACTATCATATCCTATTGCGCCAGGTTTGCTGCTACCCATGTCAGCTTTCGTTGAACTGCTTCTTTTTATATGGAGGACATACGCCGTGTAGTGTAGTGACAGTTCAGATTGAATACCAAATACCGTCCGGCCTTCCAATGCGCCCGGCACTTGTTCTTTTGCAACACGCATCATTTCTGCTGCAAGCATTAATCGCACATCTCCTCCGTTCCTTTTTGCGAGATATTTTGCGTCCTCCTGAGTATTATCAAAAGTAATAACGCCCGCATTGCTGACAACATAGGTAAACTTATAGTTTTCAATGCTCCCCAATGAGATAAAGCCCAATAATTCATACCTTGAATCAGATGTGATTGTAGTTGTATACGTTGCGATGTCATTATCGGTACTTAGAAGCGTTGTAACAGTGCTAATAGAGTACATGCCAGTAGAGTCAAGAAATACCACCGGGTTATTGTTGCAGTACGCAAACATATTGCAGGCAATCGCATTACTGGCATCCGTTGTGGTGTAAACGTCCGCATTAATGAAACGATGATTCTCCGGTGCGTAACGCTCCGAGTAGGTCTGCGCGCCGAGCGTCCAGCTCTGGCCGGAGAGGCGGGGGCGGACCTGCTAAAGATGTAAGTTTCGTCTTTAGCAGGTTTTGCCCCTCCCGCCCGGTAAGCAGAACAATTACCCTCTTAGTTGTTCCTCACTAGAATAGGAGATACCTCGCCATCCAGCTCCATCCGGTAGATATTCCCATCCTCATCGCAGCAATAAATACAGGTGTCATCAAAATTATACATTCCGCAGAAAATATAATCGTTTATCTTTTCCTTCGTCCCGTCTTTCAGGTCAATACGCCACGTTCCTTCCTCTGTGTCGTTTTCAAGGCGGCGCATGCCAATTTCACCGAGTGACACATAGCGTTTTACAGAAAGATAGACAGTCGAGCCGCAGGTTTGAACAGAGCTTTGTGATGCAAGACATGGCAAGGAAAACAGCAGCGTCATCTCTCCATCATCGCAAATGTAGTAGAGCATTGTTGACAAGCGATCATTGTGAATCAAAAGTCCCCCGGCACATGGGATGATTGCGCGCGTACTCGCGCGACACTTTTCAAATGTTAACTCTGTTGTTATTCCATCACGGTCTTTGCAAAAAATTCGTTCTGCTTCGACATCGCCATATCCGGCTACCACCTCGTATGTTCTATCTCCAAGGGGATATCCCTTTGTAAGCGGACATACTTCCAAAACTTCAGTTCCGGAGACATGAACAAACTGTGGTACATCTTCGGGATGTTCGACATCCAGCGGGAAATAGCAGGTGCCATCTTCTGCAAAATAGCTGGTCTTCTTACCATGCGGATCGCCTCGATATATTGTCTGTTTTGTATTCGTTGACAGGTCATAACAGTAAAGCGAATAATTATTTTCCTGCTTATTAGCCCAATAATATAGGTGTTTCCCGCTTTGCCCCATTATCCTCACATTGTTTGTATCGTAAGACAGCCTTGATATATTGCAAGCAGTTTCATCTTTAAATATGCACAGCTTCCCTCCGTATTTTGTCCGATTTACGAGCAGCTCTGTACGGGTATAAAAATATAATTCATTTGCATGTACTCCCATCCATACAGTTGCCCGATACTGACGGTTGTTAGCCGGATGCGCCCCAATTTCCGCAACGTCGCCCGGAACGTTATAAAGAATTACTCGATTATTGTAGTGGAAGAAGACCAGACAGGCAGCTGCTGCAAGGAGAAGGAAAAGGAAGAAGCGCAAGTTTTTGCTTCTCGTTTTCTTCATGTTGCTCTGCACCCCGTCTCTACAAACTGAACATCGCTACAAAAATTAATTTCCACGGCGTTTTTTCTTTTTGCGAAGGTATCATAGCAACTCTTCTTACCGCTTCATTAGGAACGACCCCATTAACAAGTCCATAGCTCACAAATTTAAAACGTTGATCACTGGCTATAAAAGCCTCAAGCGTCTGCTGGAGACAGTTCCGAGTAATCAGATTGTACTTACTGCCACTCTCCTCCATTTCCATGACTTTTTCATATGTATTGGTATAATCGCCCTTAAAATAATAGGCATCCGTTATTTTTTCTGCGCGATTTCCGGGGTCCCCGCCTGCATTTTTCAGGACTGTTTGAATGTCTTCTACATCCGATAGGGAATGACCGTCTGTCGCTATCTTCACGACGTAGCATCCATTCGAAACGCCCGTAAGGAGGCCCGTGGAGAATGTTTCGCTAGCAGGTCCCCAATAGAAGAAAAACCATTCTTCATTCGTATCTTGTACCATAAGTCCGGAATGTCCCATTGATGCGGCGCTGTCTCGCTCCTGCAGCCATATTGCATCAGCTCCCGAACTGTCGATGCAGTATACCGGACTATTGAGACAATATACAAACACATTTGTGCTTATTGACAGGTATTCCGTCTTGGCTATACAATCCGCATTGATGAACCTATGATTCTCCGGGTCATAGTATCTGCTCTGCAGGTAATAGAATCCTGTTTCGGAGTCGTAGTAATACCCACGATACCTGAGCGGGTTGATCTCGGCCAGATCACCCTCGGCAGAAATCACTTCGCCCCACGGGGAGTAGACATACTCTGCTTGCATGACGCCATTTGCATCAATGATCTGAACAACATCGCCCTGCAGATTGAGGATGTAATAATAGGTATTGGGAGTGCTGCCTTCCGGCGTGTAGTTGAACGCAAACGGGCGGCCGGAATCATCGTAGAAGAAGTCGAGAGTCGTGGTATCCATCGAGGTCGTGATAGTTTCGCGGACAACCTTGCCGTTCTGCGTCAGGTACTCATGCGTCACGGTCTCGGTCGAGGCAAGCGTCCAGTCGGATTCGGACAAGCCCGGCTCCGCGGCAACCGGCTCTTCCGCCGGAGCCGCGTTCGGATTTGGCTCGATCGGCTCCCACGACTCGTCCTCCAGCGATATAAAGATCAGTGGGAACAGGAGTTTTGTCTGGTTCAAGAGATCACTTCCTTAGGTTATTTGGGGCCTGCAAAAGATGAAAGTTTCATCTTTAGTAGGTATCTCCTCATTTTGTCCAACCGTCGTAATCGATCCCGCCGTGGTTTTTTACAATACAGGCTCGCTGCACTTCTCCGATATAGTCCATTTGAAAATTTTTCCCCGCCATTCTTTCCTGACAAAAGGCGCGGTACGGGTCATCCGGGATGCGGCCATCCTCGGCCGGGCGATAGACCGTCCCGTCGATCCTCGTGAACACCAGCTTTGGCCGTGCCCGCCCGGCACCGAACTGCTGGCGGACGAGCATCACGTCCTGGATCTCGCGCCACGGAGTGACGCGGTAGCAGACGCCGAACACCGTATGCCGGATCCCGTCGTCCGTCAGGTGGTACTGCTTTGCAAACTGCACAGCGACGACGATGTCCAGAATCGCAAGGCAGCACAGGGCAAATGCATTCAGAGCACTGCTGTGCCAATAGCGGCAGCTGACCAGAACATTGCAGACCGCGAAGAAAAAACATACAATGGCCCATACGGTACGTCCGGGGCGGCAGCTCGTCAGATTGTCTTTTCTCATGCTCAGCCCCCCGTGGTCCAGAGGACCCTCGTGTTACCCGCCGGGTCGGTCACGGTAACCTGACGCTCCCGGTGAAAAAAACGGACCATCCAATAGGAGCGGTAGTATCGGTAGGTATAGCCGTTCCGCTCGATCGTAAATTCCCCGGCGTGGTATGTCCAGCCGACAAAGCGGCGTTCCTTGCCGTGATTTCCCCGCTCTTTCGGAGCGTCCTCCTGACTGACCTTCTCCCCAGAGAGGTTAAAGGTTATCAGCTGCTCCGTTCGGTATGTGTAAACGGTCACGGAGTCATCCGCGCAGGACACCTCGACAGCACCGCCGGCCGTTTCCTCGCCGGTAAAAGTGTGGGCAAACCGGAGCGTTCCGTCGCTGGAATAGCACCACAGATTGCCCTCTTCCATGCTGGAAAAGGCGATTTTTGTGCCGTCCGGGGAAACATCCGCCGCGTAGAGATAGGGCTTTTCGCCGATCACGAAGCCATAGACAAGGAGAAACGCCAGATTGAACAGGACCAGTGTCATAAGAGGGTGCAATATACGCCGCGTCTTCCAGAACCGCTCTCGCAAAAGCTCCCGGAACCATTCATTGTTTTTCATCCCGATATACCCAGTCCTTTGCACGTTTTGGAAGGTTGATTGTTGGCATAACATGCACTGTATATGTCTTGCTTGTTATCTTATGAATATCAGCGGAAGGCACTATGATTCCGGAATCAAGTCCGGCATTAAGCTGCCATCCCATATAATCGTTGTTTTCATCGAATAGTGCATCAAATCCCAAGTCTTTTCCACCGCCGACAGCAGTAGAAGGGCCATCCAAGCCACTGGTTACCGTTCGATCTGTAACTTGTACAGACACGCTCGGCCCAATAGACACCCCCATTTGCGATGACGTATCAAATGTATCCGATCTCGCAACGCTGAACTGCAATCCAATATCATCGTCTGTTCCCACAATACCCGCGCTAACAGAAAAGCCCCATCCAAAAATCCAGAACGAGAATCCAATTGATACACCAAAAGAATCCTTGCCATCAGGATCCTGTAAAGCGTACCGGTTTTCAAACAGCGGCGTGCTGCCCTGATAAATTGCGCGGCTGCGCAGGCGCTTGAGGGCGTCGTAGTTGTAGCCGATCTTCGTGCCGACGGCCGTGTTCAGCGTGGTCAGGCTGCCGTCTGACGCGTCGTAGGCATACGACTCGCGGTAGCTTGTCCCGCCGAGCGTCCAGCCCTGCGCGGACAGACGGTTCGCCGTGTCATAAAGCTGTTTCGCGTATCCGCATCAAGTATGTTACTGTTATTAGTTACAAATTGGGAAGTATATTGCAACATAAATCAATGTCAAAAGGAACGTAATGTGTGTATATACAAAGCTTACAATCCGTATTAAAGAACGGATAATCCTCCCTTTTCCACGACGGGTCTTCTTCCAACAGGGTGATATGCGGTTTCTCTCCGCGGCACAGGCCCCAATCAAATACACACCACATTTTGGTCGAACCAACGTTATCCATTGGAACAAATTTCAGGTCCTTTACAATAGCGGTATCCGGTATTTGATCACCCCACCAACCGTACAAGCCAATACACATGGTTTCACTATATCGTTCCGTTGGGGCAAGCCGCACGACTGGTCGCCGCCAGATATCGACTACACGGACGAGAACATACTTCTGGTAGTACGGTGAATTTTTCATCTCCGGACTTAAAATCTGATAGGCCAGCAGGCTGCCTTCGCGCCACGGACACTTGCGCGCATACGGCTTACTGATCTTTTTGGCCTCCGGCAGGGGCGAAAGCAGCATTTCCTGCGTTTCCCGGAAAAACTGCAGCATGTCCGACAGCCGTTCGTTTGGCCCGGCGTTCAAACGCTGCTCGACCGTCTCCTGATATAGCGAAAGGCAGTAGAGCGCCTCCTCCTTCGTCCGGGGCGTCAGTCGGCCGGTCTCCCATTCGCAGATGCCGAGGGAGAGCCAAAACGTGGGCGTGAACAGCAGGTCTCCTTCTTTCGGGCAGTAGGCCCGCAGCAGCAGGTCTTCCGTTTCCTCAACGCTCTTCCCGATGGAGATCAGGCTGCGATAGTCCGCTCGGATGTCGCAATAGTCGTCGCCTTGTTTGAATTGTTTCTTGAAGTTATTCATTGTTATTCCCTCATTAGACCAATTAGTGTTTCCTCAGGTATTCATGGGTAACGGTCTGTTTGCTGGTAACATGGGTTCCCTGCGGGGCAACGGTTTCATCTTTAGCAGGAGCGTCCGCCTCAATCGGCTCGCCCTCGCCGCCGGACATGATCTCACCGTGACTGGTCGGCTGGGGCGGGATGACGATGTCGCTATCGTCCTCCAGAGAAATAAAGATCAGCGGGAAATAGATTTTTGTTTGCTGCAAGGGGTCACTCCCTTTCTGTAAGTCCGTGGGGCAAACCTGCTAAAGATGAAAGTTTCGTCTTTAGCAGGTTTTCCACCGATGAACTATTTAAACAACTATCATTGCATCACAATGGAACAACAAAATAAAGCAGCAAAAATGACGGCACGATTTTCAGAACCAAGCGGACGAGCGACAATACCGGATGAACTGCAACGCAGCGAAAACGATCCGTTTTTGGAGATTCACCAAGCTGTTTCCAAGGAAGCAATACGGCGAGAAGCGTTGATAGGCCTGCTATTGTGAAAAACCAGAGAAGAAAGCAGGCTAAAGACAGCAAATATCGTAAGTCAACCGCTGATGCAAGACCGGAAAATACAATACCCAATGGAAGAAAAAAGAGGCCAATCATATAGCAAACATCGTTCAGGATCATTGCGGGAATAGAAGGAATGATCCTGACACCGCATTCCGCGCAGGTCATGACCGGAAAATCCCACCATTTGATCCATTGAAAGCATGCATTCCGATATCTTTGCCAGAATGTATCGCCTTTTACAGGGAAGTGAGCATATTGTGACATTATGAATTCCCTCCAGTACAGTTAGCAGTAGGAACTTGATACCAGAAAGCAGAAGTTGGCGAATTGTTTGCCCATACATAGATGTATTCTCGGTGAGATATGCCAACAAAATCACTCGTCTCAATATATACGTCAATGGATACTTTGTAAAAATCATGCCAAGCATCGGAAGGGGTATCTTCACCAAAAAAATGATTAAAAACATCAAGAAATGTAGCAGCAGCCCCCAGTATGCCAGCAGCAGGAATTTTGCTACTGAGGAACAAAGATATCAAGGAACACTTTGTCATAGCTAGCCAGTACTCTTCAGTATTGTTATCCCAATATAAGTTACCAAGATATTCAATATTTGCTTTCAGATAAGGTGAATCATACGGGAGAAGATAACCATTTAGATACTCTTCTAATTCTGCACTCCGTGCACCTTTCCCGTCGTTTTGTACGTTGCGATAACGAGAGCCACCTTCACTGGAATACACCAGATGCGATTTTCCGGCCATGTTACCATACGAATCGACCAAAAAAACTGGACTATTATTGCAATACGCAAACATATTGGTCCCAACAAATCCCTGCCCGGTACTGGCATAGCTATCCGCATTGATAAATCTCCGGTTTGCCGGATCATAATAACGAGACTGCAAATAATAGAACCCCGTCTCATTATCATAATAGTATCCGCGATATCTGAGAGGATTGATCTCAGCCAGTCTACCGGAGCTGGACACGATATTTCCCCATGCATCATATTCGTAGGTTGCGACAGACTCATACTCAAAGCCGGGGATATAATGGATCAGCTTCACCACGTCGCCCTGCAAATTCAGAACGTAATAATATGTTTGGAAGCTCGTTCCGTTCGTCGAATACTTGAGCGCAAACGGCTTTCCAGACTCATCATAGATGAAATCGAGCACGGCTGTCAAGGTATTATTCGTCCGGATCGTTTCGCGGGCCACTTTGCCGTTCAGGGTCAGATACTCATGCGTGACCGTCTGCGTTCCGGTAACGTGAGTTCTCTGCGGAGCAACAGTTTCATCTTTAGCAGGAACGTCCGCTTCAACCGGTTCGCCCTCGCCGCCGGACATGATCTCACCGGGACTGGTCGGCTGCGGCGGGATAATGATCTCTCCGCCGCCTCCTCCGCCGCCACTGCCGGTCGCCGTATAAACTGCATATACCGTGGTATCCGTGTGGATCGGCGTGATCACTCTGCGCCAGCTGCCAGTGTAGCCGAATTTGATCGGCACCGTCGGGTAGTCGCTGTCCGATAAGGAAAGAATAATCAGCGGGAAATAGATTCTTGTTTGGTTCAAGGGACACTTCCTTTCTGTAGGCTACCGGATGAACCTGCTAGAGATGAAAATTTCAGCTTTAAGAGATCTAAACAGGCTAAAGAGCAGATCAATAACAAAATGAATAGGCAATCGCTTCGCAATACTTCAACAATTCTGTATCTGATATAAGATTGTCCCGTTCAAAAAGAATCCTGATATAATTTGCCGAATCAGTTTTATCATAAAGGCACAATTCATAGTACTGTATAACGCCGCCCGCGGTTTCTCCCAACGTCAGCTCGTTAAGCGACACTCTGGTACCAAAACAGGTATACTGTAAAGAAGTGCGCTTCATTGAAGAAACAGTTATTCCGGTAACTGACTGTACAAATGCTCCGACGTCCATTCTCTCTGCCTGCGTATTGAAAATTGCGATCTCTTCTCCAAGCGCATTGTAAATTGAATGATTACCTTCTTCAAAAGAAAATGTCCAATCCGACGGCAGGCGGAACTGAATATCAAGCGGGCTAAGCGAAATCTTGCTCCAATCAACATAGTGCTGATTAATATATGGGTTATTCAGTTGCTTTTTGGCCTCGTATCTTCCGTAAATCTCGTTGCCCACCATCAGGAATACCGGAAATAGCAAAATTGCCACAGCCAATAAGCTACCTAGCAAAACTCCAACTAAGATATTAGTTTGATGCTTATTCATACTTGCTACCCCGACTCTCTCAGTTAAGTGCCTCAAATATCCAAGCGTTCCTGTCATATCCCCGCGCTGTTTTCTTTGTATCACCCATATCAGCAATTTTCGCACGTTCTACAATGTCTGATAGTAGGTAATGCACAACCAATTCGTTCGCTATCCCCCGTACAGAACGATTTGAGAGTGCATCAGGGTATACCTCTCGCGATACTCGAAGCATTTCACTCGCAATGCATTCAGAAATTTGGCTCTTTAGCAAATCATTCGCATTAACTTGCGTGTTGTCAAATTGCAAAACGCCATTCGGAGTTAGTTTAAACTCATATAAATTAGTATATGTGCTTGAAGATTCGTACACTGTCCAAAAGAAACTATTAACTGTAAATGTTTCAGTATAAGTAATAGTTGTAGCAAAGCAAATTGCTCCGATATCATTATCTGTACCTGTGGCATGTGTTTGTACATCGAGTATTGTAACTATTTTGGGAAGTTCTCCCTCTGAATCGTATAAAATCACAACATTATTCCAGCAATACGAATACATGTTACAGGCGAGTGCATTATTTGAGTCTGTGCTGGCGTAAATGTCGGCATTAATAAATCTCCGGTTCGCAGGATCATAATAACGAGATTGCAAGTAATAGAATCCGGTCTCATTATCATAATAGTACCCACGATATCTGAGCGGGTTGATCTCAGCCAGTCTACCGGAGCTGGACACGATATTTCCCCATGCATCATATTCGTAGGTTGCGACAGACTCATACTCAAAGCCGGGGATATAATGGATCAGCTTCACCACGTCGCCCTGCAAATTCAGAACGTAATAATATGTTTGGAAGCTCGTTCCGTTCGTCGAATACCTAAGTGCAAATGGTCTGCCCGCATCATCGTAAACAAAATCCAGCACGGCTGTCAAGGTATTATTCGTCCGGATCGTTTCACGAGCAACTTTGCCATTCAGAGTCAGATACTCATGCGTGACAGTTTGTGTTCCCGTGACATGAGTTCCCTGCGGGGCAACGGTTTCATCTTCAGCAGGAGCGTCTGCCTCGACCGGTTCGCCCTCGCCGCCGGACATGATCTCGCCGGGACTGGTCGGCTGCGGCGGGATAATGATCTCCCCGCCTCCTCCGCCGCCACCGCCGACTGCCGTATAAACTGCATACACCGTAGTATCCGCGTGGATCGGCGTGATCACTCTGCGCCAGCTGCCAGTGTAGCCGAATTTGATCGGCACCGTCGGGTAGTCGCTGTCCGATAAGGAAAGAATGATCAGTGGGATATAGACTTTTGCTCGGTGCAAGGTACCACTTCCTTTCGGTAGTCCGTAGGGCGGACCTGCTAAAGATGAAAGCTTCATCTTTAGCAGGTCGATATCCGAAATTTATATGTGAACCAATTCTATTATGAGATTCAGCAATTTCCATGATTAAATTATCGGCACTGACTCATTATAAGAGCTGATAAGCATAACAGAACCCACACAGACAATATTATCCAGAGTATCAACACACGAAGCCACCATGCCTTTTCGCTTTTCCGGTCGGTTCGCTGCAGCAGTTGCTTTGCTTCCGGCCCTTCTGGGAAGGGCTGCCACTTTCCAAAAGCCAGATATGCATTCAATAACAACCTGAGAATAACCATGAGCACCGCAAAACCAGAAACAATAAACAGGTAGAGCCAGCCAGCCGTTTCAGACGTTACATTGATTGACAGAATAATCATCGCTATAATATATGGAGTAAATAACAGAATCCATCCATATCGCTGCAGCCAATTCCAATGCTTAGGTGGGCAAATCAGCTCACCACAGATCGCGCAGCGGCCATACCATACATCTTCCAGGAAATTGTCCTCTCCGCGCCAAAAGCGTGTTTTTGAACTGGGAATGCTGCCATCCTTCGAAGCAGGAATGTGACGATGTTCCATGCTTTTCTCCTCTCTGTTGAAAACTTCGGACAGCCTGCAGGCAATGCAGGCCAAAGTTTGGAGGCGTTTTCCGTTTGGGCGTGAGCCTGCTAAAGATGGAAGTTTCATCTTTAGCAGGTTTAATCCTCAACAAATGATCTGTAGAACACTGGTTTACTCACGAATAACATAATCACTGTCCAATTCATAGGAATAGGCAATAGCAGCAACATATTCCGACACCGCCTCACGGGAGAGAACATCATTTCGGAAGAGAATGATACAATCGTCAGGAGCAACGGTAGCATCTGCAATAGCATAGGCGAATTCTTCCTGCTGTGTATCCGGCATCATGGCCGTCATCTGGTACATATAGCAGCCATTGCCGAAATGTACCCCGACAAATAATTCCGACTGCGTAAGGACTTCTGCTGTTCCAATCGTCTCATTACAAAACGAATCCATCCCCGCATATCTGCCGAGTTTTCCCACATAAGCAATTACCTGCGCATCCTCCGCATAAATGCAATAGGTCGTATCATCGATGGCTTCAATGCGCCATGTATCAGGCAGGGAAAAGTGATGCTTGTCAAAAAAAGTCACCTCGTTCCAGCCCTGATAGTCGCTGTTGATGTACGAATTGTTCAGCTGCTTTATCGATTCATCCGTTGCAGCGACAAAGAGCAGGATTGGATAGGCAGCTATAAAAAGAGCAATCGCAACAAGGACTACTGCAATAATGGCAGGAATGATCCATTTTTTCTTCATGATACCCCCCTTCTGTATGGTTTCCGCACAGGCCGTCAAATGGCAGCACCGATTCTATGGCGTAAAAGCCCCAAATTTGTCATTGCGAGGCGGCCAACGGCCGACGTGGCGCCCTGAGCGCGAAGCGCGAGGAAGTGCCCTTGGGGTGCAATCTCGGGCAGGCAGTTACGTTTTCGCCGGGGCTTTCCTGTTATCCCACCGGGTACTGCGAGATTGCCACGGCCCCCTTGGGGCCTCGCAATGACAATTCGGGAGTGCATACCATTTTACTCCTCGCAATGACACGTCAGAAGGGCGCGAGGTGTACACGTGCCCTTCTGCAGCTGAATTGCCCCGTACAAGGCGCTCGCTGACCGCCGCAAAATTCTATTATTTGGCGTTTTGCACGCGCCATTCCTCAAAATCAGCAACGTACCAATACCAGCCGTCGACTTCCAGCGGCTCACATTGTGTCAAATATGCGATATCCGGCATTTGGCCGTCGGCTCGATAAGCCACGCCGCAATCGATGGAGGAGGTTCCACGCCAAATGCAGTATTGCAGTGTATTGCGGGAGTAATAGATATTCTTGCAGCCAGCCTTGCGCAGCGATCGCAGCGCAAGCAGAACGGCGTCTTCCCGAATTGGCAATCTGGTTTTGTTCAGTTGTGACTCGCTAATATAAGTGTAACCGATGATATATGTATATCCAACGATCATTTTTGAGTCTTTTATATCCATCGAATCAAAATCGAGCGTTGCCAGATAATCACGCACGGTATTCAAATCTTCTTCGTTATTCTGAAACCAGACGGTAACTTTCTGCCCCGTTGGCGGCGTATTCCGGCCGCTGCAGCCGGATAGAAGCAGCAAGATATGCAGCAGCAGGATTATGGCTGCAGCGCACTTAACGGATGGCCTCATCATTTATGTCCTCCTACTGTCTGTGGCATATAGAATACCATGCTGCGGGCCTAACGCTCTGCACAAATCCGGGGCCGAACGTCCAGCTCTGGCCCTGCATAAATCAGCAGGGCATTCCAATATACTCGACCCCAAGCAGCCTACTTCACATATTCCATACGGCATGGCTCGCTTGCTAGGAACTTCCCGACCGCGACGAGCGTTGGGCCTTCATATAGTTGAAATGTGATCCCCGGTGCGAATTTTTCCTGTACTTTCAAGGATGCTTCACTATCACAGAATACAAGGCTTAACTCGGTTGCGTGCCAGTTGTCGCATTCCCGGTTTGCAACAATAACATCGACGCTCCACCAGGATTCGCGTTTTACGTCCTGATCCAGTAAGAACACCGGGTAGTAATGCTCTCCCATATTCTGAAGGTTCCGCTTCCCGCCCTCCTCCGGCGATAACCATCGAAGAGACACCGGGTAAAATCTTCTCCAGATTTCCACATTCATCACCCCTTTTAATTGATGCAGATGCGCCGTGCAGTTTCCTGTAAAGGTGAAATTCTAGTTTGACAGCCACTTCAACAGATTCTCATATCCCTCTTCGAACGACAGCAGCTCCTCGCCGTCCACCGATATTTCGACAATCGGCATGATATAGCCATCGCCGAAGTAACGCGGCGCAGTCATGAAACTGACCGTCGTTCCCAGCTGAACTTTTTGCAAGATGCCCCTTTGCAGAACGATTTCCCGATTCGCGCCAACGAAATTAAATGATACATCGTCCATAGAGGGAGATAATTCCGAAAAACCAAAAACCAAGTGGTCCCGTTCTGGAGCATCTTTTATATGGGAAACAACCCCGCTTGCAGTCACATAATTAGATTTTTCAGAATAATATCTGATCAAGACCCGATTACTGACCGAGCACGAGCACAAAAACGATGAATAAACGAGGAGCAGCACAATGCATACGCACATTGCTTTTTTCTTCATCAAATGGGGACTCGTTCGGAACAAGGGGGCACTTCCTTTCTGCAGGCTGTGGAGCAAACCCGCTAAAGATGAAAGTTTCATCTTTAGCAGGTATTGCCTACGCTTCCATTATTTCAGTATTGCATATGCCTCGGGAGAAGATCAACATAAATGCCGACCATATTATCCTCATCTTTTACATAATATGCGCTTTCGATGGGATAATCTGTCCGAAACAAAAACAGTGACCAAATGCCGACGTTATCCGGCTCCGTGGTATCATTTACAACAGCGTGCATGGCAACGAGATAATACTTCTCTCCGTCGATCCTGCTGTGCATTTCATAAGACCTTGTTGTACCGCCTGTTTCATTCCGGGATTCTGATATCCCGGTCGCGGGTATTTCAAACTCCCATGTTTCGTTGTTGTAATACGCAAGCAGCGCCTCGATCTGGTCATCCAGCTCCGGCTGTGCCGCGATGGCGTTCGGCGCGAACTGTGCCTTGATCGCAGCGGCGTCCTGCGCCACGGCGGCCTCCAGTATGGCATTCAACCGGTCTTCCATGACCTGATCCATCGGATCATACGGCCCGGTCGCGTGCTGCAGGAGCATCAGCCCGACCTTGAGATTTGCGCAGCCGGTCAGGGCGGCGGCCAGGATCGCGGCCGCCAGCAGGAGGGAAACGATCCGTCTCTTTTTCATGGGCGCTCTCCTTTGCTGCGCAAATTTTCCTTCTATCTCTATATTACATCAGAATCGGAAAACGGACAGGTTTTTTCAAAAAAGTCAAAATAAGTTGAAATTTTTTTGCTCTGCTTTATAAAAAAACCCGCAGGCGCTGCGCAGTGCCTGCGGGGTCGTGATGCTGCGGTTTGCCCTGCCTCACACAATATACCGTTCAGCATACGATGCCGCGCCCGGCTCGCCGCATTCCCCGTTCAGCCGCCTTCCTTCGCGTCTGTCTCTCTTTGAATGATTTGAAAAACGCCCCGTGTCATCACCTGATACTCGTGCACCAGCTCCTGCAGACGGCGGTGGCCGGGCTCCTCCAGATGATAGTAGACGCGCGTCATCCGCTTGCCCACCAGCACCTTTTCGCCGGAGATCATGCCCTGATCCTGCAGCTTATAGAGCACCGGGTACAAAGAGCCCTCCTGCGTCACAATGGTCCCGCCGCTGCGCGCCGCGATCTCCTGCACGATCTGATATCCGTACATGTCCTCCTGATCGAGCAGCGAGAGGATCAGCAGCGACATAACGCCCCGCTGAAAGCTGCTCTGTGCATTATCCTTTGCCATTTCTCCTCCTAAAGTCTGTAGTTGATAGGCCTTCACAGGAATAGCATAACGCATATTAAGAATAAATCAATACCTTTTTCAAAAAGATAATGCTTGACAAGTTGTGAAGAATGGCATATTCTTGTGGCATAAGAATGGACAGTTCTGGCCCTTATTGCCAAATTTTGGATATTTTTCCGTACGCTGCGGCGATCCGTACAGGTCCGCCGTGCGAGAGAAAAATGCAGCGGCGCTTAGTGAGCGCCTTGTGCAGGGCAATTCAACGGCAGAAGGGCACTGGTGCGCCGCCGCACCCGCCTGATGTGTCATTGCGAGGAGCAAAGCGACGTGGCAATCTCGGGAAGGCACTTGCGGCTCGTGCAAGCCATCGCCGACCGCACACACCTTGTAGGTGGCGGCGTCCTCGACGCCCCGCCGCGTAACGGTACCATATTCGCCGGAGACTTTCCTGTTATCCGGCCAGGTACTGCGAAATTGCACCCCAAGGGCACTTCCTCGCGCTTCGCGCTCAGGGCGCCACGGCCCCGTTGGGGCCTCGCAATGACAAATTGGGAAGCAAATGCGGTCGGCGAAGGCAAACGGAAATTTGCAGCTGCCTGACAAGATGATCCATACACCATCCTGCACTTCCAAATCCTGCGCAATGGGAGGGAGCCATATGTTAAAAACAGTATTGCGGTTAGACAGCGAGCCTCAAATATGTATGCGCTATCTGAAAAGCTTTAATTTTTCTACGACGCAAAACAACACGGTACATATTGTTATACGCCTTCCGCATTCCGGTTTCGGACTCTATGCGCCTCAGCGGATCAGCGCGAAGGTGGTCGGCAGCGCAGATGGGAAAACCGTGCTGCACCTGTCGGCCCGGCCGCTGATCCCAACAGAATGCCTGATTATACTTTTTAACGCACTGAGCGTATTCTTTATCATCTTTACCCTGATGAGAAAATGCGCCCCATATTTCCTGACGGCGATCCTGGCATTTACGATCCTGCTTACGGGAAGCACACTCTGGCAGGCAAAGGCATGCCTGAACAGATTCGCAGAAAAAATCTGCCGCAGATTCTGCTCGGAATGAGCCGATTTTTCGGACCTGCTCCGCATCGGGATCACATGCGCCGACGAGAGCTGCTGAACAGGAAGCGCAGCCATACAGCTAAACTCAAAAGGCGGAATTTCTATGGACAAAAACTGGACAACCTGGAATACGCAGGCGATGCAGGCGCTGGACCGCAGCGACATCGCGCAGGCGGAGCGCGCCTTCTGGCAGGCGTGCGGCAGCGGGGACCCCAGAGCGGACAGCAACCTTGGCTGGTTCTATTTTTTGATGGGCGGTAGTGTTCGGGACTCTGAGGCAGAGGCACGTTATTGGATTCAAAAGGCCTTGCAGCGCTCCCGCCATCCGCTCATTCTCCAGAATATCGCCCGGCTGCGGTTCGAAAACGGCGAATTCGCCGGGGCGCTTGCCGCGCTTCAGGAGGCGCACCGGGCCGGCCAAAGCCCCGTTCTGCTCTATAATCTCGGTGTGTGCCATTTTTGGCTGGGAGACAAAGCTGCGGCTGCGGTCTGCTTCCGCGAGGCAGACGCAGCGAATGCCGCCGACCTGCTCTGCGCGCAGTGCGGGGCGGTCCATCCCCGCCTTGCATATGCGTTCTGCGTGCAGGGCGAGGAACGGACCGCTGCGCTGCGCCGTTACGCGTCGGAGCGGAACGACATGGAGCTCTGGGACTATGTTCTTTTATGCGTTCAGTGTGAGGCGTATGCAATGGCTGCCCCGGTACTGCCGGAGCTGGTCTCCCAGTGGGCGCTGACGGATCAGACGCTTGCGATGACCGCGCTGTGCCTGCAGCATGTCCCTGCGGAAAAGGAGCGCGTCCTGCGCTGCTTTTCGGACGAGCTTTCGGAGGAGCGGGACAGGCTGCTGCACCTGCTCGGGGATGCCAACGAGTGCGCACGCCTTGCGGCAAGCCAGCCATTTTTTCCGCCGCCCGCAACCCATGAGGGGTATTTCACGGAAGAATGCCTTTGAAAAGCCCGCCGTGCGAGAGAAAAATGCAGCGGCACTCACTGCGCAGCCGTTGGCGGCTTTGCCGCCTCAGACTGTCAAAAAACCCGCCCGGCCGAAAGTTTCGGAGGGAAGGATAGTGTGAAAGGAAACCGTCAGGGTTTCCTTTCGCGTCAAATAACCCGCCGCAGCGGCAGAATTGCAAAATCATGCTACAAAATTTGATTTTGCAATTCGGAAAGCAGCTTGGCGAAAAAGGTCCGAAGGGACTTTTTTGACAAGCTGCGGCGTGCCCCTTGCGGGTTGTGAGCGCCCTGTACAGGGCAATTCAACCGCGTGAGGGCGCTGGTGCACCTCGCGCTTCCCTGATGTGTCATTGCGAGGAGCGAAGCGACGTGGCAATCTCAGGCAGGCAGTCACGATTTCGCCGATAGCTTCCCCGCGATCCTACTGAGTACTGCGAGATTGCCACGTCGGCCTGCGGCCTCCTCGCAATGACAAATCTGGGAGCCATCACCGTTTTAGCGATAGCCCGTGCGAATCGTTCGTGCAGCGCCGGGAGCGGCATGCCGCTCCCCTACAATGGCGTGTGCGGTCGGCGGAGTGCCACCAAACCTACAAGTCTGCAAGGCGGTCACTGACCGCCGCTACACCCTATTTTTCGGCTGTTTCCGTTTTTAACGGCAGTTGGTACAAGGCAGCGGTGCCTGCACGAGATTGCCACGTCGGCCTGCGGCCTCCTTGCAATGACGAATCCGGGAGCTGCACGCCGCGGGATCACATCTTCGTGTAATTTTATAAAAATATCGTAAAAAGCAAAGACCATTGCGGTCTTTGCTTTTTTTCTGCAATTTTTTACTGCACACGCAGGAGGAGTGCGATCTCGGAGCCGTTGAGCGGCTCAGTCTCCGCCTCATCGGCAAAGCACTCGTACTTGAGGACCGCGCTGTACTCCCCGGCCGTGAGGGCCCGGCTCAGCGTCTGCTGCGGGGCGGTCTGCCCCGGTGCAAGCAGGTCGGAGCGCCAGAGCGCCTCGCCGTCCAGCAGCAGGGAGATGCGGAAATAGCAGGCATTGTTCTCGGGGTTATAGAGCGGCATGCTCTGCTCCTGCGTGCCCGCCTGCAGGCTCAGGAAATCGAAGCCGGGAATGGAGATGGAATCCGCTTCGGACGGCTCTGTCTGCTGCGCGGACGGCGCATCCCCGGCAGCCGCTGTTTCCGTCCCGGCCGAACGGCACTGCCCGTTGCAGGTGCAGGCGGCAGGCATCCGCGCGTTCACGACCGCCAGCGTAATGCCGACGGACAGCGCGGCCACGGCGGCAAGCACCAGAATCGCCAGCGCGGCGAGCTTTGCGTTCTTTTTCATCCGTTACGCTCTCCTTCCCGGCCAGCGCGGACTCAGCCCGCGGCGTTGGCCGTTTCCAGAGAGGCCGTGAAGGTGATGGTGTCGGAGTAAGTACCGGCAGCGGCATGCTCCCAGGCATAGTCGCTGATGCGGGCGACGACGAGGCAGCTGCCGCCGTTGCCGTTGACTTCCTTGGCCGAGAAGTCTCTGCCGCGGAAAATGGGCGCGGAACCGTTGACGGCGGAGGCGAAGATGTCCTCCGGGCGATAGCTGATGCGGGCGGAGGAGTCGCTGTCGTTCACGAGGCAGAAGTTCGTCGTGGTCTCAGCAGTGACCTTGACATACTGGTCGTTCGTGATACGGCCGGTGACCTTCACGCTGCCGATGGTGGCGTTCTTCTCGCCGTAGGGGATCTCCACGGTCGCGGGGATCGTGAGGACGTAGGTCGAGGGGACCGTCGTGGTGATGGTCGTGGTCTGGGGAGCTTCTTCTGCGCTGGCTGCAGCGGCGAGGGACGCGAGCATCAGGACGGCGCAGAGGATGGCAAGGATCTTCTTCATGTTCTTTCACTCCTGAATCGTATTACGGTCATCTGACCGCCCCTCTTTTATACCGGAAATGTGCCGTTTTCTCTATCAAAAAACTGTTAAATTTCGGATAAATCCGTGCGGTCACGCCTTACCGAGCAGACAGTCGGCAAGCACCTGCGAGAAAATATCCGCGCTGCGCAGGGCCTCGTCGAGCGCATTTCCGGCCGTGCCGACCTCCAGCAGCATGGACCGCGGCGTGAGATGCTGGTTATAGCGCGAGGCGCGCAGCAGCAAATCGCGCATGAGGCCGGGCGCGCGCTGCTCGCACAGGGCCTGCAGGCGGGCGGCGTTGGCCAGATTCTGCCGCCAGCCCGGATGCTCCAGCCCGGAGCCGTTCGAGCCCATGACAAGCAGGAGCTTCGCACAGGCCTCCCCGTCCACGTCCGCACGCAGGGCCAGCTGCGTGCCGTCGTCCGTCTCGAGCGAGTCGCGGTGAACGTCCAGCACCATCTGGATGGACGGGTAGCGCGCCAGCCAGTCCTCCGCCAGCCCGGCCATGCGCGGGTAGGCATCGTTATAATTCCCGAGGTCGATGAGTGACATCTCGTGCACGGCCGGGATGCCGCGGGCGTTCAGAGCGTCGGCAATGGCCTGCCCGACGCGGACGACGCTCTTTTCCGGGTCCGTGGAATGGAAATCCGGGCTGCCGGTATAGGCCTCCGTGGCGTGGGTATGGATGATGAGGACGAGCGGCCCCTCCTGCGCGCGATCAAGCGCGAGAGCCGCCTCCGGCAGCGCGTCCGGCTCCAGCGGCAGGCCGGAGCGGTTATCGATCGTCACGGCGGGCAGGTCCGGCGCGTCGTGCGACGGCGGCTCATAGCACAGCGTCGGCCAGCTGCCGTCCTGCGCGGGCTCCGGAGCATCCTCGGCGGCCTGCGTCGGCGCGGCGACGCAGGCCAGATGTGCCCGCAGCCCCGGCTGCGCCGCCAGACGCAGCGCAGCGGCCGCCAGCAGCACGGCAAAGCACAGCCAACGCACGCTCAGGCGGAATTTTGTCTGCATGGTAATCCCTCCCGCAGAATCTATATGCCGCAGGAGGGCAGAATAGAACCGCGGGAGGGAAATTTTGCCGGGCCGACAGTCGTGCGTTGTAAGGGAGCGAACAGCCGGGCCCGGTGCCGCGTTGGCGATTCGTTCAGGGTATCGATAAAATGGCATGCGCCGATTGCGTCTGTAGCGGCGCTCCCTGAGCGCCTAAGGCAGTCACAAATTTGAAGGCATTCCCGTCGACCGCACCGACTCCCAAATTTGTCATTCCGAGGAGCGAAGCGACGTGGGAATCTCGCAGTACCAAGCTGAATTGTAGGAAAGCTATCGGCAAAATCGTGACTGCCTGCACGAGATTGCCACGGGCGCAAAGCGCCCTCGCAATGACAATTCGGAGGCGTTCACCATCTTAACGACTGCCCGTGCGTATCGCAACCGCAGCGCCGGGAGCGGCATGCCGCTCCCCTACATTGGCGTGTGCGGTCGGCGGGAGTGCACGGAAATTTGCAACTGCCCATGGCGGTCACTACCCGTAAAGGGCACGCCGCATCCGTAAGGCGGCAGAGCCGCCAACGGCTGCGCAGTGACCGCCGCTACAGACGCAATCGGTTTTTACGTTATTATCGGCAGCCTGTACGGACTGCAAGTGCCTTCCCGAGATTGCCACGTCGGCCTGCGGCCTCCTTGCAATGACAATTCGGAAGTGCATACCGTTTTAACGGTAGTCCGTTCGTATCGGCAGCGTTGCGCCGGGAGGGGACAGCCCGGCCCCTACAGCGTGCGACTGGCTGCTTCGCGCGTAACTATCCACTGTCCATTTTCAATGGTCCGTTTTCCTGCACATCATATTATATGTCATGAAAGCCGCCAATCGACCGGCTGTTCTCCGTTCTCCTGCAAAAAGGCATTGATCTGCGAGAACGGGCGGCTGCCGAAGAAGCCGCGGTAGGACGACAGCGGGCTTGGGTGCGGGGCGCACAGGACAAGGCGCGGAGCGGCGCTCTGCAGCAGCGGCCGCTTTTTCTGCGCCTGCGAGCCCCAGAGGACGAAGGCCACCGGCTGCGGCAGGGCGGCCATGGCGGCAAGCACGGCATCCGTGAAGCGCTGCCAGCCCCACGCCGCGTGGCTGTTCGCCGCGCCGCGGCCGACGGTCAGGACCGTGTTGAGCAGCAGGACGCCCCGCTCCGCCCACGGCGTCAGGTCGCCGCCGGACGGCTGCGGCAGGCCGAGGTCCGTGTGCAGCTCCGTGAAAATATTGCGCAGCGACGGCGGCAGGCGCTCACCCTGCGGGACGGAGAACGCAAGGCCCATGGCCTGCCCCGGCTCGTGATAGGGGTCCTGCCCGAGGATGACGGCCCGCACGCGCTCCGGCGGCGTGGCGGTCAGGGCGAAGAACGTGCGCTCCTCCGGCGGATAGACCGTTCCGGCGGCCCGCGCCGCCCCGACCCGCTGCAGCAGCGCCGCAAAATACGGGGCGCGCAGCTCCTGCTCCAGATACGGCGTCCATGCGCCGAGATCGATAACCTGCATGGCAATTTCCTCCGAATTTTCTCCGATTTTCCCCGGTTTTTCTTGACAGAGGCGGGGTTTTGTGGTATGTAGAAGATAAGAAACGAACTGGAAAGGTTGATAATATGAAACGAATCGCGATTCTGACCGGAGCAAGCTCCGGCATGGGCCGGGAGCTTGCGCTGCAGCTGGCCCAGTGGGAGACGTTTGACGAGCTGTGGGTCATCGCCCGCCGCGCCGACCGCCTTGAGGCGCTGAAGGAGCAGGTCCCCTTCCCCGTGCGGCCCATCAGCCTCGATCTGACAGACCCGCAGGCGCTGGAGCTCTACCGCGACCTGCTGGAAAACGCCCGGCCGGACGTCGGCCTGCTGGCGAACGTCGCGGGCTTCGGCAAATTCGGCCGCTACGACCAGATCCCGCTGGCAGACTCCCTGAAGATGATCGACCTGAACTGCAAGGCCCTTGTGGCCATGACGGAGCTGACGCTGCCTTACATGAAGCGCGGCGCGAAGCTGCTGAACCTGGACTCTCTGTCCGCGTTCCAGCCCGTGCCGTATCTGAATGTCTACGCCTCGACGAAGGCCTTTGTGCTGAGCTATACGCGCTCGCTGGCGCGTGAGCTGCGGCCGCGCGGCATCCGCGTGATGGCCGTCAGCCCCGGCTGGGTCAAGACGGAATTCTTTGACCACGCGCTGCAGACGAGCAACGACGCCGTGACATATTACAACCGCCTGTATGAGGCGAAGGACGTGATGAAGGCGGCCCTGCACGACCTGTACCGCACAAAGAAGGACATCTCCATCCACGGCCTGCCCGTGCGCTGGCAGGTGCGGCTCGTGAAGCTGCTGCCGCATAAGCTCGTGATGGATATCTGGATGAAGCAGCAGAAGCACAACAAGCTCCCGGACGAGGACTGAAGAGGGGGCTTCCCCGCAAAACCGGGCAGGCAAAATTACGGGAAGCCGCCGGTCGTGCGTTGTAGGGGCGGCGTCCTCGACGCCCCGTGACACGTCCCCGATTCGTGCCGGGTATGATACAATGGCGATGGCTTCCGATTTGTCATTGCGAGGAGGCCGCAGGCCGACGTGGCAATCTCGGGCAGGCAGTTGCGATTTCGCCGGAGCTTCCCTGTGATCCGGCATGGTACTGCGAGATTGCCACGGCCCCTTTGGGGCCTCGCAATGACAAATCTGGGGGCCGGTTCCATTTTAACGATGGCTTGTACGCGCTGCAAGTGCGTCGCCGGGCCCGGCTGTCCCCTCCCCTACATACAAGGATGCCAAAACTGTTCAGAAAGGATGACGTACCATGAAAAAACTCGTATCCCTGCTCACAGTCTTTGCTCTGGTCCTACTGTCTGCCTGCGCATGGTGGAGCGAGCCGGACCCCGACAACATGCGCGATGAAACGCTCTGGGCCCTCTCGTCGCCGGAAACGCTGCAGACGGTCTTCCCGGACACGGCGGCCACGGGCGAGGAGCAGGACGGCCTCCTGCCCGTCGGAACCGTGAACTATGAGAGCCGCGTGGAGGATGGAGAAGCGACGTGCACGGTCACGCTGCACATCGGCGGCAGGGACTACGCCTGCACGGTGGAGGGCAGCGTCGTGACCAACAAGCTCAACGACACCTACACCTGCACGCAGGGCATGCTGACCGGCACGATGGAGGCCGACGGCACGCAGTGGACCGTGACGGGCCTGCTTCGCGAATTCAACACGACGTCCCGCATCATGCTGTCGCTGGAGTTCCTCCCGGCGGAATATGACCCGGACGCGACGCCCGCATGGCTCGTCATCGGACCGGATGTCACGTCCGGCGAGCTCCGCGAGGCCTATGAGGCCTATTACGGAGTGGCTGAGGGCGAATAAATTTTGGATATCGATAGCCCGTTGTAGGGGCGGGGACAGCCAGGCCCGTCCGCGAAGCGGCAATAGGACGGCTAATTCGGTGCAGTGCACCGTTCCCAGCACCATGCTCCCCTGATGTGTCATTGCGAGGAGGCCGCAGGCCGACGTGGCGCCCTGAGCGCGAAGCGCGAGGAAGTGCCCTTGGGGTGCAATCTCGCAGGATCCGGGTGGATAACAGGGCAACTTCGGCGAATTCGGAAGTTGGTGCGTGAGATTGCCACGTCGCTTCGCTTCTCGCAATGACAATTCGGAAGTGCATACCATTTTAACGATGGCCTGTACGGATCGGCAGCATTGCGCCGGGCCCGGCTGTCCGCTCCCCTGCAATCTCACCACGAAAAACGCCTGCTGCAGCTGCAGCAGGCGCTCGTTTTATCTTCTCCGGGACTTTGTCTTGTGCTCATACTGGCGGCAGCCCGCGATGCGGCTGTCGGAGTCCGACATGAACTGCTTCAGCTTCTCCTCAAAGGTCTGCGGACCCTTGGGCGCACTGTCCTGACGCGGGGGGCGTCTGTCCTGCTGCGGACGGCGGTCCTGCTGGGGACGGCGCTCGCGCCGCTCCGGCTCCTGCGTCCGCTTGATGGAAAGGCTGATCTTGCCCGCCGGGTCAATGCCGATGACCTTGACCTTGACGTCCTGCCCCTCCGTCAGATGATCGTGGATGTCGCTGACATATGTATTGGCGACCTCCGAAATGTGCACCATGCCCGTGCGGTTTTCCGGCAGGGTGATGAATGCGCCGAATTTTGTGATGGACTTGACCTTGCCCTCGAGTAATGCGCCGACCGTGAACTCCATATACGCCGTATTGCCCTCCGTTTATTTGTCGCTGTCGATAAAAATCATTTCGCCGTCTTCGACGAGATTCAGGCGTTCCCGCGCGATCTTCATCACGGCCTCATCCGTCCCGACGTTGGCGATGTCCTGCTCCAGAGCCAGATTGGCCTGCTGCGCGCTGGCGACGTCTGCCTGCAGAGCCGCTGCCTGCTGGCGCGAGTCGCTGATCTGCGGCTGGAGGGTGACCACCGTCACGATCGCGTAGATCATGACCGCGAGGATCAGAAGTTTTGTAATGAGTGATGATTTTCGCAGGCGCATCCTGCTCTCCTCCCACGCTGTTGGTATCGTGCCGCCGCATGCGGCGGTGTCTGTTTTTTATTGTAACCGATTTTTTCGCCGATGAAAAGATGTTTTTCGAAAAAATTCCCGTTTTTTCGAAAAATTTTTTGCTTCCGCGGGCAAGGAGCCGTCCGGGGGCCGTAAAAAGTTTCCAGAAGCTTCCAAAAACGGGCAGAAGCAGGCGGCTCGGCCCGGCAAAATAGCCCGCTGCGCCCAACGCGCTGCCCACGAGGGCGAAGATGCGGAACTGCCCGCCGCCGATGCGCAGGGCAAACCACAGGTTCGCCGCAAGCACGCTCAGCGCGAACCAGAGGTCGAGCGGGTGCGTCAGCCAGCGCGCCCAGCGGCGCAGGCCGCGCAGCAGATCGTAATGCAGGCCGAGTGCCGCCCCGAGGGCGGCGGACAGCAGGAACTGCCGGGCCTGCAGCAGCAGCGGCTGCTCCATTCAGCGCAGCAGGCGCGAGAACAGGCCGCCCTTTCGCTGCGCCTCCTCATAGGACATTGCGTCCACGGTCCCGTCCACGGCGACCTGCCCGCCGTCGATGGAGAGCGTCTGCAGGTGCAGCTGCTGGCCGCGGATGACGAGGACGCCCTTCGTCGTGTGCAGCACGACGGATTCCTCGTCGAAGCTCTCCACCTCGCGCACGCCGTTCACGCTCAGCCGCGCCCGGTTCTCCAGCCGCAGCTCATGCGGCCCGTCCATTGGTTCCTTTGCCATGTTCCACCGTCTCCTCCCCTGTGCCGTATGGTCATATATACGCGCCGGTAAGGGGAATTATGCCCGGAAATTGATGGCGAAAAACAGGCGGGACATCGATGGCGCGTTGTGGGTGCGCGGCATGCCTCGCCCGGCGCTGCACCGGTGTAAGAAACAGGTTGTCAGCAAAACGGTGAACGCCGAAGGGTTGTCATTGCGAGGAGCGAAGCGACGTGGGAATCTCGCAGTACTTTGTCGGATTGCAGGAAAGCCATCGGCGAAATCGTAACTGCCTGCACGAGATTGCCACGGCCCCTTCGGGGCATCGCAATGACAAATTTGAAAGTCGGCGCGGTCGGCGGAGTACCCGGAAATTTGCAACTGCCCTAGGCGCTCACAACCCGCAAGGGGCACGCCGCATCCGTAAGGCGGCAAAGCCGCCAACGGCTGCGCAGTGACCGCCGCTACAGACGCAATCGGTTTGTACGTTTTTATCGTCAGCCTTTACGAATCGCCGCCGTCGCGCCGGGAGCGGCATGCCGCTCCCCTACAATGGCGTGTACGGGCTGACAGTGCCTTCCCGAGATTGCCACGGGCGCGAAGCGCCCTCGCAATGACAATTCGGGAGTGCACGCCATAAACGGAAAGGCGGGCCGCCGGGCGGCCCGCCTGCTTTTCAGTTCAGGGTATTTTCGGCGGGGACGGTATCCGTGGAGCCGGCTTCGGAGAAGTAGGCCGTCAGAATATCGCGGGCGATGGTGCCGAGCGTGCCGCCCTGCGCGCCCTTTTCCACATAGACCGCAATGGCGATCTCCGGGTCGTCCGCCGGGGCATAGAGCACGAACGAGGCGTTGTCCGAGCCGCCGGAGCCGTGCTGGGCCGTGCCGGTCTTGGCGCAGACGGCCACGTCATAGCCGACGAAGGCGCTGTAGGCCGTGCCGGAGGTGACGGCCTCGCGCATTCCCTCGGAATAGGCGGCGTAGGCCTCGTCCGAGATGTTAAGCGTGCTGGCCACAACGGGCTGGTTCTCGCGGATGAGCTTCTGATAATCCGACGAGAGCACACGCTTGAGGAGCGTTGCCGTATAGCGCACGCCGCGGTTGGCGAGCGCCGCCGTGTAGGAGCACAGCTGCAGGGGCGTGAAGCGGTTTTCCGACTGACCGATGGACGCAGCGACGGTATCGGCGTCGTACCAGCCGTCGTGGCCCTCGTCGTAGAGCTCCTTCTTCGTCTCGGGGTTGGCGCGGCGGCCGGTGGCCTCCGGCAGCTCGATGCCGGTCGGCTCACCGAGGCCGAGGGCCTTGGCGGTGTTGTCGATGGCGGTGATGCCGGTGCGGTAGCCCGCCTCATAGAAATAGTAGTTGCAGGAAACGGCCAGCGCCTTCATGACGTTGATGAGACCGTGCGTCGCGCCCGTCGTGGTGTAGAGCATGCAGCGCGGCATATAGCCTGCGTCCTCAAAGCGGGTGTAGACGCCCTCGTCTTCGATCTCCGTCCAGCGGCTGATGGTCCCGCTGTCGATGGCGGCGATGGTCGTGACCATCTTATAGGTCGAGCCGGGCGGATAGGGCAGGCCGAGCGCGCGGTTGTTGAACGGCTTGTAGGGATCGGCAGCCAGCTCGTTATAGTTCGTATTATAGGTGGAAAGGTCATAGGTCGGGTAGCTCGCGCAGGCCAGCACCTCACCGGTCTTGACCTTCATGACAACGACGGCGCCGCCCTCGGCGTCCTTGCCGTTGCCGGAGACGCCAACGCCGTTCTCGCGCAGGCTGAGGATCTTCGCGGCCAGCGATTCCTCCGCGACCTTCTGCAGGCCAAGGTCGATGGTCGTTTCGATGTTGTTGCCCGCGACGGGGTCGACGGCATAGTGCTCCTCAAGGATGTTGCCGTCGGCGGTGATGGTCGTCACGCGCGTGCCGTCCGAGCCGTGCAGCTCCTCCTCGAAGGCCTGCTCCAGCCCGTCCTTGCCGATATAGGCATCCATGGCATAGCCCTTGCTCTCATAGGTCTCCCAGTCCGTGCCATCCATCTTGCCGATGGTGCCGAGGATGTGGGCGGCGAGCGTGGTGTTGTACTGGCGGACGCTCGAGGTCTCCACGTTGAGGCCGGGGATGTTCAGCTCCGTGATGGCCGCGAGCGACAGCGCGTCAACGTCCGTCATGAGCACATAGGTGTCCAGCGTGCCGATATAGCGCCGCAGGTCCAGCTCATAGCGCAGCGAGATCACACGGCGGCACTCCTCCTCCGTCCAGTCGGCGGGCAGGTGGTAAATCTCCTTGAGCCAGCGAATGAGCTGCGGGGCAGAGACATCCGTATCCCAGCCGCGCTCGGTGAGGAAGGTGCGGAAATAGCCGTCCCAAAGGGACGAGCCGCTGTCGACATAGGCATAGGGCTTTTCCTGCGTGACAGGGAAATGGTCCGTGTATTCCAGCCCCAGCTCGCTGCACAGGTCCACCAGGCGGCGGAGGTTCTCGTTCGGCGCGTCGGCGCTCATGAGCACCTCGCGGACGATGACGAGATTATAGCTGGCGCGGTTCCCGACGAGGACGTTGCCGTTGCGGTCCAGAATTTCGCCGCGGGCAGCCGTCACGCGCGTGTGGTACGTCACGGAGCCGCTGGGCGTGGGATCCTGCTCCGCGGCCTGCGTGATCTGCACATTGTGCAGGCGGACGGAGAACACGCCCGCCATGACGGCGATGAGCAGCACGAGCACGCCCACGCGGAAGGCAAACTTATGTTGATTCATGGTACTCTCCGATTTTTGCGATGCATTTGACGAGGCCGTAGACCGCAGGCTGCACCGGGAGCGTCACGAGCAGGCAGCGCAGGGCGCGCCCGGCCTGCTCCCACGCGACGCCCGCGAAGAAGTGCTTCATCAGGAGGATGAGGCCCTGCTCCACGGCAAGCGTGACAAAGCAGACGAGCAGCGACGGCAGGAAGCGGTTTGCCAGCACGGCGCGGCACAGGATGCTGCCGAGTACGGGCAGGACCGTGAGCACGAGCAGGCAGACGCTGCCCTGATCGATGCCGGACAGGCACCAGACGAGCGAGGCGATGAGGGCGAACGTGCCGCCGCGCTCCGGGCCCTCGCGCAGGCAGACGCAGGTGATGACAATGGCCACGAGGTCCGGATGCGCGCCCAGGATCGTGCGGTTGCCGAAGACGACGGTCTGCACGAGAAGGGACAGCAGGAACAGGGCGGCATAGAGCGTCCAGCGCAGGATGCGCAGCCACTGGCGCGGCGTGATATAGAGCTTGTCAAGCATGGCCGCTCACCGCCTTATTCGCTGACATAGTCCGTGATGACGAAGACCTGCTCGAGGTCCTCGAGATCGGCGGCCGGGCGCAACATGGCATACTTCGCCACGCCGGTCTCGTCGAAGCCCGCGTCCTCGACATAGCCGAGGATCAGACCCTTGGGATAGACGGTCGAGCCGGTCGTGACGACCTGATCGTTGTTGCGCAGGACGGCATCCGAGGGCAGGTAGTTCATGCGCAGCTTGCCGGAGGCGTTCGTCGTATAGGCGCCCTGCACCACGCCGGTGTAGCCCGCCGAGGCGACGGAGGCGCTGATCTCCAGCGACGTGTCGAGCACGGTCGTGACCGTGGCCCAGTTCGGGCCGATGTCCGTGATCAGGCCGACGACCTGGCCGTACTCCGTCACGACGACCATGCCGGTCTCCAGCCCGGAGCGCGTGCCCTTGCCGATGGTGAACGTGCTCTTCCAGCTCGAGGAATCCCACGAGACGATGTAGGCCTCGTTGAAGCGATAGTCCTCGTGCTCCTCCTGCAGGCCGAGCAGTTCCTTCAGGCGCTCGTTTTCGCGCTGCAGGGAATCGGCCGTGCGGACCTCGTTCTCCATGGAGCTGATCTGACGGCGCAGATAGTCGTTCTCGGCCGAGAGGGATTCATAGTTGAACAGATAGTTATAGTACCGCTCCGCCTGCCGCGTCAGCGCAGAAAACCCGCTGCGAAACGGCGTGAGCACTGCCTGCACGGTGCGCGAGCCCCACGCCGTGCCCGAGAGCGCGGCGGTCAGGGCCGTGGCGGCAGCCAGAAGGACGGCCAGCAGCAGGATGAGCCTGACGCGGCCGCGAAAAAGCTTTTTCAAGGGTAAACTCCAATCCTGGGGCAGAGAGATCAGCAGCCGAGCAGCTTCACGCCGAATTTTCGCAGGATCATGGCCAGCGGGCACACCGGCAGCCCCATCACGTTATAGTAATCGCCGTCCAGACCGATGACGAACATGGCCGCAAGGCCCTGAATGGCGTAGGCGCCCGCCTTGTCCATCGGCTCGCCGGTGGCGATGTAGGCGCGGATCTCCTCGTCGGACAGGGTGCGCATGCGCAGCGTCGTGGTGACGGTCAGATTCTCGCAGTCGTCGCCGTGCAGGACGGTCAGGCCGCTCATGACCTGATGGTCGCGCCCGGACAGGCGGCGCAGCATGGAAAAGGCCTCGCTCTCGGAGTGGGGCTTGCCCATGACGAGCGAATCGCACACCACGATGGTGTCGGCCGAGATGACGATGTCGTCCGGCATGCAGTGCGGCTGCACGGCCTTCGCTTTTTCCAGGCTGACGCGGGCGACCTCATCGGAGGGATGACGGAAGGGGTCCATGGTCTCGTTGGTGTTTACGGCACGGACCGTGAATTCCAGGCCCATGCGCTCGAGCAGCTCTTTCCGCCGCGGGGATTTGGATGCGAGATAGATCTCCATGGCAAATACCTCTTTTTATATAAAATTTTAGGATATACGGATCTGGGGAAAAGTGGAGTGTGGAGAGTTGAGAGTGGTGTGTTGAAAGCACAGGGCCTCCAGATTTGTCATTGCGAGGAGGCCACAGGCCGACGTGGCGCCCTGAGCGCGAAGCGCGAGGAAGTGCCCTTGGGGTGCAATCTCGGGAAGGCAGTTGCGATTTCGCCGGAGGTACCCTGTCATCCCACCATGTCCTGCGAGATTGCCACGGGCGCAAAGCGCCCTCGCAATGACACATCAGGGAAATGCCTTGGTGCACCAGCGCCCTCCTGCCATTGAATGGCTCTGTACAAGGCGCTCACTGAGCGCCGCTACACCCCATATTCTGGCTTTCACCGTTTTATCGTTAACCTGTACGGATCGGCAGCATAGCGCCGGGAGCGGCATGCCGCTCCCCTACAGCGTACCAATGGGCCAATGCGGCGCCGGGAGCGGCATGCCGCGCCCCAACATTTTCCTTGTAATTACGACTCACTCGACCCCTCTGTAATACAGTCCGCGGGTGCAGGCGCCGGGGTCAAACGGGGCGTTGAGGTTCGAAAGCACCGTGTCGATCTCGCCGGGGTTCTCCGTTGTGAACGACAGGCGCAGCGCCCACAGGCCGAAGCGGCGCAGGTCCTCGCGCTTGTCGAGGAGGTACAGCTTCTTGCCGTTGAGCACGACGCTGCGGCAGGTGCCGCAGTCGCGCACGATACGGAATTCCTCGCCCTTGCGGTCGATGAGCTTCACCGGCCCCGCGCCGCAGGAGCACTCGCCCGTCCGGTTGCGGATGAGGCAGTTTTCCGTGAGCATGAGCGGCAGGCGGCCATAGACGAGCATCTCCGTGGGCAGGGGCTTTGACAGGTCGCGGAGCTGCGGCAGCGTCAGCTCAAACGAGGCCGTGAGCGAGCACAGGCCAAGGTCGCGCAGCTCCGAGGCCGCGCGGGAATTTGTCAGGTTCAGGCCGAAGTCGCCCGCCGCCTCCATGCCGCGGGAGCGCAGCAGGGACAGCTGGCCGACATTGCCCGTCAGCGCCCGGCGGATGCCGAGCGAGGCGGCAAGGTCCAGCGCATCGAGCAGGCGGCGCGTCTCGCTGTCCCAGACGATGCGGGGCAGCACGACGGCAAGCGTCTGCCGCGCGGCAAGGCTGCGGAAAAAGTCCGGCCGGGCCGCGACCTCGGACAGGGGAACATACAGGACGGCGGGCTTCAGCCGCAGCAGGCGGCCGGTGATCTGCCCGGCGGACAGCACGCTCACGGTGAACACCGGCGCGGCGCGCGTGCCGAGCACGGGCGGGAGCGCGCGGTAGGACAGCAGCTGCGGCGCGGGGCGGCGCGCCCGCACGGCGGAAAGATGCGCCAGCACCTCGCGGCGCATGCGGTTGATCTCCGCGGCGGGCAGCGTCAGGCCGGGGTCGACGACGCTGCGCACGGAGCGGGCGGCATAGGGCGTGCCGCCGGTTTTGGAAAGGCGGGCGGCAAGCTCGTCCTGCGTCAGCGCGCGCCGTTCGGCGTCCTGCGGAACGGCTCCCTGCGTCTGGCAGATGTGGCCGTCGGCATCCTGCACGGCGAGCATGGCGTTCTGCCCGTGCGCGACGATGGCGTAAAAATCCACCGGCACGCGCTGGGGCTCGAGATTTTCATAGGTCGCGCGGGCGGCGGCAAGCAGCTCGCGGTCCGGCCGCTCCGGCTGGCGCGTGCCGAACATCTGCGGGCCCGTGCGGCCGAGGTAATAGCCCTCCGTGAAGCCCTCGCGGGAGAAGGCGGCGCGCAGCGCGGAAAGATCCGACGAGCGGACCTCGCGGCCGTCGAGCGCGGCGCGGTAGATGCCCGTGACGATGGCGACATACTCCGGGCGCTTCATACGGCCCTCGAGCTTCAGGCTGGCCACGCCCATGCGCGCCAGCTCGCCGAGGTAGCGGATGAGACAATTGTCCTTCAGGCTCATGGGATAGCGGTTTTCAAACCGGCCGTAGCCATAGGGCAGGCGGCAGGGCTGGGCGCACTGGCCGCGGTTGCCGGAGCGGCGGCCGATGACGGCCGACATATAGCACTGGCCGGAATAGCACATGCACAGCGCGCCGTGGGCGAAGACCTCGATGCGCACGGGGCTGTTGCGGCAGATATAGGCGATCTCCTCGCGCGGAAGCTCGCGCGAGAGCACGACGCACGAAAAGCCGAGCGCGGCAAGCTCGCGCACGCCCTCGAGCGAGTGCACCGTGAGCTGGGTGGAGGCATGCAGCGCCAGCTGCGGGGCGATCTGGCGGGAAAGGGCCGCCACGCCGAGGTCCTGCACGATGAGGGCGTCGACGCCTGCGCGGGCCGCGGCCGTGATATGCTCCGCGACCTTCGGCAGCTCGCGGTCCGTGACGAGGGTATTGAGCGTCAGGTAGACCCGCACGCCGCGCACATGGCAGTAGCGCACCGCCTCCGGCAGCTCGTCCAATGTGAAATTGCGCGCACCTGCGCGGGCATTGAACCCCTCCGCGCCCAGATAGACCGCATCCGCGCCGTTGCAGACGGCGGCGTGCAGCGCATCAAGGGACCCGGCGGGGGAGAGCAGTTCGAGCATGGCGGAAACTCCGTTTATCAACATTCCGGCATCAGCCGGGAGAAAAGTGTAAATTCAATGCATATAATGCATACTGAAAACTGAATCATTTCATGCGGCGACGGGCCGATGGTGCATTGGCCCGTTGGTACGCGTTGTAATTGGCCCGTTGGTACGCGTTGTAGGGGAGGGGCATGCCCCTCCCGGCGATAAATTGACGATTTGTACAGGCTGCCGTTAAAATGGCACGCACCAATTGCGTCTGTAGCGGCGCTCACTGAGCGCCTTGCAGGCTGACAAGTTATAGGGTGGCATCGCCGACCGTGTCGACTACCAGATTTGTCATTCCGAGGAGCGAAGCGACGTGGGAATCTCCTGCAGCCGGTTACGTTTTCGCCGAGGCCCACTTGTTATCCGACATGGTACTGCAAGATTGCCACGTCGGCCGTTGGCCTCCTCGCAATGACACATCAGGGTGGTGCAACGGTGCATCAGTGCCCTTGCGCGGTTGAATTTATCCGTACAAGGCGCTCACAACCCGCAAGGGGCACGCCGCATCCGTAAGGCGGCAAAGCCGCCAACGGCTGCGCAGTGAGCGCCGCTACAGGCCCCGTCGGGGCCATTACCATTTTAACGGCAGCCCTGTGCGGATCGGCAGTACCCAACAGGGCGTCGAGGACACCGCCCCTACAAAAGGCCGTACGAGCCCGATAAATGTTCGATTTTTATTATAGCATAAACCCTGAGTAAAATGCTACAATCCGGCGGGAAATTTCGCCGAAAAATGTCGGGCCGATTCGGCAATTTCACCAGAGCCGGGCCTGCGCCGCGTGGGGAGGCAAAGTGGAGCGCATGCCCTGTTGGTAGACATAATCCCGCGCCCTGTTTGCAGACCTGTGCACATTTCCTTGAGTTATCCCCAGTTTGCACAGGTTTATACACAGGGATTTTGGGCTGTGCAGGCCGTCTCCCCGCCCGAAATCCGGGGACTTTGCCCACAAAGCGGCAAAAATTTTGGCGTTTTCCACAGCCTGTGCAGGAAGCCATGCCCCGGCCTGTTCAAAAATGCCGTTATGGGGTTCCGACAAAAAAGAAGACGGCCCGCCGCAGGAATTTGTTTGCTTTCCGGAGGAAAACATATGGACGAATGCGGAAAGATTTGATATAATGGAGCCGTATTCCCATGTGAAAGGAGCCGGCTGCCATGATTGGAATGTCCGCAGTGATCTTTATTCCGGACGATACGGCAAAAACCGGATATCCGCAGCCCCTGATGCTGCAGAGCGTCATGGGCGCGCCGCTGCTCGCGTGGCTGGCGAACGCTCTGTTCGACAGCGGTGTCGGGCGCTTCTTTTTGGTCTGTCACGACCGCTATGTCGAGGCGGCCCGCGCGTGCCTGCCCGCCGAAGCGGAGGTCATGACCACGATGGACAGCGATCCCGCGGACCTGCTGCATGTGTTCCTTTCCACCGCAGAGGACGCGGAGCACACCATCACCGTCGTCACCGGCCCGGCCGTCTATCTGCCGCAGCTCGCCCCGCAGGCCGCAGGGCGCTTCCCGCGCGTCTACGGTGTCTCCCGCGAGGAGCTGATGCAGGCGCTCGACGAACATTTCTCCTTTGCCCGCTTCCTGCTGGACAACGGCTCCCCCATGAACGAGGAGCAGGCCATGTATTCCGTCGCCTCCCCGGCCGAGCTGCCGGAGATCGCGGGCCTGCTGCAGCGCAACCGCCTGCTGGCCCTCGCCCGCACGGGCGTGGAGATCTATGACGCGTCCAGCTGCTATGTCGAGCCTTCCGTGCGCGTCGCTCCCGGCGCGCGCCTGCTGCCCGGCACGATGCTGCGCGGCAAAACCGTCATCGGCGAGGAGGCCGTCATCGGCCCGTGGAGCGTCATCGACGACTCCGTCATCGGCGCGCGCGCCGTGGTGAACGCCTCGCAGGTGCGCGAGTCCCGCGTGGGGCAGGATGCCGTCGTCGGCCCCTATGCCAGCGTGCGCGGCGGCTGTGAGCTTGGCCGCAGCGTCCGGGCAGGCAGCTTTGTCGAGCTGAAGAACGCCCGTCTGGGCGAAAATACCCAGGTGCCCCATCTGGCCTACCTCGGCGACACCGAGGCCGGCGCCAACTGCAACTTCGGCTGCGGCGTGGCCACCGCGAACTTCGACCGCGTGCAGAAGCACGAGACCGTCGTGGGCGAGGGCGCCTTCATCGGCTGCAACACCGCCCTCATCGCCCCGCTGCAGGTCGGCAGCGGCGCTTACATCGGCGCAGGCTCCACCATCACGGAGGACGTCCCCGCGCAGGCGCTCGGCATTGCCCGCGCCCGCCAGTCCAACAAGAAGGAATGGGCCGCAAAGCACAAGAAATAATCCATCGCACTCGCAAAATATTGAGCGCCGTGCGGATGCGGCGCTCGGAAAATAGAGAGGTAACGAAATGATTGCTCACGGAAAAGAGATCAAGGTCTTCACTGCGAATGCCAACGTGCCCTTCGCAAAAGGAATCTGTGCCGAGCTGGGGCTGGACCTCGGCGACAGCACCGTGACCGCCTTTGCAGACGGTGAGGTCTCCGTCTCCATCAACGAATCCGTCCGCGGCTGCGACGTGTTCGTGGTGCAGTCCACCTGCAAGCCCGTCAACAACAACCTGATGGAGCTGCTCATCATGATCGACGCCTTCCGCCGCGCCTCCGCAGGCCGCATCACCGCGGTCATTCCGTACTTCGGCTATGCCCGTCAGGACCGCAAGGCCAAGGGCCGCGACCCCATCTCCGCCAAACTGGTGGCGAACCTCATCACCCGCGCGGGCGCTGACCGCGTGCTGACGATGGACCTCCACGCCGCGCAGATCCAGGGCTTCTTCGACATCCCCGTGGACAACATGCTCGGCAACCCGCTGTTCACCCGCTACTATATGTCCAAGTTCGACGAGAAGCTCTTCAACCACGATGAGTTCTGCGTCGTTTCGCCGGACGTCGGCTCCGTCGCCCGCTCCCGCACCTTCGCGGCCAAGGTCCACATGGGCCTTGCCATCGTGGACAAGCGCCGTCAGCGCGCCAACATGTGCGAGGTCATGAACATCATCGGCGACGTCGAGGGCAAGACCTGCATCCTGTTTGACGACATCGTCGACACGGCCGGTTCCCTGTGCAACGCCGCCGAGGCCATCAAGACCATCGGCAAGGCCAAGGCCGTCTATGCCTGCGCCAGCCACGGCGTGCTCTCCGGCAACGCCACGCAGCGCATCGAGGACAGCTGCATCGAGGAGCTCATGGTGCTCAACACCATCCCGCTGCCCGCAGATTACACCGGCAAGAAGATCCACCAGCTCGATGCCTCGCCGATCTTCGCCAAGGCCATCACCCGCATCTATAACGAGACGTCGATCTCGAGCCTGTTCTGATGCTGTTTTCCAAAGCGCCCGCCTGCGGCTGGCTCGTCGTGGGTCTGGGCAATCCCGGCCTGAACTATGCCCGCACGCGGCACAACGTCGGCTTCCGCGCCGTCGATGCGCTGGCGGAAAAGCTCGGCGTGAAGATCGACCGCGCCCGCTTCCGCGGCCTGACCGCGCAGGCATCCGCAGGCGGCGAAAAGCTGCTGCTGCTCAAGCCGCAGACGTTCATGAACGACTCCGGCCTGTCCGTGATGGACGCGGCGCGGTTCTACAAGCTGCCGCCCGAGCGCGTGCTCGTTCTGTTTGACGACATTTCCCTTCCGGTCGGCCGTCTGCGCATCCGCGCGGACGGCTCCGCCGGAGGCCACAACGGCATCAAGTCCATCATCGGCGGGCTGAACAGCCAGAGCTTTCCCCGCGTGAAGATCGGCGTCGGCGCGAAGCCGCATCCCGATTACGATCTGGCGGACTGGGTGCTGTCGAATTTTACCGGCCCGGAGGACAAGCTCATCACCGAGGCGGCCGTCCGCGCCGCCGATGCCGCGCTGGAGATCATCGCCCGCGGCGTCCCCGCCGCCGCAAATGATTATAACGGCGCGTAACGCGGGGAAGCGCCCCCCTTCCGTGTCATTGCGAGGAGCGAAGCGCCCTTGGCTCTCCCTCTGGGAGAGCTGTCACCGAAGGTGACTGAGAGGGCCTTGCAGGCACTTTTGAATGGCAATAGCAATCAAGGGGAGGGCTGATTTTCCCTCTCAGGCGGCTGCGCCGCCAGCTCTCCCAAAGGGAGAGCCAAGTGACGCGGCGTCCTGAGCGTGCAGCGCGAGAAAGTGCCCTTGGAGTGCAAGCTCAAGTTGGCAGTGACGGATTCGCCGGGGGCTTTCCTGTGACCCAACCGGGTTCGGTGCAATCACACCCGAAAGCCCGTCTCTTCAGTTACGCGCTATTATATGAAATTCTGACGGAAAGTGGGAAAATCCCTGCTTTCCGCATTTTGACATGCTCAAAATTCCTTTTTCCGGAGGTGTATCATGGAGCTGATCCTCGATCTTCTGCGGCGGCTGCCCGATTATCCCCGCCTGCGGACCGCGCTGGAGAGCGCGCAGGCCGTCGGCGTGTCCGGCGCGGCGCAGATCAACCGTTCCCATCTCATCGCGGCCCTCTGCCGCGACACGGCCCGCCCCGCCGTGGTCGTCTGTCAGGATGAAATGGCCGCACGGCGCACACAGAGTGAGCTTGCCGCCTTCCTCGGCGCGGAGGCCCCTATCCTGCCGACGCGCGACCTGATGTTTTATGACGCCTCCGCCATCTCGCGCGGCTGGGAGCAGCAGCGCCTGCGCTGCCTTTACGATCTGGCGCGCGGCAAAACGCCCCTGCTCCTGACGACGCTCGAGGCGTTTTCCCTGCGCACGATGCCGAAGGCGCAGCTGTTTTCCGCCGCGATGCGCCTGCTGCCCGGCGCGCAGCTCGAGCTGGAGGAGCTGATCTCCCGCCTGCTGCACGCGGGCTACTCCCGCTGCTCCCTCGTGGAGGGCGCGGGCCAGTTCAGCGTGCGCGGCGGCATCGTGGACATCTTCTCCCCGGCGGAGGAGCGCCCGGTGCGTCTGGAATTCTTCGGCGACGAGATCGACACCATGGGCTATTTTGACCCCGTCACGCAGCGGCGCGTCGAAAATGCCGACGAGCTCGTCATCCTGCCCGTGGCCGAGACGCTGCCTGCCCTGCACCCCGGCGGCATCGAGGGGCTGGCGCGGGAGCTGGACGGCCTGCTGGCCCGCCAGCGCCGCCGCAAAACGCCGAACGAGGCTCTGATGCGCACACTGCAGGCTGACGCCGACGCGCTGCGGGGCGGCCTTGCCTTCTCGGCGGCCGACCGCTATCAGGCCCTCATCTATCCGGAGTTCGCCTGCGCGGCGGACTACCTGCCCGCCGAGGCGCTGGTGTTCTTCTGCGACCACGGCAACCTCCGCCGCAGCGCGCAGCGCGCGCAGGAGGAGCTGGGCATGATGCTCGACAGCCTGCTGCAGTCCGGCCTGCTGTGCGGCGAGCTGTGCGATTTTTCCGCAGACTGGGAGCAGCTGTGCGGCCGCGTGGCCGGGCACGGCGCGGCGTTCTTCGACTCGTTCCTCGCCGCGAGCTACCCGCAGAGCCTGCAGCCGTCGCTGCTCGTGAATGTCACGGCCAAGCAGCTGCCGTCCTACGGCGGCAATCTGGATGCGGCGGCCTCGGACCTCGCGTTCTATCAGAAAAATGACTATGCCTCCCTTGTGCTGTGCGGCAACCGCCGCCGCGGCGAGATCCTCGCCCAGCAGCTGCGGGAGAAGCATCTTTCCGCCTTCCTCGCCTTCCCGCTGGCAAAGCTTCCCGCGCCGGGACAGATCCTGCTGACGGACGGCGCGCTTCCGTTCGGCATGGAATACCCCGACCTGCGCTTTGCCATCCTGACGGAAGGCCAGCTGCTGGCGCAGACCGCTCAGAAACCGCGCAAAAAGCATCAGAAAGCGACCAACCGGCAGAAACTCAGCTCGTTTACGGACCTTTCGCCGGGCGACCTCATCGTGCATGAGTACCACGGCATCGGCCGCTATGTCGGCATGGAGCAGATCCGCGTCGACGGCATCGTCAAGGACTATGTCAAGATCGCCTATCAGGGCACGGACACGCTGTATGTCCCGGCGACGCAGCTCGACCTCATCTCCAAATACATCGGCGGCGGCGAGGACACGGTCGTCAGGCTCAACAAGCTCGGCGGCGACCAGTGGCAGAAGACAAAGGCCCGCGCAAAATCCGCGGCCAAGGACCTTGCCGCCGGTCTCATCCAGCTCTATGCCGAGCGCAGGCGCCGCATGGGCTATGCCTTCGCAGCCGACACGCCGTGGCAGGCGGAGTTCGAGGATAACTTCCCCTACGCCGAGACGGACGACCAGCTGCGCTGCATCGAGGAGATCAAGGCGGACATGGAGTCGCCGCAGCCCATGGACCGCCTGCTGTGCGGCGACGTCGGCTTCGGCAAGACCGAGGTCGCGCTGCGCGCGGCCATGAAGGCCGTGCTCGACGGCAAGCAGGTCGCCATCCTGGTGCCGACGACCGTGCTGGCGCAGCAGCACTACACGACGGCCCTCAACCGCTTCCGCGGCTTCCCCGTGAACATCGGCGCGCTTTCGCGCTTTTCCACCCCGCAGCAGCAGCGCAAGGTCCTGTCCGACCTGCGCACGGGCACGCTCGACCTTGTGGTCGGCACGCACAAGCTGCTGCAGAAGGACGTGGAGTTCCACGACCTCGGCCTTCTCATCGTGGACGAGGAGCAGCGCTTTGGCGTGACGCACAAGGAAAAGCTCAAGGAGCTGGCCCGCGGCGTCGACGTGCTCACGCTTTCGGCCACGCCCATCCCGCGCACGCTCAATATGGCCCTGTCCGGCCTGCGCGACATGTCCACCATTGAGGAGCCGCCGCACGACCGCTACCCCGTGCAGACGTTCGTGCTGGAATATGCCGAGCCGGTGCTGATCGACGCCATGCGGCGCGAGATCGAGCGCGGCGGGCAGGTGTATTATCTGCACAACCGCGTCGAGAGCATCGAGCAGTGCGCCGCGCGCATCAAGCGCGCCCTGCCGGACGCTGAGATCGCCGTCGCCCACGGCAAAATGAGCGAGGAGGAGCTCAGCGACGTCATGCAGCGCATGGACGAGGGCGAGGTGCAGATCCTCGTCTGCACGACCATCATCGAAACGGGCATCGACATTCCGAATGTCAATACCTTGATCATTGAGGACGCCGATAAGCTCGGCCTTGCCCAGCTGCATCAGATCCGCGGGCGCGTCGGCCGCAGCAGCCGCCATGCCTATGCCTACCTGACGTTCCGCCGCGGCAAGGTCCTCACGGAGATCGCCGAAAAGCGCCTGAACGCCATCCGCGACTATGCGGAGTTCGGCTCCGGCTTCAAGATCGCCATGCGCGACCTCGAAATTCGCGGCGCGGGCAACCTGCTCGGCGCGGCACAGTCCGGCCACATGATCTCCGTCGGCTATGACCTCTACCTCAAGCTGCTCGAGGAGGCCGTGCTCGAGGAGCGCGGCGAGCCGTCGCCGGAGGAGAGCGCCTGCACGGCCGACCTCGACGTCACGGCGAACATCGACAAGGCCTATGTGACCTCGGGCGAGCAGCGCATGGACCTCTACCGCCGCATGGCGGGCATCCGCTCGCAGAGCGATGCCGACGAGCTGCTCGACGAGATCGTCGACCGTTACGGCGACCCGCCCAGGGGCGTCATGAACCTCATCGACATCGCCCTGCTGCGCGCCCGCGCCAGCGCCGCCGGCATCCGCGACATCGCCCAGAAGGGCCGCACGCTCCGCTTCCGGCTGGCGCAGTTCGACTTTGCCGTCGTCTCCCGCGTGGCCGGGCAGTACCAGAAGCGCATGTTCGTCGAGCCGAAGAGCGACGAGCCTGCCATCACGCTCCAGCTGACCGCGAAGGAGGATCCCCTGCAGGCCGCGGAGAGGTTCGTGAAGACCTATCAGGGAGAGTAGAAGCTGCACGCTTTGCAGCACCGAGGCATGCGGCAAGAGCAACACGGGATACAGCGGTGTACGGACACGGTACACAATTCCTCGTCTTGCGATCGTTCGGTGAATCATAACGTGCTTCGATCGTCCGGAATGGTGAGCCGTAATTGCCGTCCTCCATCCGGAACCCGCCCTTGAGATCCGCCTGCCACATGTCGTTGCAGGCATCCTTCCCGGACCGCGTGAGCGCCCTGCACCTCCGGGACTCCTCAATGCGGATGCAGCTGCGTCGATGCAGGATGCTATATACATTGTTTTTGCAGATATGCTCACCATATTACTGCACTGTACATGACATTTTCTCGCTTACCGCCCCGAAGATTTTCTCAAAAAATTTCTTCGCTCCCCCCTCTTGACAAAGGCAAAAAATATGATTATAATCAGCTTGTCAAAAAAGTCCCTTTGGACTTTTTCGCCAAGCTGCTTCCAGAATTGCAAAATAGAATTTTGTATTATTAATTATTTTGCAATTCTGCCGCTGCGGCGGGTTATGGAACGCGAAAGGACACCCTGACGGTTTCCTTTCACACTATCCTTCCCTCCGAAACTTTTGGCTTGGCAGTTTTTTTGACAGTCTGAATGCACCTAATTTCAAACGACAAACCTGTGAGGAAGAAGAGTAGCACAGCACAGGGCATCCCAAGAGAGCTTCGGGCGGTGAGATCGGAGCGGTGCGCAGCGGTGTGAATGGCCTTCCGAGGGCGGCTTGAACGGGAAATTTTCCCAAGTAGGGTCCGACGGGAACCCTCCCGTTATCCGTGGGGTACGCATGATGGTGCGTAAAAGCGAGTGGACATCGCAAGATGTCAATTTGGGTGGTATCGCAGAAGCAAAGGCTTTTGTCCCATGTGGGGCAGAAGCCTTTTTTGTTTTTAAAATCCAGGCCGCCGGCACCGGTCCCTCCATCCGCCGCCCAAAATACCCATATCAAATTTTGGAGGAAAACAAAAAATGAAAAAGAACATTCTGAGCCGTGTGCTGACGCTGGCCCTGGCCGCCCTGCTGGCCCTGTCTCTCTTCGCCTGCGGCAAAAAAAGCGATGACAATTCCACCGGCTCCTCCGGTGCCGCATCCTATCAGGTCGGCATCTGCAGCTATGCGGACGATGCATCCCTGAACCAGATCGTGGACAACATCGAGTCCCAGCTCAAGGCCATCGGCCAGGAGAAGGGCGTCACCTTCGAGATCAGCTATGATAACTGCAACACCGATTCCGCCGTGCTGAATCAGATCATCGCCAACTTTATGGCCGACAAGGTGGACCTGATGATCGGCGTAGCCACTCCCGTGGCCGTGGCCATGCAGGCCGCCACCGAGGGCATTGACATTCCCGTGGTCTTTGCCGCCGTGTCCGACCCTGTGGGTGCGGGTCTGGTGGAGAGCCTGGAGGCCCCCGGCGCCAACATCACCGGCACCTCTGACTATCTGGACACCGATGCCATCCTGGACCTGATTTTCGCCGCCAACCCTGACGCCAAGAGCATCGCCCTGCTGTATGACCTGGGGCAGGACTCCTCTGCCGCTCCCATCAAGAATGCCAAGGCGTACCTGGACAAGAGGGGCGTGTCCTACAAGGAGTATAACGGCACCACCACCGACGAGATCAGCCTGGCCGTCAGCAGCATCGTGGCCGACAAGGCCGACGCCGTGTTCACCCCCACCGACAACACCGTGATGACCGCAGAGCTGGCCATTTACGAGGCTCTGGCCAAGGCCGGCATCCCCCACTACACCGGCGCTGACTCCTTCGCCCTGAACGGTGCGTTCCTGGGCTACGGCGTAGACTATGCCAACCTGGGCGTGGAAACCGCCAACATGGTCTCCGGCATTCTTCTGGACGGCAGCAAGCCCTCCGCCACCCCCGTGCTGACCTTCGACAATGGCACCGCCACCATCAACACCGACATCTGCAGGGAGCTGGGCCTGAACTATGACGAGCTGGCCAAGACCTTCGCCCCTCTGTGCACCAAGGTCCAGTCCATCGTCACCGCCGAGAGCTTCGACGATTTGAATGAATAAGAAATCAAGCATCCATCAGCGGGCCCCCGCTGATGACCCTCGCACCGCCCACTCAGTAAACACCCCCATTGCACAGGAAAGGAGAAGCCTCTCATGAACATTTTATCTCTGGTCCAAACCGCCCTGGAGCTGAGCCTCATCTGCTCGCTGACCGTGCTGGCACTGTTTTTGAGCTACTCCATGCTCAATGTATGCGACCTTTCCACCGACGGCTGCTTCACTCTGGGGGCCGCTGTGGGTGCTATGGTAGCCATTGCCGGGCATCCCTACCTGGCCATTCCGGCCGCCATGGGCGCCGGAGTCCTCTCCGGCTTCATCACCGCCCTGCTGCAAACGAAAATGGGCATTGACAGCCTCCTGGCAGGCATCATCGTCAATACCGGGCTCTACTCCATCAATATCGCCGTCATGGGCGGCTCCTCCCTGCTGAACATGAACAAAACCGAGACCGTATTCACCAAGGCCCGGGCTCTGCTGCAGGGCACCTTCCTGGCTGAGCAGTATAAGCTGCTTGTGGCGGCCATCGCCGTGATTGCCGTGATCGTTTTTTTGGTCCTGTTTCTGCACACCCGCCTGGGTCTGGCCATCCGCGCCACCGGCGACAATCCCGACATGGTCCGCTCCTCCTCTATCAATCCCACCTTTACCACCATCGTAGGCCTGTGCGTGGCCAATGCCTTCACGGGTCTGTCCGGCTGCCTGCTGGCCCAAAGTCAAAAATCCGTCAGCATCGACATCGGCACCGGCATGGTGACCATCGCCCTGGCCTCCCTGCTCATGGGTCAGGTGCTGCTGGGCAAGGGCAGCATTCTCAAGCGGGCCATCGGCATGGTGGTGGGTGCCTTTGCCTTCCGTCTGGTGTATACCATCGCCCTGCGGCTGGATATGCCCGCCTTCATGCTGAAGCTGGTGTCCTCGGTGATCGTGGTGCTGGCCATCGCCACTCCCTATTTCAAAAAGCAGCTGCCTATGCTGCGCCGCCGCATGGCTGCGCGAAAGGAGGCCCGCCTTCATGCTGAAGATTGAAAAAATATCCAAGACCTTCAACCCCGGCACCATCCATGAAAAGGCAGCCCTGCAGGGCCTGAGCCTGCACCTGCTCCCCGGGGATTTCGTCACCGTCATCGGCTCCAACGGCGCAGGCAAATCCACCCTCCTTAACGCCATCAGCGGCAGCTTTTTCACCGACAGCGGCAGCATTTATCTGGACGGAAGAAATATCACCTTCCTGCCGGAATATCAGCGCTCCCGCCAAATCGGCCGTCTGTTCCAGGATCCTATGCGCGGCAGCGCCCCCCACATGACCATTGAGGAAAACCTCTCTTTGGCGGCGGCCTCCGGCGGCTGGCTCAGCCATGTGACCCGGGCGGAAAAAGCCGCCTTCCGGGAAAAGCTGGCTCAGCTGGACATGGGCCTGGAGAACCGGATGAAGCAGCCCGTGGGGCTGCTTTCCGGCGGCCAGCGTCAGGCGCTGACGCTGGTGATGGCCACCTTCAAGCCGCCGAAGCTCCTGCTGCTGGATGAGCATACCGCTGCTCTGGACCCCGCCACGGCAGAAAAAGTGCTGGAAATCACCCGTCAGACCGTCTCGGAGAACCGTATCACCACCCTCATGGTCACCCACAATATGCACCAGGCCCTGGAGCTTGGCAACCGCACATTGATGATGGACAGAGGCCATATCATTCTGGATGTTGCCGGAGCGGAACGGGCGGGCATGACCGTGGAGGACCTGCTGGCTAAGTTCAAAAGCGGTGCTGGCAAGGCCCTGGACAATGACCGTATTCTCTTGTCGGAACAAACAAACTCGAATAAAAAAGGCGCATCGAATGCCACGGACTGATAACGAAGCATGGAACAAAACAGGCTGTCCGGCGTGGCAAGGGCAAATAACATCACCGGGAGAAGCAAAAAGCTCTTATGATATGAGGAGCTGGAACGGCAGCTTTTCGGATTTACGAAATAACGGCAAGCCTTTGCCGGCCGGTGCCGGCGTTTATGCAGCAACGCTGGAATCCTGTCAGAATTTGTAAAAAATGGAAAAAAATCAGACATGTTTCCGGCCGAGATTTAGAACTGCACGGCACCTCTGTATGTGTATTTTTAATTGCATATAGCGGATGTTTGTGATAATATATATAGAACGCCATTGGTGTAGAAGCGGCCGCATGCCCGGCTTGTGGACATACCAAAATAAAGAAAGAAGGCAGGTTTATGAAAAGCACACACTTAAGAAAACGCATTGTGGCTGCATTGCTGGCCGTGGTGTTAGCTGTTAGTTTAGCTACGCCATCCCTGGCAATTAAGGAAACAGGCGTCTCGAAATCAGGCAGCAATGGGCTGACTTGGGAGGAAATAGACAGCAGCTCTGTTCAGGTAGAGTCCCCCATTCAGGCGAATACCAGCGTAGTGGAAAAGACGGTAGAACACGAAGACACCGATATGGTTCGTGTCTCCATTATTCTAAAGGACGCCTCTACCCTGGAAAAGGGCTTTACCTCTGATGAGATTGCAGCTGCTGATCGCAGCGCCATGCAATATCGGCGGAAGCTGGAGAAGCAGCAGGACAGCATGGCTGCCGCCATCTCCAAGCAGGCACTGAATGGTGCAACGCTGGATGTTGTTTGGAATATGACATTGGCAGCCAATATGATTTCTGCAAATGTCCAATATGGGCAGATCGAGAAAATCAAGGAAGTTGCCGGTGTGCAGGAGGTCATTCTTGAGAACCGGTATGAGCCCTGCGTGGTGAAGCAGGAGGAGACGGCGGATCCCAATATGGCTACCTCCGATAAGATGATCGGCTCCAGCGCTGCGTGGGCGGCAGGCTATACCGGCGCAGGAAGCCGGATCGCAATTATCGACACGGGCGCCGATGTGGATCATCCCTCTCTGGATCCGGATGCGCTGAAATATGCCTTGCAGGGGAGTAATGCGACGATCATGACGGAGGCTGACTTGACCGATGAGGTGCTGAATCAGCTAAATGCATATACTCGCAAGGCCGGACTGACCGCAGCAGATTTTTATGTCAACGAGAAAATCCCGTTCGGCTTTAACTATGTGGATGCGGACACGGATATCACGCATGATAATGATACGCAGGGCGATCACGGCTCGCACGTGACCGGCATCGCGGCGGGAAACCGTTTTGTGAAGGACGAAGCCGGAAACTATGTTGCAGCGTTGGACTCTGTCATGACGCAGGGCGTGGCGCCCGATGCGCAGATCCTGACGATGAAGGTCTTCGGCAAGGGCGGCGGCGCCTATGATTCAGACTACATGGTCGCGATTGAAGACGCCATGGTGCTGGGCGCGGACGCAGCGAACCTCTCCCTGGGCGGAAGCTTCCCGGGCTACTCCGAGTATACGGAAGAGAAATACCGTCATATTCTTGATGAAATCGTCGGCAGCGGCATGGTTGTCACAATTTCTGCAGGTAATTCCGGCAGCTGGTTTGACCAAACTGCGTTTGGCCTTCCCTATGCGGGCAGTGTGAACTGGGCTACAAACGGCAGCCCCGGCTCCTATGTTAACTCGCTGTGTGTAGCCTCCGTCGATAACGCGGGCGTTACAGACAATTATCTGAAGGTGAAAGGTCATAACATGACCTACACGGAAAAAAGCTATCAGAACAAACCGATCTATACCATCGGCGGAAGCCATGAGTATATTTATCTGGACAAGATCGGTACTGCGGAAGAGTTCGCAGCCGTAAAGGATGTTCTGGCAGGGAAAATTGCAATTTGCAATCGAGGCGATACCGCATTTTACGAGAAGGCAGAAGCCGCGGTTGCCAATGGCGCAATTGCGACCATTATCGTCAATAATCAGCCGGGCTCCAATTATATGGATCTGACCGATTATAAAAAAACGGAGCCCTGCGTCTCTATTTCTCAGACGGATGGCGCGTTCCTGCGTGAAAGCTCCACGAAGGTGACGAGCCAGGATGGCAGTGTTCTGTATTATAGCGGCGAGATGTTTGTGAGCTCCGAGCGGGAGTCTTGGGATCTGGGAGAAGACTACTATACGATGAGCAGCTTCTCCAGCTGGGGCATTCCCGGCGCCCTGACGATGAAGCCGGAGATCACGGCGCCCGGCGGCCGGATCTACTCCCTGAAGGACGGCGGAGAGTATCAGAATATGTCCGGTACCTCTATGGCTTCTCCGCAGGTAGCCGGAATGGCGGCGCTGGTCGCTGAGTACATTAAGCAGAACGATCTGGCCGAAAAGACGGGACTGGCTGTGCGTACGCTGGCCCAAAGCCTGCTGATGTCAACTGCTCAGCCGATCGTTGAGAAGCAGGGTGTTGATGAGCAGGGGAAGACACTGGAGGGTTACTACTCTGTTCTGCAGCAGGGTGCAGGCCTTGCAAATATCGGCGCGGCTGTAAATAGTGGAAGCTATTTGATGATGGATCAGGATGCAACAGATTCGTATGCAGACGGAAAGATCAAAGCCGAGCTGGGAGACGATCCCCAGCGCACCGGTGAGTATTCCTTTGGCTTTACGCTGTACAATCTGGAGAATACGGACAGCACGTTTACCTTAAGCGCTGATTTCTTTACGCAGGCGGCACTTCAGGGCGAGCTCGATAACGGGCAAGTCATGAATTTCTCGGACAAAAAGACTGCCGCATTAGCCGCGGACGTTGTCTGGGACGTGGATGGGAAAACGCTGAAGCCGGAAATGCCTGCGGATCTGGACGGCTGCGACTTTGACGGAAGCGGCAAGGTAACCGCGGATGACGGTCAGGCGCTGCTGGACTATGTGACCGGCGTGCGGACTGAGATCAGCAGCAAGAGCTGTGCGGATCTGGATAAGGACGGAGACATCGATACCTATGATGCTTACCTGTTCTTCTCCCGCCTGAGCAGCGCTGCCGTGACGGTGCCTGCAAACGGAAAGATTCACGTCACGATTCGTGCAAAGGTCCTTGGTCTGGATCGCTACGACGAAAAGAACGGCGGTGCAGGCGCTTATGTCGAGGGTTATGTATTTGCCAACGAGGTAAGCAGCAAAGAGGGTGTCGAAGGGACCAGCCATTCTATCCCGGTGCTGGGCTACTACGGAAATTGGACCGATGCCTCCATGTTTGATGTCGGCAGCTTTATTCAGTATCACTACGGCATGGAGACCCGTCCTCCCTACATGCTCGCTGCAATTCAGCAGGCAGCGCAGCTCCAGTCGCTGACCATAAAATACAAAGGCGTGGATGACTCCTATTCCCTTGGCGGAAATCTGTATGTAGACGACGGATTCTACGATGCAGACCGTTACTCCATCAACCCGGATACCGCAAAGATCTCTGATATTTATTTCTGCCTGATCCGAAATGCGGCCAATGGCCGGATCACTGTGACCGGCGAGGACGGTACGGTATATCTCAACAAGGAGACTCAGGCTCCGATCATTGGCGCCTACTATTTCTCGAACCAGAAGACGTGGATGCAGGTGCAGAGCGGCTTGTCCGTGGATTGTGCGCCGGATGCTGCGGAAGGCGAAAAGCTGACTGTGAAGCTTACCATGGCGCCGGAGTATTATGTGGATTACAGCGGCTCGACGCTTTCGACGGATTGGGATGCGCTTGGTGAGGGAGCAAGTCAGACCTATACGATGTTTGTTGACAAGACTGCTCCTACGCTGACCGACATTACGCTTTCCGAGGACCTGATCAACGACGGACGGGTCATGACCGTTACGGCCTCCGACAACAGATATGTTGCAGCAGCGGTGCTGTACGATTACTCGACCGGGAAAATCCTTGCGAGGACGGGCGGTTCTCCGAAGGGAGCAAGCCGCGGCGAGGCTGTTACCATGTCGTTGGATGCAAACGGAACAGCAAATGCAGCGCATCTGCTGCTGCAGGTATATGACTACGCAAACAACTGCAGTACCTACAAGATCAATCTGAACAAGTCTGAGCTGAATGATCCTGTTGCGGTTTCCTTGAATCGCAGCACGCTGAAGCTTTTCAAGGGCGGCACGGCGACGCTGGAGGCGGAAGTTACGCCTTTCGGCATCCATCCCGATACGGTGACCTGGACCAGCGACAATACGAATGTGGCTACCGTGGACGAAGACGGTACGGTTACCGGTATTGGAGATGGCACTGCCACGATCACGGCAACCTCTGTAAAGGATCCCACCAAGAGCGCAGCCTGCACGGTAACCGTTGAGGTTTTGAAGGTTACGCTGACCGGCGCGCTGATGGATGGCTCCTCCACCTCCCAGTTCTATACGTGGGATATGGAAAATGATACTACATGGACGCCGGGGGCTGTGATGGATGTCGAGGGCATTACCTCTACCGCATATGACACGGATCGCAACAATGCCATTGTGGTTGACGGAAATGAACGGAAGCTCCATCAGGTCGACATGGAGAGCGGTAAGGTTCTGGCGGACTATGATGCCGTTGCGGGCGGTAACTTTAATGTGCCGCTGTTTGATCTGGAATACAGCGAGCTGTTTACCAAGGGCGACATTCCGGCCTGCTACAGTATCTATAGCTTTATGCTCAACAAGCCTGCGGAACTGGGCAGCATCCGCACGGACGGCTTCATGCTGTTCATGGATTTCTTCCTTTACGGAAACGGAGCCGATAAGTTTACGGCGATGACCTCGCTCGGCAAGACAAAGCTTGATCTGGATCAGGACGGCACTGCGGAAACGGATGCGGAGGTGCTGCTGCTGCTGGATAACCGCGGCAACGTGTGGACCTTCCAGATTTATGACGGGATCGACTACAGCAGTACGACAGGCAAATACGAGATTGCAAGGTCTAACCTGACCAGTGCATTTAAAATGTACTTCATGGGCGACAATAACGGCACGCCGCTGTGCTCTATGGTTCCCACAACGGTCAATGGACAGCTGGCATTGTATTTGTCCTACTTTACCGGCAAGGCCAATGAGCTCTACCGTCTGACATACGATTCCGCCAAGAACTTCTGGACCGGCGAAAAGCTGGCCAGCTTCGGCGAGAATGTATATCCGGCAACGATCCTGAAGATCGACAATCATGAGGCCAACCAGACGGAGCTGGAGCAGATCGTAAGCAATCTGCCGCTTGGCTCCCACACGGTACAGTCTCAGGATTTGACAGACATGCTCAAATCTGCTGCGGTTGAAGAAACGGCCGCGTCTTATGGTGCGCTTAATACAGCAGCAGAAAAAACCGCATCGGCGAAACCGGCGGCTGACATCGCAAGCGAACAGCCTGCATCCTCGGAGATCATCACCTCGGAGGATCAGAACACGGTCACCCTGAAGCTGGTGCCGGGAGGAACGGCCCCCACCACGAACGGGCTTATGAGCGTCAGCTACGATGCTGCTGGCTGGGAGCTGAAGAATGTCATTGGAAACGCGCAGTATTTCTCCTACAAGGCTGAAGCCGGAAAGGTAACGCTTGGTTATGTTTCCGTGGACAGCATGCCTGCCGGAGAACAAGTCGCAGAGCTGACGTTCACCAAGACGAATGCCGGCAAGGACGCCGATCCCCGGTTCACTGTCCAAAAGACAGAGCGCAATGAACAGCGGATCGATGAGGTGGAGCATCTGACGGCAAGCAGCAACCGGGATGATCCGTGCCCGTCGAAGGAATTCCAGGATCTCAGCACAACGGCTTGGTATCATGAGTCCGTGGACTATGTGTTGTCTAATGGCATTATGCAGGGCTACGGCGACGGCACCTTCCGCCCCGATGAGACCGCGACCCGTGCCCAGGTGGTGACGCTGCTCTATCGCATTGCGGGAGAACCTGCTGTGGATGATTCCAAGGCCCTGCCCTTCACCGACGTGAATCTGGAGAGCTGGTACGGCAGCGCCCTGCGTTGGGCTTACCAGAACGGCATCACCACCGGTGTCAGCGCGGATACCTTTGCGCCTGACGACTGCGTGACGCGCGAGCAGTTGGTTTCCTTCCTCGCTCGGTATGCCAAGGTGACCGGCGCCTATGAAAAGGTGTCCGAAGACCTAAGCAGCTTCTCTGACAGAGATCGTGTCTCCTCCTATGCTGTGGAATCCATGCAGTGGGCTGTTGCCAACGGCTTTATTCTCGGCACAGAAACGGGCAAGCTGGAGCCCATGGCTACGGCCACCCGTGCTCAGCTTGCGGCAGTGGTCGCCAGATACTGCCAGAGCATTCACTGATTTCTATCCGAAACGGCGTGCTTACCGGGGGCGTATTGCCCCGCGGTGAGCACGGCGCAAGCCCCAGGGCTTGACAAAAAACCAAAGTGCAAAAGCAGCCCCACAGAAGTGTTTCTGTGGGGCTGCTTAGACTCTCAAAGACCTGCCTGGCCGAAAGTCAGTGTCCGTTTATGATACCACTTTCCGCGGCCTCGCAGCGGCACTTCGGGGGGCAGCCGCCATGATCCTGCTCAGGCGGTTTACATAAAGTTCACAATTGTAACGCTTTTGTTGGCAAAACGTTGTTGCATTTTGGCGGCTTCCCGGTATAATAGGATAGGAACAAACGGCGGCGGATGCCGTCTGGAGAATAGGCGGCATTCTGCCGTAGAACCACCGGAGAAGGAGATTCAAATGGGTAAATTTGAAAAAGGCAAACGCCCGACGCAGGCTCAGTCCTATGCCGAGCCGCAGCGTGCGCCGAAAAAGAAAAAGCAGAAAAAGCAGTCCCGCCTCGGCCTGATCGTCGCGCTGCTGGCTGCAGCCGTCGTGCTCGTCGGCTGCGGCGTGGGCTATATGTTCCTGCGCGACGACGGCAGGATCGTCAACAACCTCTATGTCGCAGGCGTCGATCTCAGCGGCATGACGAAGGAGGAGGCGCGCGCCGCGCTCGAAAAGGGCGTGAGCGTCTATGGGAAGGAAAATATGAACGTCGCGCTCTACACGCGCGCCTACGATACATTCACCTCGACATATGACCCGGCGCAGATCCCGCTCGTCGACATTTTCGGCAAGCCTCTCGATGCCTCCGCGCAGACCGAGGCAACGGAGCCGACCGAGACCGCGCCTTCGGAGACGGAGCCGGTGACGGAAGCGCCGACCGAGGCCCCGACGGAGGAGCCGACCGAGGACCCGAACACCCCGCGCGACGAGGACGGCAAGCCGATGACGCTGCTGACAAAGCTGTGCCTGACGCCGTCGGACACGGCGGTCCGCCTCGACCTCGACAAGGCCGTGGAGGCTGCCTATGCCTACGGCCGCGGCGGCGGCCTGTTCTCCCGCGTGAAGAAGAACGCGCTGACGGAGCGCACCGATCTGAACGTCGCCGATTTCCTCACGCTCGATGAAAGCTACGTCCGCACGATGCTGGACGAATATGCCAAGGACGCCGTGAGCGAAAAGACGGAGCCCTCCGTCACCGAGGGCACGACGACCGTGACGGACGACGAGGGCGAGGAGCGCGAGCTCAAGACCCTGACGGTCAAGCTCGGCAGCGCGGGCCGCGAGATCAACACGGACGAGCTGTACAAGGCCGTGCTCACCGCCTATGCCGACGCGAATTTCGAGATGCAGTATGTGGTGGAGGAGGACCTGCCGGAGGCCTTTGACCTCGACGCCCTGTACCACAAGTATTATGTTGCGCCGGTGAACGCCGTGTGCAACGAGGACACCTATGAAGTGACCGACGGCTCGGACGGCTACGGCTTCGACATCAAAAAGGCCATGGACGAGCTGGAGAAGGCAGGCCCCGGCGGCGAGGTCACGCTGACGCTCGACGTCATCGAGCCGCAGTACACGAAGGAATCCCTGCAGGAGAAGCTGTTCCACGATGAGCTTGCCAGCTATGACAGCCCGTACAACGCCGGTCTCATCGGCCGAAGTGAGAACCTGCGTCTGGCCTGCCTTGCCATCAACGGCTATGTGCTCAAGCCCGGCGAGACGTTCTCGTTCAACGGTGTCGTCGGCGAGCGCACGGCGGCCAAGGGCTACAAGGAGGGCGGCGTGTATGTCGGCGGCGAGACCGTCCAGCAGCTCGGCGGCGGCGTCTGCCAGGTCGCGTCCGTGCTGTACTACTGCACGCTGAAATCCGACCTCGAGGTCATCGCGCGGCAGGAGCACCAGTATGTGCCGGACTATATTCCCTGGGGCATGGACGCCACGATCTACTGGGGCAGCCTCGACTATAAATTCCGCAACAACACGACCTATCCCATCCGCATTCTGGCGGAGGCCTCCGGCGGCTATGTCCGCGTGCGCTTCATGGGCACGGAGACGAAGGATTACACCGTGGAGCTGGACTACAAGGCCACGATGACCCACAAGAGCAAGACCGAGGAGGTCGAGATCTCCAAGGGCATGAAGAACTACGACAAGTACAAGGACTATAAGGACGGCGAGCGCATCCAGGTCGGCTACGACGGCTATGAGGTCGATACCTACCGCATGAAGTACGACAAGAACGGCAAGCTGCTGTCCACGGAGAAGGTCAACCACTCGAGCTACGACTGGCGCAACCGTCTGGTCGCCAAGCTCGTCGAGGAGACGGAGCCCCCCACGGAGGCGCCGACGGAGCCGACGGAAAGCCCGACGGAAAGCCCGACGGAAAAGCCCACGGAGCCGGAGCCGACGGAACCGCCCACGGACGCCCCGACCGAGTCCACCGGCGGCGATGAAGAAGCACCGTGATCTTAAAAACCGGACCGGCTCACCCAAATGAGCCGGTCCGATTTTTGTATCTGACAGGATAGAAAGGCACGGGGCAAGCGGAAAGCGGAGAACCTGCCAAGGCTGCCGGCCGTGCGTTGTAGGGGACGGCGTCCTCGACGTCTCGTGGCGCAACGGCAAATTTCCGTGCACTCTCGTCGACCGCACACGCCATTGTAGGGGAGGGGACAGCCGGGCCCGGCGCCGCACTTGCGTCTAGTACAGGCTGCCGTTAAAATGGCAAACGCCCCCGAATTGTCATTGCGAGGAGGCCAAAGGCCGACGTGGCGCCCTGAGCGCGCAGCGCGAGGAAGTGCCACGGGCGCAGAGCGCCCTCGCAATGACAAACCTGGTACCTTGCGCGCTCCCCATTCCTAACTCCTAATTTCTAACTTCAAATTATCATCGAAAGGACCCGACTCATGCAAGCATTCTGCGATCTTTGGACGGCGCGCGGGCGCGCTGTGACGGACACACCGTGGCAGGAATATCCCCGCCCCGCGCTGCGGCGTGACTCCTATCTCAATCTGAACGGCCTGTGGGATTTCGCCGCGGCCGCCGAACCGCCCGCCTCCTTCGACCGGACCATCCGCGTCCCCTTCCCGCCGGAGTCTCTGCTGTCCGGCATCCACGAGGTCTTCCCCGAGGAGACGCCTCTGTGGTACCGCCGCAGCTTCCGCCTGCCGGAGGGCTTCGTGCGCGGCCGCGTGCTGCTGCACTTCGGCGCGGTCGACCAGATCGCAGAGGTCTGGGTCAACGGCGCGGCGGTTGGCCGCCACACGGGCGGCTATTTTCCCTTCACGCTCGACATCACGGACTGCCTGCAGGACGAAAACACCCTGCTCGTGCGCGTGGAGGACCATCTTTCCAATAACGTTCTGCCCTACGGCAAGCAGAAGCACGAGCGCGGCGGCATCTGGTACACGCCGGTGTCCGGCATCTGGCAGACCGTCTGGCTCGAGAGCGTGCCGGAGGCCCATATCCGCGCCGTCCGCATCGACGCCGCATCGGAGCGCGTCCGCTTTGCGGTCGAGGGCGCTTCGGATGGCCTGCTGCGCATCCGCACGCCGGAAAACGAGCGCATCGAGCTGCCGTTTGCGGACGGCCGCGCCGAGCTCTGCCTTGCTGAACCGCGCCTGTGGTCGCCGGAGGATCCGTGGCTCTATGATGTGACGGTCGAGACGGCGGACGACCGCGTCGAGACGTATTTTGCCATCCGCACACTCGATATCCGCACCGTGAACGGCCTGCCGCGCCTGTGTCTGAACGGAAAGCCGTATTTCTTCCACGGCGTGCTCGATCAGGGCTACTGGAGCGACGGCCTGCTCACCCCGGCCTCGCCCGCGTGCTTCGCCGACGATATCCGCGCCATGAAGGCCCTTGGCTTCAACACGCTGCGCAAGCACCTGAAGGTCGAGCCGGAGCTGTTTTACTACGCATGCGACCGCCTCGGCATGGTCGTATTTCAGGACATGGTCAACAATGGCGACTATGACATCCACCGCGATCTGGAGCTGCCGAATTCCGGCCTGCTGCGGCTGGACGACCGCGCGCTGCACCCGGAGCCGGACATCCGCGCGGAATTCCTGCGCGCCATGGAGCTGACGGTCCGCACGCGCGGGCAGCACCCGTGCATCTGCTGCTGGACGGTCTTCAACGAGGGCTGGGGACAGTTCGACAGTCAGGCACAGTATGAGCGCCTGCGCGCCCTCGACCCCACGCGCCCCATCGACACGACGTCCGGCTGGTTCTTCTGCGGCCAGAGCGACGTGGAGAGCGTGCACATCTACGCCATGCCCGTGCGTGTACAGCCGGGGGACAAGCCCATCGTGCTGTCGGAATTTGGCGGCTATGCCTATAAGGCTCCGGACCACAGCTTCAATCCCTACGCGACCTACAGCTACAGCCTCTACCCCACGCAGGAGGCGTTCCGGCGTGCGCTGGAGGACCTGTACCGCAAGGAGGTCCTGCCCGCGCGGGACAACGGCCTGTGCGCCGCCATTTATACCCAGCTCTCGGACGTGGAGGACGAGGTCAACGGCCTTGTGACCTATGACCGCGCGCTGTGCAAGGCCGACGAGGCCCGCATGCGCGAGATCGCGGAGCTGCTGCAGTTTTAACGGTTGGGGCGGGCGCGGGGAAGTTGTGGGGAAGCAGGCAGCCGCGCCGGGCGCAACGGCGGCGATTCGTAAAGGCTGTCGGTAAAACGTACCAGCCAATTGCGTCTGCAGCGGCGCTCAGGGAACGCCCGGTAGAAGCCTATTCAACCGCGCAAGGGCGCTGGTGCACCGCCGCATCGCCTGACGTGTCATTGCAAGGAGCGAAGCGACGTGGCAATCTCGGGAAGGCAGTTACGATTTCGCCGATGGCTTTCCCACGATGCGGCCGGGTACTGCAAGATTGCACCCCAAGGGCACTTCCTCGCGCTTCGCGCTCAGGGCGCCACGTCGGCCTTCGGCCTCCTCGCAATGACAATTCGGGGGCGTTTGCCATTTTGACGGTGGCTTGTACAGACTGCAGGTGCATCGCCGGGCTCGGCTGTCCGCTCCCCTGCAATGCGCAGTTGGCGGCCTTGTGCCATAAAATCAATGCCGCAAAAATTATCAGCCTGCATGGCGGTCACGGACCGCCATGCAGGCTGACTCAGGCTGTCAAAAAACCTGCCTGGCCGAAAGTCTCGGAGGGAAGGATAGTGTGAAAGACTAACTATTAAAAGTCAAGCCCGAAATGCG